>Ga0302193_10003781_pt1 | contig 12131 bp, 6 predicted proteins | sample II_Bog_E3_3_FD_200228 | JGI IMG/M metagenome (GOLD analysis project Ga0302193, IMG submission 200228) | Peat permafrost microbial communities from Stordalen Mire near Abisko, Sweden - II_Bog_E3_3 | ecosystem: Environmental > Terrestrial > Soil > Wetlands > Peat | place: Sweden: Abisko, Stordalen...
GAGACGTGCTCTGGACGGCGCTCGGCAACAACCTCTACCTGATGGTGGTTCCTGCGCTCATCGTGGTCCCGCTCGCGCTCCTCTTTGCGATGCTGATCCACCGCGGGGTGTGGGGAGCGGGCGCATTCCGCATGATCCTTCTCTTCCCGAACCTGCTAGGCGGGATAGCGGCCACGCTGATCTGGCTTAGCGCCTACCAGCCGCACGGGGGGCTCGTGAACGCCGGCCTCTCGGGACTCGGGGGCCTTACGGGATCGGGCTGGCTAAGGTCATTCGCGGACTACCCGTGGCTCTCCGAGGAGCACCTCTATGCCGCCCTGATTCCGATCTACATCTGGATGGCCTGCGGATTCAACCTGATCCTTTACCTGGCCGCGATGGAGGGGATAGACCCCCAGCTCTACGAGGCGGCCGCGATCGACGGCGCGCCGGCGTGGACCCAATTCCTAAGGATAACACTCCCAATGATCCGGGGGGTGATCGCGATCTCGGTCGTGTTCCTGGTGATCGCCGGGCTCAACGCGTTCGAGATGATCTGGCTCCTCACCTCCCAGGACCCCTCGGCCGCGGTGAGCACGCTTGGGACGCTCCTCGTCACGACCATGTTCAAGGACTTTGACATCGGGCGGGCGGCGGCGCTCGCGGTGATCCTCTTCTCACTGGTACTGGTGGGGAGCGCCGCGGTGCTGCGGGGGTTCAGGGAAGAAAACGTGGAGAACTAAGGATGATACAGAAGACAAAGGCCGACCGGCGCTTCTCCAGGACCGTGGCCCTAGCGGCGCTGCTCGGGTACGCGGCGTGGCTCGTGTTCCCGATGATCTGGGTCGTGTATTCATCGCTCAAGGCGGACGATGCGATATTCCGGGACACGTTTGCGCTTCCGCACCCCGGCGACCTCCACGCCGAGAACTACGCGCGTGCTTGGGTGGGGGCCCATTTCGGGGATTATTTCCTGAACTCCGCCATCGTGACCGGCGCCTCTGTCGGCCTGATCGTCGCCCTTGGCTCGATGGCGGCCTATGCGCTTGCTCGCTTTTCGCATCCCCTGGGAAGGGCCGCCTTCGGGCTCATCGTTGCGGGCCTCACGGTCCCTGCGCAGCTGGCCATCATCCCTCTATTCTTCGAGTTGCGCGCGCTTGGGCTCCTCAATTCGCGGCTGGGCCTTGTCCTCGTGTACACGGCCAACGGGCTTCCCTTCGCGATCTTCATCCTCGCCGGGTTCTTCCGGCTCCTGCCGAGGTCCCTCTATGAGGCGGCGGTCGTGGATGGGTGCGGGGAGTTTGCCGCCTTTTGGAAGGTGCTCCTGCCCCTGGCGCGGCCCGGTCTCGTTACCGTGGCGATCTTCCAGTTCATTGGCATCTGGAAGGAATATTTCTATGCGTTCATGCTGGTGAGCGGAGACGTCGCGGGCACGGCGCGCACGCTGCCGCTCGGCCTCGCGAACCTGTCCATCGCCGCGGAGTACCGCAGCGAGTACGGGATGCTTTTTGCGGGCATCATCCTCGTCACGCTACCGATCCTGCTGGTCTATGCCCTGCTCCAGCGCCAGATCGTGCGCGGGATAGCGGCCGGCGCCCTCAAGGGGTGAATTCCCGGACTGGTAGTAATAGTCGAAGTCATGGTCATGACGATCGAGCACGTTGAGGACATCGGAAGTCACCTTCCAGGTCCGGTTGATACGGCGGGCTGTCCCCAGGTTTACATTGAGCGTCGAGTCGGATTTGACGCCGCCCGTGGACGTAAGGGGGCGGGGCCCGAAGCAAGGAAGGAAGCCGCGCGGGAAACGGTGGGGGCCCAGCGCCGGGTCATTGCCCGCTGACCAGTGGGACGCGCTCCCACGGCGCGTCGCTGGAGGCCGGATGGACGGTTACCGGGAAGTGCAGCCTGAAGCGCGTGCCCGCGTTCTTGCTGCTCTCGAACTCGATCCGCCCCGAGTGGAAGTCAACCGCGCGCTTGACGATTGCCAGCCCAAGCCCCGTGCCGGGCACCGTGCCAATATTGCTGGCGCGGAAGAACGGCTGGAACAGCTTCGCCTGGTCCTCCTGCGGTATGCCGATGCCCTCGTCGACCACCTCGACCGCCCAGCTGTCCGGCTCCGTGTACACGCGCACGTGAACCGGCTTCTCAAGTTCGGAGTACTTGAGCCCATTTGAGATCAGGTTCTCGGCGGCGGCCCTCACGAGCCTCGGGTCCATGGACGCCGTGAAACCGGCCGGCACGTCATTTTGCAACACGATCCGCGGACTGCCCATGGAGTCATTGATCTGCGCGACGGTCTCCATGAGAACGATGCCCGGCGAATGCTGTTCAAGCGATGCCTCGCCCGTCATGTGATCTATTCGGTTGAGCACGAGGACCTGGTCGACCAGCTTGTTGAGCGTGTTGAGGCCCGAGGCCTGCAGGTTGAGCCACTTCTCGGCGTTCTCGGCGACGGATTTGTTCGAGATGGCCGACTCGGAAACCAGCTTGTCCAGGAGGAACTGGGCTCCCTGAATCGTCGTCAGCGGCGTGCGGAATTCATGGGACACCATCGATATGAATTCCCTCTGGATCTCAAGGAGCTCGCGGCGCCGCTCCGAAAGCATGCGGACGTCATGCTCCAGCCGCACCAGTTCCTTGTTCACTCGCTCCGACTGGCTGAGGGTCTCCTGGATCTGCCTTGTCTGCTTGCCCACCTGGCGGCGAAGAGCCGTCACCCACGCGATGAACAACAGGATCGCGATCGCCAACGCCCCCGAGAGGCCCATGATACGCTGGCGCGTGAGCCATGGGGGACGGCTCACCACCGAGATATCCCCCGGGCCACGGAGGTTTATCCTGAACGCAGAGGGCCGGCCGATCTCGTCATAGATCGCCTCGTAGGCGCCCGTGAGCGAAAGGGTGCTTCCGGGTGCATAATCGGCCAGGGGCGCCGTCACGCCGGACAGGCTGAGGTACGCTTCGAAAACGGTGTTCTCCCTTTGGAGCGTAAGCCGGAGCTGGCCCGCGGTGACGGAGTCGTCGATCTGCGAGGCCACAACGGTTACGAGATGGCCGTCGTAGCCGGCCGAGAGAAGGACGCTCCCGGTGAGCGCGATGGGCTGGGGCTGGGTCCCGTGCCCCGTCCTTCGGTAGACGGCATCATGCAGGCTGACTCGGCCTCCCTGCCAGGCCAGGATGCCAACGACGTCAACCTGATCGCCCGGCACTAGGGGGTCCGTCATTTGCGAGTAGACCCGCAGGCTCTGTCCTCCATCCTCGATCTGGAGGGAATGTCCGATCGACTGCTGCAACAAAACCCCGGAGAAATGCATCATCCTTTCGAAGGATTGCTCCGTGTTATATTGGCCGAGGCGGCCGAGCGGGCGAACGCGAAGGTCAAACGGGGCCTTTTGCGGCGCCTCCTTGACAATGAGGTCTTCCCGGAACGGGACCCATAGCCTGATCCCGGTGAGCTTCCTCCTGCCATCGGTTTGAGCCGCGCACACGCCGTGCACCTGGAGGGTTGCCCCCACAAGCGCGGCGATATCCTGGTGTCGGGGTATGACCACCGAGAACCCCCCCGACGCCGTAACCATCTGCAGCAGATTCATGTCACCCTGCGTCCTGACCTGGCGCAGGTATCCGCTCATCTCCACCCAGGTCCCCTCGACGGTGCCGGTATACGCACGTTCGAGGGTCACAGGCTCGGCCACTGGCATCGCGATGTCTCCCAGGACCTTGCATTTCGATGCGATGACGACCGGAACATAGTCGCCTGTTCCCGTGACGCCGGTCACCTCCAGGCTCAATCCGGGATGGTTGTCGGCCACACTCGAGCTGCCCTTCATCACCAGAACCCCGCCGGTGGAGTCCTGGAGGAAGAAAAACGGTCCATTGACATCGCTCCAGGTCACGACTCCCGAAAGCGTGACCGGCAGCCCTTTCGCGGCTTCGTCCATGGGGAGATCCAGCACGTGGGCAGCTACGCGGATCGTGTTGTCAGGAGCGGCGTCTGGTGCTGGCGGCCTCGGACGCGAGGCCGACTTGTAGATCCCATCAGTAAGCTGCATCTCGGTGCCCGTGACCCGGGGATACCCGACAGCCTCGACCCATTCATCAGCCTCAAACAGCCGTGTCTGCCCGGATAGGACATCGATCTGGCCGCTGGCGTCGCGAATCCTCAAAAGCCTTCCCGCCTCCTGGGATCTCACCTGTCCCCTGACATGCGCCAGACGGCCGGGCACTTGGCCTGGAAGAGAGGCAATCGGGACAACCGGAATTTGGAACCTGTCATCATCTTCCAGGCGATGCAGCACGGTCAGGTGCTTGGGCCCCTGCACCAGGATTTGCAGGAGCGTTATTCGGCCGTCGGCGCTTGGCCGCGGGTTATAGATGCCTTCTACCCGCACAATCGTGTCGGATAGGATGGGGACGGTTGTCTGGTCGTCGGCGAGAACGACAACCAACAGGGTTGTCCCCGCAGTCGAAAGGGTGATGCCAATGTGATTGGCATCCATGCGGCTGTAATGGTCGACGACACCCTCGACGGACACGAATGTGTTCAGGTATCGGCGTGGGTCGGTTATCCCATCGGTGATCGGGATCGGCTCTGGGGCAGACTGGCCCGTCACCTGGATTTGGGCGTTGTCGAACCGTACCGCATCGCCCGGGGGCAGGAACTGCCCGGAGACGACGAGCTGTTGGCCGAAGTCAAAGGGCACGGCCAAGGTGTCCGACGACGGGATGTAAGCCCCCTCGCCGTTGGAGTCCTTGATGAAGAGGATCTTCCAGAACGGGTCGTAGTAGGTTACCTCGCATGCAATTCTGAAGGGGCTCGGCCTCGCCTTCTCCTCGGTGTTTCGGCCCCAGAATTGGTTGATGCTGGTGATCGTGGGGACCGCGGGTTGCCCCTTCGCAAGCCCCATCGCAAACGTCATCGCTGCGCACAGCCTAAGGACGGGAAGCGGTGCGTATGAGCGGCGTGCTATTCGCATTCTTGAAATGACGCGGCCCGACTCTATCAGTCCGCCATCGGGCCGATCGAGCCTCAAATACGGGGAGCTCCAAGGGAGGGTTCAATTCCGGAGAACCCGAGGATGTGCAACACCCCGAGCATTCTCCAATGGAGCAGCGCCCAGCTTTGACTTTTCCGAGACAGGAAGATCCGGAGGAAGCAGTGGGGTCGGGCGGGCCCACGCGCGAACCCGTTGCGGTCCAAGGCGCGAAAAGGCTTCCTAAAAGGACTTATCCTCATCAGATGGGTCGGATACTCCATCCCAATCCCCGTGAACGGTAATAACGCACGCCTGTACCCGTTGCTTTTCCTCGTGCTGGGTTTTGCCTCGGCGGGAGCCTCGGCCCCCCAGGTGATGAGGACATCCTTCCCGGGAAGCATCAAGGAGTTGCAGATACAGGCTGCGGGAGCCAAGGGGACGGCGGCCATCACCCGGACCGTACTCACGGCGGACGAAACCTCCGCGAGGATGGCCTTTGAGGTCGGCCTTAGGATGAGGAACTTTGACGAGATGCAGGCGCGGATCGCCCTGGGGGAGAGGATTTCCGATGCGGAGAAGCAGGCGCGGTACTTCCCGCTGGAGTCTGACCATGACCGGGTTGTCGCATGGCTCGAATCCCAGGGACTCGAGGTCACGCGCACGGACGCGGACCACCTTGGCATTTTCGGGCGCGGCACCGTGGGCGCCGTCGCGGGCGCCTTCCATGTGGCCTTTGCGCGCGTCGTCACCAAGGACGGTGAGTTCACATCGGCCGTCACGGCGCCGAGCGTCCCTTCCGAGCTCTCGGCGCTGGTCCGCGGTATCCACGGCCTTCAGCCCCATATTCGGCGAAGGGCCCTGCTGGACACTAGGGCGGTCCACCCCGACCTGCAGGTGAACCTTACGGGTTACCTCCCCTCACAGGTTGCGCAGGCCTACAATGCCAGCGGCCTCAATGTCACGGGTGCCGGCCAGACGATCGCCATCTATGCGCTGGCCTACCCCCAGAACAGCGACCTGACGGCGTTCTGGTCGGAGGCGGGCGTCACGCAGTCCCTGAGCAACGTGACAACGGTTGACGTGGCCGGGGGCCCCGGAAGCTCGCCAAGCTCATCCTCGGCCGAGGAGGCTGCCCTCGATGCGGAATGGGCGAGCTCACTTGCTCCCGGCGTGAAGCTGAGGATCTACGGGGCGAACGAGACGGACCCCGCGGAGAATGATGAGATCCTCCAGCAGGTCTACGCGGACCTGCCGAGCCAGCCGGGCATGAACGTGCTGTCGATCTCCATCGGCGGCAACGAGCTCGATGTTCCCCCGGACTACCTGGTCCTCGAGGCGCAGTACATGGCGAACCTTGCGAGCGCCGGGGTGACGGTGCTCGTTGCGTCCGGGGACTCGGGCGCCACCGCTAACGGCGTTGTGCAGACGAGCTATCCGACGTCCGACCCCGACGTGACCGGGGTGGGCGGCACGACGCTCACGCTCGACTCGAACGGCATCGTGACAAGCGAGACCGCGTGGTCCGGCAGCGGGGGGGGAATAAGCGCGGTCTTTGGCCGGCCCTCCTGGCAGAAGGGGACAGGGGTCCCTTCCGGGGAGATGAGGCTCGTGCCGGACGTGGCAGCCTCGGCGGACCCTAATCAGCCCGCGGTCGTGATCGTAAATGGGCTGACGACCCGCGTCGGCGGCACGAGCTGGTCCGCGCCCACCTGGGCTGCGTTCTGCGCCCTCATAAACCAGAAGCGAGGGACGCCCCTCGGGCTCCTCAACCCCGGGATCTATCCCCTGATAGGAACGTCCGCACTGCGCGACATCACGACAGGCAGCAATGGGGTGTACAATGCCGGGGTCGGCTACGACTTGGTCACGGGGGTCGGCGTCCCGGACGTGTCCGCGCTCCTGGCGCTTTCCTTGGGCTCGGGCGTCTCCCTCTCCATAGCCGGCCAGCTGGGGGCGCAGACGGTGACGATCGGCCAGCCGGCCACTTACTTTGTGGCCGCCTCCGGCGCGTCCCCGCTTTCGTATGGGTGGCAGCGTTTGCCCGCAGGATCGACGACCTGGGCGAACCTGAGCGATAGCGCCACCTACCGGGGCTCGGCCACCTCGACCCTCGTCGTGAGCGGGACGACGTCGGCGATGACCGGCGACCAATTCCGGTGCGTGGTGACCGGAGCCTCGGGAAGCGTGACCTCCAACGCGGCGGCACTTACCGTGAACGCGGTCGGCGTCACGACGCTCGCCGGCTGGCCCGGATCATCGGGAAGCGCCAACGGGACGGGGAAGGCGGCGCGCTTCGCCCTGCCGGGCGGGGTCAGGACGGACCCGAGCGGCAACATCTTCGTGGCGGACTCGAGCAACTACGCGATCCGAAAGGTAACGCCGTCCGGCGTCGTGACCACGGTGGCCGGAATCCCCGGGAAGAGCGGGAGCGCCGATGGCCCCGCGTCCACGGCGCAGTTCGCGGGTGTGGGCGGTGTAGCGGTCGACTCCCAGGGGAACGTTTTCGTCGCGGATTCCGGCAACTACACGATCCGAAAGATCACGCCCCAAGGGGTCGTGTCCACCTTCGTCGGCGTGGCCGGGACCCGGGGGGACGTCGACGGGACCGGCAGCGCCGCGCGGCTCTACGACCCGCAGAACCTGGCGATCGATGGCGCCGACAACATCTACGTTCCTGACGGGGCCGGAAACGTCGTCCGCATGATCACGCCGGGGGCAGTGGTGACGACGATCGCGGGGTCCGGTGCCGCGGGATCCGCCGACGGGACGGGAACGGCCGCGGAGTTCAACGACCCCACCGGGATCGCCACGGACGTTTTCGGGAATGTCTATGTGGCGGACTACGGCAACAACACGATCCGCAAGATCGCCCCCGGGGGCGTAGTGACGACCCTTGCGGGTTCGCCAACTTCAAGCGGCAGCGCCGACGGCAACGGGTCCTCGGCGACCTTCAAGGGTCCGGCCGGGGTGGGGGTGGACAGCTCGGGGAACATCTACGTTGCGGACCAGCTGAACAGCACGATCCGGAAGGTTTCCCCCTCCGGCTTCGTCAGTACCGTCGCGGGCCTTGCGGGCGACGGCAGCAGCGCCGACGGGCTCTCCAACAGCGCGCTGTTCGATTCGCCCGGGGACGTGACGATCGACAGCTCCGGGATCGTCTACGTCGCGGACGCGCTCAACAGCACCATCAGGCGCATTATCCCGGGCTCGGATTCCGCGCCCTTCTTCACGGCGCAGCCCGCAAACATGGCGGTAAACCTCGGCTCAAGGGCCGTCGTTTCGTTTGGCATCGAGGGAACCGCCCCGTTCACGTACCAGTGGTACCTGAACGGCTCCCCGATACCGGGGGCGACCGGTCCCTTCTATGTGGTCGCGCAGACGCAGCAGTCCGACGCCGGCTCCTACACCGTAACGGTCTCTAACAGGGACGGGTTCGCCACCAGCCAGTCGGCCACGCTCACAGTGAGCCTGCCCGCGGGTTACCCCGATATTACGGCAGGGCCCCAGGGCGCCCTGTTGCCGAGCGGAGGCACCGTGACCCTGTCCGTCTCCGTCACCGGGGCGGGCCCCTTCGCCTACCAATGGCTCTACAATGGGGCCCAGATATCGGGGGCGACCTCGCCCACGTACACGGCCTCGCTCCCGGGAAGCTACTCGGTCGCGGTCACCAACGCGACCGCCACATCGATCAGCAGCGCTGCCTTCGTGAGCGCCGGAAGCCGGCTCGTTAACCTGTCGAGCCGCGCCGAGGTGCTTACGGGAGGCGCGATCGCGATCGCCGGATTCGTGATCGAGGGTCCCGCGGGGGTGCCGAAGCAGGTGCTGATCCGCGGCGTGGGCCCCGGGCTTTCCGCCTTCGGCGTCACCGGGGTTCTCGCGAAACCGTCCCTCGCGCTCTACAACGCGAGCACGGGGGCGGTCATCGACTCCAACACGGGGTGGCAAACGGGCGCCTACGCGGCGCAGGTCGCAGAAGTGACAGCGCAGCTGGGGACCTTCGCGCTCCAGGGCGGGAGCGCCGACAGCGCACTCCTCGAGAACCTCACCCCGGGTCCGTACTCGGTGCAGCTCTCGGGCGCCGGCTCCACGACGGGCGTGGGACTCGTGGAGGTCTACGAGGCCGATACCTCGGTGCCGTCGCTCCTCGGGAATATCTCGACCCGGGCGCAGGTCGGCACCGGCGGCGACATCCTGATAGCGGGCTTCGTGGTAACGGGAACCCAGCCGGCGAAGGTGCTCGTGAGGGCCGTGGGCCCCGGGCTCGCGCAGTTCAACGTCACCGGATCCCTGGCGCAGCCCGTGCTGACCGTGTACGACTCCGCCGGGAATATGGTGGCCACCAACACGGTGTGGCAGACCGCCGCAAACCCAGCCGAGATCACCTCCGTCGGGAGCGTTGTAGGGGCGTTTGCCCTGGAGAGCGGGAGCGCCGACAGCGCGCTCGTCCTCGACCTTGCGCCGGGCAGCTACACTGCCCAGGTCGCGGGAGCGAACGCGACGACGGGTGTAGCGCTGGTGGAGGTCTACCAGGCCCCCCCCTGACGCCGCGGCCGGCCACCCGATGAGCGACATCCATGCAACCCATGTCCGCGAGGCCCACAAGCGTATCCGCGGACACGTGCACCGGACACCCATCCTCACGAGCACCCGGATAAATGAGCTTTCGGGGGCCGAGGTTTTCTTCAAGTGCGAGAACTTCCAGAAGACGGGCGCGTTCAAGGCCCGCGGCGCGGTGAACGCGGTCCTCTCGCTTTCGGAGGCCGAGGCGTCCCGGGGCGTCGCCACCCACTCCTCGGGCAACCATGCGGCGGCTCTCGCATGGGCGGCCCGCCTTCGGGGCATCCGGGCCACGGTTGTCATGCCCCGCACGGCGAGCCGCGTGAAGATAGCCTCCGTCGAGCGCTACGGCGGGACGATCGTGTACTGCGAGCCGAACCACAGGGCACGAGAGGAGGCGGCCGACAAGGTCGTCCGGGAGACGGGAGCCGCGCTCATACATCCCTTCAATGACAGGCGGGTCATCGCAGGGCAGGGGACCGCCGCCCTGGAGCTCCTCGAGGACGTGCCGGGCCTGGACGCGGTTGTGTGCCCGGTCGGGGGAGGCGGGCTCCTGGCGGGCACCGCGATCATCGCCCGCGACGCGAGCCCCGCAACCAAGGTTCTTGCGGGGGAGCCCGAGGGCGCGGCCGATGCAAGCGCGTCGCTTGGCTCCGGGGAACGCCGGCCCGTGGAAAACCCGGCGAGCGTGGCCGACGGGCTCCTCGCCTTCGTGGGTGACCTCACGTTTCCCGTCATCCAGTCTCACGTGGAGCGCATCGCCACGGTCTCCGACGCCGAGATCCTGGAAGCCGTGAGGCTTCTTTTCGGCGTTCTAAAGATCGTGGTCGAACCCTCGGGGGCCGTGGGCTACGCCGCGGTGGCGGGTGGCAAGCTGGGGCTCGCGGGCAAGCGCGTAGGCGTGATCCTTTCCGGGGGAAACGTGGACCTTGAACGCGTGCTTGGGTTGTAGGCCTCTATCGCGCAATCTGCGACCCGATGGAATTTGACGTTGTCATTGCGGGAGGAGGATTTGCCGGGGCGTACTGCGCCCGGGCGCTGGGCAGGGCGCTGGGGGTCCCGGACGGGGAGAAGAGGGTGGCCCTGGTCGCGGAGCGCAACGTGCTCGTGTTCCAGCCCATGCTTGCCGAGGTTGCGGGCTCCTCGCTGGCGGCGGTCGACGTCGTGAACCCGCTCCGGCAGTTCTGCCGGGGGGTGAACGTCCTGCAGGGGACGATCCAGAAGATAGACTGGGCCTCCCGTTCGCTGACCCTTGACGGCGGCCGCTTCACCCGGGACCACAAGGTCGGGTTCCGGCACCTGGTCCTTGCGCTCGGCAGCGTGACCGACCTGAGCTCAGTGCCCGGGATGCCCGAGTACGGATGGCCGATGAAGAATGTCGCCGACGCGCTCAGGCTTCGAGCGGCGCTCATCAACCGGCTGGAGGAGGCGAACCTGGTTGAGGACGCCGGGACCCGCGCGAGGCTGCTGACCTTCGTGGTCGTTGGCGGCGGCTACACAGGCGTCGAAACCGCCGGGCAGATGCTCGACTTCATCCGCCAGGCCCACCGGTACTACGCCAACCTGAGGATGTCCGAGCCGCGGGTGGTGCTGGTCCACAGCCGGGAGGAACTCCTGGGGGAGATCGGCCCCGAACTGGGCGCCTACGCGCGCGGGGTCCTCGTGAAGCGGGGTGTCGACGTCCGCCTGAACTGCCGCGTGGCGGCCGTCTCGGCGAGGCAGGTGGTCCTCGGGGACGGGTCGCGGATCGACGCCAACACGGTCGTGACCACGATCGGGAGCGCCCCGAACCCGGTGGCGATGGACCTGTGCCGGCAGGTGGGGATCGAGGCTACCAAGGGCAGGATCCCCACCGACGCGACGATGAGGGTTGTCGGGGCCGAAGCGCTCTGGGCCGCCGGTGACGGGGCGGCCGTGCCCTGGAACGACAGGGGAGCGATGAAGGTGTCCCCGCCCACGGCGCAGTTCGCCTTCAGGCAGGGAGCGCTCCTTGGAAAGAACATTGCGGAAGTCCTGCGGGGCGGGAACGCCCGTCCGTTCCACTACCGGTACATGGGGCAGCTCGCGACGATCGGCGAGCGGGCGGCCGTGGCTGAGGTGTTCGGGTTCCACTTCAAGGGATTCCTGGCGTGGTGGATGTGGAGGACGATCTACCTGGCGAAGCTCCCCGGGACGATGCGCAAGCTCAGGGTCATGATCGACTGGACCTTCGACCTCATCTTCCCGCGGGATATCAGCCAGCTCCTGCCGCCCCCAGACGACGTCGTGAGGGCCATCCACCTTGAAAAGGGCGAGACGCTCTTCACGCAGGGAACCCCGTGCCGGGCTTTCTTCTACGTGCGGCAGGGGTCGCTCACCCTCTCCACGGAGGGCCTTCCCGACCGCCAGGTCGCGGTGGGCAGCGTGATCGACCAGACCGACCTCGACTCCTCGAGCCTTTGGCAGGCCACCGGCGTGGCCGCGGAGCCGAGCGACCTGGTCGTCTTCAGGGGACGGCTCCTGGAATACCTCAGGAAGGACCTGCGCCTCTCCAAGAGGACTTAGGCGCTCGCGCCCTTGGAATCAGCGGGGCGCTCGTCCGCGTGCTGGAGCAGGTCCCCGGGCTGGCATCCAAGCTCC
>Ga0302193_10003792_pt1 | contig 12087 bp, 12 predicted proteins | sample II_Bog_E3_3_FD_200228 | JGI IMG/M metagenome (GOLD analysis project Ga0302193, IMG submission 200228) | Peat permafrost microbial communities from Stordalen Mire near Abisko, Sweden - II_Bog_E3_3 | ecosystem: Environmental > Terrestrial > Soil > Wetlands > Peat | place: Sweden: Abisko...
GTTGCCCATCACCCACACAACTTCCGCACCGAGTTCCTCGGCGACAGGCTCAACGATCGCGCGAAGCCGCTTGTATGCATCCGGTTCGCCGAGATCAGCGAGGTCACCGGTGAAAACCAGAGCCTCGGGTCTCACGCCCGACCGCGCCAGCTGCTCGAGCGCCCGACGCAGGTTTTTCTCGGTCGTAACCGATCCAAAGAGCGGCGCACCTTCGGCGAGGAAGTGCGTGTCACTGATGTGGGCGATGGTGTGGAGCGGGTCGGGATGCTGGCCGAGTTGGGTCACGCGTAAAGGATAGGCCAGCACAACCCATGGTGTTCTGGCGCACAGGGCACGGCTCTCCTAATGTTGGGGCAACAGCACGGGAATTGTTGGGGTGCCATGGTCGTCGAAAGGGACATCGCGCAATTCGCTGACGCCGCGGCGTTCGACGAATGGCTGGCCGTGAACCACGCCGACCATCCGGGCATTCGCATGAAGATCTCGAAGCGCGGCAGCGCGGTCACGACGGTCAGCTACGAGGCCGCCCTCGATGTCGCCCTCAGCTGGGGTTGGGTCGACAGCCAGAAGCGATCGCTGGACGAGAGCTTCTACATCCAGATTTTTACGCAACGGCGTGCGCGAAGTGTGTGGTCGAAGCGAAACGTGGAGAAGGCGACCGCGATGATCGAGGCGGGCACGATGCATCCCGCCGGAATCGCCCAGGTGGATGCCGCGAAGGCGGATGGCCGCTGGGAACGCGCCTACGAGGGCCAGCGGGGTTCGACGCCGACACCCGAATTCCTGGCGGCCCTCGAGCGGAACCCGGAGGCGAAGGCTTTTTACGAGACGCTCAACGCTGTGAACCGCTATGCGCTCTACTACCGGATCCAGAGCGCCAAAAAGCCTGAGACGCGCAATCGGCGGATCGACGCATTCGTCGAAATGCTGGCGCGCGGCGAAACCTTCCACTGATACGGATGGTTCACGGGGACGGATGGTTCTGCGGGTCGCATGGTTCCCTCAGGAGCCTGGCTCCGTGAGGCGTATCACGTGAGGCGTATCACGTGAAGTGCGGCCGGCGACGCCGGTGGTGCGACGAGGCCATTACCTCAGCGCGGACGGGGGCCGCCTGCAGCTCTCTGTTTCACCTTCACCCAGCCGCGTTCGCGTTCCGCGACCCGCTGTTCGACCTCCAGCGCTCCCAGGAGGGATTGGACTGTGCCGACGGCAAGGCCTGAACGGGCGGCAATGTCCCCGGATTCCCGGGGAGAGGTAAAGCTCAACGCGTCGAACAGCCGGGTCTCCTCGGCGGTCGGTACCCGCGAACCGTCGTCGCCTGGCGTCTGAGCAGCGGTGGCGCGTTGTCGGGGCGAGGTGGACTCACCCAGGAGTTCCGTGATTTCATCCGCAGTGGTGACCAGGGTGGCGTCATAGTCCCGAATTAGCCGATGGCATCCCGCTGACGCAGCGCTGCTGACCGGCCCCGGGACTGCCCCGATCGGCCGGCCGATCTCGGCGGCGTGACCGGCGGTGTTGAGCGACCCGGAACGCCAACCCGCTTCGACGACGACCGTGGCCTGGCTCGCCGCAGCGATCAGCCGGTTCCGTTGAAGGAATCTTCTCCGGACTAAGAACGCAAGTCGGCCGACCGCGGTTGAGTGCCGGAAGAGGTGTGTTTTCGGATCCTTTGTGGGGTTTCTGTGGGGGTTTTGGGCCGTCTATTCGATTCGGAAGAAGCAAAAGCCCCAGAACAATCACGGTCTGGGGCTGCTCCTGTGCGGAACCGGTGGGATTTGAATTCTATTTCCGGCATCATCTGAGCCGGTTTTCGCTCGATTTCGGTGAAATATCAGCGAACACCCGGCGCGGAAATCACATCGAAACCTGTTCCGAACAATTCAGTTGTGGGCGAGCCGTGGGCAAACGTCACAGATGTCGTGATTGATCACACGCGCTGGTTGTTTCAATTTTACGCCACCGGGCGCGAGTTTAATCGAGACGCTGCGAGTCGTTGCCATCGCTCGCCGCACTGTTACCGTCGGCGTTCCTACGCGTGTCAGTAGTTCCGATTGGCGCTCAGGCGAGTGGGCGGGGCCCGTAACCGAGTGCTCGGTCGAGGCCGATGTGGAAAAACCAGCAGCCTGCGATGAACGCCAATGGCCAGACGGTCACTCCAAGCGCGAGCAAGACGCAGTAGCTCACCGCCAGGGTGGAGGGTGCGAAGTAGTTATGGACGAGGTTGTAGCCCGTCGCGCCAGCGCGGGTGCCCGCGATGTATCCGATGGCTGAAAGGTCGAACACCAGGAAGATCACGAGCAGCCACCACCATGCGAAACCAAGCAAGACGAAGAGGAGTACGGTGACGGCAGCGATCGCACCTCCTTCGAGCCGGTAGATGAGCGGGACCGGCGTCGACGGGGCTTTAGCCTGACGCGATCGGTTGACGTTCGTGCTGGTCATCGTGCACGAGTCCAGGTAGCGAGGGCGGTGATGACGCTTTCGACGAGTCGCTGAAAGCTGCGTTCTAGGTTGACCGGTATTTCGAAGGCGCCACTTGTCTCGAGTGCGACGAAACCGTGAAGCGAAGCACGGATGAAGCGAGTCGCGTCTACGGCGTCGTCACCGCGGATGTCATACCCCGCCAGCACCTCGTAGATCACTTTGACGAGCGACGCTGAGGCGGTGAGGTCTTGCTCGTCGCCCGGGACGGGTGCACCCATGATCATCGGGTAGGTGCCCGGGTGTTCCAGTGCCCAAGCACGGTAGGCGAACGCCATTGCGGTGATCGCGTCATCCCGGGACTTTCCGATTGCGGCCTGCGCCAATACGCCACCCAGACTGGCTTTCCCCGCGATTCGGATGCCACGTTGAATTGCCGGCATTCCGTCGACGTGCTTGTAAAGGGACGGGATACGGACCCCGAGGCTCTCCGCGAGGGAGGCGAGGGTCAGTCCATCGGATCCGGGCTCGTCGATCAGTTGTGCAGCCTGGCCGATGACGACGTCGGTCGAAAGTTTCGCCCTAAGCTCGGCCATTCGTGCCACCCAGAAAATCGATGATGGCGGCGGAGACAAGCTCCGGCTGTTGCGACTGTGGATAGTGGCCCGCCTCGGGCACCATGACGGCCGACCCGTGAAGGGTGGTGGCGATCCAGTCGGCTTCGGCTTTCGGGTTCTTGAAGTCCGGATCCTTGTCTCCCATGACTACGAGAGTAGGGGCATGAACGCTTGCCAGGCTTGCACCGGCGAGAAAGTGGTCGGTGCGGGTGGTCAGGCTGAATGCGCTTGCGTAGCCGGGTCGTTTGAGGCTGGCGATGACACGCTGCTGGTACTCCGTGAAATCAGTCGGCAGCACGCCCGCGTAAAGCGTCGGCATATATGCCTTCCATGCAGCTGCCGCCCAAGGCCTTGCCATCATGGCCCGAAACACCAGGTTTTCGAACGCGTTAGTGGAAGGCGGCCGTACGAACGGTCCCACGAGAACAAGTCCCTCGACGAGTTGGGGATGTTCGGCGGCGACGATGACCGCGGACCCGGCCGACATTGAGTTTCCGATGATAGCCGCTGGCCGGCCGAGCTCGAGGAGCAGTGCTTCAATATCGCCCGCGGTGTCGGCGTCCCCGTAGCTCGTGAACGACATGTCGCTGTCGCCGTGGCCGCGCAGATCGGTGGACGCGACGGTGTATCCCGCTGCGAGCAGTGCCGGGGTGAGGAAGCGGTAGGCGGAGCGAAGGTCTCCCATTCCAGGGACGAGCAGGACGAGAGGCCCTGTCCCTTGGACGTCGTAGGCGATGTTTCCCTGTGCCGGTCGACCGAGGTACCTGGTCACCGGGGATTTTGTGATTGGTGAAGTTGTCATGTGGCTAACTTAGTTAGCTATTTTGCTAAAGTCAATAATCTTTTTTATTGACATTAGCTGTTTGGCTAATTACATTAGCGGACAAGTCCTCCACAGATTGCCGCTTGTCCACCGCGCGGCAGTCATTCATCGGTGACGCCCGAAAGGACGTCGCGCAACAGAATCGAGCCATGTCATGAACACCTCATCCGCCCCAACCGTCGAATCGACGTCGGCGCCCGCAAAACGCAATGCCTGGTCCAAGATCCGTCGCGGCGCCGTCCGCACCTTCGCCGTCATCGGCGCAGGGTCTGTGATCTTCACGATCGCTGGGGGCGCCTACGACATCAGCAACTTCGACCACACCCGCGGCGGATACACCGCCCCGTACACCGATTACACCGGCACGCCCATCAATTGGAACTCGGGAGATGTCACCCCCGTCGGATTCAGCCGTCCCGGCATCGTGATCAACACGAATCTGAATTGCGACACCGGAATGATCTCCTTCACCATCTGGGGCATGACGTTCAACTACCGCACCCTCTCCCAGCGGGCACTCGTGGTCCACAAGCCCATTCAGGCCTGCGAAGCCCACGGCTTTCACCCGCACTTCGTCCCCACACCGGGCGCCTGAGCGCCGTCCCACACGTGACCAACGAAGGGATCCAGCCAGCCATGAACACCCCATCATCCGCACACAACACCGCTCAAACGACCCGATTTGTAATCGGGGCCGGCTTCATCGGCCAGGCCCTGGCTCGAGACCTTGTCGCGCAAGGGGATCGCGTCATTCTCGCGAGCCGTTCCGGAACAACCGTCCCCGGAACGACAGCGGTCGCCGTCGATGCTTCCGATGCCGCAGCGCTGACCCGTGCTTGCCTGAACGTCGACACCATCTTCTTGGCAAGCGGGCCGCGCGAGTACAGCAAGTGGGCGACCCTCTGGCCGCCAGTGTTTGATGCCGTAATCTCGGCCGCGCGGTCGACGGGCGCTGATCTCGTCATGCTCGGCAATCTCTACGCATACGGGGAAGACAGCACAATGCCCCTCACCGAACACTCTCCACTACGAGCGACCGACTCGAAGGGAGCTGTTCGGAAGGCTGGCTGGGAACAGGCCCTTGCCGCCAACGACCGGGGTGACATCCGCGCCGTCGAAGTCCGCGCCAGCGACTATTTCGGACCTGGGGCCGGCGCGACATCCCAACTGGGGCCCGACTTCTTCAACCCACTCATCGAAGGAAAACTGGCCCGCGTATTCGGCCGGACCGACCAGCCCCACAGCTGGGCATACCTGCCCGACATTATCGACACCCTCATCGCCGCTGCCGACTTCGAAGGGCAATGGGGCCACGCCTGGCACGTCCCCTGCGCAGAACCCCTCACCCGCAAACAACTCGCGCAACGCGTGAGCGAGCTCACTGGCGCGGGCACAACCGTCGCACCCTGGCCGACGTGGATGCTGCGAGTAATGGGGCTTCTGAAGCCGGATGTGAAAGCAGCCAACGAACTGCTTTCCCAATTCACCCACCCGTTCATCTCCGACGCCTGCGATACCGAGCGCCTGCTTGGTGTCAGCGCTACCCCGTGGGACCAGTCGCTCCCCGCGACACTCAACTCGTACAGGCGCGACCTGGCCGCTTCACGCAGTTCACGCTAACCGTCACCTAGCCACCACGAACCCCATCAACAGAAAGCAGCAATGCACATGTCCGCCTCAGCACCTACGAGCTCCACCGCATCCGCGAACTACTACCCGGCGGCTCTGTCCGGCCGGCTCGACCCCACCCTCTCCCGCTGGAAGTGGCTGGTCAAATGGTTCCTCGCGATTCCGCACTACGTCGCACTGATCGGACTGGGTGTCGCTGCGGTCGTCGTCACCGTGATTGCATGGTTCGCGATCCTCTTCACCGGGCGCTATCCCCGAAGACTGTTCAACTTCACTGTGGGCGTTCTTCGGTGGAACTGGCGGGTGTCGTTTTACACGTATTCGGCCTTAGCCACGGACCAGTACCCGCCGTTCACCCTCGCCCGAACTGATTACCCGGCTGATTTCGAGGTCGAATACCCGGCACAGCTGTCGCGCGGACTCGTGCTGATAAAGACCTGGCTGCTCGCCATCCCGCACTACCTCATCCTCGGAGCCCTCATCGGCGGCGGTTGGAGCCTACTGGGCGGTGTTGGCTCATTCGCGTCACGCTCGGAAGCCGGTATTGCTCTCTCGCTGCTCGGTGCTCTCGTACTGGTCGCCGCGCTCATCCTGCTCTTCACCGGCTTCTACAGGAACGGACTCTTCGCGCTGATCATGGGCATCAACCGCTGGACGTATCGCGTCCTTAGCTATTCGGCTCTCTTGACCGACACCTATCCACCGTTCCGCCTTGATCTCGGCGAAACCGAAAACGAAGGAACAGCGCTGTGAAAACCATCGGTATCCTCGGCGGCATGAGCTGGGAAAGCTCCGCCCTTTACTATCAACTGATCAACGAAGGAATCCGAGACTCCGCAGGTGGGCTTCACTCAGCGAAGATCATCATGGCTTCCGTCGACTTCGCCGAGATCAGTGCCCTGCAGCGATCAGGCCACTGGGATCGGGCAGGCCGTATTCTCGCCGACGAAGCGCACCGCCTCGAACGGGCCGGAGCCGACTTCATCATCCTGTGCACCAACACCATGCACAAGGTGGCTCCCGCCATCGAGGCCGCCATCACAATTCCGTTTCTGCACCTGGGCGACGTCGCGGCCGAAGCGGTACTCGCGCAGGGACTCCGCACGGTCGGACTAATGGGCACCGCATTCACGATGGAACAACCATTCCAACGAGAGCGGATCGAATCCCATGGCCTCACGGTGATCGTCCCCGACGCTGAGCAGCGTGCCATCATCCACAGCGTTATTTACGAGGAACTGGTTCTCGGAATCGAGACCGAGACCTCCCGTGCGCAGTACCGATCGATCATGGCCGACCTTCAACACCGCGGTGCAGAGGGCATCATCCTGGGCTGCACAGAGATCGAGCTCCTCGTCGGACCATCAGACAGCGCCCTGCCGCTGTTTCCGACGACCCGGCTCCACGCCTCGGCCGCAGTTCGCGAAGCCCTGCGCTGACGATTCCATAGACGACCAAGCGGCCGAGTCCATCCGTCAAAAGACGGCGGGAGTGCGGGCAAAATTCGTACAAATGTGGGCATTCCACAGATTTGCGATTTGAGAATACGCCTCTGATCAGCACTTCTTGGCGGAACCGGTGGGATTTGAACCCTCCTGTGGCCGAATCGGTATTGTGCGCCCGGAGGGATTTGAAGCATGCCTAGGTCATTGAGATGTCGTTTCGGGTCGGAGGGTGGGCATCTCGAGGCGAACGATCCGGTCCATGGTGGCCAGCTTTTCCTCGGCCGCGGTGATGCTGATCTGAATGCCCTCGAGTTCTCCAAGCCAGCCTTTGGTTTCAGCCTCCCGGGCTCGTTCGGTGAGGTTGGTGCGGATATCCTCGAGCCTGGCCCGTTGCGCCGGGTCGGGGCGCAGCATCGGGCAGCGGATGCAAGCGTGTTCATGGATGCAGGGCGTGCCATAGGCGCGACCGCAGGATCCGAGCTCGACTTTGCGTTTGAGGAAGTGGGCGTGGAACTCGTCGAGCTCCGCATCGGTGGGTGCCCGGTAATCCTCGGGGGGTCGCAGGGATCTGCGCCGGTCGACGTAGGTGCGGAAGTGACGGATAACGTCAGTGTCGAAAACGGCGGCGTAACCCTGGGTGGTGTTGATGTTCTGATGCCCCAGGAGTTTGGCGATGATGTGGATCGGCAGGCCGGTGCTGATCGCGTCGGTCGCGAAAACGCGGCGGAAATCGTGTGGGGTCAGCCTTGGCAGGTCCCCAGCCTCGGTCCGCATCCCGGCGGCCTGCAACGCTGCGGTGAGGTAGTTGGCGATCGTGGTGGTGGAAAAGACCCGGTTCTCGCTGCCGCGACGGATCTGGAAGAGGAACGGCAGTGGTGGGCTGAAGACTCGTTCCTGCATGTCGTAACGAACCGCCAGCGGGAACGCGGTCGAATCCCCGCGGACCCGGTGCCGAACTTGCGCGAGGACGTGGGCAAGCTCCGGGGAGACGAGTAACATCCGTTCCTGATCCGTTTTCGAGGGCAGCACCTGCAGCAGCGGCAGGAGTTCGCCGGTGGTGGGGACCCGGTAGGTGACGAACGCGGTCGCGGTCAGCTCCATCAGTTCCTCGATCCGCATCCCGGTCTGATGGAGGGTGTGGACGGCGGCCCAAGCCCAGAACGCGCGTTCCTCCGCATAGGTCTGGTCGATGAGCTCCCCGGTGTTGGGGTCGTCGATCCAGATGTGGCGGTCAGCGGTCGCGCGAGCGTGGGTGGCGAACCGGTGACGGTGAAACACGGTGCCCTCGAACTCGAACAGATCACCTTCGTCTATGCCGGCAGCGATCTGAAGCAGCTGCTGCTCGCGGATGCGTTGCCGGTCGACGCTTCCCAACAGGGTGGGCATTGCCGGGGCGAGGAGGCGGATGCGTTGATGGATGCGGGCCTGGACGTGGCGCTTATGTTTCATCGCCCCGGCCGTGTCCGCTTTGCTCAAGAAACACTGTGCGGACCATTGCGCCCAATAGGGGTCGTGGGTGGCCCAGTGCGCGATATCCAAATAGAGGCCCCGGATGGCAAACAGGGTGCGGTGGCGGTCGGCGAATCCTTTCGCGGCGTGCCGGGCCAGCCAGGCGCGCCCATCATCGAAGCCGATATTCAGCGACTCGAGGCCCTCGTGGTGGGTTTGGATGTCGGCCCAGAAATTTCGCAGCAGCTCATAAGCCAACGACCGAAGCGAGGAGTAGTCGAGGGCTGCAGCCCGGTTCTGCAAGTAACGGGAGAACATCTCCCGCATCCGAGCCGAGGTGATCCCGTAGGAATCAACGATCTGCGCGGGTGTTGGGCGAGCATCCCGGCGAACCTGCCGCAACGACGGCAGGGCGGCATCAGTTATCTCCAACGTTTTCAACAGCTCCCAGGCATAGTTGGTGCCGTGCCGGTGATGTTTGCTCGGTGCCGCCTCGACGTAGGCGAGAAGATCGGCGGCCTTGATGGCGTGGAGGGTTTTGCCGGTGTGCGCCATGACCAAGGTCAGGACCCGCAACGCATCCCGGATCCCATGGACGGGATGCCCGGCCGCCCGACCCCACTCCGCGATGTCGTTCGCCAGCTTCGGGGCGCGAACCTCCCGGAACTGGTCGAGGTTTAACCGGACAATCATCAACCACGAATAGGAGGGTCGAATCACATCGGCCGCGATCAACGCGGTGATCCCGCGCGGAGCATGCCGGATCGCGCGATCCTCGGTTCCCCACGGATTCCCCAACCCGGCAACCCAATCGCCGGGTCCAGCCGACGCGGTATTCCAGCGGGCCTGCCAGTCCTCGCCCGGGAACCGGGCCAACGCCTCAAGGATCAACGTCGCAGACCAAGCACGAACATGTGCCGAACTGTTCTCGATAGCCGCGATCCGGGCAGCAAGCACCGGGATCGGCAGCCGGGCGGCATCGTGGGCAACCACCGCAACGTCGGGCCGATCTGCAATCGCGGCCGGTAGCCGGTCGAAAATAAGAGTTTCGGCGAGTTGGGGCAGGAGATCGTTCACCATCCCTGGCCCCCGAAGAGTTCACGGAGGTCGCCCTCGGAGTAGCCCTCCGGGATCATTGCGGTCGCCGGAATCTGGGGTCTCGGGTTCTTCAGATGCTCCCGAATCCGGGCGAAGACGTCCTCGTCGCGGCTGCGCAAATACTCCTGCGTCGTCGACAACGACGAATGACCCAAAATCCGTTGGATGTCCGTCAACGACACCCGCCGGTCGTCCGCCATCCGCATCGCCGCCGTGTGGCGCAAGTCATGCAGCGTCCAATTCGAACCCAGGGCCTGGTTGATGCGGCGGAAGATAGCCCTGGCTGCGTCGTAATCCAACGGACGGAACGGGCGACGCAACGTCCACCACGCCGGCAACTCCGGCGACCGTAGCTCCGCGGGCAGCGACTCCTGATAGAGCCGGAACCACACGAAATCCTCCGCCGCCGCGGGAATCGACTGCGCCGCCCTGGTGCCTTTCCGGATCACGGTGATCAGCTGCTGGCCCGGATCCACCATCGACTGGCGCATCTCAATCAGCTCCGACGGGCGGACCGCGGACGACAACCAGAAACTGAACAATGCCCGATCCCGATCGGAACTGAGCAACGCGAACACGCTAGCGACCGCGGAATCAGGCAACGAGCGAGGCTCCTGCTTTGGCTCCTTCTGCCGGTAACCCGCCCGGGAGGTCGCAGGGAACGGATCCAACGGGTTGTGGTGTGCCGCGAAACGGCCACCATCACGGCCCTCCCGCGCCGGGACCGGGTTCACCACCGGCCCCTCGAAACGGTGAATGTGGAACTCATAGAACGCCGCAACCACCGAGAGGTTGTGGTTGATCGTCCGCGGCGCAAAGAACGCGCCAGGACCCCGCTTCCCGGTCACCACATTCGGCACCGGCCCCGCATCAGCAGACCGGCCAGGCTTCGGGGTGGACTTCATCCAGAGCACAAAATCGCGGACATCATCCCGGGACGCCCGCTCCCAACCGGTGTCGCTCGCCCAGAGGAACCGGAACCACCGCAGCAGAGCCCGGGCATAGGACTCAACGCTCGAGGGCGACATCCCTCGAACCCAGAAGTCCGTCAGGAACCGATCAACCGGATCCAGCCGACTCCCGCCTGGCGCTTCAACGGACCAGAACGGTCCCGCCTGAAGCTCGATAACCCGGCCCACGGCCGGCGCCACTACACCCTCTGAAGCCATCTGGCACTCCCACGATGATCACCCCTGACCCCGCCTGTGCCAAGGCCGCTTAGTCCGGTCAACATATCGCCATTTGGTCGGGGGCTGGCCGCACGCCAGTTCTGAGACGACGGCTCCTTCTTCGGCGATGCGGGTGAGGAGTGCGTCGTGTCCGGAGGGGTAGTAGCGGTCGACTCCTCCGGCGAGGTAGGCGATGGTCTTGCCGTGGCTGGCGAGGGCTGCCCGGTGTGCCATGCCGTCGATGCCGTAGGCAGCTCCGGAGATTATGGTGTGGCCTCTTCCCACCAGTCCGGCGGAGATCTCCATGGTGACGTGTTCTCCGTACCCTGTTGCGGCGCGCGCGCCAACAATGGCGGTGCTGGGCGTTGCGGTGAGTAGTTCGCTGTTGCCGCGTACCCAAAGGGCGTGGGGACTGCTCGTTCCGAGGTCGACGAGTCCTGCGGGCCAGTGCGGGTGCTCGGGGGTGAGGAGCGCGGCTCCGAACCGGGCGGCGGTTCGAAATGCGCCGGTGATGAGCCCGGCTGTCGCGCGGGGCAGTGTGCGCTCGCGCAGGGTCTGGACGTCGAAGCCTTCAAGGCTGGGGGAGTCGTCCTCGAGTAGGACTTGGAGTGCTGCGCTTGGTCCCAGCGTGTCGATGAGGTGGCCAGCGGTTTGGTCGCCGGGTTCCCCGATGATGCTCCAGACCGCGCTGGCGAACGCGTTGGCGGTGAGGTCGTCGGTTCCGGGTGCGGTATTGCTGACGGCGGTGCGGATGGTGTCGAGTGTGGTGTTCATGGTTCCTGTCTCCTGATTTCGTGACGTTGTGGGGGAGGTGGCCCGACCGGGTTGGCCGGGCCACCGTTGGCGGTTAGACCTCGGCGGATGCAGAAGCCGGGGAAGTGGCCTCTGCCTCCGGTGTGGCTTCGCCGGTCTGTGCGGGCGCGCTCTGGTGAGAGCGGGTGTAAGACGTGGTTCCGAACGCGAGGTCGTGGCCGATCGCGTCTGCCTCAATGTCGACGTTGGTTCCTGACTTCTCTCCGGATTCCCAGTCGCGAATGCGCAGTGTGCCGGTGACGATCAGCCGGTCGCCTTTGTTGATCGAGGTGGCGACGTTGTCAGCGAGATGGCGGAACCCGGTGACGGTGAACCAGTTGACGGCACCCTCGACCCATTTCTGGGTGGGCTGGTCGTATCGGCGGGAGGTCGAGCCGAAACGGAACGAGGCGATGGCAAGTCCCGCGCTGGTCGTGAGGTACCTCGGGGTTGTGGCAACTACTCCGGTGAGGGTGATGGTGTCTTGGTTGTTCATGGTTTTCTCCTTTTTCTTGCCCGAGCAGTCGTTGCTGCTTTCCGGTAAATGGAGTGAGAAAGTGCCGGCGGCGGAGGGCGCAACGGACCGTGGAATACCGGACAGAGCGCCAGCGGCGGAGGATATGCCGCGAAAGCCGTTGAGCCCG
>Ga0302193_10003796_pt1 | contig 12082 bp, 4 predicted proteins | sample II_Bog_E3_3_FD_200228 | JGI IMG/M metagenome (GOLD analysis project Ga0302193, IMG submission 200228) | Peat permafrost microbial communities from Stordalen Mire near Abisko, Sweden - II_Bog_E3_3 | ecosystem: Environmental > Terrestrial > Soil > Wetlands > Peat | place: Sweden: Abisko, Stordalen...
AGGGGCGGTAACGGGCCTGGATCGAGGGTCCGAGCGACTGCGAGAAGTGTTCGCGGAGCTGGCAGCGAGTGACGAGCGACTCCAACTCAAGCCGCAGCGTGGAGTTTGCGACCAGGGCTTCGTCGCCGACGTCATCGGGGATTAACTCGGCGAGTGCGCCCAACCCGACCAGATCGCCGCGTCGCGAGACGGTGCGAATGTCGGCGTAGGAGAGGGATGAGCCGCTGCCGTTGGCCTCGCGTGCGGCGTGGTCCTCCTGCGCCTTTGCGGCAAGAGTGGCGATGCGCCCGGCTGCATGGCGATGCGCGAGCGCAAGACGGCTGGCCAGTGCCTGGTCGCCGATTGCCGAGGTCCAAAGCTCGGTGCGCTCAGTTGCGGAGGGAATCTCAAGCCGCCAATCGAGGATGCTGCGATCGTCGGATTCAAACTCGCCTTCCGGTCCGGTGAGCAGGATGAGAGGCCCGAAGAAACCGGGAATGACTGGGACTGTCTTGCGTTCGCCGGGTACAAGCCATTGCGCGAAGACTGGAATGAGGCCATTCAGAACAAGCCACGGGGCCATGCCCATCAACTGATCGGTGTGGATGAGGACCGCCTGCGCGCCGGAGTGGGAGGCGACCAGCGAAGCCGCCGAGCGCGCCTCAAGAGCATCGCCGCAGCGGATGACGAGGGCAGGGTCTGCGCCGTCCGATGTGTGCAGACGGCGGGCCAATTCCGCGGCATGAGTTTGGGAGGTCTCGCCCAATGGAACCGGATATTGATCGAAGGTGATCGGCGCAGTTCCCGGCCAGGCGCTTTCCATCCTTTGCAGCGCGAGAGCCGTGGGCAGTGGAGTGCGCATCTGGCGCTCGGGCAGTGGGAGGTCATCGCCGCAGAGTTGCAGCAGTCCGCAACGAACGGCATTGCCTTGGCCTAAAAGATGCATAGCCTGGTGAAGATTGTCGGCGGCATAGGCCTGCGCTACGAGGCCAATAGTGGGGCGGCTGAGCGCGAGGGGCTGTTGCAGATGCGACAAAAGGTGACCGATGAGCAGATCCTGTTCGGCGGCGATGGCCAGACGGATGGCGAGGACTTCGAGGACATTCAGCCTGAAATGACGGGCGGCCTCAGCCAGGGCAGTGTCGGCTTCGTCGGGATCTCTGAGGTATTCCTGAAATGCCGAAAGCAGGCTCCTGCGGCCGTCGATGCGGCGAGCGGCAATAGCGCGCAGGCGCTCCTGGATGCTTTCGTCCAGAGTGTCGCAGGAGTTCGCGAGGCGCGCTAGCCCAGTCAGGACGAAAGCGAACGAGTCCAGTTGATCTTCGATGACGGCATTTGTGGATCGATTCAACATGGCTGCCCCTCCGGTTGCCGATCGCGGTAGTGGAAGCGCACGACGCGGCCAGACTCGCCAAACCATGACAGCCAGCCGGGGTCGATATCGAGCCCGATACGGCGGATGCGGAGATCGGCTGCGGCGAGTGGGAAGGTGACGTCGAGATCGGTGCGAGTGAGCCAGACGCGGCCGTTGCGATTGATCACATCGCCCACGGTGAGTCTTCCCATTCGCCAAAGCCATCGTTTTACGGCGACGGTCCAAACGCGCAGAAAATAGGCGCTGTCGAATGCGGCACGGCGGGAGACGGCGAATCCTTTTGGCCAGGCTGCGGGTTGCAGAGAGAGATCTGCCAGGATCTCCGCAGGCAATGCGAATGCCGGTTGGGGCATGCGGAGGCAGAGCAGGATCGGATCACTGTCAGCCACGCCCGCATGAATGGCAAGTTGACGAATGATAGAAGTGGCAAGACTAAATTCGGCAAGAGATGGGCAGGCCTCGAGCGTGGAGACGATGCCCAGAGAGCGCAGAACATTGAGCAGAAAATACAGGCCGGCGGAGGGCGTGGCTTCGCCCAGCAGCGGCGGATTGACGGCGGGGATCTCTGGAATTGCGACTGCGGGAGGCTCTGCTTCCAAAGCCATTTCTTGAGAAGCGCGCGCTGGATCGGATATGGAATCTCCATCGGCCGTTGCAGGCAAGCGAGGGAGATTGAATTCGTTTTGCGACGCCGTGGCTGTTTCCTCACCGGATGGAAGCATCCGAACCGCGCCGGTCTCGTTATCGTCATCGAAGACGAAAGAATGAACGGCGAATTCACGAATGATGGATGCGGATCTATCAGCCGGCCCACGGAGTTGCGCTTCTTCCAGGCTCCGCAACGTGGCGCGAGCGCGCGTTACCGCTGTGCCTGAACTCCATGTGCCTGGAGATAGAGAGAGAACGGCTTGTGCGGCTAGCCAAACAGTTGCGGGATCTTTCCAGCCGAAGTGAAATGCGGCACGCTGGAGCGCGGTCTTGATTTCGCCGGGCAACTGCACGGGGGGCGCTGATGCGGAGAGACTCTTTTGCCCTTCCAATTCGCGGATCCACTCGCGGATGGTGGCGGAGGGAATAGCAGAGAGGAGCGCAACCGGATCGGAGTTGCCGAGGGCCGCGAAGAGGATTGCGGCAGCCGCGCCCGGAGCCATCGACGGCGGACGAATGCGCTCGAGAATTGCGGGGATCTGCAGAGCGTAGCTAGTCTCGGCTACTGTGCCTATTGCCGAATTCGAGAACCAGTCTGGAATTGATGGGCCGTGAGCGCGCACGGCTTTGCGCAGCAGAGTCTCGATCGTTTCTTCAAAGTTGTTGAAGTAGACCGCATTGGCCGAAGCCGCATTTGGATCGCCGGCATGGACGGCCTGCGCCGCCAACGTGCCCAGTACCTGCTGGACCTGTTCCATCCAGACGCGGCGGTTTGCCTCGGCGGGAATTCCGGAGAGCGAGACGCGGCGGAAGCAATAGATGCGGCCCTCTTCCTCGCCGGGCAGAGTTGCGAGACGCAGGGCCTCTTCAAGCGAATAGGCGATGCGATGGCGCGATACACCCTCGCCGACCGAGAGATAGCTCCGCCTTACATGGCGGTCGAGCCGTCCGGTGTGAGATCCGGTGGGGGGCGCAAAGGTGGATTCCATCGATTGGAGTCCTTATGGAGACAACAGATTGAGGTTCGTTGTATCCCAGGTCCCCAAGTGCGAGGGACCTGGGGCACCCAGTTGTGAGGGTTCGATGTTTCCCACCCATTCGCCAGAAAGAACGCGAATGGATGGGGCACCCATGGTTATTGAGAGCTCGCTCGATTACATGAACAAGGGACGCAGCGCGACGGCCTGCGGCGTCAGGGTGGTGAAGTGCGCGGTATCTGATGTTTCCAGATACTTACCGGGAGTGAAGACGTCAGTCACGGTTGCGCTGACTGTGTTGCTGTCTAGATCGCTGACTACGGCGCGGGCAGCGAGTGATGCGCCGGAGTAGAGGTTCACGTACATGCCCGAAGAGATGCGCTCCGACGCGAGGTTGAGCGAGACGATGCTACCCAACGAAGGCTGAACCCGCGCGATGATGTTGCCGGAGATGATGTTGTCGATGGGAACGTCGCTTGCCAGCAGGATTGCCGTGCGCACCACGTCGCTCATGAAGGCCATGGCTGCCGAGTTGTTGTTGTCGATTTGCAGGAAGAGCCAGTCGACCAGCATCTGCATCTGCTGGCGGTCAGTGTAAGAGAGCTGATTCCAGCTTGGCAGAATTCCGAGACTCTGCAATTGGACGGAGAGGCCGGCGCCGCGCAGGTATTCGGCCCACGCGAGACGGTCGATGGGCAGGGCGATGCTGACCCGCGTGTAGAGGCATGTGGCGACGCTCGATATTTGCTGGACGAGCCGGGCGACGGCATTGCTGATCTCCGTGTGCACGGCTTCGGCGGAGATGAGATCGTTGATCGCGATGAAGTTTTGTACGCTGGCAACCTGGCTGCTCCAACTGAGATTGACGAGCGCGGCCGGCTGGACAGCAGCCCGCTGCATCTCAAAGCCGCGGAAGAGCTGCTGATTGGCGCTGTAAACGGTGGAGATCGTAGGGGCATAGACGCCGCTTTCGCCGGCCGCCGAGGAGGGCAGCAGTGGAAGCTGTAGCAGTTGCGCCGCGCGAGTCTGCGCGCTGAAGGCGAGCTGCTGAAGCAGGATCGGGCGTTCGAGATTCGCGACCTGCGACGAAACGGAGGGCAGCCAGTTGACCGGAGCCTCGCGAAGCTGGCCGACGATCTCGCGGATCTCGGGGGGAATCGCTACCGATTGCTGGAGACAGGCGGGCACCGGATTCGAAACGTTGGCGGGAACCAGCTGCCGGCTGGGCGCTGTGTCGATGGTCTCCAAAGTGCGCGCGCGGGTGTAGGCGATCAATTGAACGGAGGTAGCGAGCACCTGCTGGCGCTGGGTGTTCACGCCTTGCACACGCTGGCTCTCGTCGCTCAGCAATGCGCTGGTGAAGGCTACGTTCTGGCGGTCCTGCAGCAGATTGTTCTTGAGCTGGTTGGCATAGGTCTGCGCCTGCTGGATGTTGTTTTGGATATTGTTGAGCGCGTTGGTGCAGAGAGTGACAAAGTCGGAGTATTGCTGGACGCGGGCCTCGAGAGCGCGCAGCAGCATGGTGTGCTGCTCAGCCACGCGAACGCCGACCGAGAAGAGGGTGGCTTCGGCGGAGTCGGCAATCAAGTAAGGAGACTGGATCGCTTGCTGAACGGCGGCCTGGTTGTCCGGATAGTTCAGGTTGCGCACGCTGCTCGGACCGAGCCATTCCGAGAAGGTATGAATCATCACCGGAACGGCTGTAGGGGTGGTTGGAGGAGTAGCCGGCGGGTTGTCGACCAGGATCGGCAGATCGTCGGCCACCAGATTGAGGTCGTTCTCGATTGTTTGAAGCGCCTGGAGGAAGCTGAGGCGGTTGCCAATCGAGTAGAACATCGCCTCCTGGGAGGGGGATTGCTGCAGGCGCTGGGCGATGGTGAGCGTGCGCAGATTCACCTGAGCGCCAGCCAGCGGCGATTGGCTGGTGATGTCCACGGGAGTCGCGGCGACGTTGAGTCCGGGATTGACGATCTGCGCCGGACCCGCCTGGACTCCTCCCTGAGTCATGCTCGGACCGATGCCGATAAACGTCTTGGCGACGCCCGAGGCGATGAGATTCGTGTCGACCATCTTGAAGGGACTGCCGGTGACCCCGGAAGATGCCTGCTGTTGGCCTGCCAGGTTGGTTGGGTTGAGATTGAACGAAGTGCCGCCGGGATTGAAGGCGATTTCCTTGATATGGCTCAGGCCCGCCGTGACTGCCCGGCTACGCAGCGATTGCGTCCTGGCGGCAACGCTGAGAGCACCAACTTTGAAAAGGATCGGTCTGTTGGCTAGCACCACAGGAGTTGGAATCGGATGAAAAACAGGTGGGATATAGGGGGGGGGCGAAGGCTGGTAGCCCGTGCTGGAGCTCGGCGGAGGATTCAGCGTGCTGATGTAGGTTTGCAGGTTTTCAGAGGTGGCTGATGCGGTCTCACCGGTGGCGATATTCGCAAGGATTGGAGAGGTAGCAAGAGCGCTTGCAGCCGTGGCTCCGAGCACATTTTGCCGGTAACGATAGATGTCGGTCTGCACAGTCAGGAATGCCGTGTCGAGCAGATCGTTGGCCTGCGAGATTCTGGCGCTGAGGCTGGTGATCAGTGTTTGCAGGCCATTGGTAGATAGATTGTTCAGATCGGCGGTGCTAAGCAGTGAGATGGTGTAGGAGGTTCCCGTGGAGTCGGTGAAGGCCGTGGTGTAAGGGGCTTGACTGACTACGGTCTTGAGTTGCAAGAGATCCGATGAATAGTAGGCGAGATAGCTCCAGGTTATGGCGCCGTCGGCAGTGGTGTCGGTGGGCGTTTCGTTCCATGCAGGACGATTGGCTCCCGATGTTCCGATTGTTCCGGCGGCTTGAGGGTTGCCGTTGGCGTCAAGAACGGCGGCGAATTGAAGATTGTTGTTCGAGTCGAGAATGAATTGCCCCGCGGCGTAGTTGGTGTTTGGCTGCCAGATCAGAGACCACTTGTTGGTCCAGATCACGGCGGCGTCCATTGTCGTGGCATTCGCGCCCTCGGTCCAGGCGGGTAGGGTTGCGCCGGAAGTGCCACCGATTGTCGCGACTTGAATATTTCCACTCGAATCAAGGATCGCCTGCCCGGCGGAGTAACTCGTGCCGGGCTGCCACGCGGAATGGCCGAGGTTTTGCCAGACAACTCCGCTGTCCACCGTGGTCTGCGCGAGCGTCAGGTTCCATCGAGGAACGGAATCGCCGGAGATGCCGCCGGTTTGAACAATCTGAACGTTGTTGCTTGAATCCAAGATCAATTGACCGGCGGAGTATAAGAAATCAGGCTGCCAGAGCGCGTTTCCGCCGGATTGCCAGATGATTCCGTCCGGTGTTGTCTGGCTCGCGGCCTCGGGCTGAAGCCAGCTTGGCGGCGATGAAGCTGTAGCGCCGTTGTTCGTCGCAGTCTGAATGCTGCCCGTCGAGTCGAGGATGGCCTGGCCGGGGAAGTAGTTGGTGTTCGCCAGCCACGTCGAGTGGCCGAGGTTATTCCAGACGACTCCGCCCGTCTGCTCCCGCGTTTCCTGGCCGGGATTCGGATCCCAGATGGGCACCGTTGGCCCTGAGGTACCTGGGATCACAACAATCTCGATGTTGTTATTCCCATCGAGAATCAGTTGACCCGCGGCGTAGGCATGGTTGGGCTGCCAGTAGCCCTTGCCACCGGCCTGCCAGATCACTCCGCCGTCTTGTCTGGTTTGGCCCGGAGTCTCAGGTTGGAGCCAGGCGGGCGGCGACGATGCGGAGGCGCCCGCGGTTGAAACAGTCTGGATAAAACCGCCTGGGTCCACGACAAACTGGCCAACAACGTATGCGGTGTTTGGCAGCCAGGCCCAGGGTCCGTTGTTCATCCATGTGACGGTTCCGTCGGTTGTGGTACCCGCAACGGTGGTGTTCCATGCCGGACTCGCCGCGCCTGTTGTGCCGGCAGTTATGACAACCTGAATTGCCCCGTTGCCGTCAATGACAATTTGACCGGCGGAGTAATTTGACGAGGCAGCCCAAGTGGATTGAAGAACCGTTCCGAAGGTCTCTGTGGCCGCCGGAGTATAGGGCGGAGGAGTATTGCGTCCCGCAAGTTCGTCGGGCGTCAGGCCGGCGTTGGGGTCGATCAGATTCGGATTCGATGGTTGATTGGGGCCGGCTGCGGCAAACAACTGGTTGGTCTCCTGTTGCACCGTCTCCAACTGTTGCAGCGTGAGGTTGCGGGCAGCGGTGGCCTGGGAGACTTCCTGGTAAAAGATCGGAGCGACGGTTTCCACAACCAGAATGTCAGTGTCGTAAAGCGCATCGGGAAGGGGAACGAGAATCTCAACCGGCTCGAGAAGCGAGGCGTTTTCGGGCGCCGAGGTTTCCGCCGCGAGCAGGTCGAGGGTCATGCCGGTTTCGAGCACGGTTTCGAGCTCCTCCAGTCGAACCGGAGCGGCAGAGACCGACCAGTTGGGCGGAAGCCACGGAGCGCGCTGCTGAGGGAAGTTCAGCGCATCGGCGGGCAGGATTCCGCTGGGGGGAAGCGTGGGAAAGATGTCGGCCAGCGTGTTGAAGGGCTGCTGCTGGACCATCACCTGGCTGAGTTGCTCGGAGAGCTGGTTGATTCTGGCCTGAGCCAGCGCGGGCTGGATGATGGGCGGGTTTCCCGAGCCATTGTTGATCCAGGTCACCGATCCGTCGGCGGTGGGCAGATAAATGCCGTTCCAGACCGGCTCTTTGCTTCCCGAGACTCCGGCGGTGAGGACATGCTGCATGTTGCCGTTCGAGTCGAAGACGAATTGACCGGCTGCAAAGTTCTTGTTCGGCTGCCAGTTTGACGGGCCATTTTCAATCCAGGTGACTGATCCATCCGTGGTGATTGTGCCGAAGGTGGTTGGCCAACTGGGCGGCGGACCACCGGATGTGCCGCCGGTCTGAACCAGTTGCACGTTTTGATTGCCGTCAATGATGAATTCGCCGGTCACGAAGTCTGTGTCCGATTGCCATTGCATCAGCGGCAAAGGCTGCGATGGAAGCACGGAACGGCGGCGCGGCATACCTCCCGCGCGGACGACAGCGGAGCAATCGACGAAGAGCGGCTTCCAGGCCAGGCCGCTGTTGGTCCAGGTGACGCCGCCATCGGTCGTGGTGCCGCCGTAGACGGTGTTCCATGAGGCAGGCTGCGTGGCGCCGGAGCTTCCCGCATTCGTCACAAGCTGAAGATTGCTGTTGGGATCGGTGATGTACTGGCCGGCGGTGAATGCTGTGTTCGCGGCCCAGATTACGCCGCGATCGAAAGCTATGAGCCCGACCGGGAGGCCGAGCATGGCCCAGGGAAGCTGGTCGTCGGGACCGAGCAGCGATTCGGCTTCAAAGATAGCGTAGGCAAGGCGGTTTCTCCATGTGGCTATGGGATCCTTCGCAGGCAACGGCAGAGCGGGAACGCCCTTGGGCCAGGGAAGATAGACCAGACGCACGGCGTCGGCGATCTGCCAGTCTTCGAAGGCGTACTCGCTTGGGTCCTGATCGCAGGAGGCGCCGAGGTTGCCGCTGACTTCGATAGGAAGGGTGCCGGTGTCGAGCATCTGGCCGCTGACCTGGGCAATCACGGGCTGCAGGAGCAGAATCCCGGCGTAGGTGGAGTTGGTGGGGTCGCCGACGGATTGATGAAAGTCGTACATCTCAACACCGGTGACGGCGTCGATCACGGCGAGAGTGCTCAGATGAGCCTTCAGTGTGCTGTTCAGCACGACGTCCTGGCCATTGGCGGTGATGCCGTAGCCGGGAGTGACCACGAGAAGCGGGTCGGCGCCGCTCAGATCCAGGGTCAGCGAGAGGCCGCTGACCGTGCCCGCTGTGACCGACTGGCCCAGTGTCCCGAGCAGGCCGCCGCGATAGCCTTGTTCGCCGTCGAGAGCGGAGACGCTGAGCGTGCGTCCGGTATAGAGATTCAGTCGTTGACGCCACCAGCCAGGGGCGATCTGCTGCTGAAGCTGCGGTTCTGTGCCGACCAGCGATTCGCCGGATACTGGATCAAGGATGGGTGTCGCGGGCATGGCAGCCTCTCTTGGTTAAAACGTGTTTCAAAAATGGCTCAGCGGATCTGGGCCGTCATCCCTCAGGGGCTAAAGCCCGTTTCATTTAAGCTCTTTTCGGCACGACTGAAGTCGTGCCCTGACACAAAGCTTGCGTTGAAACACTCACTAGGAATATGTTCCAGTTGCGAAACTCACATAAGCGGGCGAACTGCGTGCGCGAATGTAGAAACCGTAGATCTGATTCTGGATGATTTGCTGCCAGGCAGTGTTCTGGTTTTGTGTTGGCAGGGTGATGCTGATCGCGCCCCGATAGAGCCTCAGCAGTTCCGATGGCGTGCGGAAGCTGAGAATCTGCGGCACGGTGGGGTTGGGCGCGAGCGTTGGCAGGCTGGCCTTGAGCGCCGCAAAACCGCTGCGCGGAACAGGGACCAGGGCAAAGACAGTCAGGTCGGCATAGGCGTTGGCAGGAAGCGTGAGATCGATGGGCGGCAGCGACATGCTGTCCTCGACCAGCGCCGGAATTTCATCGACTGGAATCACGCTGAGTCGCACGTCGAGCTGTTGCGGAAAGAAGGCCTGGGTGAAGTTCTGCGAGGTTCCCTGGCTGGCGATGCCCAGGCTGGCGAGGGGAAAGCGTCCGGCCGGCGGCAGCGCCTGAAAAAAATCCGATGCCGCGAAGTTGGCCGATGCGCCCGAGGCGATGCGGGCCGAAACTGTCTCTTGCAGCTGCGAGTCGTATTGCATCAGGAAGGCCTGCTGGGTCGGAGGATCGGAGAGGCCGAGACGCAGGCCGCTATACTCCGGGCCACTATCGCGCCGCACCAGATACGGGTCTACCCAGGCGATGACTCCGCGCTGGAGGTAGATCATGGCCAGCGGGAGCAGCGCGTTGGAGAGCTGGCTGGAGTTGGCATTGAGAAAGATCTGCCGTGCCAGCGCCGCGCGTAACTGCGACGCATCCTGCATGCTGGCTCGCGTCCAACTAATGGGACTGGGATAAGGCACCAGCGCGATGGCCGTGGCTTCAACGATGTCGCCGTCATGTGTGGTGCGCGTGCCTTGAATACTGGTGGGGTAGGAGACGATGGGGTTGGCGGTGAACTCGACCGGACGCAGCGCGAGCACGTAAGCGCCGGTGCGCGTGCGCGCAGGCGTATTGGGGATCTGCGACAGGTTGAATTGCGCGTCCAGATTCTGCTCGTCTGGCAGGTCGGACAACTGCACGGTGAGGTCGTTGGGCAGCAGCACCAGTTCGCCGGCCGGCGTGAGACCCTGCCCGGCGCGAATGATTACGGTGTCGGCGGTCGCGCTGGTGTCGTTGGCCGCGGGTGTATCCACTTGCAGTCCGTGAATGACGCTGAAGCCCGCGGCCTGCCCCAGATCGGCCTGGCGTTGCAGGAAGTAATCCTGCTCGCGCTGCAGATCGCGGGCCGCGAGAAAGCGTCCGTCGAACCAGTAAGGACGGCTGCGCTCGCTGTCGATCACCAGCGAACCGTTGTTCTGGCCGGCAATCACGTCGGCTTGCGTGAGAGTGATGCGCGTATCGCCTTGCGTATAGGTGGGCATGGGTGGCTCCTAAGACTACGTACTCGGGAATTACGTTCCTGAACTGAGGCCGATGGAACGGGCTACAAGCGAAGCTGGATAGAGGAAGAGTCGCGAAAGATTGTCGATGGTGATGCCGTTCAGGTTGTAGATTGGCGGCTCGCCGGATGCGCCCTCGGTTGCGGGAATCGAGATGCGCGCCAGGAAGACTGAGCTGGCATCGAAGCCGGGCGGAATCTCGGCGGGCGTGGGGCCAGTGTTCGCAAACGGCGGCGTGGAGGCCGGGCCTGCATTTATCGCGAGGATGCTCTGCTTGAGGGTCTGAGCTATCGTGGGAGTAATTGCACCGGTTGGAATCGCTCCGGCAGCATCCCACGGATCCTGAGGAAGCTTTGGGCTGGCGTCGTTACGCAGAACGAGCTGCATGGCGAAGGAGTCCAAGGTCCGGTTGGCGGAGAATGCGTCGGTGGCGGAGTAATCGTCCTGCGTGGCGAAGCATGGAGTCACACCCTGGGTGCAGGGAATGAAGGTAGCAAAGACATCGACCAGGATGTTGCCGCTGCCGCCGCTGAAAAAGCTGTTCAGGTAGGCGAGCGGCTGGTTGGCAAGCCATGGCTGGATGCGAATGCAGACAGTACGTGGCACTTCAATCATGCGGCCGACGCGATCGACAGCCAGGCCAGACGTCACCTCGATCTCCAACTGCGAGGGGCCGACGCAGGTCCAGGCGGAGACAGCGGGGCTGCCGTCCAGGGTCGTGCTGCCGATGGCCGTGCTCCAGACCGGCAGGAGCGGACCCGCGGTGAAGGTGGCGTTGCCATTGAGAATCTGAATGTTGTTGTTTGAGTCAACGATCGCCGAGGGTGAAGTGAACGGCGCATTGGGCCGCCACCCATTGGCATTGATGGGGCCCTGATTGGTCCAGACGATGCCCGAGCCATCCGTGACGGTTCCGCCGAGCGTTGCATTGAAGGCGGGCGGCGCGCCGCCGCCGCTGACTCCCGCCACACCGGTATTGACCTGCACGTTCTGGCTCCCGTCATAGACAAAGGCATACGCGGGATAGGGCGTATTCGGCTGCCAGACCTGCGGAATGCTGACGTTCAATCCAGCCACCGTGCCCGTGCCGCAGAGCTGCAGCAGCGCACGGGCCAGGCAGCCGCGATGATAGTCCTGGTCGGCCTGGAAGTCGTCGACGCCCAACATGCGCCCGAGCGAGTAGTAGACGCGGCTCGGCGCCGGCGGCGGATTCAGATTATCGGTGGGCGTTGCTACAGTCATTGTCGTTGCCATCGTGGTGTCTCGTCATTCCATCGGTTTCATTCCGATTCAAAGGTGTGGATCAACAGGCTCTAGGTCACCGCGGTAATTGGGGAAGGCACTGGCGGCGGTGGAACCAGGGCGAAGGTATAACTCGCAATGCTTCCCGCTGACGTGGAGCCAACCCCGGAGAGATCGATCCGCCCTCCCACGGCAACTGTTTCAGGCGTCGCTGCAATCACGGCAACGGGCGCGCCCTGAATGGTCACAGTGGCGAAGGCGGGCGCGCTCTCCACGCCCA
>Ga0302193_10003804_pt1 | contig 12065 bp, 4 predicted proteins | sample II_Bog_E3_3_FD_200228 | JGI IMG/M metagenome (GOLD analysis project Ga0302193, IMG submission 200228) | Peat permafrost microbial communities from Stordalen Mire near Abisko, Sweden - II_Bog_E3_3 | ecosystem: Environmental > Terrestrial > Soil > Wetlands > Peat | place: Sweden: Abisko, Stordalen...
CCCGCGCGGGTCTGTCGTTGCCGAGCCTGCCAACATCTGGATCGCCTGGGACAACAACGCGCAGAATGGCGTCGCCGGCCAGGGCGTGGTCTGCTACTTTGCCTCGGTTGACTCGATCGTGGGCGTTCGCGCCTACTTTGCCCACGCCACGGTTTCGCTCGCGGCCGGTCTTGTGGGAACGGCTGGCGCCAACCTGGTTCCTCTGATCGGTACCGATGGAACCCTGCCGCAGAGCATCTACAACATCGTCAACAACTCACTGCTGACGGCCGCCAACACCGATATCCGCCCTGAAGACGCGAAGTTCGCCACCATGCGCACTCTCACCACGCTTGGCGCCCAGGTGACCGGCCGCGCCGTAACCGGCCTTGGCTACCACGGCACGGGCGGCGGCATCGGCACCGCGATCAAGAGTTCGCAGTCGGCCACTGTCGCCAACCCGGTTGACTTTTCCATGGTCAACGGCGATCCCGATCCGATCGTGGGCGCCACCAACCCCTGGCGCGAATACATCGACCTGCCCATCGGCGCGGCGCCGGTCATGGTCGTCGTCAACGTTAGCAACGTCGCTACCGGCCACCTCGGCGACGGGACGATCACCAACATCAACCGCTTCATCCTGGCGAAGGTTCTCGAGGGAAAAATCACGCACATTCGCGACCTCGGCTACACCGCAACGCCCGTTGAAAACAATCCTCCGACCTACAACTATCCTCCGACCACTCCTCCGGATGAGCCGCTCCATGTCTTCATCCGCGAGCCGCTTTCCGGCACCTATAACACGATGGAATTCTCCATCCCCAACTCGCTCGAGATCGACGCCACCACGTTTACGGTCGGTCAGGTCAACGGCCAGGAAACCGGCGTAACCCCCAGCAACACGGGCTGCACCGTCACGCCCTGCACGGTAGAGAGCGGCAACCCCCTGTGGCACATTGGCCCGAACGGCTACACCCGCGGACGCGCAATCGGCACCGGCGAAATGGTCACCGCGGTCAACGGGACTGCGGACGGCATTGGCTACGCTTTCTGGGGCCTGGGCAACTTCCAGGGCAAGACCAACCTGAAATACCTCACCGTCGACGGTGTGGATCCTCTCTACTCCGGTCCCGCTTCCAATCCCGGCGGAGTTGGCGTGCTTCCCGGCTGCACTCTGACCGGCGGCCTGGCGACCTCCTGCCCCGTCATTCCCTTTCCGAACATCATCAACGGCACCTACCCGATCTGGAGCAAGTACCGGATGCTCTACGATCCGACCGTTTCCTCAACGATCGCCTCGGCCATCACTCTGTATGCCCAGAACGCATCCAATCCCGCCGGCAGCGCGTTGGGCGTGATCGGCGATATGCTTCCGGCCTACGCAATGCAGGTCTTTCACTCCCACTACGCGCAGGTTGTTGAAGACTCGGGCGTGGCCTTTGGCCCGAACAACGGCTTCAAGACCGGCGTTCCCGAGACCGGCGGCGACATGGGCGGCGCGGTGCTGACGATCCAGTCCGAACTGGACTTCATCAACGACACCGGCGGCAACCAGCAAGTCAACCTGTTCCAGTAGCCTCTATTCACCTGGGGCGGGTCGACGCACGACTCGGCTTGCCCCGCATCGAGCAACTCTCCTCCGCTCCCGCGCTCGGAAGATATTTGCGAACGCGGGAGCGCGGATTTTTCAGGAACTCCCATGGCCCGTATTCACAATTACATCGCCGCTCTTGTATGCGCACTCTTCCTCGCGCCATTGTGCGCCTCAGACTGCCGCGCGCAGGCGCAGGCGTCTCCGGCCGCCGCTCCAGCTCCCGAGCCGGCGCAAAGCTCCCCCGCGGAGATGCAATCGGAGATTCCGTTTGTCCCGCAGATGGTTCCGGACGCCTCAGGATCGGGCATCAAGCTGGCTCGCACCAATGAGAGCACCAGCGAGCTGACGCTCAAAGGCAGCGATTTGTTCTCGATTGAGCCGCTGATGGGCAGCCGCGAAGAATTTCCCACTTTTACCCGCGAGCTGTGGCAAGTGGCCTGGCGCGTGAACGACCCGATCTATCTTTGGATCATCCTTCCGCACGGCGTGAAGAATCCGCCGGTTGTGCTCTACCTCTATGGGTATCCCTCCGAGACGGACCGCTTCCGGAACGACGCCTACGACGCGCGGATCACCGCGGGTGGCGCCGCCGCGGTCGGCTTTGTCTCGGCCCTCACCGGCCATCGCGCCGACCATCGGCCTTTGAACCAGACCTTTATCAGCGAGTTGCCCGAGGCGCTGACCATGACGGTCCACGATATTCCTCTCATTCTGGATGTGCTGGAGGGGATGGGCAAATTCGATATGAAGCGGGTGGGCTTCTTCGGGCAGGGGTCGGGCGCGGCCATCGCCCTGCTGGCGGCGAGTGTCGAGCCGCGCATCAAAGCGCTTGACCTGCTCGATCCCTGGGGCGCCTGGCCGGATTGGTTCGCCTCCGCCCCCGACGTTCCCTCCGCCCAGCGCGCGGACTATCTCAGACCGGAGTTTCAGAAGTCCGTTGCCGAGCTGGATCCCGTCCTGGTTCTTCCCAATCTCAAGTCGCGGAAAATTCGCATTCAGTTTGTGGCCGACAAGGGTGAGCCGAGGGCGGCCGTCGATCGGATCGCCGCCGCGGCTCCCGCCTCTGCCACGGTGGTCCGCTTCGATACCTCACTCCAGATGTACAAGCAGAACTCGAACGGCCGGCTGTTCAGTTGGATCGCGACGGAGCTGGATGCGCATCCCTCCATGCCGGAGGCGACCGCTTCCGGCGAGACGGCTTCTTCTCCAGCTTCCGCGCACCCGAATCACTGATTTTCCCCTTTTCATCTTTCTTTTCTTAGACCTGAACTTTCACGAGGAACTTCATGCGCAATTTTTCGATGATTTGGTGCGTTCTCGCCGTCGTGGCGGCGGCGTCCGACACCGGGTACGCCGCTGTGCGGGTTGTCAACGCTGAGCCAAACGGCCAGGCGAGCGCGGAAACACAAGCCTCGGCCGGCGCTCTGGAAGGCACGGTTACCGACGCGACCAAGGCCGTCATTCCCGGCGCGGCGGTGAAGGTGCGCGACAGCAGCGGGAAAGAAGTGAGCGCGACCGCGGACGAATTGGGCCACTACAGCGTCACCGGCCTGGCCGCGGGCGCCGCAACGGTGACAATCAGCTTTAGCGGTTTCGTCGACTTTACCGCGACGGCGCAGGTTGCCGCGTCCGGGAAGACGGCGCTCGACGCGCAACTGCAGCCGGCAGGGGGAGCGGCGACAAACGTCGAAGTCACCGCGCAGCGCGCCAACCAGGTGCAGACGGAAAACGCGGAGGTCTCGGGAGAGATTACCGAGGAGCGGATCGTCGGATTTGGGCTCAACGGGCGCAACTTCTCCTCGCTGATCACGCTCTCCCCCGGCGTGAGCAACCAGACAGGGCAGGATGAGGCGAAGGTCGGGGTGGTGGGCAGCGCCAAATTCAGCGTCAACGGCGGCCGCACCGAGTACAACACCTTCGATGTGGACGGCAACGACGTGTTGAACACCGACATCGCCGCCAGCCAGGGTCACTCGACGCTGCTGGTTTATCCCAGTCTGGACGCGATTCAGGACATCAAGGTGCTCACGTCGAACTATGGAGCGCAATACGGCCGCAGCGCCTCGGGCACGGTGCTGGTGCAACTGAAGAGCGGGGCGGAGAAGATCCGCGGCAACGCCTATGAGTTCATCCGCAACGAGGCGTTCAACGCGCGCAACTACTTCGATCTGCCGGGTAAGGCGCCGCTCTACCGCAGGCACGACTTTGGATTCACCTTTGGCGGGCCGGTTTCGATCTCCCACCTGCTCGCTCCACAGAATCCAAAGACCTTCTTTTTCGTTTCAGAGGAGTGGCGCAAGGAGCGGACCCCGCTGGAGTTCAATCAGGGAGTGCCCTCCGACGCCGAGCGCGGCTACAACCTGGCCAGCAACACCTACACCAGCATCGCGGACTTCAGCGACGTGTGCCCCACTTCGCTGGGCGCAACCATCAAATACAGCACGTCCGCCTATCCGGATTGCCCCGGCCAGGGATTTGGCGGCACCAACTACACCTACGAATCGAATCAGTTCTACATCGACCCCAACGCCACGGCGTATCTCCAGGCGGGGCTGATTCCACGCGCCAACTCGACCTCCGGCTGCACGTCCAGCATCGGCTCCTGCTACGTGGCGGCGGTGTCGCCGGCGACCGACTACCGCGAAGACCTGATCCGCATCGATCACAACTTCAGCGAAAAGTGGAAGTTTTTCGCCAACGGGGTTCACGACCACTGGCAGACGGTGACCGCGGTTCCGCAGTGGGCGGCGCACGTCAACAGCTTTCCTTCGGTGATGAACAGCTTTCTGGGGCCCGGCATCAGCACGGTTGGCCATATCACCACGGTGGTGACGCCGACGCTGCTGAACGACTTTTCGGTGGGCTTGACCTGGCAAAAGACTTCGCTTGAAAGCATCCCCGGTCCGGGCGTTTCGCTGAGCGCCAGCAACCTGGACGCCGTTCCGGACTCCATCGGCAGCTTTTTCGCAAACTGCGGCGGCGGCGAGTTTGGCCCGAACAACTCGTGCATCGGCGGAAAGCTTCCCGGGCTTGTCTTTGGCGGCACCAATGCCGAGTACGGCGGGGCGGGGTTCAATGTGGACACCTCTTACATGCCCTGGTTCAACACCCGCTTCGTGGGAACCATCACCGAGAACATGACCAAGTTCTTCACCCGGCACAGCCTGGCCTTTGGCGCGCAAGTGGTGGGCGCCAAGCGGCACGAGTTCGGCGCGGCCAATGGGGCCAACAGCGGCGACCAGCAGGGGCTGCTCACCTTCCGCAACGTGAGCACCGACGCCACCAGCGGCAACTCCTTTGCGGACTTCGAGTTCAACAACGGCACCCCCTCCTACAGCAGCCAGTACGGCGGCAAGTATCTCTACAGCTACCAGCAAGACAACACGCAGACCACCTACAAAGTCTCCTATGGAACTCTGGAGCCGTACTTTCAGGACGATTTCAAGGTGTCGCCGCGGCTTACGCTCAACGTGGGCGCGCGTATCAGCCTCTTTCAGAACTGGCAGCCGGATGGAGAGGTGCTCTACAACTGGGACCCCGCCGCCTTTAACCCGGATCTTGTGGCGAACAGCAACCTGGCGCTCAATCCGCTGCGCGGCTACTTTCAGAACGCGACCACCGGCGAGCCGAGTCAGTTCGACGGCTCGACGCTGAACCCGGCGCTGACCAACGGGCTGGTCCAGTGCGGCGTCAACGGAGTTCCAAAGAGCTGCCAGACCTCGCATGTGTTCAACTTCGCCCCGCGCCTGGGCGTCGCCTGGGACCCGACAGGCTCGGGCAAGACATCCATCCGCGCCGGCTACGGAGTTTTCTATGAACACGGCACGGGAAGCGAAGCCAACGCTGGATCGCTGATGAGCAATCCGCCCCAGGTGCTGAGCATGACCGAGGATTATCCGGAGAGCTATGCGCAGATTGGCCTGCAGGCGATCGCCGGCGATACCAACGTCAAGATCGAATCGCCGCTGAACATGGTTTCCATCCCCGGCAAGACCATCTGGCCCTACATCCAGCAGTGGAGCTTTGGCGTGCAGCGGGAGCTGAACGCGACGACCCAGTTCGGCGTGGCCTACGTGGGAAGTAAGGGGACGCACCTGGCTATCGCGTCGCAACTCAACCAGTTGCCACCGGTCGCGGCCACGGTGAATCCTTTCCTCAACCACGAGCCGATCACCCAGCAGCTCTGCCTGGGCAATCAGATCAATCCGAGCAATCTCAAAGATCCGAACGCGTACTTCTACTTCCCCGACAGCAACAGCTTCCTGTATTACGGGAAAAACGCGGCCAACCAGCCTTACAATCCGGCGGCCTTTACGGCGCTGGTGGCTGCTTGCGACGGAACCCAGGGCGCCGACAACTCGCCCAGTATCGCCTACGCCCTCAACTTTATGCGCCCGCTGCAGGGTATCGGCAACGTGCTGGCCATCCGCAACCAGGCCGGGTCGAACTACAACTCCTTCCAGGCGGTGGCGCATCATGTGAGCGGCCCGCTGGATGTTGCGGGAGTCCTGACGTACTCGCACTCGATCGATACGGCTTCGGACCGCTTCTCTTCTACCTTTGTCGACTACTACAATCTGCGCGCCAACCGCGCCAGCTCCGACTTCGACGAGCGCATCCTGCTCAACATCAACTACATCTATCAACTGCCGCTGCTGCGCTTTGCGCAACTGGTGCTGAGCCCGCCTCCGAGCGACGACCCGAATGCCCCAAAGTGGACACCCGATCCGAAGTATGGCGATATTCCGCGATTGACCAGGGCGATTCTCTCCGACTGGTCCGTCTCCGGCGTCACCATCTACCAGACCGGGACCCCCTTCAGCGTGATCAACTCCGCCAGCGGCAATGGCATCTCGGTGCTGGACAACGCCGGGCTGGCGCTGGGCGAAGGCGCGGATTCCTATCCCGATGCGTACAGCCAGCATGGACGGCAGTGCTTCTCGGGGAACCAGGAGATTGGCTCGGTGGGCCCGGTGATCGGGAATCGGTGCCAGTTCCTGGCGCCACGCGGACTGACCCAGGGGAGCGCGGGACGCAATTTTCTCAACAACCCGGCTCGCACCAACTTCGACGCCGCGCTGCTCAAGGACATGAAGCTTGCGCATGGAACGACACTCGAATTTCGCGCCGAGGCCTTCAATCTCTTCAACACCACCCAGTTCATCCTGTACGACCCCAACAAGGGCAACACGGCGAGCAATACGGTGAGCTGCTACGGGGACGTCACGACCGGGTACTCGGCTGGCGCGCCAAACTGCACCACGGGAAACGGCTTCCTGCATCCGGTCGCGGCACACCGGCCGCGCACCGTGCAGTTTGGCCTGAAGTATCAGTTCTAACCGCTCCCTGCATATTTCCGTTCTCTTCCTTCTCTTTCTTACCGTGCCGCACCCGGAGCCAGACATGATTTCCCTTCCGCGCTTATCGCTCAATCAAAGCGAACCGATTCCATTGCGCTTGCGCGCGTTCCGCCGCTTTTTGACGATGGTTTGCGCCAGCCTCTTGCTCCTGGCCGCCTCGGGGTGCGCCAAGAGATTTGGCGCCAACCTGGGCACGCTCAACATCGCCAGCTTCGCGGCCACGCAGCCAGTTCTGTCGCCGGGGCAGAGCACGACGCTGGTCTGGTCGGAGACTGGGGCGATCACGCTCAGCCTCACCGGCGGCAGCTCGACGACGCTCATGCCCGTCTCCTCAAACAGCGTAAGCGTCTCCCCGGCGGCGACCACGACGTACACCCTGACAGCGACCGATGGACAGGGCAATACCATGACCGCGATGGCGACGGTCACGGTCGTTCCGCTGCCTGTGATCGCGTCCTTCACGGCATCTCCCGCACTCATCTCAAATGGCGAGAGCAGCTTGTTGGAGTGGGCGGTGACGGGGGCGGCAACGGTGACGCTGGACAACGGAATCGGACCCGTGACCGGGGACAACTATCGCGTAACCCCCACCACGACAACCACCTACACGCTCACCGTCACCAGCCCCTCGGGAGCCGTGGTGACCGCGCAGACCACCGTCAGCGTCGTGCTGAAACCGATTATCGCGGGCTTTTCGGCGAGCCCTGCGGTGATTGGGCCAAACCAGAGCTCTACTTTGAGCTGGTCGGTCGTGGGCGCAACCGCGGTCAGCATCGATCAGGGGATCGGGCCGGTATCGAACACAACCGGAAGTGTCCAGGTGAGCCCCACCCAGGCGACCACCTACACCCTGACAGCCACCAACAGCCTGGGCGGCTTCTCCGTTTCGGTAACGGCAAAGACCACGGTCAAGGTTTCCGCCACGCCGGCTCCATTCATCGCCAGTTTCAACGCCTCCGCGCCAAGCGTGAGCCCGGGAACCGCGGTGACGCTGACTGCTGTCTTCACCCCCGCGGATGGCTCCGCCAAAGCTGCGATCGATCAGGGCATTGGATCGGTCGAGAGCGGCGTGCCGGTGGATACCAAACCGCTCGCCGCCAGCACCACTTATACCTTGACGGTGACCAACTCGACCGGCACCGCGACCTCCCAGGTTCGCGTACTGGCCGGCGATGTGGCGCTCTTTGCCGGGTTGCCGACCCATGCCGGCTATCAGGATGGCCAGGGAAAGAACGCCTTTTTCACCGAGCCGAACGGAATTGCCGCCGATGGCGCGGGAAATCTGTACGTTGCGGATTCGGGCAACGACGTCGTCCGGGTCATCACTCGCGCCGGGGTGGTCTCGACGCTTGCCGGCAACCCCGACATCGCGGGCAGCCAGGACGGCGTGGGGGCGCTGACCGAGTTCAACAATCCATACGGAATCGCGGTGGATTCAACGGGGAATGTCTATGTCTCGGATACGGGAAATGCGACCATCCGCATGATCACCCCAGCGGGGAAGTCGACCACGATCGCGGGAATTGTGGGAACGCTTGGGTTCCAGGACGGGCCCGCCCTGGAGGCGACCTTTGGCAGCCCGGAGGGCATTTCGATCGATGCTTCCGGCAACCTGTTTATTGCGGACTCGCTGAACTGCAACATTCGCGAGTTGACCGTCGCGGGCATGGTGAGCACCATCGCTGGGCCCACCTCGGCCGGGCTGTGCGGCTATCAGGATGGAGTCGGCTCGGCGGCGAAGTTTGATATTCCGTCGAGCGTGGCCGTGGATGGCAAAGGAAATGTCTTCGTGGCGGACCAGAACAACCAGACGATCCGCGAAGTCTCGCCGCTCGGCCTGGTGACTACGGTCGCCGGAACGGCGGGCATGCCGGGTAGCTCGGACGGCGTTGGGGGCGCGGCGAGCTTTACCTATCCCGATGGAGTCGCCGTGGACGCCGCCGGCAATCTCTATGTGGCGGATACCGGAAACTATACGATTCGGAAGATTGCCGGCGGCGTTGTCTCCACAATCGTGGGCCAGGCCGGCACCCCGGACGCTTCCCTTGCCGGGGGGCCGCTGCCCTCGCAGATTGCCGCGCCTCACCAGATCGTCATCGACCCGTTGAGCGGCAAGCAGTACTTCACCATGGCCGACCAGGCCATTGCCAGCGCGCCCTTCTAAATTGACCCATCGCCCGCCAGCTCCGTCCATCTGGCCGCACCATTCGCTTCCCGGGAGCGCACCTTGAACCGACTCATCACGATCCTCGCCGCGAGGAGCGCAACCGCAACAATCGTCCTGGCCGGCCTCGCCGTGCGCCTCGCGTACTTTGCCCGCATCGCCCATCAGCCGCTGATGAGCGACGCGGCCAGCTACAAGGAGATGGCCGCGCAACTGGCAGCGGGCGTACATTTTGTTCCCTATTGGCCCCCGGCGCTGCCGCTCTATCTGGCGGGAATCTCGGAACTTTTCGGAGGCTCGGAGCCGGCCGCTCGCCTGGCCATGCTGCCGTTTTACCTGGGCCTTTGTTACGGGCTGTACCGGTTGGTTTATCAACTCACTTCCCAGGTGGCCTGCGCCAATCTCGCGCTGCTGCCGGTGGCCTTTGGTCCGGGAATGATCTGCGCCTCGGTGGAACCGATCACCGAACTGCCCACGGCGATGCTGCTGACGCTGGTGGCTTGCTGGCTGGTTGGAGTGAAAGCTGAAAAGGCCCCGGGCTGGGCTCCCCTTGGAATCGCCATCGGCTGCCTGTCGCTGCTGCGGCCGGCCAGCCTCATTTTGCTGTTCTTTGTGCCTGCCTATCTTGGGTGGCGCGTCCGCAAACCGCTTGCCGCTCTGGGCGCGGCCATTGTTCCGGCGCTGATGGTGCTTGCCTGGCTTGGGTATGTCCGCGAAACGACTGGCCAGACGGTGATGATCAACACCGCCAATGCGCGCAACTTCTACCTTGGGAATAACCCGCTGACGCCGGTTTACCGGACCTGGTGGCTGGGCAGCCATCACGAGCATGAAGTGGAGTTGACGATTCACCAAGCCGGCCCGCCCGACCCGGTGGCTCTGCAGAAGCAATACTCGGCGCTGGCCTGGAGGTACATTGGGCAGGCGCCCGGCCTCTTTCTGTTGCGCACCCTCAATCGGGCTTGCGTTTTCATTGCCCCGGATACCTACACAGGGGCCTATCTGTTTGAAAACTACGCCTTCTCGAAGCTGTTCGGATTCCTCGTAATCGCCCTCGACTCGGCGATTTACTGTCTGATGGCCGTCGGAAGCATCCTCTACCTCGCCACGCTTCCCAGCGTGAAACTCCGCCAATCCGCTCTTCCGGAGCCGCTCATCCAGGCCGGCATCCTGATCGGACTCGTCCTGCTCTACGCGCTTCCCTACTTCATCGCCTTCTCGCATCCGCGCTATCACTTCCCCATGGAGCCGCTGCTGGCGGCGGCCTCCTCGGCATTCATTGCGCCGCTGCTTCGGGGCCTGGCGCAACCGGCGCTCGAAACCCTGCGCGGCCGGCGTGTGCCGGTGGCCGTCGCCGTTGCGCTCTTCCTGGCGATTCAGGCGGAATTCGTGGTCATTGTGCTGCGGGCGGGCTCCGCCTGAGCTCTAGCGCAGGCGCTCGGCGCTGTCTCCGGCCACATAGACCATCAGCAGCGGATACGCGCCGGAGCTGGCGCTGTAGTGCTGGCCGGCATAAAAGTAGTGCTGATCCTTGAATGCCGCCGTGGCCGCCGAGTCGTCGTAGGCCAGATCGACCAGCTTCTGAGAGAGCGCGGCAAGGCTGGGGTTGAACACCGCCAGCTCTCCCCACCCCTGCACCGTGCCAGGCGTCATGCAATTGATGACCGCCTGGTGCGATTGGCAGAACTGAAAAGGAGGATAGCCGCTGGGAATGTCCGGGGCCTCGACCGCATACCAGCCGTTCCAACTGTCGAGGTAGTTGTTGAACGCGGGCAATTGCGCGTCTCCGTTGAACGCTTGATGCACATACGAGTTGGCCAGCGCCACCAGGTCGCTCAAGGCGGGAAAGCTGACGCCGGTCGCGCCGCGGGTCTCATACAAGCCGCGAAAGATGACGGGCAAGCGGTAGGAGTGGGAGATGTCCCAGCTCAGGCCGCGCATGGGGCTGGGCGCGGAGGGCTGCGTCCCCGTGGTGACGCCCGCGTAAGCGAAATCGGGGTGGTCGTCGTAGTCTCCAGCGAAGGCGGAGAGCACGTCCGCACCGTCGGCGGCCTTGGCATGATGGCAGCGGACCTGCATCAGCGAGACTCCAGCAGTAACCGCCTGACGCAATTGCGCTTCGTCGGCGCTCTGGAGCAACTTCAGCTCCGGCGCGGCCTGGTTGGCGGCCAGTACCTCGGCCGAGCTCGAGACCATCCACAGCTCCATGTCAGTCATTGCCGCCTGGTACCGGAGCGGATCGGGCGGCTCGTAGCCGGTGCTGGCGAGAAATGACCAGGCGGCAATCACGGGCTGCGGAATATTTGGATTGTCCCAGTGGGACCAGGCGGTTGTCCCGTACATGAGGCGAAGAAGCTGCTCGGAGACCAGGAACGGCGTGAATTGCCGGGCGAAATCGAGCATCGGCTCGGTGCGGTCGGCGGCCGGCAGCTCGGCAATGGCCCGCAAAAGGCGCGCCGCGGTCGATAGGTACTGCGCGTTGCACGTTTGGCAGTCGCGGATTCGCACCTGGGCAGCGCTGAGCGGTTCAAACCAGGCGAAGGTGCGGGCAGCCGAGGGGCCATCGATGAAGAGGACCGAGTTGGCCGGCGCGGCGGCGAGCATCGCGCCGATCGAGGTCGTCCGCAGTTTCAACAGCGACGTGTGGAACAGCGCCAGCTCCTCAATCAACGCGATGTCCTTGTGGACGATGGCCATGCGGGTGGCGGGCCGCAACGCTTCTTCAAGATAGTAGATATTGGGCGCGATTCCCTCGGCGGGGACGGTCCAGGCCGGCATCGGGCTCCATTGCCGGCCGGCTGGGTCCCAGAGTAATCCGGAGAGACTTTCCGCCCACGGCAGCATGCTGGCATTCCATCCATCCATCGTCCCGGCGTAGGTCGCCCCTTTCAATGGGGCGAGCTCCGGGTTGGCGATGGTTACAGATGCGCTGCTTGCACGGGAGCCGGCCAGGCCGCTCTTGATGGAG
>Ga0302193_10003808_pt1 | contig 12061 bp, 8 predicted proteins | sample II_Bog_E3_3_FD_200228 | JGI IMG/M metagenome (GOLD analysis project Ga0302193, IMG submission 200228) | Peat permafrost microbial communities from Stordalen Mire near Abisko, Sweden - II_Bog_E3_3 | ecosystem: Environmental > Terrestrial > Soil > Wetlands > Peat | place: Sweden: Abisko, Stordalen...
CAGGCGTTGCAGATGGTCAGGCCCCTGAGGGCGAGGGCCTTGTTCAGCACTGCCGGGTCCTTGGGATACTTGTTGCCGACCTCGCTGCCCTGGAAGCCGGCCAGGGCCATCTCGCTCACGCACTGCTCGAAGGGGATCTGGCCGCCCAGTTCCGGCAAGTCGTCATTGGTCCAGCCGATGGGAGCGATGGCCAGTCTCACGTTCATTCCGCTCATGGGGTTCTCCTGGTTTGCCCGGGCTTGGCGCCGGGTCTTAGAATTGACGGGACTTGGCAATATTCTCTTTGACCTCGAGCGCCGCGCTCACCACGGCCGGGTTGTCCGAAACCTCCGCCGTTCCCACCCGCCACCAGGACTCGTAGCCGCTGGTCATGGACTTGGCGGTGACCTTGGCGTCGATGACGACCGGTCCGGTTTCCTGGAGCGCCTGGCGCACGGCAAGGCGGAACGCTTCCACCGTCGTCGCCCGCAGGCCCTTGGCGCCCCAGCTCTCGGCATTCTTGGCGAAGTCGACCTGGAGGTTCTTCCCTGTGAGCCGCCCGGTGGCCTCATCCCGGTGCTTCCACTCGTTGCCGAAATGGACGATGCCCTGGCTGATCTGCAGGTTGTCGATGCACTGGAAGCCGGAGTTGTCCAGGACCACGATGATGATCTTGCGCCCCTCCTGGACCGCCGTGAGCAGTTCGCTGTGCAGCATGGTGTACGAGCCGTCGCCCACCAGCGCCACCACCTCGCGCCCGGGTTCGGCCAGCTTGGCGCCCAGCGCCGCTGCGATCTCGTAGCCCATGCAGGAGAATCCGTATTCCATGTGGTACGACCTGGGCGCCCGGGTCCGCCACACCCTCTGCATGTCACTGGGGATGGAGCCCGAGCCGGCCACCACGATGGCATCCTTGGGCAGGAGACGGTCATTGAGCTCGCCCAGGCAGCGGACCTGGGACAGTCCACCCTGTCCTTCTTCGTTGTAGAGTTCGTCCACCTTGGACTTCCAGATCGAGCGTTCCCGTTCGATCGCCTCACCCCATTCGGAGTGGTAGCCGCCCCTGGCCAGGGCTTCGGTGATGGCGGCCATGGCCAGCTTGGCATCGGCCACGATCGGTTCGCTGTTCATCTTGGTGGCGTCGAAGGCGGCCACGTTGATCCCCAGCACCCGGCAGCCGGGGTTCTGGAACAGCCACTTGGAGCAGGTGGTGAAGTCGCCCAGGCGGGTGCCCAGGGCAATGATCAGGTCAGCCTCCTTGGCCAGCCGGTTGGCGGCGAGGCCGCCAGTGGCGCCGATCCCGGAAAGGTTGTTGCGATCATCCCAGGGGATGACTCCCTTGCCGGCCTGGGTCTCGGCGAACGGCACCTGGAACTGTTCACAGAACGCCTGCAACTCCGGCCCGGCGCCCGAGTAGCGCACCCCACCCCCGCAGATCACGTAGGGCCGCTTGGCTGCCAGGATCATGGCAACCGCCCGCTCCACCTGGGCCGCACTGGGAATGCGGCGCTCGATGTGGTGGATCCGCCTGGCCAGGAATTCCTCCGGGTAGTCGTAGGCCTCGCCCTGGACATCCTGGGGCAGGGCGATGGTGACCGCCCCGGTCTCGGCCGGATCGGTGAGCACCCGCATGGCGTTGATCATGGCGGTCATGAGCTGCTCGGGCCGACTGATGCGGTCCCAGTAGCGGCTCACGCTCTTGAACGCGTCATTGGCGGTGATGTTGCTGTCGGTCGGTTGCTCCACCTGCTGGAGCACCGGGTCCGGCTGGCGGCAGGCATAGGAATCGCCGGGCAGGAACAGCACCGGCAGCCGGTTGACCGTGGCGGTCCCGGCCGCGGTGACCATGTTCAGCGCGCCGGGTCCGATGGAACTGGTGACGGCCATGATCTGGCGGCGGTCCCGCTGCTTGGCGAAGCCGATCGCGGCGTGGGCCGCGCCCTGCTCGGTCTTGCCCTGGTAGAAGCGCAGGCCGTGTCCTTCCGCGGCCAAGGCCTCGCCCAGCCCGAGCACCACCCCGTGACCGAAAATGCCGAACACCCCAGCGACGTACTTGATGACTTCGCCGTCCACTTCGACATATTGCTGGTCAAGAAACCTCACCAGGGCCTGTGCCATGGTCATACGCACTGTTTTCATACGTCCTCTTTTCCTTACCGCGTCGACGTGGGTGCCCAGAACTCAGCGCCGGGTTCCGTGACCCAGGTATGCTCCGGCGTGAAGGTGGGTATGCCATAACGGTTGCCGTCCAGGTGCCTGATGATCCAGACATACCACATGGCGTAGCCCGGCGCGCTGGCCTGGGGGTGATCCTGGGTGTCCCGGATGATCACCGTGTCGTTGTCCCGCACGCAGTGCGTCTCGTCGCCGATGGCCGTGAGGCCGAAGCCCTGCTTGGGCAGGAATCGATAATGGTAGATTTCGGGTTGGGGATGATGATGGGGTGGATAGCTGGACCACTTGCCCGGCGCGGTGACCACTTCCCCGATCACCAGGTTGGCCTCGGGGGCATTGGCGTCGTCGAACACCGTGCGCACGATCCGCGTGCTGGTCTCCTGCATCGTACCCTTGCCCCGGGCCTCGCTTCGGCAATCTTCGGGGCGGTAGAAGCGGGCGGCGAAGCGCCTGGGATTGTCGGTCCTGGTCACCAGGAATTCAGCGCCGCCCTCCTGGGCCACCACCCGGACCTGGTCGCCGTCCGGCAGGTGCAACACCGTCGGCGATTGATCGAGCAGGCTCTGCCGCGACACCCGGGCCTGCTGGACGGCGCCGGGGCTCTTGGCCGGTTGCCAGGACAGCTCCGCCGTCCCGGAAACCAGGAGGATGGCCTTTTCGTCCGCGCTTCCCGATTCCCAGGCTTCCCCTGCCGCCAGGGTCAGCACGCCAAAATCCATGAGCACATCGTTGTTGGGACCCTTCCGTTCCACGATGGCCTCGTACCCGGGGAAGAAGTGTTTGGGGTGCTGGATCAACATGGGCTCACCCGACCGCTATCATGGCTTCGATTTCGGCGATCGGCACCGGCCGCTTCTGCTCCAGCGACCGCTGGGCCGCCATCGCCACCATGAGATCCTTCAACCCGTCCTCGCCGGTCACGGCACAGGGGGTGTTGTCGGCCACGGCGCCCAGGAACGCGCGCATCTCGGCGATGAAGGCCTCCTTGTAGCGTTCCAGGAAGAAATAGAGCGGCTTTTCCGAACTGACCCCGGACTCGGTGGAAAGGGTCACCATGTTGGGCCGGTCGTTCTCGGCCACCGCCGAGCCCTTGGAGCCGAACACCTCCAGGCGCTGGTCATAGCCATAGGCCGCCCGGCGTGAGTTGTCGATCATGCCGATGGCGCCGTTGGCGAAGCGCAGGGTGACCACCGCGGTGTCGACGTCGCCCGCCTTGCCGATGGCCGGGTCCACCAGCACCGATCCAGCGGCGAACACTTCCACCACCTCGCTGCCGGCCTGGAACCGCGCCATGTCGAAATCGTGGATCATCATGTCCAGGAAGATGCCGCCGGAAACCGAGACGTATTCCGCCGGCGGCGGGGCCGGGTCGCGGGAAGTGATCTTGATGAGATGGGGCTCGCCGATGGCCCCGGATTCGACATAGTCCCGGACCCGGCGGAAATTATGGTCAAAACGGCGATTGAAGCCCACCTGCAGCTTGATCCCGGCCCGCTTGACCGCAGCCAGCGCGGCGACGACCTTGGCCAGGCTGAGGTCCACCGGTTTCTCGCAGAAGACGTGCTTTCCGGCCCGGGCGGCCTCGACCACGAAATCGGCGTGGGTTGCGGTGGAAGAACAGATGATGACCGCGGTGATCTCCTTGTCGGCGAAGATGACCGAAGGATCGCTGGTGACGCACGGAATGCCGAGCCCCTTGGCCCAGGTCTCGATGGCGGGGGTCAGGTGGACGTCGGCAATGGTCTTGAGCTTGGCCTGGGGAAAGAAATAGGCGATGTTTTCGGCGTGGATCTTGCCGATCCGGCCGGCGCCGATGACTCCAATGCAGATGGGTGCGGACACGAAATACCTCCTGGTGGTTATTCAGAAAAGCGGTGATGGACCCCATTCGTGAAAACGTTTGCACGACCATGGCAGGTCATGCCTATTTTCACCTCGCCGGGGGTTTTTGCAAAAACTAATTTCACCGAAAGGACCTGAAAATAGGGGTGGCTCCCGGCTGGTTCCATGGTTCAGCGGCGCTACTGCCCGGGACCGGCGTTCCGAGCGGAGGGACCTCCCGATCAGCGCCGATCGGTCCCGGGCAGCTTGCCTGACATGGCACACGCTAAAACAGCAGGTATTCCATGGCCGATGCGGACTACTTGATGGAGGCGCGGAAATCCACCAGCTTCTGGGCATTGCCCTTGGTGATCATGGTCGCGCCGGAATCGATGCGCTTGGGAATGGTCTTGCCGGCCACCAGTTCCAGGGCTTTTTCCACCGCCAGACGACCCATGTCATAGTTGCCCTGGGCCACGGAGCCAAAGAGATCGCCCGCGAGGATGGCTTTGAGGTTGTCGCTGTTGGCGTCGACGCCGATGACCGGAACCTTCTTGCCGCTCTGCTGCAGGGCCCGGAGAGCGCCGAGAGCCTCTTCATCGTTGCCGGCGAACACGCCGCCGATGTCGGGGCTGGACTGCAGGATGTTCTGGGTGGCAGTGTAGGCCTTTTCCCGGTCGCTATAGGCGGGCTGACGGGCCGCGACGACCATGCCGGCCGCCTTGAGCACGCCCTCGGCGCCGTTGATCCGGTCGGTCATGGAAGGATTGCCGGGAGCGCCGTCCAGCAGGATGACCTTGGAACCCTTCTTCATCAGACCCGCCAGGGCCTTGCCGCCCTCTATGCCGGCGGCGGTGTTGTCGGTGCCGATGAAAGAGGCGTATTCGGTGAAGTTAGCCGGCATGCCGGTGTCGACCAGAATGACCTTCACACCCTGGGCCTTGGCTTTGAGCAGCACGTTGACTGCGGTGGCCGGCTGGGAGGGGCTGAAGATGAGCACGGCGGGCTTCTGGGCCAGGACGTCCTGGACCATGTTGATCTGCTGTTCAACGGCGTCCTCGGTGGGGGGGCCAAGCAGGATCAGTTCGACGTTGTTCTTCTTGGCGGCGTCCTGGGCCCCGGCCGCCACGATCTTCCAATACTGGCTGCTCAGGGTCTTGAGGACCATGGCCACCTTGACTTTTTCAGCGGCGGCCAGAGATATGGTGCTGCCCATGGCGAAGGCTACGGCCAGGAGTGCTGTGAAGATGCCTTTGTTTTTCATTGTCTTTCCTCTCCCAATCTGGGGTTGTGTGTGGGTTTCAAGTGCTAGCTGATCCAAACGAAGTGCTTTGCCCGGATCCTCCTTTCCCTTGGTGCTGGTCCTTGTCAATGCCGGTCGCCCGATGGCCGGCCCAAAACCTTCTCTACTTCCCGCCCTTCATGACCCGCTGGCGCAGGACGTCCACGTAGACCGCGATGATGATCACTGCGCCGATGGAGAACGTCTGGTAGGCCGAATCCACGTTCATGAGGTTCAAGCCGTTGCGCAGGACCGCGATCAGCAGGACGCCGATGATCGTGTTGCCGATCGTGCCGACCCCGCCGAAGAAGCTGGCGCCGCCGATGATGACCGCCGCGATGGCATCCGTTTCATAGTCGATCCCGGCCAGGGGGTAGACCGCGTTCACCCGCCCAGCCAGGACCAGGCCGGCCAGCGCGGCGGTGAATCCGCTGATGGTGTAGACCAGGTTGAGGATGGTGTTGACCTTGATGCCGCTGAGCCGGCTGGCCTCCTTGTTGCCGCCCACCGCGTAGATGTGCCGGCCCACCGTGGTCCGGGTGAGGAACAGGAACATCCCGCCGTACAGCACGCCCACCAGGATGAAGCTGACCGGCACCCGTCCCACCGAGTTGTTGCCCAGGAACTGCACCTGCGCGGGGAACATGCTGATGGGCGCGGCCGCCGTGATGACCAGGGCGATGCCCCGGGCCATCTTCTGCATGCCAAGGGTGGAGATGAAGGGATGCGGCAGCCTGAGCTTGGTCAGCATGATCCCGTTGAGGAACCCAAGCAGGGAACCGGTTCCCAGGCAGACGGCGATGGACGCATAGGGGTTCAAGCCCCAGTTCACGCACACGACCCCCATCACCATCGTCGACAGGGCCAGGATGGACCCGACCGAAAGGTCGATCCCGGCGGTGAGGATCGCCAGGAACATCCCGATCGAGACGATGGCGCTGACCGCCGCCTGGGAGGCCACGTTCATCAGGTTGTCCACCGTCAGGAACCTGGGCGAAAGCAGGGTCATGACGCCACCCAACAGGATGAGGCTGATCAAGACTCCCAGCTGGTAGATCCGCTCGGTCATCGCGGCGTTTCTTCCCGCCCGTACGCGAGCTGCGGCGAGCGCAGCATTACCCACTTCTGCCATTGTCATCACTCCCGAATTTTCGTTTCAGCGTCGGTTGAACTTAGTGCTCAGATTTGGCTGTTGGTTGGTTTCACTGATTGACCAGTTCCCTGCCGGCGCCCATCCCGGCCGGATCCCGGTCCGCTTTGATGTTCGAAGCGGCATACATGATCTTTTCCTGGGTCGCTTCTTCCTGGGTGAATTCGGCCGTGATCCTGCCTTCGTGCATGACCAGGATCCGGTCGCTCATGCCCATGACTTCGTCCATTTCCGAGCAGATGATGATGACCCCGGCTCCGCTCTCGACCAGTTGGTTGATCAGCTTGTAGACTTCCACCTTGGCGCCGACATCGATGCCGCGGGTCGGTTCGTCGAAGATGAAGATCTTTGCCTTGGACAGCAGCCATTTGGCGATGACCACCTTCTGCTGGTTGCCTCCGCTCAGCTTGCCCACCATCATGTCCACGCTGGGGGTCCGCAACTGGAGTTCCTCCGCCAGTCTTTCGGTGTTGACCCTGATCGATTTGAGGCCAAGGATGCCAAACTTGGCGTACTGTTCCAGTTTGACCATCGTCGAATTGAACATCACGCTCTGGATCAGGATCAGTCCCTGCTCTTTGCGATCCTCGGTCAGGAAGGCGATTCCGGCATCGATGGAATCGCGCGGGGAGCGGATCTTGACCTCTCCGCCCTGCACCAGGATGACGCCCGAATCCTTCGGGTCAGCCCCGGTGATCGCGCGGGCCGTCTCGGTCCGGCCCGCGCCGACCAGCCCGGCGAAACCCAGCACCTCGCCCGCACGCAGCCGGAAGGAGATGTCGTGCAGTACTCCTTTGCGGTTCAGACCTTCGACCGAAAGGATTTCTTCCCCGGCGGGGACCCTGACCTTGGGGTATTTGTTCTGGATATCCCGCCCCACCATCAGCTTGATGAGATCGTCCACGGAGGATTCCGCCATGTCCACCTGGGCCACGCTCTGCCCGTCCCGGAGCACTGTCACCCGGTCGCAGTTGGCCCTGATCTCGTCCAGCCGGTGCGAGATGAACAGGACCGTGACCCCGCGCGCCTTGACCTGGGCCACGATCCGGAACAGGTCTTCGGCCTCCTTTTCGCTCAGGCTGGAGGTGGGTTCATCCATGATGATCATCTTCGCGTTGGACCAGACCGCCCGGCAGATTTCGACCATCTGCTGGTGGCCGATGCCCAGGGACCCGGTCCTGGCCTGGGGGCTGATGCTCAGGCCCAGGTCCAGGAGCAGCTGGGTGGCCTTTTCGGCCATTTCCTTGCGGTTCAGGATCCCCAGGGCGCTGACCCGGCGGATTTCCCGGCCCAGGAAAATGTTCTCCACCACCGTCAAGTGGGGAATGAGGTTCAGCTCCTGATAGATGCAGGCGATGCCGATCTGCATGGCCTTGCGCGGGGTGAGATCCTTCAGAAAATGGCCGTCAAACCAGATGGTGCCGGAATCGGGCAGGTGGGCCCCGGTCAGCATCTTGATTAGGGTGGACTTCCCGGCCCCGTTCTCGCCGACGATGCCGTGCACTTCCCCGGCAATGACCTCCAGGCCGACCGCACTGAGCGCCTTGACACCCGGGAATCGTTTGGTGATTCCCTCCAGTTTTAATAGCACATTATTATTTTCCATGGTGGGTCGCCTTATACCATCGCTTCAACGGAACCTGATCATTCACTCCGAGCCCCGTTCGCGGGGGATACGCTGGCCCTTCTTGCACGGATCCCCGTTTGGGGTGTCGCCACGGTTTACCGTCCCTGCTTTGCCCACGAATAGGCACCCCTCACCTCCTGATGCCAACCGATGCTCGAGAACTGAGAATGCCTGCAAACGTTTTCAAAAAGATATTCTCCGGTTCAAGGACCTGTCAAGATTATTTTCAATGAATTTATTTCTCCATTGCCCCAAGCTAAACTTGACCTGAAGATCAGCCCGGGACCCCCGGCCAAAGGTAATTGAAATGGTGAATATCAAGGACATAGCAAAACTTGCCGGAGTCTCGCCCGCAACGGTCTCCAGGGTCATCAACGAGAAAAGCTATGTCAAGGCAGAGGTCCGGGAGAAGGTTCTGGCGCTGGTGCAGGAAACGGGCTATGTCCCGGACAACGCCGCGCGCTCCATGGTGCTGCAACGCACGTTCACGGTGGGGATCGTCATCCCCGACACGTTCAACATGTTCCAGCGCCAGCTCTTCTCCACCATGGAGAAGCATCTGGAAGGCTTCGGTTACCGCAGCCTGTTCTTCTTCGTCAAGCCGGACCCTGAAAGCGAGACCAAATGCCTGCGGCGTCTCTTGGCGGAAAAGCTGGACGGGATCATCATGATCCACGAGGTGGGCGCCGAGGATTTCTTCGAGTCGCTCAGCCAGGCGGGTGTGCCTGTGGTGCTGACCACCTTCGCCCGGGACGAGTTCGACTTTCCCTCCGTACACGTGGACGAATTCGCCGGCGCGCTCATGGCCACCAACCACCTGATCCGGCTGGGCCACCGGGATATCGGCCTGATCACTGGGCAGGAGTTCTCGTTCGGTCTGCAGCGGGCCGCGGGCTTCCGGGCAGCCATGGAGGCCGCGCAGATTCCGGTGGACGAGGACCGGGTCATCCTCGTTGCCTCTTACGCCCCAGAGGATGGCCGGGCTGGGATGCGCGAGTTGCTAGCCAAGGGCAAAGCCCTGACCGCCGTGTTCGCCGCCACCGACGAACTGGCCATTGGCGCGGTCCGTGCACTATACGAAGCCGGTCTCACCGTCCCCGGCGATGTCTCGATCATCGGCTTCGACGATATCGACATCTCGGGCTTCCTTTCGCCCGGCCTCACCACCGTGCGCCAGCCCATCGTCGAGATGGGCCAAAAGACCGCGGAACTCATGTCCCAGCGCATTGCTGGCAAGGCCAAGGGAATACGGTCCACGGTGTTCGGCTACGAACTCATGGTCCGGGAGTCGACCCGGGCTCTGGAAGGGAGCACCACCGAGGCGCCCGCTCCCGCGATCCGCCGGCCCTTCGGAGGCAAACCGCTCCGGGTCCTCCGGTCGAAAATAAGCTAGCCTGCTTTGGCCGGAGTTCGCCATGCCCCACAATGGATTAGCACTCTGCCACTGGCGAAGGACACTTTGGGGATAGGGGCAGAGGGCGCGAGAATGTTACATGATCTTCATTCCGTTGAATGACGAATCGTGATGTGACAGCTCAACCTGTATATATCCGATGGGATCCGCGGTCGGTCGCAGGAGAAGCTCCCCATGATGATTGAAAATCCCGCCGACCTCTGGACTCCGGCAAGCCCAGAGATCGAGCAAGCCCTGAAAGAACTCGTGGAGATTCGGGCCGACATGGTCGACGGCTCGGCCAGTTCCCAGCCACGGATTGATGAGGCCCACCCGAACTACCGGGAGAGTGCCCGGAACCTTCTGCATTACCTTTCCCTTCGTCGCCGCGACCTGCGACCGCTGCAATTCCAGCTGGCAGCGATGGGGCTTTCCTCCCTTGGGCGGACCGAGTCCCACGTCCTGGCCTCCGTCGATGCGGTTCTGTGTGTTCTGCACCGGTTGGCGCACCGGACCTGGCAGCCATCGCCACAAGAGGTTGCGGTCGTCAGTTTCAAGGACGGGCAGCGCCACCTGGCAGAACACACGGACGCCCTGCTGGGGCCTGCGCCCGCGGGGCGCAATGTTCGGATCATGGTCACCATGCCTAGCGAGGCCGCGGATAATTATCTAGTCACTCACAATCTGCTCCAACAAGGTATGGACTGCATGCGCATCAATTGCGCTCACGACGACGCCGCAGCCTGGTTGCGGATGATTGAACATCTGCGTCAGGCTGAAAAGACATTGGGCCGTCAATGCAGAATCGTAATGGACTTGGCAGGTCCAAAACTGCGCACCGGACCGCTGGAACCGGGCCCGGCGGTGGTCCGGGTTCGTCCCCATCGCGATGTTCTGGGGCGGGTCACTGCCCCGGCAAGGGTCTGGTTGACCTCGGAATCATCGCCTCATCTGCCCCCCTCTTCCGCGACTGCCTGCCTCCAGGTGCCGTCGGGATGGTTGGCCCACCTGCGCAATGGCGAATGTGTGACCTTCACCGATGCCCGGGATGCCGATCGGTCCCTTGATATCGTTGACGTGACCGACCGCGGGTGCTGGGCGGAGGCGACGAGGACAGCCTACCTCGTTCCCGGCACCATCCTGCGCCACAAGCATGGCAACGGTAAACCGAGCGAACGGCACGGCCGGGTCGGCGGAATTCCGCCCAGTGAAAATACCCTCTCACTGCAGCAAGGCGACCTGCTGATCCTCACCCGGGACCTCAAGCCGGGCCGGCCGGCGACCTATGACAGTCATGGTGCCATCCTCACCCCCGCCATGATCGGCTGCACGATTCCAGAGGTGTTCGACGACGTCCATGCCGGTGAGCCGATCTGGTTCGACGACGGGAAGATCGGCGCCATTGTCGAGAAGGTGGAGAACGCGCGGGTTTTCGTTCGAATTACCCAGAAGCACCTGAAGCCGGTGAAATTGGGTCCCAACAAAGGCATCAATCTCCCCGACAGCGACCTCCGCCTCCCCGCCTTGACGGCCAAGGACATAGAGGACTTGTCCTTTGTGGCCACCCACGCTGATGTCGTAGAACTGTCCTTCATCAACAGCGATCAGGACGTGGTGTCGCTCCAGCAGCAGCTTGCCAGTCTTGGGGGCCGGCAACCTGCCATCGTGCTGAAAATCGAAACGCGGCGCGGTTTCGAGAACCTTCCGGACCTGGTGCTCACCGCCATGCGCGGCCCCTGTTGCGGGGTGATGATCGCCCGGGGTGATCTCGCCGTCGAATGCGGTTTCGAGCGACTTGCCGAGGTTCAGGAAGAAATTCTTTGGATCTGCGAAGCCGCGCATGTTCCCGTCATCTGGGCCACCCAGGTACTGGAAACCCTTGCCCAAAATGGCCTGCCATCGCGCGCCGAGATCACGGACGCGGCGATGGGGCGACGCGCCGAATGCGTCATGCTCAACAAGGGACCCTATGTGGTCAGCGCCGTCGAGGTTCTGGACGATATTCTGCGCAGGATGCAGGCGCACCAATCCAAGAAGGGATCCATGCTCCGGAAGTTGCGTTTGGCCCATGTGCCACCTGCTGAACCGGCACGCTGAAGGGCCCTTCGCTCCATTACGAATGATTGGTCGGGGCGAGAAGATTCGAACTTCGGTTCGCAGGCTCACCCCGCGGCATTGGCTGCGCACGCCCATCCGCCTGCGGCGGACCGCTCCGCACGCGGTGCGTGCTCCACTTGGGCACCATTCGCCGAAGGCGAATAGGACCGCATCGGCGAAGCGGATGGCGGCCCCGAAGGGGTGAGGCCCGCAGGGCCGAATCAGCCTGCGCGCCACTGCCGATCGGAAGTCCGAATCTTTCCCCCGACAAACGAAAGGGAGCACCTTTGGCGGGTGCTCCCTTTACTGTATTGGTCGGGGCGAGAAGATTCGAACTTCGGTTCGCAGGCTCACCCCGCGGCATTGGCTGCGCACGCCCATCCGCCTGCGGCGGACCGCTCCGCACGCGGTGCGTGCTCCACTTGGGCTACCTGCGCGCCACTGCCGATCGGAAGTCCGAATCTTTCCCCCGACAAACGAAAGGGAGCACCTTTGGCGGGTGCTCCCTTTACTGTATTGGTCGGGGCGAGAAGATTC
>Ga0302193_10003815_pt1 | contig 12053 bp, 10 predicted proteins | sample II_Bog_E3_3_FD_200228 | JGI IMG/M metagenome (GOLD analysis project Ga0302193, IMG submission 200228) | Peat permafrost microbial communities from Stordalen Mire near Abisko, Sweden - II_Bog_E3_3 | ecosystem: Environmental > Terrestrial > Soil > Wetlands > Peat | place: Sweden: Abisko...
AGCGTCAGCCGCACCAGCCAGGACGTGGCCGAAGCCGGCAGCCGGGCCATGGATGTGGTCCAGTCCATGGCCGCCGCCACCGAAGAAATCACCGCCTCCTCTTCCGAGATTGGCCGTCAGGTCGGCAGTGCCGCCCGCGTCATCGGAGAGGCTGTGGTTCAGGCCGAACAGGCGACCTCCTCCGTCAGCAATCTGTCCGAAGCCGCCCAACGGGTTGGGCAAGCCGTCGGCCTGATCCAGGCCATCGCCGCCCAGACCAATCTTTTGGCCCTGAATGCCACCATCGAAGCCGCCCGCGCCGGGGAAGCTGGCAAAGGCTTTGCCGTCGTCGCCGGTGAGGTTAAAAACCTTGCCAACCAAACCGCCAAGGCCACCAGCGAAATCGGCCAAATCCTTGACACCGTCCAGCGCGAGGTCAAGGGGGTGGTCGGAGCCATCGGCCTGATCACCGAGACCATCCACAGCGTCGAGGCCACCTCCTCCGAGATTGGCCATGCCGTCGAGCAGCAGCATGCCGCCCTGTCGGAAGTCACCAGCGGCATCCAAAAAGCCGCCCAGGAAGTCTCGGCGGTTCAGCACAACATCGTCTCGATCCACGACGAGGTCGAAGGTACGGCCAAAGCCGTCGAGGAAGTCTCGGGCAGCTCCCAAGCCGTCGATTCCAACGCCAGCGATCTTAACCGCGCCATGAGCCAAGTCATCGACAGCCTGAAAAGCGCCGCGTCTCGTAAGGGGTAGGGGGGCGCAAGTCTTACATTGCCCACCCCATAACCGCCACCATTGCACCTCACCCCATCCGCCCTCTACAATGGCCGCGTAAAGTTCCTCCTACTCCGCGAGTCCATATTTTGTCCGCAGTTCAGACCCTTACCGTTACCCAAGATGAAGCCGACGTCCGTTTGGATCGTTGGTTCAAGCGTCATTTCCCCGAGATCGCCCATGGCATGCTGGAGAAATATCTCCGCACTGGGCAGGTGCGGGTGGATGGGAAGCGGGCCAAGTCGAACCAGCGGCTGGCGGGTGGAGAGCAGATCAGGGTGCCGCCGTTGGGTGGCTCGCCGCTGCTGGAGGAGGCTCCTTATGAGAAGCCGGCGCCGAAGGTTACAGATTACGAGGCTCGGGCCCTGCAGGAAGCTGTGCTTTACATGGATGACGATGTCATCGTTCTGAACAAGCCGCCGGGTTTGGCGGTGCAGGGCGGTACGGGCACCGAGAAGCATCTCGATGCCATGCTCGATATCCTGCGCTTTGATGCCGAGGAGCGTCCGCGTCTGGTGCATCGTTTAGACAAGGACACCAGCGGGGTTTTGCTGCTGGGGCGCAATGCCGCCGCCACCGCCAAGCTGGCTGCCAGTTTTCGCAGCCGTTCTGCCCGCAAGTGTTATTGGGCGTTGGTGGTGGGGGTGCCGAAGCATCGTCAGGGCCGTATCGATGCTCCTCTGGCCAAGATGGGCGGCGGGCGTATGGGCGACAAGGTCCAGGTGGACGAGGACGAGGGACGACGCGCCGTGACCTATTACCGGGTGGTGGAAAGCGCTCTGAAAAAGGCCGCTTGGCTGGAGATGGAGCCTCGCACCGGGCGCACCCACCAGCTGCGCGCCCATTGCGCCTTGATCGGCACGCCGATCCAGGGCGACGGCAAATACGGCGGGCAGGAGGCTTATATTACCGGCCAGGGTGTCAGCAAGAAGCTGCATCTGCATGCCCGCGCCATCGAGGTTCCCCATCCCCGTGGTGGCGGCACCATCCGCGCCGTGGCTCCGCTGCCCGAACATATGTTGGCCAGCTGGAGCTTCTTCGGCTTCGAAGAAAATTCGGCGGGCGAGCCCTTCGTCGCCTTCGACGAGGACTGACGGCCATGAGCGGCGCCTCCTCCTCCGAGCTGCGCCGCTTCGCCGGCCGTGTGGTCGAGGCGTTCGTCCTGGCGGTGGACCGCCAGTTCAATGGCTCACCGGTGGGGCCGGATCTGCTGCGCAAGGCCGGGGCGGTGTTCTCGGTCTCGGATCTCTTGATGCAGATGGCCGATCAGGCCGCCCGTAATCTGGCCTCCGAGGAGTTGGAAGATCCCTATCAGCGCCTGCTGGTCTCGCCCTTGGCTGAGTTATTCCAGACCGGAGAGCTATCCCGCGATCTGCTGCCCAATTATTTCAACTTCATCAATCTGGTGATGGGCGATGGGCAGGCTCCCTTGTCCGAGGCCTGCTCGGCCATCGTCGCCAAGATGCGGGTGGAACCTTTTCCGCCCTTCAGCTGGGATGATTTTTTGGCCGATCAGCGGGTGCGGCTGCTGCTGTGGACGGTGCTCCTGCGCATTGCCGAAAGCTTCAAACGTTTCGATATCCGCCGCGATTGGTTCATCAAGCTGATGCAGTACGAGCGCCAGTCGGTCAGTCTGGCTTCGAACGCCTTTATCCCCAAGCCGAAGGTGGAGGCTGACACGCCCAAGCCGGTCTTTGGTGACGATCAGTTTAAATTGCTGTTTGCAGCCTTGTTCGGGCCGATGAAAAAACTGTCGCCGGAAGATCGCTCCGCCTTCCAGAAAAGCTTCGGCCAGACGGTGGATGCTGCCTTTGCGCCTCTGTGGAGCAATCTGAAAACGGCGGGGGTGAAATTGTGATGGTGGAGCCGGCTCCCTCTCTAGGCTAGACTGCGCCAACAGCGGAAACATTTAAGAAGACTCCATGACCTCCTTTACGCGCCTCGCCGTGTTCGACGTCGACGGCACCCTGATCGACAGCCAGCATAACATCGTCGCCGCCATGACCCAGGCTTGGCAGGCCCATGGCCTGGGTGTGCCCAGGCCCGAGGAAGTGCGGCGCATCATCGGCCTGTCGCTGGTGGAGGCGGTGTCGCGCCTGCTGCCCGAGCCGGACGAGGATCTGGCCTTAAGGGTTGCCCATTCCTTTAAGGAGGCCTTTCAAGGCCTGCACCTCGACCCTGACATGAGCGAGCCTCTGTTCCCCGGTGCCATGGAGGCCTTGGCGGCGCTGGAGGCCGATGGCTGGCTGCTGGGCGTGGCCACCGGAAAATCCAAGCGTGGCGTTGACGCTATGATCGAGCGCTACGGCTTTCATGGCCGCTTTGTTACCACCCAGACCGCCGACGACAATCCCAGCAAGCCCCATCCCGGCATGTTGCTGCGGGCCATGGAGGAAAGCGGCATCGGTGCTGCCGAGACTCTTATGATCGGCGATACGGTCTACGACATGATGATGGCGCTGCAGGCCGGCACCCATGCTTTGGGCGTGGTCTGGGGCTATCATCCGCCGGAAGAATTGACCAGCGCCGGCGCCCATGCCCTGGCCCAGGATTATTTTGCTCTGCCCGCTCAGGCCGCAGAGATGTTGAGGAACCGTCGATGCGCCTAGGTTTGATCTTCAAGCTGGCTCTGGTCAGTGTGATCGCCCTGGCGGTGGCCCTGATCGCTGTCGCCAAATCCATCGATGTCTCGTCTTACCGCCAGATGCTGTCCCAGGCGGCCAAGGATGCCACGGGCCGGGATCTGGTCATCAATGGCCGTCTGTCTTTGCGCCTGTCCTTGAACCCGGCGCTGCTGGCCCATGACGTGGTGCTGTCCAACGCCCCTTGGGATGCCGACCAGCCCATGCTGACGGCCCACCGGCTGGAAGCCAACATCGGTCTGATCGCCCTTCTGGGCCGGCAAGTGCGCATCAAGCGTCTTGCGATCGAGGATGCCGATCTTTTGCTGGAGCGCAACGCCAAGGGCCAGCCTAATTGGGAGTTCGGCGAGACCAAGGGCGTGAGCCCCGGTTCTCTGGCCACTCCCGGCACGCCCACCGGCTTTGCCGTGTCGCAGTTGGCTTTTTCCAAGGTGCATGTCCTTTATAAGGATGCCACCTCGGGCCGCTCCGACGATGTGACCATTGATCGCCTGACCCTGGATGCTCCCATTCCGGGGGCGCCGGTGGGGCTTTTGGCCCTGGGCAATTGGAACGGGCGGCATTACGACGTTTCCGGCACCTTGGGCTCGGCGGGCGAGTTCAATGATTTCATGAACCGCAATGAAAGCCGCTCTTTCCCTGTCAAGCTGAAGGCGGTGCTGCCTGGATTGGTGGGCACGGCGGACGGCAGTGTCTCGGGCGGCAAAGGTGGGCCTTTCCTGCTGCTGAAGATATCGGCGGATGCCGCCGATCTGGCCGAGACCGGCCATCTGATGGGCCTGAACCTGCCGGCGCTGGGGGCGGCGCGCCTGTCCATGCTGGTCAAGGGCGCGCTGGCCACGCCGGTGATCACCGAGCTGGATGCCGCCCTGGGCCGCCGCGATGCCGCTGCTTTGACCCTGAAGGGTTCCATACGCGACCCCATGTCCATGCGCGGCGTCGATTTGGTGCTGATGGCCGAAGGCTCCAGTTTGGCCGGTTTCAACAAGCCGCTGGGATTGTCGCTGCCGGCCCTGGGGCCGTTGAAGGCGCAAGGACGCTTTGGCGATTTGGCCGAGGGCTGGCGTCTGGGCGATCTGAAGGCGGTGATCGGCAAGTCTGATCTGTCTGGCGACGTGGTGATCCGTTTGGACGGCAAGCGCCCCGATCTGGTGGCCCGTTTGACCTCCAATGCCATCAATCTTGACGAATTGAGTGGCGACACCGAGACCGGCAGGACCCCGGAAAAAGAAACGCCCGACGCCCGTCTGTTCCCCGATCAGCCCTTGCCCTTCAATCATTTGCAGGCGGTGGACCTTGATCTCGACTGGAAGATCGATCGTCTGACCGACGATCTTTTGCTGGTCCAACAGGTCCAGGTCTCGGCTTTGCTCAAGAACGGCCATCTGTCGGCCCAGCCGACGGTGGGCAATCTGGCCGGCGGCAAGCTCAAGGCCGATCTTCAGGTGGATGTCACCGGGCGTCAGCCCCAGGTGCAACTGTCCCTGGATGCCGATAAGGTCAGTTTGGGCGAAGTTCTGCGCTCGTTGAAGATTGCCGATTCGGTGCGGGGCGGCAGCTCGGATGTCCGGCTGCGCCTGAAGGGCAGCGGCGGCACTCTGCATACCATCATGGCCAAGGCCAGCGGCGAGAGCTTGTTGGTCAGCGGCAAGGGCCGCATCGACGGTGCTTATGCCGACGCTCTGGCGGTGGATTTGCTGCGCCAGTTGTCTCCCTGGAATCAGGAGAAAGACACCGAGATGCAGTGTCTGGTCAGTCGCTTCATCATCACCGATGGTCTGGCCAAGAGCGATTCCCTGCTGTTCGACACCAGCCGCATGACCGTGGCCGGGCAGGGCAGCATCAACCTGGGCAGCGAGACCCTGGATTTGACCATGGCGCCCAAGCCCAAAGAAGCCAGCCTGCTGAGTCTAGCGGTGCCTGTGGATGTTCAGGGCACCATCACTCAGCCGGTTTTCAGCCCCAACAAGGGGGCGATCGTCAAGGGGGTGGCCGGTGCGGTCGGCGGCTTGGTGCTGGGCCCCATCGGCGCGCTGGTGCCCATGATCAGCAGCGGCAGCAGCGCCTCGAACCCTTGCTTGGCGGCCATCGCTCAGGCCAAGAAGGCTCCGGCAGGGAAGGGCTCGAAGGGCAAAGCCAAGAGCAAGAACGACAGCAGCGGCATCGGCGGCTTGCTGCAGGGATTGATTGGGAATTAATCAACTTTTGATGCGCGCCAGCGCAGCAAGAGTTGCTGGGCCATTGCGGCCCTGCGCAATCGTTTGCGCGAAAGCTAAGCGGGCGGAGCACGCGCCCGGCGACTGAGGGACAAGCTGATCGGTAACGATCAGCGAAAAAAGGTAGAGACGATGAGGCGTTTTTATAAGGTAGCTGCGGTTTCTCCTGAGGCCGAAGGCTTCGCCGTGACTTTGGATGGCAAGACGGTGCGCACGCCCGAAGGGACCAAGCTGGTGCTGCCCACTCAGGCTCTGGCCGAGGCGGTGGCCGGGGAATGGCTGGCGCAAGACGAGACCATCAAGCCCCACACCATGCCCCTGACCCAGTTGGCCAGCACGGCTCTGGATCGCATGGGCCCCAAGCGCGGCCCGGTGGTGGATCATATCGTCAGCTATGCCGACACTGATCTTCTGTGCTACCGCGCCACTTCGCCCGGCGATCTGGTGGAACGTCAGACCCGTCTGTGGCAGTCGATCCTGGATGGACTGACGGCCAAGCTGGGGGTGGAGATCGAATATACCGCGGCCATCACCCCCATCACCCAGCCGACCGCTACCAAAGAGACCCTGCGCCGACATGTCGAGGCCCTGGACGACTGGACCCTGACGGCGCTTCAGGCGGCGGTGGCGGCACTGGGCTCGCTCTATTTGGGGCTGGCTTTGGCCGATGGTTTGCTCTCGTCCGAAGAAGCCTTTGCCGCCTCGAATCTGGATGAAACTTATCAGATCGAATTCTGGGGCGACGACGATGATGCGATTGGCCGCCGCGAGGTGCTGCGCAATGATGTTTCGTCGGCCGGGCTGTTCATTGAACTATGCTTGCGAGTGGACCCCCCTATGCAATCATAAAGCAGCAATTTTGTAGATATGCGCTGCGGTTGATGCTATCTCGAAGCCCCTGGCCGGAAACACGGTCGAAGAAGTCAAAAACTCGGGGGAGTCCATGCAGGAAATCATCCGACAGCTGCAAGAAAAGCGAGCCCGCGCACGGGCCGGCGGCGGTCCCAAGCGTATCCAAGCTCAGCATTCCAAAGGGAAAGCTGACCGCGCGTGAGCGTATCGAACTGTTCCTCGATGAAGGATCGTTCGAAGAATGGGACATGTTCGTCGAACACCGTTGCCATGATTTTGGCATGGGTTCGCAGTCCATTCCCGGCGATGGCGTTGTGACCGGTTACGGTACCGTCAACGGTCGCCTGGTGTTCGTATTCAGTCAGGACTTCACCGTGTTCGGCGGGTCGCTGTCGGAAGCCCATGCCGAAAAGATCTGTAAGATCATGGACCATGCGCTGAAAGTCGGCGCGCCGGTTATCGGTCTGAACGATTCTGGCGGTGCCCGTATTCAGGAAGGCGTTGCTTCGCTGGCCGGCTATGCCGAAGTGTTCCAGCGCAATGTCATGGCCTCGGGCGTGGTTCCCCAGATCTCGTTGATCATGGGCCCCTGCGCCGGTGGTGCGGTCTATTCGCCCGCCATGACCGACTTCATCTTTATGGTGAAGGACAGCTCCTATATGTTCGTGACCGGTCCTGACGTGGTCAAGACCGTGACCCACGAGTCCGTTACGGCGGAAGAGCTGGGCGGCGCCATCACCCACACCACCAAGTCCGGTGTGGCCGATCTGGCCTTCGAGAACGACGTGGAAGCTCTGCTTCAGCTGCGCCGCTTCGTCGATTTCCTGCCGTCCAACAACAAGCAGAAGCCCCCGGTGCGTCCGACCCTGGACCCCGCCGACCGCGTCGAGCCCTCGCTGGATACCCTGATCCCCGAGAACGCCAACAAGCCCTATGACATGAAGGAACTGATCCTGAAGGTCGTGGACGATGGCGATTTCTTCGAGATTGCTCCGACCTACGCCGGCAACATCCTCACCGGGTTCGCCCGCATGGAAGGCCAGACCGTGGGTATCGTCGCCAATCAGCCGATGGTTCTGGCCGGTTGCCTGGACATCGATTCCAGCCGCAAGGCCGCCCGCTTCGTGCGCTTCTGCGACGCTTTCAACATTCCGCTGGTGACTTTCGTCGACGTTCCGGGCTTCCTGCCGGGTACCTCGCAGGAATTCGGCGGCATCATCAAGCACGGCGCCAAGCTGCTTTATGCTTACGCCGAATGCACCGTGCCCAAGGTGACCATCATCACCCGCAAGGCTTACGGTGGCGCTTATGACGTGATGAGCTCCAAGCATCTGCGTGGCGACGTCAACTTCGCTTGGCCCTCGGCCGAGATCGCGGTGATGGGCCCCAAGGGCGCCGTGGAGATCATCTTCCGCCAGGATATCGGCGACGCTCAGAAGATCGCCGATCGGACCGAGGAATATCGCCAGAAGTTCGCCAACCCCTTCGTCGCCGGCCATCGCGGCTTTATCGACGATGTCATCCGCCCGCATGCCACCCGCCGTCGTATCTGCCGGAGCTTGGCCATGCTGCGAGACAAGAAGCTCGAAAACCCGTGGCGTAAGCACGGGAACATTCCGCTCTAAGGGGGACGCCGCGATGTTTAAAAAAATCCTGATCGCCAACCGCGGCGAGATCGCTTGCCGCGTTATTAAGACCTGCCGCAAAATGGGCATCAAGACGGTGGCCGTTTATTCGGACGCCGACAAGGAAGCCCTGCATGTGCAGATGGCCGACGAGGCCGTTCATATTGGTGCTGCTCCGTCCGCCCAGTCCTATCTGCTGGCCGACAAGATCGTCGAAGCCTGCAAGAAGACCGGCGCCGAAGCCGTGCATCCTGGTTACGGTTTCCTCTCGGAAAAGCGTGAGTTCCAGGAAAAGCTGGCCGAGAACGGCATCGTCTTCATCGGTCCCGATGCCCATGCAATCTTTGCTATGGGTGACAAGATCGAATCGAAGAAGCTGGCCAAGCAGGCCGGCGTCAGCTCCGTTCCCGGTTATCTGGGCGTGGTCAAGGATGCCGATGAAGCGGTGAAAATCGCCAAGGATATCGGCTATCCGGTGATGATCAAGGCCTCGGCCGGCGGCGGCGGCAAGGGCATGCGTTTGGCCTGGAACGATCTGCAAGCTCATGAAGGCTTCATTTCGGCCACCAACGAAGCCAAGTCTTCCTTCGCCGACGACCGCGTCTTCATCGAGAAGTATATCGAACAGCCCCGCCACATCGAGATTCAGCTGATCGGCGATAGCCACGGCAATGTGATCTATCTCGGCGAACGGGAATGCTCGATTCAGCGTCGTCACCAGAAGGTTATCGAAGAGGCTCCGAGCCCCTTCCTGACCGAAGCCGTGCGCAAAGCCATGGGCGAACAGGCCGTGGCTTTGGCCAAGGCCGTGCAGTACAAGTCCGCTGGTACCGTCGAGTTCATCGTCGATAACAAGCGCAACTTCTACTTCCTCGAGATGAACACCCGTCTGCAGGTGGAACATCCCGTGACCGAGCTGATCACCGGCCTCGATCTGGTCGAGCTGATGATTCGCGTAGCCTACGGCGAGAAGCTGCCCCTGACTCAGGAGCAGGTGACTCTCAAGGGCTGGGCCATGGAAGCCCGCGTCTACGCCGAAGATCCTTACCGCAACTTCCTGCCGTCCATCGGCCGCCTGACCCGCTATATTCCGCCTGCGGAAAGCGAGAAGGTGCGCGTCGATACCGGCGTCTATGAAGGCGGCGAGATCAGCATGTACTACGATCCCATGATCGCCAAGCTGTGCTCTTACGGCCCGGTTCGCGAAATGGCGATCAGCAACATGCGTCAGGCCCTGGACGAATATTACATCCGTGGTCTGAGCCATAACATCCCGTTCCTGTCGGCGCTGATGGCTCATCCGCGCTTCGTCAAGGGCGAGCTGACCACCAACTTCATCGCCGAGGAATATGCCAACGGTTTCACCGCTGCCGATCTCCCCGTCGAGGACCCGCGTCTGCTGGTGGCCGTCGCCGCCTTCGTCAAGCAGCGTCTGGTGGAACGGGCTTGCTCGATCAGCGGTCAGATGCCCGGCCATGAAGCCTATCCCGGCAAGGACTGGGTGGTGGTCTTCAACGGTGTGAATTATCCCTACACCGTCAGCTCCATCGAAGGCGGCTACGCCCTCGAAATGGGCGGCCCGACCATCACCGTGACTTCGGACTGGGACATCGGCCAGCCGCTGTTCCGTGGCGTCGTCAACGATGACAACGATCACCACATTGTCGTCCAGGTCGACCGCAAGGGGCAGGGCTATCAGCTCTTCCACAACGGCAGCCTTGCCGACGTGGTGGTCTACAGCCCCCGTGGCGCCGAACTGGCCGCTCTGATGCCGGTCAAGGCCGCTCCGGACATGTCCAAGTACCTGCTGTCGCCGATGCCGGGCCTTCTGGTCTCGGTCGCGGTGACCGAAGGTCAGGAAATCAAGGCCGGCGAAGTGCTCTGCGTGGTCGAAGCGATGAAGATGGAAAACATCCTCCGCGCCGAACGCGACGGCACCATCGGCAAGGTCCACTCCAAGGCTGGCGACAGCCTGATGGTCGACCAGAAGATCATCGAGTACGCCGACTAATCCCGGCAACTCACATGACCGATATCATCACCCTCCGCGTCCGCGTCGAAGGCCGGGTGCAGGGGGTGTGGTATCGGGGATGGACGATCGAACAAGCACGCACCCACTCCCTCTCGGGATGGGTGCGTAATTGTTTCGACGGCAGCGTCGAAGCCCTCTTCAGCGGCCAAGCCGAGGATGTCCAAGCCATGGTGGAAAAATGCCGCCAAGGGCCGCCCACAGCGCAAGTTTTCGCGGTGAAGACTGAGGTTGCGGAACCGCCTGAACGGGCGGGGTTTCATCAATTGCCGACGAGTTGCTGACGTTGCCGCAGGCTGATATTTGCGGGCTGCCGCCCGCGCCCGCTTGGAGGCAGTGCCTCCAAACCTCCGAGACCTTAATTGCTCAGGGGGTTTGATTGTTTCTCGTTGAATAATCGCGGTATGTGCTCTTTTAAGTAAGCGTCTTCTCGATTTTGGAAAACGACTGAGCCGGGGATTTCGTCGACCGATCCATCTCGCTCTATCAGTAAAGATGGGGCTCCATACAAAATATAATCAAGACTCTGAGTCTCGACGTATTTTCTAAATACGATGTGGAATATCCATCCAAACTTCCGCTCGTCAATTTTGTCAGGGAGATATGTCGCGTCTCCGCCAGGATAGATCTCATCGATTTTAGACTGGGCTATTGTGCGGGCTTGGTCACTGCTGATGGCGTCTTTCGCATGAGCCTGTGGAGCGTATCCAAGAGCTACAGCTGCAAAGATTACGATTAGTAAGCGTTTCATATCTTATTGAACTCCACGCTCGATAATGCCCATTCCAACAATTTTTCAGTCACCATAGCGTTTCTAAATTTTAGAAACCTTCCGGCCATCCAAGGCCCCCGGCTTTGGCGGGTGCGGGCAGAGCCCGCTTTAACCTTCGCACGACTTATTCGCCCTGAACACTTCCTCGAAGCAATCCTTCATTGCCATATCCACTTCGTCCATGGTCGGCGTATGGCCCAAGTCCCACAGGGATGTCACTCCGTGCTGGCGGATGCCGCAGGGGATGATGCCGCCGAAGTGGGATAAATCCGGGTCGACGTTCAAAGCGACCCCGTGGAAGCTCACCCATTTGCGCACGCGCACCCCGATGGCGGCGATTTTATCTTCGCGGCCGCCCGAAAGTCCATTGGGACGCTGGACCCAGATGCCGACGCGGCCGTCGCGGCGTTCGCCTTTGACTCCGAAGCGGGCCAGGGTGCGGATCAGCCATTCTTCCAGGTCGTGGACGAAGCAGCGGATGTCGGCTCCGCGGGCTTTGAGGTCGAGCATGACATAGGCCACCCGCTGGCCGGGGCCATGATAGGTATATTGCCCGCCGCGTCCGGCGTCATAGACCGGGAAGCGGTTATGCTCCAAAAGGTCTTCCGGCTTGGCGCTGGTGCCGGCGGTATAGAGGGGCGGATGCTCCAGCAGCCAGATGCATTCGGGCGCTGCCTCGTCGCGGATGGCGGCGGCGCGGGCCTCCATGAAGGCCTTGGCCTGGGGGTAATCGACCTTTTCGTCGCTGATGATCCACTCTATTTTACTATTGTCCAACACGGCGCTTGAACCTTGCTTCGGGTTTTGGTAGATAAGCCAACCTTACCGGCTGGCGGTTACGTCGGCTAGTCATGTTGCGGCCATGGCGGAATTGGTAGACGCGCAGCGTTGAGGTCGCTGTGGCCGAAAGGCCGTGGAAGTTCGAGTCTTCTTGGCCGCACCAAAACTACAAAACCCCGACCAGCAATGGTCGGGGTTTTGTAGTTTCAGGGGCGATAAATTGCGCATATCCTTTGTAGATTCGTGGGGGGTTTGGAGGGCGAGAACATGGCTCAGACCTGTCGGGGCATCTTGGCCTTGCTGGCCGCTGTTTGGATCATGCTGGTTGCGCCGCAGTCGGTGCGTGCCGAGGGAGAGGGGCCGCAGGCGCATCTGCGT
>Ga0302193_10003825_pt1 | contig 12037 bp, 7 predicted proteins | sample II_Bog_E3_3_FD_200228 | JGI IMG/M metagenome (GOLD analysis project Ga0302193, IMG submission 200228) | Peat permafrost microbial communities from Stordalen Mire near Abisko, Sweden - II_Bog_E3_3 | ecosystem: Environmental > Terrestrial > Soil > Wetlands > Peat | place: Sweden: Abisko, Stordalen...
CGTGCCGGCCAAGGTCTTGCATGTTACCGTGCTGGGGCCGGTGGTGCGGGTGGAATTGGCCCTGGGCGATCAGTTGCTGGAGGCTGAAACCAGCCGCGAGCGCCATGCCGAGCTGAAACTGACGACAGGGCAATTGGTCCATGTTTGGCCGCGCCATGCCCGCTTCTTCCTGAAGGACGGTTGGCCCGAAGGTCGCGGCGTCGAGTTGGGTGGAGAACAGATGGGTGAGGGGGCTGGAATATAATACTCAATCCATATGTTCTATAGATTAACATACTTCATATGTTTTGTGTGAAATAACTTGACCGAGCATCTCCATTAAGTGAAATTATGTGCAAGGCACTTGCTGCACATGATTTTTGCGTGAATAGGAGACGTCTCTTGAACCATCCCGCCGGTCAAAACGCCAAACAGGCCCCTCTGGCTAGCTTCCGTGAGATCGAGCCGCTGGTCCGCCTGTCCGACCTGGACGAATATCGTCAGGGTTTGGTCAAGCACCTGTCGGGCGAATGGGATGCCGAGGCTTTTACCTCTTACCGCGTCCGCTTCGGCGTCTATGGCCAGAAGCAGCCCGGCGTGCAGATGATCCGCATCAAGATCCCCGGCGGTCTGGTGCCGACCCCCTGGCTGTCGACCTTGGCCCGTTATAACCGGGAATTCTGCAAGGGCGATCTGCATATCACCACCCGTCAGGATTTTCAGAGCTATTTCGTGCCCATGGCCCGCTCGGGCGATGCCCTGGAGTTTCTCTATAAGAACGGTCTGACCACCCGCGAGGCCTGCGGCAACACCATCCGCAACATCACCGCCTGCGCCTTGGCTGGTTCTTGCCCGCGCGAACTGGTGGATGCCGGCGCCGTGGCCGATCGTCTGGCCCGTTCCTGGCTGCGTCAGCCGCTGGTGCAGCAGATGCCCCGCAAGATGAAGTTCTCGGTCTCGGGCTGCGGCACCGATTGCGGTGCTTCCTCCATCCATGATCTGGGCTTCGTCGCCATCGAGAAGAACGGCAAGCCGGGCTTCAAGGTTCTGGCCGCCGGCGGTTTGGGCGGTCAGCCGCGTCCCGCCGTCGAAGTGCTCGACTTCGTCACCGAGGAAGAACTGCCGGTGGTCATCGAAGCCAGCACCCGCCTGCATCACCGTTATTCCGACCGCATCAACCGCAATGCCGCCCGCCTGAAGTTTCTGGCCAAGCGTTTCGGCGACGAGAAGTTCGCCCAGCTGTTCCGCGATGAATTCGCCGCCGTGAAGGGCCTGCGTCAGCGCCCCTGGGAGTCGCTGTCCTGGCGCAAGCCGACGGAAGCCGTCATCGCCAAGGCCCCCACCGGCGTGATCAATCAGCATGACGGCAAGATCGCCATCGTCGGCAATCCGCCGCTCGGCAATCTGTCGTCGGATCAGTTGGAAGAGCTGTCGGCTATCGCCGTGAAGTTCGGCGTCAAGGCCCTGCGCACCACCCGCGACCAGAACATCGTCATCCCCGATCTGCCCAAGGATGCGGTGGAGGAAGTGACCAAGCGTTTGGAAGCCATCAATATCGCTGTTCCCAAGTCGGAAGCCGAGAATATCGACGTGATTTCCTGCCCCGGCACCACCACTTGCCGCATCGGCATCACCAGCTCGTACAACTTTGCCCGCGAAGTGATCGCCGAACAGGCCAAGGATGTGTCGCTGCGCGGTGTCTCGGTGCGTGTCTCGGGCTGCCAGAACTCTTGCGGTCTGCATCACATCGGCGACTTCGGCTTCCATGGCATGGCCAAGAAGGTCGATGGCCAGTCGGCGCCCCATTACCAGCTGCATATCGGCGGTTCCGGCCATGCCGGCGGCGATGTGGGGATCTCGGGTCCGATCATTCCCGCCCGCCACGGCGTCGAGGTGCTGCAGCTGTTGCGCACGGCCTATGGGACGGGCAAGCTGGAAGGCGAGACCGTCCGCATTTGGGCCGAGCGCCTGGGCAAGGCTGGTCTGGCCGAGATACTGAAGCCCATCGAGGGCAAGGGGCACGACACCATGTTCATCGATTGGGGCGACTCCGACGTCTTCCCCGGCGCTCCCACCCTGAAGGGCGAATGCGCGGCTCCCATGGCCTCCGATCCCTTGCTGGCCAGTCAGGCCGATGATGCCTTGATCCAGCTGGACCGCCTGCTGCAGGCCGGCCGTTGGGACGAAGCCCTGAAGTTTGCCGAGGCGGCTCTGACCTTCGCTTCCCGCCGGGTGCTGCATCATGTGGGCCAGGCCACCACCGAGGAAGATTCCTCCGCCGTGGTTCTGCAACGGGTGCGCGGCCATGCTCCCGGCAATGTCTCTGCTGCCTTGGATCATGTGGAGGCCCAGCGTACTGGGGCTCTGTCTTCGGGCCGTCCCGAAGGCTATCGCGAGGCCGTGGCCGTCTATCTCGACACCGTCCGCTCGGTGATCGAGGTCGAGCAGGACGAGGCTGCCGAATGAGTCAGTTGGAACGTCTGCGGTCCCTCTACGGCCATCTGGACGGTAGAGAGTTGATCGCCGCCCTGGCCGCCGAATTTCCCGGCTCTCTGGCGGTGACCAGCAGTTTTGGTGCCGAGGCGGTGGTGCTGCTGGATCTGGTGGCCCAGGTGGACAAGAGCCTGCCGGTTCTGTTCATCGACACCAATGAGCTGTTCGACGAGACCATCGCTCACCGCGACGAGGTAATCGCCAAGCTGGGCTTGACCGGTGTTCGCATCATCCGCCCGACGCCTGAGGAATTGACCGAGGCCGAGGACTTGTGGCGCACCGACACTGATCGCTGCTGTCACCTGCGTAAGGTCCTGCCTTTGGCGCGGGCTCAGGCCGGCTTCAAGGTCCTGGTGGATGGGCGCAAGCGTTTCCACGGCGGTGGCCGCGAGGAGCTTGCCACCATCGAGGAAGGCGAGGACGGCGTCATCAAGATCAGCCCCTTGGCCCCCTGGAGCCAAGAGCGCATCGAAGCAGCCTTTACCGAGCGCGAGCTTCCCCGTCACCCCCTGGTGGCGCAAGGCTATCGCTCTATCGGCTGTTGGCCCTGTTCCCGCCCGATCCAACCGGGCGAACCCATCCGAGCCGGCCGTTGGGCCGGTGCGGCAAAGACTGAATGCGGTATTCATAGGACGGTTAAGTAAATGACATCCGATCTCGACGCCCTGGAAGCCCAGAGCATCTTCATTCTGCGTGAAGCCTTCAACCGCATCGACAAGATCGCCATGCTGTGGTCCATCGGCAAGGATTCCAACGTCCTGCTGTGGCTGGCCCGCAAGGCCTTCTTCGGCCATTTACCCTTTCCGGTCGTGCATGTGGACACCAGCTACAAGATCCCGGAAATGATTGAGTTCCGGGATCGCGTCGCCAAGGAATGGAACCTGCCGTTGATCGTCGGCGGCAACACCCAGGCTCTGGCCGAGGGCATGAACCCCTCGAAGGGGCGCGTCACCTGCTGTTCTGCCCTGAAGACCGAGCCCTTGAAGCAGATCATCGCCGAACATGGCTTCACCGGCGTCATCGCCGGCATCCGCCGCGACGAGGAAGGCACCCGCTCCAAGGAACGTGTCTTTTCCCCGCGTACCGAGACCGCCGAATGGGACTTCAAGGACCAGCCGCCCGAATTCTGGGACCAGTTCAAGACCGACTTCGCGCCGGGCACCCACTTGCGTATCCATCCTTTGCTGGCTTGGGGCGAGCTGGACGTCTGGCGCTATATCGAGCGCGAGAACATCCCCATGGTGGATCTTTATTTCTCGAAGAATGGACGGCGTTACCGCTCGCTGGGCTGCGCCCCTTGCACCGGCTCCATCGAGAGCAACGCCAGCACCGTGGCCGAGATCATCGAGGAATTGACCAATACCAAGACCTCGGAACGCGCCGGTCGCGCCCAGGACAAGGAATCCGAGGACGCCTTCGAGCGCCTCCGCCAGCAGGGTTACATGTAAGATGAAAAACGATAACAAGACCCTTAAGATCGTCATCGTCGGCCATGTGGATCATGGCAAGTCCACCCTGGTGGGCCGCCTGCTGCACGAAACCGACAGCCTGCCGGAAGGCAAGATCGAGACCCTGCGCGAAGTTTGCGAACGTCGCGGCATGCCCTTCGAATGGGCCTTCGTCATGGACGCCCTTCAGGCCGAACGCGATCAGGGCATTACCATCGATACCGCCCATATCCCCTTCAAGACGCCCAAGCGTCCTTATGTCATCATCGATGCTCCTGGTCACAAGGAGTTCTTGAAGAACATGGTGACCGGTGCGGCCAGCGCCGATGCCGCCGTGCTGGTGATCGACGCCCTGGACGGTGTCCAGGAACAGTCCCGCCGTCATGGCTATCTGCTGCATCTGCTGGGCCTGCGTCAGTTGGCTGTTGTGGTCAACAAGATGGACGCGGTGGATTATTCCGAGGCCCGCTTCCATGAAGTTGAGGCGGAAATCCGTGCCTATCTGGCTTCCATCGGCGTGACCCCGACCGAGGTGATCCCCATTGCCGCCCGTCATGGCGAGAACATCGCCGTACGCTCCGACGTCATGGCCTGGTTCAAAGGCCCGACGGTGCTGCAAGCCCTGGACGGCTTCGCTCCCGCCGCCGAGGCCACGGAACTGCCGCTGCGCTTCCCGGTCCAGGACGTCTATAAGCTGGACGCTCGCCGCATCATCGCCGGTCGCATCGAAAGTGGCCGTTTGAAGGTTGGCGACCGTCTGCTGTTCTCGCCGTCCGGCAAGTCGGCCCGCGTCGCCACCATCGAATCCTGGAACGCCGCCACTCCGGTGGCCGCTCAGGCCGGTCAGTCCATCGGCGTGACCCTGGACGAGCAGATCTTCATCGAGCGCGGTCAGATCGCCAGCCATTACGAAGATTCGCCCATCGGCACCGACGTCTTTCGGGCGCGGCTGTTCTGGCTGGGCCGGGCTCCTTTGTCCGCCGGTCGTCGCTATAAGCTGAAGCTGGCCACCGCCGAACATATCGTCACCGTCGAGAAGGTCGAGCGGGTCATCGATGTGGCCGATCTGGCCTCGGTCAGCAACGAGTTCGTCGAGCGCAACGCCGTCGCCGAAGTGGTCTTCCGAGCCGCCGGTCGGGTTGCCCTCGATACCTTCCTCGACAATCCGCGCACGGGCCGCTTCGTGCTGGTGGATAATTACGACATCGTCGGCGGTGGCGTCATCTCCATGGAGGGCTTCCCCGACACCCGCTGCGTCCCCAGCGCCGTGGCCCAGGATTTGACCGCCGTCGAGCATAAGGTGACCCCGGCGGCGCGTACTGCCGTCAACCGCCACAAAGGCGGCATCATCTGGCTGACCGGCCTGTCCGGCTCGGGCAAATCCACCATCGCCATGGAGGTGGAGCGCCGCCTGTTTAATCGCGGCTTCCAGGTCTTCACCTTGGATGGCGACAATGTCCGCCAGGGCTTGAACTCAGACCTGGGCTTTTCCCCCGAGGATCGTGCCGAAAATATTCGCCGCATCGGCGAGGTGGCCAATCTGTTCGTTCAGGCCGGTATGGTGGTCTTGAGCTCCTTCATCTCGCCTTACCGCGCCGACCGCGAGCGGGCCCGGGCCATCAATCCCGGCGTCTTCCACGAGGTCTGGGTCAAGGCCGACGTCGAGGAATGCAAACGCCGTGATCCCAAGGGTCTTTATGCCAAGGCGGTTCAGGGGGCTATCCCCGAGTTCACCGGCATTTCGGCTCCCTATGAGGAGCCGGTGCGCCCCGAACTGGTGCTCGACACCCACGAGCTGTCGGTGGACGAAGCGGTCGAGAAGCTGATCCGTTACATCGAACGCGATCTCCAGCGCGAACCCGGAGAAGCCAGCGTCCAGCACGACGCTTCGATCTAGGAATATTGGTTCAAGAAAAAGGCCGGAGGGAAACCTCCGGCCTTTTTTCGTGTCATACTGGCCAACACTTGATGTGACTCGTTGGCCGGTATCCAGAGCGCGTTGAGCGCGAGGCCAAGGGCCGGATGGCTCGCCCGGTGAGGGACTTACGTCAGGTCAATTCATTGGCCTGACGGTATTATTGGCGTTTGTCTGGGCTTCTTGGATTGGGCATATTGCTTTTGTTGAATGTCTAGCTGGCGAGCCTCATGGGGGGGATGGGATGTTTTCCGATGAAAAGCGGCGCTACTACACTGAGAAATACGGCTTTACCTATCAGATGAAGTTCGTTTCCAATCTTGCCCAGCTGGTTTCGCTCGAAGATGCCCGCGTTATCGACATCGGCGGCAGCAATATGCCCAGGGAATTGGTCTTCGACGAGTTGAAGGCGAAGCAATGGGTCTCTGTCGATTACTGCGACATCGGTAGCCGCGACGGCAGCTCTGAGGAAAGTCATTACCGTAACGAGCCGATCCTGACGGTCAATGGCTCGTCGGACCCCGACAGGATGCCCGACTACTGCCTGGTCAACGGCATGGTCGAGGATTTACCGGACAGCTTCCACGGAAAATTCGACGTTGCCGTTTCCATCGCCGCCTTCGAGCATGTGGTTCATCTGCCGAGAGTTCTCGACAAGATTTACGACCTGCTGGTTCCAGGGGGCATTCTTGTAAGCCTGTTTTCGCCCATCTGGTCATCCTGCTGGGGGCATCACACCTGGCCCTTCGAGCGCGGCGGCAAGACCTATGACGAAGGCTCGCAGCATATTCCAGAATGGGGCCATCTTCTGATGACGCCTGCGGAGATGTTTGCCCATCTGTCCCGGCACACATCGCGGGAAAATGCCGACAACGTGGTTTATCAGGTCTATCACAGCGAAAAGCTGAACCGCTATTTCGTCGAGGACTACGAGACCGTTCTGCGGACCTCGCGCTTTTCACAGAAATATCTGGTGACCAGCGCCGAGCGGCAGATCGATGAGGAGACCCGGGAAACCTTGATGCGGCGATATCCCGGTCGGACGGACTTCAGCGCCCAGTCATTGATCATTCGGGCAGTGAAATAACTATTCCGCCACCACCAGCACCGGCAGTTGCACGCCGTCGGTGAGATAGCCGCAGATGACGTCAAAGGGCATGGGCTTGGAATAGAGGAAGCCCTGGATGACGTCGCAACCCAGCTTTTGCAGCAGATCGCCCTGGCGGTGATATTCGACGCCCTCGGCCAGCACGGTCATGCCCATGGCGTGGGCCAGGGTGATGATGGTGACGGCGATGGCTTCGTCCTTGTCGTTGTCGGCGATGTCGATGACGAAGCTGCGGTCGATCTTCAGGGTATCGACGGGGAAGCGCTTCAGATAATTGAGCGAGGAATAGCCGGTGCCGAAGTCGTCGATGGACAGGCGGATGCCGGTGGTCTTCAGCTCTTCCAGATGGGCGATGACCCGTTCCGGGTCGTTCATCAGGGTGCTCTCGGTGATCTCCACGTCGAGGCGCGAGGGATCGATGCCGCTGTCGTTGACGGCTTGTTTGATCAGCCCCAGCACGTCGGCCTCGGCGAACTGCTTGGGCGAGATATTGACGGCCACCGAGACCTCGGGGATGCCAAGCTTCTCAAGGTGGCGCAGGTCGGCGCAGGCCTGGCGCAAAACCCATTCGCCCAAGGGAACAATCAGGCCGGAGCGTTCGGCCACCGGGATGAAGCGGCCAGGCTGGACCATGCCCATTGTGGGATGGTTCCAGCGCACCAGGGCTTCCAGGCCAAGGATGAGGCCGGTGCGGGTACAGACCTGGGGCTGGTAATAGAGGATCAGCTCATCCTGGGCGATGCCCCGTCGCAGTTCGTTCTCCAGGGTCAGGCGCTCCACCGAATCATGGTGCATGGCCGGATCGAAGAAGCGGTAATGATTGGGGCCCGAGGCCTTGGCGACGATCATGGCCGCACCGGCGCAAGCCACCAGATCCGAGGCGGTATGGGCATTCTTGGGGTACAGGGCGATGCCCAGATTGAGCGACAAAGTGACTTCGCGGCCACGGATGTCGAAGGGACGGGCGACGTGGCGCAGCAGCTCTTCCGCCGCCTCGGTCACTTCGGCTTCGTTCTTCAGGCCGTTGCGGATGATGACGAACTCATCGCCGCCGAAGCGGGCCACGGTGTCGTCGGGCTTGATGCCGTCCATCAGCCGCAGGCCGGCCAGAACCATCAGCTCGTCGCCGGCGGAATGGCCCATGACGTCATTGACCATCTTGAAGCCGTCCAGATCGATGAACCAAACGGCGACCATCTGGCCGTCGGTCTTGGCCTTATCCAGGGATTTTTGCAGATGGCTTTGGAACAGATGACGGTTGGGCAGGCTGGTCAGGGTGTCGTGGGTGGCGAAATGGGCCAGATGGTCTTCGAAGCTGCGGCGCTCGGTGATGTCGCGGATGATGGCGGTGAACAGCCGGCGATCATCAAGATGGCAAAGCGACAGGGAGATTTCCGCTGGGAACTCGCTGCCGTCCTTTTTGCGGGCGGTAACCTCGCGGCCAATGCCGATGGCCTTGGGTTTTTGATGTTCGACGAAATTCTTCAGATAGAAATCGTGTTGGTCGGCATCGGAGGAGGGCATCAGAATTTTGACGTTGGCCCCGATGGCCTCGTGGGCCGGATAGCCGAAAATCTGTTCGGCGGCCCGGTTGAAGGTCTCGATCACTCCATGTTCATCGGCCACCACGATGGCATCGACGGCGGTGTCGAGAATGCTGTTGAGCCGCTTGCTCTGTGCCGCCACGTCGCGGGTGGCGCGGATGATGTCGGTGATGTTGCGGGCCACCACCAGCACCGAGCCATCGGCATCGGGCGAGGCGGTGACGGCCAGGGTGACATCCAGGGGCCGAGCACCATGCAGGGGCTGCAGTTTCATCTGAGTGGTGCCGGCGACGCCGCTCAAAGATTTGAAGTTGTTGGCCACCAGCTCGGCATAATCGGGCAGGACGAAGTCGGCGAAATCGCGGCCTTCGAACTCGGCGCGCTCGATGCCGCCCAGCAGGCGGATGCCGCTGGCGTTGATGAACGAGATATGGCCGTCGTGACATTGGCAGATGGCGTCGGGGCTCATCTCGATGATGGTGCGATAGCTGGTGTTGTCGGCGACCACGGCTGCCTCGATGGTGGCCACAGAGGATAATTCGTCGATGACCTTCATCAGATCGACGCCGGAGGTATGGATATCCTTCAGGTACTCGACGACCTTGGGGTTGTTCACCGGGCCCCAGACGCCGGCATTGATGGTCTCGGTCAGGCCCAGGATGCTGTTCAGCGGCGTGCGCAGCTTGTAGCTGACAGTTTCCAGGAACTTGTTCTTGGTGGCGATGGCAGTCTCGGCGCGGGCGTTGGCCTGATAAAGGCTCTCGACGGCGCGCTGCAGGGCGAATTGCTGTTCTTCGCGGGCGGAGATGTCGCGGATGATGGCCATCACCTGCAGTTCGCTCTTTTCGGACTGGATGGCGGCGCCTGAGACCTCGACGGGGAAGTTGCTGCCGTCCTTACGACGATGTTCGCCGCGCATGGTGAAGCTTTCGCCACGCACGAGATCGCCCCATAGGGACAACAAAGCATCGCGGTCGATGCCACCCTCGATGTCGAAGATGGTTTTTTTCAGGAGTTCCTCTCGGCAATAGCCAAGGGCATCGCAGACCGCTTGGTTGCAGTCTAAGATGTTTCCATCCAGATCATTGATGATAACGCCATCGGGAGCCTGCTCGATGAAGCGGCGCAGGCGCAATTGGGCGGATTCAGCCTTCTGGGTCAGGGCCAGACGTTCGGCCATGGCTTGTGGTAGCCACAGACGGGTCAGGACGAACAGGGCGGACAGGCCAATGCCGGCGCCGATCACCCGAAGGGCCTGCAGCGCGGGCAGGGCAAGGTCGGGAGACAGGGAGAGCAAACCGCCGCCCAGCAACGAGGCCAACAGCCCACGGATAGCGTCCAGGGTAAGCAGAATCGCCAGGGCCTTAAGCCCACGGTCGAGACGACCCGCACTCAGCCGGCGAAGATAGACGGCAAGGACAAAGGTCCAGAGCAGCACCAGGGCTGCGGTGAGAAGGACGTCAAAGACGTCTGAAAACTCCATACCAACCCTTATGGAAAGCGCGAGTGAATAAACAAGACTCGCCTAATCCTTGCACATAGCCATCCCTGACCTTGGGCGTAACATATCCGCCGCTGTTTTAAAACCGCCAAATGGCTTTGGTCCTTAGTGGACTGCCAGACGGTTCAGGGCATCCAGGGTGAGAGACTCAAGATCGGCCAGGGCCGGAGCATGCTCCAGACCAGGAGACCCCTGGTTGCAGTCCGTTTCGATGGTGCGGGCTAATTCACCCATGGCCGTGCAGCCGAAATTGGCGGCAACCCCGGCCAGACGGTGGGCGGATTTTCCGGCGGCGGCGATGTCCTCGTCGGCCCAATGGCGGCGCAGCTCGGCCAGGGTCTCGACGATGGAGGCCTGGGCCGAGGCGAACAGCTCGGCCAGACGGGCCGGGGCCAGGGCCTCGGCCAGCAAGTCAACCCGTTCCCGGTCCAGCACCGGAGATGATCCGGCTGGGTCTTCCTTGGCGGCTGGCGGCTCATCGTCGGGCAGGCCGAAGAAGGGAGCCAGGGCTTTTTCGATATCGCCCATGCGCAGGGGTTTGCGGATGATGTCGTTCATGCCGGCGGCCAGATAACCTTCGACCTCGTCGCCGGTGAAATTGGCGGTCAGGGCCAGGATCGGCAGGCCGGCGCGGCGGCGGTCGGGTAAGGCGCGGATAGCCCGGGTGGCCTCGACCCCATCCATGCCCGGCATGCGGATGTCCATCAAGACCACGTCGAAGTCGCCTTCACGCACGGCTTCGACGGCCTGAGCCCCATCGGCGCAGATGGCCACGGCATGGCCGGCATGCTCCAGAAAGGCCTTGGCGACCTTGCGGTTGACCTCGTTGTCTTCCACCACCAGCACATGCAGCGGTGGCAAGGGGTCGGCCTCGGGCGGGCGTTCGGCGGGCAGGGGGCTCCAGGCCAGACCGCAATGGCCGGCATGGGCCAGCAGGCGTCGGGCCAGCTCGGGTTCGATTTCCTCGCCCTCGAAATGTTCGATCAGTAGGACGGCCAGCGGGCGGGCGCCGATGGTCAGAGGCGCATAGAAGCGCCGGCCCTTGGTCCAGGATTCGCCAGTCAGGACGCGGTCTAAAAGCTCGGGCTCGGGGATTGGGGGGGCGGATCGGCCCATCTGTGGGTGGCGAGCCAGAACGGCTCCGGCGGCGGTAACGATCAGTCCGCCCTCGGCTTCGGCTTCTTCCACCAGATGGCGAAGCAGCGAATGCAGCAAATTGTCCAGGCCAAGGCCTGCGGAAGAGCTCATCCCAATTCCCCGTAACATCCCCAGACAATGTCTTATCATGAAAATTGATAAAAATTCACTTTGATTGCGGGGATGTGAAAGTTCCGTGTCGTGGGTGGGCAAGAATTGACTTTTGCACCTGCGAAAGTCGATTCTCTCGCCACGGACTCACGCCTTAAGGATGAGCCGGATTTCCCTTGAACCGGACTTGATGCCGGAGACGATACCCAGACGATGATCGATCAGCGGCCATTGACCATTGACACGACTGTGGGACGAAAAGGCGCAGTTCTTTCGAAAGAGGGAAGCGACTCTTACGTTCCCCTGTCCGACGCCCTTTTGGACGGCATCAAGGGGAAGCTGGATTTCGTGTTCCAGCCCATCGTCAATGTGGCCACCGGCCTGTGCTTCGGCTTCGAGGCTTATCTTCGCAACCACGAAAATCTCGGCTTTGCGACCCAGCAGGATCTGTTCGACGCCTGCCATCAAAAGGGCCTGCTTGACGCCGCCCAGCTGCAGCTGTGGGAAGTGGCGATCGCCCGCTTCACCGCTACGGAAAAAGTGCGGGGCAAGCGTTTGTTTTTGAACATGGATTCTCGCTCGCTGGACGAGAACGGCCTGATCACCCGCCATATCAAGGGCCTGCTGGCCCACTATGACCTGCCGGAAAGTGCTGTGGCCTTCGACATCAAGGCGGCGCCCTCGGCGGAGCAAGCGGCGGTGCGCGACTGGGTTCGGCCCTTCCGCCGCAACAGCTGCAAGCTGTCGCTGGACCATTATGGGGCTGCCTTGGGCTTTCAGCTGCTGCATGTCAGCGAGCCC
>Ga0302193_10003826_pt1 | contig 12036 bp, 12 predicted proteins | sample II_Bog_E3_3_FD_200228 | JGI IMG/M metagenome (GOLD analysis project Ga0302193, IMG submission 200228) | Peat permafrost microbial communities from Stordalen Mire near Abisko, Sweden - II_Bog_E3_3 | ecosystem: Environmental > Terrestrial > Soil > Wetlands > Peat | place: Sweden: Abisko...
TTCACCACCTTGCCATTCACAGCCAGCGTGCACGTATCGCCCACGCAGCGGATGTCGAAGGTGTTCCACTCCCCTGCCGGCTTCACGCGATTCTCCGTCATGTCTTTTTGCAAATTGAAGCGCGTCGGCTTGCCGTCCATCGGTGTCAGTCCAAAAACGTAGCCGCCGGCTTGCGTGGTCTGCGCCTGGTGCCAGATGGAGCCGTCCAGGTTGTTCCTGAAGAACACGCCCGAGTTGTACTTGGGATTCGGCGTCGTCACCGGCGTAAAGCGCCACTTCACGTGAAAGGTAAAATTCGTCAGCTCGCGATTGAAGCGCAGCCACTCGTGCCCACCGTTCCCATCGCACACAATCTGCTTGTTCGCGTAATCGATGTGCCACTGCGGAATCTGGCTCACGGGATGGTCGGGCGGAATGGCCACGCGCGTCCAAGGTACCTGTGCGCCGTCGATCCCGCTACCGGTCCCGCTTGCCGGGAACAGGTTCACGTTTTGCGCCGCCGCGGGCAGCGCCGCCAGCAGAACAGCAAGACAGGGCAACGCGGCAACGCGCGCCGCAATTTGGCAGAAACGAAGATTCATGGGGTTTTCCTTTGCGATCGAAGCGGATTTTTTCTCGCAGGCAATCGGGAGGAATTGTAGCACCGAACTACCGCGCGATCAGCAGCATCAACCAGCTCAGCACAATCGCCGAGCCCACAAACAGGATGAAGCAGTAGGCGCCGTAGCGGAACATGCGCTGCGGCGTGTCGCGCATGGTAATGCCGAACACCGTCGACGCGAACAGCGCAAACAGCAGAACCGCGGCAAAATGGGAGGGCTGAAACATTACTGCTTCCTCCCCGTGCGCAGGTTGTGCGCGTCCACGGCGGCAATAATGTTCAAGAGGCCCGCCACCACGATGAAGACCTTGCCATAGTCGGCGAACGTGGTTTGGGTGGGCTGGGAGCCGAGGCCGAGGGCACGGCTGACTAAATAAAGTAAGCCGGTGCCCATATCACCGGCCATACCGAGGATGCCGAGGATATCCTGCGCGCTGGTGTAGAGCTTGCCTTGCATGGCCAGTCCCAGCACGAACATGGCAACAATTGAGACCGCCAGCAGCGTGCCGCGCACCCATTTGCCCTGAAGGAAGTGACCGCCGCCGGGAACCAGCCATCCAACGATGAGCGGCAGATACACGAATCCCTGATCTGATTTCTTGCCCGCAACAGGCTTATTCGGCGTGGTCGACATTCCTTATTGACTATACAGAGCGAGGGAGCGAGGGAACAAGGGAGCGCTCGCCGCGCTGGCGCTTTGGCGCAGTAGAAGGGAGCAAGAACGCGGGCGGACCAATCAGATTCGCACCAATTCCTGCTGGATGCGGCCTGTCACCCACGCTTTTCCCGGTGCGGTCAGCATGTTCACTTCGCTGCGCACGCCGAACTCGGGCAGATAAATTCCCGGCTCGACCGAGAAGCACGTGTGCGGCAGAATGCGGCGCACATCGTGAGTTTCGAGATTATCGAGATGCGCTCCGGAACCGTGCAGTTCGATCGCGATGTTGTGTCCGGTGCGATGCGTGAAGTACTCACCAAAACCCGCCGCGCGAATCACGCCGCGCGCCGCATCGTCGGCCTCGAAGCCGCGGATCTCGCGCCCTGCGGCAAATGCCGATTCGACCGTAGAGATGGCTGCGTCGCGCGCATTGCGAACGGTCTCAAACACCAGTTGCTCTTTGGCGCTCGGCTCGCGGCCGATCACGCCGGTCCAGGTGATGTCGTAGAAGATCGATCCCGGAATGTCCTGGCGTCCCCAGATGTCGATGAGCAGGAAGTCGCCTTCGCGAATCGGCGCAGAGCGCTCGGCCGTGGGCTCGTAGTGCGAGTCGGAGGTGTTGGCGTTCACGCTCACGTCGGGGCCGTTTTCCCAAATCAGACCTTCGCGGCGCATGGCTTCGCCAAGCCAGACAACCATATCCCACTCCGTCACTGCGCCCGTGCTGCCAGAACCTGGACGCAAGCGGCGGCCGATCTCAAGCCACGCTTCGGCAACAACGGCGTCGATGACGCCTTGCGCGGCCTGGTGGCTCGCCACCTGCTCCTCGCTCAGCACCGCTTCAAACTGGCTGACGAGATCGGCAGAAGTAACAATCTCCTTGCCCAGCGAACGGAGGAACTCCACAGTTCCCGCATCGACCATCGACACATACATGATGTCGTTCGCGGGCGAGTACTGCATAGCAACGCGACGATAGCCGGCGAGCATGGCCTCGAGACCGGCATGCAGTTCCTGCCAACTCGAATACTGAGCTTTGCTGCCGGGCAGCGCGTCCAGGCGGCCCTGCTCGATGCGGTGCACGAGCTTACGCGGCTCGCCCGACGCGGGAATGAAGTAGTACCAGCGGCGCGTGACGTGGGCCTGAGGGTCGAGGCCAAGGATGCGCGCGGCGATGGGATCGCGATGGTGATGGTCGTAGAAGAGCCAGCCGTCAAGGGAGGCGTCGCGCAGAGCGGATTGGATTTGGTCGAGATTCATACGGGTCCATAATACGCGGGTCGGGTAGCGGAGATAGCGGAGTTGGCGGAGTTAGCGGGGTTAGCGGGGTTAGCGGAGTTAGGCCGTGGCGCGGCGCCCTGCGTCCTGCCGATTGTCCTGCTGCTTGCCCTGAATCCGTATCGAAACGTGAACCAGCGAGAGAGCCGCCGGCGTAACACCCGGAATGCGGCTGGCCTGTCCGAGCGTCTGCGGCCGCACCCGCTCCAGCGTTTCGCGCATCTCGCGCGACAGGCCGCTGATGACGCCGTACTCCAGCCACTCAGGGATGGCGACGGACTCGGCCGCCTTGAGACGCGCGATGGACTTTTTCTGCTGCTCAAGGTAGCCGGCAAACTTGATCTCGGTTTCGACCGCGCGGGCCTCGTTGCGCATCCCGCTCCGCTGCACTCCGTCAAGACTCTCGCGCGCAGCCGCAAACTCAGCCAGCAACGGGTCGCGGACGAAGTCCTCGCGAAGCACCGCGAGAAGCGGTTCAATTGTGACTTCAGGCCGCTTCAGCAGTTGCGCCCAGGTTTGGCCGGCGGTGGCTGGCAAATCGCCAAAGCCCGCGGCCAGCAGCTTTTCAGAATTCACCTTGCCAGTTGTCAGGAAGCGCTCAAGCGCGGCCATGCGCGCCTGCTTCTGCTCGTATTCGGCCCAGGCCGCGTCGTTGATGAGGCCCAGGCGACGGCCGTGCGGCGTGAGCCGGCGATCGGCGTTGTCGATGCGCAGGTGCAGCCGGAACTCGGCGCGCGAAGTGAACATCCTATACGGTTCGTTAGTCCCCTTTGAAATCAGATCGTCAATCAGGATGCCCGTGTAGCCCTCTGTCCGATCCATGGTGAATGCCGGCTCACCTTTGAGCCACAGCGCGGCGTTGATGCCCGCCATGATGCCCTGGCATGCGGCTTCCTCATATCCACTTGTCCCGTTGATCTGCCCGGCAAGATAAAGCCCTGTGAAGGTCTTCACGCGCAGCGAACGGTCAAGCTCCGTGGGATCGACGGAGTCGTACTCGATCGCGTAGCCGGGGCGCAGCATCTCGGCCTGGTCGAGGCCGGGGATGGAGTGGACGATCTGCCACTGCACCTCCATCGGCAGCGAGGTCGACATGCCGTTCACGTAAACCTCGTGGGTGTTCAGGCCCTCGGGTTCGAGAAAGAACTGGTGCTGCGTCTTGTCAGGAAACTTGACGACTTTATCTTCAATGGATGGGCAGTAGCGCGGCCCAATGCCCTCGATGCGCCCCGAATACATCGCCGAGCGATGCACGTTCTCGCGAATCAGGCGCAGCGTTTCCGGCGTGGTGAAAGCGATGTGGCAACTGATCTGCGGCTGCACAATTCGCTTTGTCCGGAAGCTGAAAGGCGTGGGATCGGCGTCGCCCGGCTGTTCTTCGAACGCCTTCCAATCGATCGTTCGGCCATCGAGCCGCGGCGGCGTCCCCGTCTTGAGCCGGCAAGTCCGAAGGCCCAGCGAGCGCAGCGCTTCACCAAGAAGAACCGATGCGGGCTCGCCCGAACGGCCCGCCGGGTAGCGCTCTTCGCCGCAGTGGATGAGGCCGTTGAGAAAAGTTCCGGTGGTGATGATCGTCGCGCCGGCGAGAAGATTGCGGCCATCGCGGAGCTTGAGACCAACGACGCGGCCTCTTCGTCTCGCGGGACGTGGTAGTTCCGATGGATCGGGGAAGATGGTCTCCCCGGTCCCCAAATGCGAGGGACCGGGGGCACCGAGTTCCGTGGGAGGGACGGCTTCTTCGATCACCAGATCCACGACCTCCGCCTGCCGGATGTGGACGCCGGGCTGTGATTCCAGCACCTCGCGCATCTTGACGCGGTAAAGCTGCTTGTCGCACTGGGCGCGCGGGCTCCAAACCGCGGGACCTCGTGACGAGTTCAGCAGCCGGAACTGGATGCCAACGGCGTCGGCCACCTCGCCCATAATGCCGCCGAGAGCGTCGACTTCGCGGACCAGATGGCCCTTGGCCACGCCGCCCACGGCAGGGTTGCAGCTCATCTGGGCGATGAGGTCGAGGTTCATGGTAATGAGGGCGGTTTTCAGTCCCATGCGCGCCGCGGCCATGGCGGCCTCGCAACCGGCGTGTCCCGCGCCCACCACGGCGACGTCGTATTGTTCCGTAAATGCCATCTGGTTCCATTCTACGGATTCATTGGGTTGGAAGCTTGTTCGCCGGGCGGATTTGCGCCTTTTTCGATGCCTCGCGGGGCCTGGACTCAAAGTGTTATTGACGCGCTCAGATGGCTCCGATGGAATATATTTGTTTCCCCGCGGCCAATCCCTGACCGGAAGCGTCTGATGACTATCGCGGAAAAACTAACTCAGAGCAGAAAGAGGATGAATATGCGAGAGCTGTACGCACGGATGGCAGTGGCTGTGGCGATGTTGGCGGGCGTGGTGGCGGCAGGCGGGCAGCAGTTGCAGCCGTACACGTCGACCGACGGGCGTTTCACCGTAAGTTTCCCGCAAGCGGAGGTCAAGCAAAGCTCCCAGGCAGTCAACCTAAAGAGCGGTGCGACCACCACGCTGTACCAGTTCTGGGTGGAAATAGCCGACAACAACGTTAGCTACCTGGTGATGTACAACGATTACCCGGCAAACTACGCCAACGGCGATCCGCAGACCGTGCTGGCGACTACGCGGGACGGCGCGGTGAGAGGCAAGACACTGTTGTCGGACATCGCGATCAGCCTGAATGGCGTTCCGGGGCGGGAGTTTACAGCCAAAGAAGATACCTGGAATTACACGGTGCGCCAGTTCCTGCATGGCACGCGCCTCTACCAGTTGATTGTCGTGTCGAATAGCGCCAATCCTGCCGCGCAGACTTCGGATTTCCTGAACTCATTCAAGATCTTCTGAGCTGCGCCCCAGGTGAGCTGATCGACGCGGACGCCTGGCGCCGCGGCACTCAGGGCCCCACCGACGGCGCTAAACCGCTCCCAGCCCGGATGGAAACCTTCCGCCAGGCGAGTATTTGCGTCTAAGGTTTAGAGAGCCGGCCACCGAATGCGCCGGGCGCAAAAATGCGCGAGAATCGGAACGGGGGGGTCAATGAAGGTGCAACTGTATCCATGGATTGCAGCGGTTGCTGTCACCGCGGGTGCTTTGGCCGGCGTCTCCGGGAGCACATCTTCATCGCTGGGATTGGTGGCGGCAGCACAGGATAAGGACAGCTTTACAGCCATGCCGCTCGACTCCGGATTCGGGCGCATGGACCTCTCCGATCCCACGATTCCCCCGGAGCAGATCATCCAGCGCCTGGCCGCCAAAGAATCCGAATTTCAGGATGCGCTCAACCACTACACCTATCGCCGCACCGCGCGCGTGCAGGTGCTCGACGACGACAATAAAACCCTCGGTGAGTATTACGAAGTGGACGACGTGATTTTCGACACCGACGGCCGCCGTACCGAGCACGTGGTGTTTGCACCGCAGAGCACGCTCGATCAGGCCGGGATTATGATGTCGCCTTCCGACCTCCACGACATCCAGCACGGCTATCCGTTCGTGCTGACCAAGGAGGATCTTCCCCAGTACGACGTTAAATATGTGGGGCGGCAAAAGGTGGACGAGATCGAGTGCTACGTCTTCGATGTGAGCCCCAAAACCATTGAGAAGAACAAGCGCTACCTGGACGGGCGCATCTGGGTGGATGCGACGGACCTTCAGATCGTGGTGACCAACGGCCGCATGGTGCCCGACGACACGCGCAAGAATCACGAGGACCTGCATCCGCCTTTCATGACCTGGCGGCAACAGGTTGACGGGCACTTTTGGTTTCCCATTTACACCAAGGGCGAGGGCTATCTGCACTTCAGCGGCGGCTACGGATACATGGCGCAGGATGTGCACATCCGCGACACCATCAAATACTCCGACTACAAGCGCTTCGGCTCAACCTCCAAAGTGTTTTACGGCGATCAGGAGGTCCCGAACCCGGGCCCGCCGCAGAATCAGCAACCGCAGACCCCCGCGCCGCCGCAAAAATAAATCGGGACTGCGGGATTAGAACTGGCTCCTACTCCCTATCGGCTACTCCGTGTTCCCTGCTTTTCGTACCCGCGCCCATCAGCACCAGCGAGCGCTGCGCGAAGGGCGAGTAGACGAGCAACGTAGTGCAGGCCAGCGCCAGTCCAAAGTTGATGTGGTGCAGAAGCAGGAAGGGCGCGAGCGACCAGATCTCATCGAAGAGCAGCAGAACCGGCCAGATCTTCCGGAACTTCTCGCGGAATCCCGGAGCGTGGAAGAGCGCGGCGCAAAGCACGAAAGCGCGGACGGGGATGAGGATGGCGGCCGTAAAAATGAGCACGCGATACACTGCGGCCGCATTTGGCAGCGGCGAAAACAGGTCCTCAATCTCAGCCAGATTGGCCAGCGCACCCACATAAAATCCCAGGTACATCAACTGAAAGAGGATGAAGAGGGTTTGCGCGACCCGATAGGAAACATTGGGGAGATCCTCGGGCGTGGCGAGAATTTGGATGCGCAACCGGGATGAGGGCGAGCCGGTGGATAGCTCCTCGTCTGCCGGTGCCGGAGATTCGGAGTCCGAGGGCGACTGGCCTTCTTCGGTCGTGCGGTCTTTGCGCGACCATTCTTTCTGCAAATCGACGCGTTCGACCGGTGCGATAAATCGATAGCCGCGGCGCGCGAGGGTTTCAAGGAAGCGAGGACTCGTCGCCGTGTCGCCGAGGGCTTCGCGAATGCGATTGATGGCCGAGTTGACGCCGTGCTCATAATCAACAAAAGTACCGTCGGGCCAAAGCTCGCGGGAAATCTCTTCGCGCGTAAGAAGCTGGCCGGCCCGGTCGAGGAGCATTAGAAGAACCTGGAAAGGCTGAGTGTTCAACTTGACGCGCAGGCCCTGGCGGCGAAGCTCTCCCGTGGCGGCGTCTACCTCAAAGACTCCGAAGCGATAGCGCGGGGCGGACTGCGGGCCGGTGCTGTCTTCCGTCATGGCTTTCAGACCAGTGTAGCCGATGGAGATTTGGACCGGGGCCACTCCCAAGCGATGGAGGACTTTTTCCAAGTCGCGCCGATGGAGGCACTTGCACGGTGAGAAACCTTCGGCTCGCAAATGAGACAACTTGCATTGCACCCGAACGTCTGAGCGATTAAGGTGCGAAGCATGAACGAACGCAAGAAATTCGGATGCGGAAGTTGGGCGGCGGCTGGACTGCTGCTCCTCCTGGCCGCGCCTATACGGGTTGCAGCGCAGCCCACGCCCGAAGCGACGACCGCCTTCAACTCCTATGTTGAGCGCGTGGAGGGCCAACTGAACGCGCAGCATCGGTCAGCCAGCAGCTTTCTCGCTCCCGTGGACTTTGCGCGGTTGCGCCGGGGCGAATTGATCATCGACCAACTGACGAGTGGGGCAGGCACGGAGTTGCCCGGCGCGCTGCTGCACGATTGGCGCGGCACGGCGTTTGTTGCCGGCGGCAAAGCTGCGGACTTCGAGCGGCTGATGAAGAACTTTAACGCCTACCCCAGGGTATATACGCCGCAGATACTCACAGCGCGCATTCTCTTGCACGATGGCGATCACTTTCAAACCACGATGCGGGTGCGGCAGAAGCACGTGTTGACCGTGGTGATGGATACGACTTACGACGTCACGTTTGGGAGACTGGACGCCCAGCGCGGATACAGCACGTCGCGCAGCACGCAAATTGCAGAGATCGATTCGCCGGGAACAGCGCACGAGCGCGCGTTGGGTCCAGGCGAGGAGCACGGTTTCTTGTGGCGGATGAATACCTACTGGAGCTACGAAGAGCGGGACGGCGGACTCTACATCCAGATTGAGTCGGTTACGCTGTCGCGTTCCATTCCGACCGGACTGGGATGGGCGATCGGGCCGTTCATTGAGAGTGTGCCGCGCGATTCGCTGGAGTTTACGCTGCGCGCGACGAGCAACGCACTGCGAAGATAGCGGAAACTCAACCAACAAAATCGATGCAGAAAGGATTCGCCATGCAAGCCGGGATGGCGCTGGGGGATCCTTGTCGTTGATTTACCTACGGGGATTGCAGAAGGGAGACGGAAATGAGCACGCATGCATTGACAACCGAAGATGGAGCGGCGTTTCGCAACGCGCGACGCGTAAACCAGGCGCTGACGGCGCGCATGGAGAAGCGAGCGCTTACGTGGATGGCGGAGCGGGCGCCGAAGTGGGTGACCTCGGACCAACTGACGTTGCTGGGGCTGGCCGCGCAAATCGCTGCGGGCGTTTGCTACGCACTAACGCGCTGGGACCGGCGGGCTTTATTGCTCGTGATCGTGTGCCTGGCGCTGAACTGGTTGGGCGACAGCCTGGACGGAACGCTGGCGCGCGTGCGCCGACAGGAACGGCCACGTTACGGATTTTACGTGGATCACATCGTCGACATTCTTGGCTCCGTGGCCCTAATGTGCGGCCTCGGCGCGTCGGGCCTGCTGCATTGGCCTACGGCGATGGCCATGCTGATCGCGTTTCTGGTGCTCTCGGCCGAAAGCTATCTCGCGACGTACACGCTTTCGTGCTTCCAGCTTTCGCAGGGGATCTTCGGGCCCACGGAGATTCGCATTCTGCTCGTGCTCGGAAATCTGGCTGCGCTGCGCAGTCCGTACTCGACAGTGTTTGGGCATCGGCTTTTGCTCTTCGACCTGGGCGGCGCGATTGCGGCTGTGTCGATGGCGGCGATGGCGATTGGTGTCGCCGTGCGGCACACGGCAGAGCTCTACAGGCAGGAGCCGCTGAAGCAGGAGCCGAAGCCATGAATGCGCCGCTAGAAAAAATCGCTCGCTGGGGCAAATTCAATCTGGTGGGCGCAATGGGAATGGAGGTGCAACTTGGCACGCTCGCGCTCATCAATCGCATGGCGCCGGGCCACTACATGCTAGCCACAGCCGCGGCGCTCGAGATTACCCTGCTGCACAACTTTGTGTGGCACCTGCATTACACGTGGCGCGATCGCCGCAACCAAAGCTCGATTGCCGGGCAGTTGCTGCGGTTTCATCTTGCAAACGGATTGGTTTCGATGATCGGGAATCTCGGTCTGATGCCGCTGCAGGTGAGCGGCGCGCACATTCCCGTGGTCGCCGCAAACGCGATCGCGATTCTGTGCTGCTCAATCGTGAACTTCTTCCTCGGAGATCGGTGGGCGTTTGTGGAGACGCAGAAAGTGCAGGCGTAATGAAAACCTTGGGAAGTATTTCGCTCGTTACGGCAATTGTGTTTTGCGCTGGATTTGCCGCCGCGCAGACCTCGCAGCCGCCAGAAGCTTCAAGCCCTGCTTCGCAGGCGCCAGCGCCGGCGCAGTCTGCGCTTCCTGACGCGCCCACGCCGCAAAATCCGCCTCCGGCTGTCTACCGGCCGAAGGCAAACGACAGTTACTACTTCCATGTGGGCGTTTTGTGCGGCGCGGGTGCAAGCACGTCGCCGGCGGCGACCAAGCCGTCTACCGGCTGCGGCGTGGGAATGGTGCTGCTTCCCGTGCCAGTGTTTGTCGAGGTGGGAGTGATGGGACCGCAGGCCAACCGCAGCAACGTTTCCGCTTATATTTCTGTCGATGAGAGCATCAATCTGGCAAAGTCAACCGGGAAGTACCTTCCCATCGCGCTTATCGGCTACAGCCGGCTGTTCGAGACCGGAAATGCACTCGACTACGGCCTGGCGCTGGCGCTGCCGCGTCCCGGAAAGCCGAAAGACCCAAGCAGCAGCTTGCGCATCGAGTTGCGCGATTACTGCACCTTCGCCAATCCTGTGCAGCACAATGTTCAACTGCGCATTGGATGGATGAGCCTGGAAACGGATTGAGTCTTAGTGCGGCTGCTTCTCCGCCGCAACGCGCAGCACCGCATCGAACGCGGGCTTCGGTTTGTCCTCGCGGTCGAAGAGCAATGGGTAATTCTTGCGGCCCGCGACCGGCCAGTCGTTGAGCCATGAATCGCCGTCCGCGACATTCCAGAAGGTTACACGCGTGATTGTGCCGCGATGCTTCAGGAAGACGCGGAAGAGCTCGGCATAGCGCGCCGCGAGCTGTTGCTGAACTTCGTCGGGAAGGCCTTTGGCATAGGGATCGAGGCCCTTGGCGGGGTCGATCTTTAATGTGACATCGGCGGTGGGCTGAAGACCGCCTTTGGGCAACAGATTCATGTCGAGTTCGGAGATCACGACTTTCAGGCCCAGCGCTTCAAAGGCTGAGATGGTGGCGTCTTCCTGCTCCACAGAGGGAAACGTCAGGTTGTCGTGATTCTGCAGTCCGATCGAGGTAATCGGAATTCCCTCGGCCAGGAGCTTCTTCATCAACGCGATGGCTCCTTTGCGCTTGGGCTCGTTTTCGAGGTTGTAGTCGTTGTAGGTGAGCTGCGCCTGCGGGTCGGCCTCGTGCGCATACTGGAAGGCCTTCTCGATGTAGTCGTCGCCAATGATCTTATGCCAGAGGGAATCGCGCATCGTGCCGTCTTCGTTGAGCGCCTCGTTCACCACGTCCCAGCTTTGAATCTTTCCCTTGTAGCGGCCGACGACCGTATGAATGTGGTCGCGCATGCGCGCCAGCAGCGCGTCGCGGGTAAGCAGGTTGCCCTTGTCGTCGTGGAAGACCCACGCGGGTATCTGATTGTGCCACACCAGATTGTGGCCCACGATGAACATGTGGTGCTTCTGGCCGAACGCCACGTATTGATCGGGCAGCGCGAAGTCGTACTTGTCGGGCTGAGGATGCACCAGCAGCCATTTGAGCACGTTCTCGGGCGAGATCGTGCTGAACTGCGAGGTCACGATGGCATCGCCGCGCGCATCCTGGCCCGAGATCTGCGCCGCGTTCAGCGCCGCGCCGATGACGAAGTCGCCTTTGAACGCGTCCTTGAGCGAAGTGGGCGCATGAGCCGCGGCTGCGGTGCCGGCCAGAATCAAGCTGAGGAAGATTACCAAGCGGGCATTTGTCGACGAATTGCTGAGCATCATTCTTCCTTCCCGGAACCGGGCGCCGGAGCGCTCAAAAATCTTTGAAATTCAAAATCTATGAACTCGCCTACGGCGCAAACCCTTTGCGCCGCTCGGTCAGCTCGTCGGCGATCTTCTGATTCAGCTCTCGCGAAATGGGGTAGAAGAACATGCAGACCGCCGCCGCCACGAAGGCGAGCCCCGCATAAATGCTGGCCGTCAGCAGGATGCCCGATTGCGCGTGCGCCGACTGCACGTCGGCTTTGGAGACGAAGCCATACAAATCGAGGATCCAACCGGCGACAGCGCCGCCCAGCGCCAGACCCGCCCATAGAGCAAAGACCACGGCGGCCGTGACCGTGCCGCTGGCGCGCCTGCCCGTCTTCCATTCGCCGTAGTCCGCCACGTCGCCCATCATCGACCAGATCAGCGGCCCAGAGAGTCCGAATGAGAACTGACGCAACACTTCGAACGCGATGATCGTGACGGTTGCGTGCGGCGGAATGATAAGAAGCGCCGCGCTGAAAAGGCCGGCCAGCGTCATGCTGGCGATAAACAGAAACCGCTTGCCCATGC
>Ga0302193_10003831_pt1 | contig 12022 bp, 8 predicted proteins | sample II_Bog_E3_3_FD_200228 | JGI IMG/M metagenome (GOLD analysis project Ga0302193, IMG submission 200228) | Peat permafrost microbial communities from Stordalen Mire near Abisko, Sweden - II_Bog_E3_3 | ecosystem: Environmental > Terrestrial > Soil > Wetlands > Peat | place: Sweden: Abisko, Stordalen...
TGGAATGGGCCGAAATGTCCAAACTGCAGGCCCCGGTCGGTTGCGTCAGCAACCGACCGGGGTGACTCTGGTGAAAGTCTGGGACACGTGCGATGACGCAACCACACCCCTAACGGGGCGCGAAGGCCGCGAGCTTCGCCCGGATCTCGGCCAGGGTGAAGGGCTTCTGAATGCAGTCGACGTTGGCCTGGCCGGCCATCAGCGGCTTGATGTCCTGGTCGGTGTGCCCGGTGGCCAGCAGCACCGACAGGCCGGGCTTGAGCGCCAGCAGGCGCGGCAGGGTCTCGGTTCCGCTCATGCCTGGCATTCTCATGTCCAGGATGACCAGGTCCACTTCCAGGCCCGCCCCCAGACGATCCAGGGCGTCCCGCCCGCCCTCGGCGGTCTCGACCTGGTGGCCCAGGGCTTCGAGCATGCAGGGGATGGCAATTCGGATCAGCTCGTCGTCATCCACCAGCAGGATCCGCAGGCTCGGCGCGGCGGACGGGGAGCCGGTTCCGGCCAGGGCGTCCGGGGCCGCCTTGGCCGTCTGGCGGGGCGGGAAGCCGAGCACCACCTCGGTGCCCCGGCCCGGTTCGCTGTGCAGTGCCAGGGTGCCGCCATGGGCTTTCATGGTGCCATAGACCATGGCCAGACCCAGCCCGGTGCCCTTGCCCACCGGCTTGGTGGTGAAGAAGGGATCGATGGCCCGCTTCAGGACCTCGGGCGACATGCCTTCCCCGCTGTCCCGCACCCGCAGTTCCAGGCCGCCGCCGGGCAGCCGGAGGGTCTGGATCAGCAGGGCCCCGCCGCCCGGCATGGCATCCACCGCGTTCAGACAGAGGTTCATCAGGGCATGGCTGATCGCGCCTTCGTCCCCCTCCAGCAGACCCAGCGGCTCCTGCAGATCGATGCTGATCTGCACCAGCTTCAGGGTGGTGGCCTCGAGCAGGTGGACGATCTCCCGGATCAGGGCGTTGAGGTCCACCGGGCCGGTGGCAACCATGTCCTTGCGGGCGAAGTAGAGCAGGCTCCGGACCACGTCCCGGCCGCGCATGCAGGCCGTGGTGATGGTGTCCAGGGACTGGGCCAGGAACCCCTGGGGATCCTGGTCGGTCCGGTTGACCGAGGCCAGGCCGAGAATGGCCGCGAACACGTTGTTGATGTCGTGGGCGACCCCCCCGGCCAGATTGCCCAGGCTTTCCAGCCGCTGGGCCTGGAACAGCTGCAGCTCCAGCTGGCGCCGGTCCTCCTCGGCCTGCTTGCGCTCGGAGATGTCGAGCACGACCCCGTCATAGGAGGTCAGGGCTCCCGAGGAGTCCAGGTGGGGCACCAGGGTGCTGCGCACCCAGCGCACCGACCCGTCCCGGTGGAGGATCCGGTGCTCGAAACTGCTCGGTGCGGGGTCGGCCAGGATGGAAGAGGCGTGACCCCGCACCAGCTCCCGGTCATCGGGATGGACCATGTCGATCCAGAGATACGGCTGCTGCTGGAAGGCCTCGGAAGGATAGCCGGTTACCGCCTGACAGCCGGGCCCGTGCTGGGTCCTGCCGGCCGTCTCCTGGTTCACCTCCACGGTATAGACATAGCTGATGATGGATTCCAGAAGCCGCTGATAGCGCTCCTTGCTCTGCTTGAGCGCTTCCACCGTCTCCCACAGGGCCGCGGTGCGCTTGCGCACCTGCTCCTCCAGGTTGCGCTCGTGCCGTTCGATCTCCTGGCGCTGGCGGGCCAGGTCGCAGAACACCTTCACTTTGCCCCTCAGCACCGCCGGTTCGATCGGCTTGAGCAGGTAATCCACCGCCCCGGCCTCGTAGCCCTTGAACAGGTGCTGCTCCCCGTTCATCCCGGCGGTGACGAAGATGATCGGCAGGCGGCGGGTCTTGGGATTCGAGCGCAGCCACTCCGCGGTCTCGAACCCGTCCATCTCGGGCATCTGCACGTCCAGGAGCACCAGGGCGAAGTCGGTCTTCAGGGTCTGGCGCAGGGCTTCGTTGCCCGAAAGGGCGGTCACCAGCTCCACGTCGGGGTCGGCCAGGAGGGCCGACATGGCGCTCAGGTTCTCCGGGCGGTCGTCGACGATCAGGATGGAGACTCTGCTGTTGCTAGTCATGGTGATCCGAGGTTAATGGGGCGGGAGGGCAGGGGCAAGCCAGGGAGAGCAGAAGTCCCGGCAGCGCCGCCAGGGTGGTCAGGTGGTCGGGGGTGGCCATCAGCAGGGCGCTGGCCGGCATCCCGGAGCAGATGGCGTCCTCGGGATCCTGGACGATGGCGAGGCCGCCCTTGGCCTGGATGGCGCTGAGCCCCAGGCTGCCGTCGGAACCCGCCCCGGTGAGGATGACCCCGGCCAGGGCCGGGCCATGGGCCGCGGCCGCGGTCTCGAACAGGACGTCCACCGAGGGCCGGGCGAAGTGGACCGGGGGGTCGGTGGAGAGGCTGATCCTCCCGTCCCGTTCCAACTGCAGGTGATAATTGGCCGGAGCCAGATAGACCGTGCCGGGCTGGGGCAGCTCGCCGTCATCCGCCTCCTTGACCCGCAGCGGGCTCCAGTGGTCCAGCAGTCCGGCCAGGGTGTCCTCGGCGTCCGGGCTGAGGTGCAGGACGATGAGCAGCGGCAGGGGGAAGCTGGCGGGCAGGGCGCAGAGCAGCCCCTTGAGGGCGGCCACGCCGCCGGTGGAGGTGCCCAGGACCACCGCCTTGAGCGGCCGCGGCTCAGACATAACGCTTCCGGTAGACCCGCTGGGGCAGGACGAACGGCGTGAAGTGGGGGGCGACGGGCTGCCCGTTCAGCGACTCCTTGAGGCCCAGGCAGAGAAAGCCTCCGGGCAGCAGGCTGGTCTGGAACAGCGCAAGCGCCCGCTCCTTCAGCGGGGCCTTAAAATAGATCATCACGTTCCGGCACAGCACCAGATGCATCTCGCCGAACTCGCCATCCGCGGCCAGGTTGTGGCTGGCGAAGACGATCCGCTGCCGCAGGGAGGGCCGCAGCAGGGCGTGGTCGTAGCCGCTGGAATAGTAGTCCGAGAAGGCGGCCCGGCCTCCGCCCTTCTGGTAGTTCCGGGTGAACTTCTGCATGTCCCGAAGCGGGTAGATTCCCTTTTCCGCCGCGGCCAGCACGTCCTGGTCGATGTCGGTGGCATAGATCCGGAACCGGTTGCCCAGCCCCTCCTCCTCCAGCAGGATGGCCATGGAGTAGGCCTCCTCCCCGGTGGCGCAGCCGGCGACCCAGATCTTGACGAAGGGGTAGGTCTTGAGGTGGGGCACCACCTGCTCCCGCAGGCAGAGGAAGAAGGCGGGATCCCGGAACATCTCGGTGACGTTCACCGTGATGCCGGTGAGCAGCCGCTGGAAGGCCAGCGGGTCCCGCAGCAGGCTGGCCTGGGCCTGGGAGAAGGTGGTCCAGCCGGATCCGGCCAGCCAGCGGTTGAGCCGGCGGGTCAGGGACGCCTCGGCGTAGTCGCGGAAGTCGTAGCCATAGGCCTGGAAGACCCCTTCCAGGAGGAGCCTGATCTCGATGGCCTGGATTTCTTCCTCGGTCATGGGGCCCTCAGGATGGATAGAGCCAGACCCGGAGCAGGGACAGCAGCCGTTCCGAGTCGATGGGCTTGGAGATGTAGTCGCTGGCTCCGGCATTCAGGCAGGCTTCCCGGTCGCCTTTCATGGCCTTGGCGGTGAGGGCGATGATGGGCAGGCGGGCGAACCTGGGGTCCTGGCGGATGGCGCGGATCGCCTGGTAGCCGTCCATTTCCGGCATCATGATGTCCATGAGCACGATCCGGGTGTCGGGGTGTTCCTCGAGCCGCTGCAGGGCCTCCCTGCCGTTCTCCGCCTCCAGGATGGTCATGTTCCGCTCCGCCAGGAGGCTGGACAGGGAGAACACGTTGCGCATGTCGTCGTCGGCGATGAGGACCTTCTTGCCGTCGAACACCGCCTCGCCATCCATGGCCTGGCGGATCATCCGCCGCTTTTCCGGCGGCAGGCTGGTCTCCACCACGTGCAGGAACAGGGTGACCTCGTTGAGCAGGCGCTCCGGGCTCTTGGCGCCCTTGATGATGATGCTTTCGGCATAGTGCTGCAGCTGCTGCTCGTCCTCCCGGGTGAGCTCGCGCCCGGAATGGATGATCACCGGGATCCGGTGGTTTTCGTCCAGCTTCTGGATGTGCGCCAGCAGATCGAACCCGGACATGTCGGACAGGCCCAGGTCCAGCACGATGCAGTCGAACGGCTGGGAGGTGAGCAGCCGGATCGCCTCGGCGCCGGTGGCGGCCACCTGGATCTCGATCTCCCGCTCGGTCAGGAGCGCCACCAGGCTCAGGGCCTCGTTCGGGTCGTCCTCGACGATCAGGAGCTTCTTGACCCCGTGGGTCACGGCGGCCTCGATGGTGCCGAGCACCGCATCCAGTTCCTCGCTGCTGGCCGGCTTGGTGACGAAGCCGATGGCGCCCATGGCCATAGCCTTCTGGCGGTCCTCCAGGCAGGTGAGGAAGTGCACCGGGATGTGCCGGGTGCGCAGGTTGGCCGCCAGGCGCTGCATGACCTCCCAGCCGTCCAGGCCGGGGAGCATGACGTCGAGGATGATCGCGGACGGCTGCAGGGCTTCGGCCAGGGCCAGGCCGTCGGGCCCGTCGGCCGCGGTCAAGGCCTGGAAACCGCGCTCCCGGACCATCTCCACCAGGCCGACCGCGAAGTCCAGGTCGTCTTCGATGATCAGGATGCTGCGGGAGCCGGGTTTGAGCTGGTCCCGGTCGTCCGGGAGCGGGGCTGGGGGCAGGGGCCCCCCGAGGGGTCCCCCGGCCAGCGGCGGCGGGATCCGCCGGGGGGCCTCGGCCATGCGGGGGGCCGGCCGCGCCTCCACGGGAGCCGCGACCAGGGGCAGGTACAGGGTGACCACGGTGCCCGCGCCTTCCACGCTGGTCAGCAGGAGTTCCCCGTGAAGGCCCCGGGCCAGTTGCCGGGAGATGGAAAGGCCGAGCCCGGTGCCGCCATACTTGCGGCTGGTGGTGCCGTCCACCTGCTGGAAGGCCTGGAACACCGCTTCCAGCTTCCCGGCCGGGATGCCGATCCCGGTGTCCGCCACCGCGAAGGCGATGGCCGGAACCTGGAGCGGGTTCTCCGCCGTCTGCGGGGTGAAGATGCGCAAGGAGACCGAGCCCTTGGCGGTGAACTTGATGGCGTTGGCCACCAGGTTCTTGATGATCTGCGAGCAGCGCTGGAGGTCGGTCCAGAACAGCTTGGGCGTCCCCGGCTCAACCCGGGCGCTGAAGTCGAGCCCCTTCTGGTCGGCCAGGGGCTGGAACCCTTTGCTGGTCTTGAGGGCGATGGCTTCCAGCTCGGCCTCCTCCAGGCTGTATTCCATGTGTCCGGCTTCGATCTTGGACAGGTCCAGGATGTCGTTGATGAGGTCCAGCAGGTCCTTGCCGGCGCCGTTGATGGTGCCGGCGTAATCCACCTGCTTGGGCGAGAGGTTGCCGTCCTTGTTGTCCCTGAGGATCCCGGAAAGGATCATGAGGCTGTTGAGCGGGGTCCGGAGCTCATGGGACATGTTGGCCAGGAACTCGGACTTGTAGGCGCTCACCCGCTCCAGCTCCAGGCTCTTGGCGCTGATCTGCTCCCGCTGCTGCTCCAGGAGATGGGCGCGTTCCTCAAGTTCCTCGTTGGTCTGCTGGAGTTCCTCCTGCTGGAGCCGCAGTTCCTCTTCCTGGGACTGGCTCTGGATGAGCAACTCGTTCACCCGCTGCCGGGACAGGTTGACCTGGACGCCGATGGCCAGGGCCTCGGTGGCCTGTTTCAGGAACGCCAGTTCGATCGCCGAGAAAGGCCTGAAAGTGCCCAGTTCCAGGGCGCCGACCAGCTTGCCGTCATGGGCGAAGGGCATGGCCACCACCATCCTGGGGGTCGAGGCGCCCAGGGCCGAACCGATGGTGAGGTAGCCCCCCGGCACCTGCTCCAGGGCGATCATCCGTCCCTCCAGGGCCGCCTGGCCGAGCAGGCCTTGGCCCAGCTTCACCCGTTCGCCGGGCCCGCGGACCGCGGAGGTGGCATAGGTGGCCGCCAGTTCCAGCTCCTCATCCCGCTCCCGGTAGATGTACAGGGCCCCGGCGCCCGCCTCCAGGTAGCGGGCCAGGAAGGCCAGGACCCGGCCGGCCAGGGGCGCCAGGGTCTGCTCGTCCCGGAGCAGGGTGTCCAGTTCCAGCATTCCGGCCTCCAGCCACTGGTCGAGCCGCTGTTCTTCCCGGGCCCGGCGCAGGGAGGTGGTCATCTTGCCGAAGGAGGCGTCCAGGGCCGCCTGGATTTCGCTCAAGCTGCCGATGCCGCGCATCAGGGTGCCCAGGTCGTCCTTGGGCAGGCGGGTCAGATCCAGGAGCAAGGGCTGGGAAAACTGGAGCACGCGGGTCAGATCCCCGGCCGCCACCGCCTCGGTGGCCAGGACCCGGTCCTTGCCCGTCTCCACCAGGCCGGTCACGGTCCGGGAGACGGCCCTGAGCGAGCCGGCGATGCTCCGGATCAACAGCCCGGCCACCAGGATGCCCAGGGCGCCGATGGCCAGCACTGCGGCCAGGGTGGTGCGGAAGGCGAGGGCGGCCTTGGCCCGGGCGTCGCCGCGGAACTGCTCGGCCTTGGTGGCAGCGGTGTTGATGATGACCCCCACCTGCTCCAGGACCGAACCGGCCAGGGGGGTGGCCTCGCCCTGGACCAGGGCATCGGCCAGGTCCCTCTGGCCGCTCCGGGCCAGGGCTATGGCCTGGTCCGCCACCGCCCGGTAGCGGTCCAGGGCCACCTCCATGTTCTCCACATCCCAGGTGTTGCCCAGATAGCGCTGGCGCAAGATGGCGATATCCAGGTCGACCGCGCCCCGCTTCGCCTCGATGGAGGTGGTCAGGGTCTGGATCCGGTCCGGACCGTCACTGTGGGCTAGCTGCATCAGGGCGACCTGGTTGGCCAGGATGTCGGCCCGGACCTCGGCGATGGCCACGGAGACGGTGAAGGGGTGTTCGAGGATGTTCGAGGTGGCGGTGGCGAGGCTGTCGATCCAGTGGATCGACATCGCCCCCCCGGCGAGGCTGATGCCCAGCAGCAGGGCGAAAGTTGCCAGAAGCCGGGTGGCGATGGTCGGTTCTTTGAATGCCATGTCCGCTCCTTGGGGCGGGTCGTTGCGGAATCACGAAGGGAGACGGAGCTGCCTGTGAAAGCACCGGGTTATATCATGGCAAATAAACCCGCTGAACAATTCAATAATCCAAGGGCGCGGCCGAGTTTGACCGGTCCGGGCGCCCGTTGGAACCCAGGGGGCCGCTGACGGCATAAATAAATAATTGCCAGGGCCGGAGGATGCGCTCATTCCGGGCAAATTCAACAGCCCTTCATTTCTATGGTTTTGATTTCCCGAGGAGTTGCTGCCATGACTCGCCTTACCCTGTTTCCGGCGCTTCTGGCCTGGGCCAGCCTGGCCGCCGAGGCTCCCGGGCCCTTGCCGGCCCAGGCCATCAGCTTGCAGGAGGCGATCCGCACCGCCCTCCAGAACAACCTCCAGGTGGCCATCGCCCAGGAAGTTCGGGAGACGGCCCGGGCCGGGGTGGCGGACCGTGAAGGCGCCTTCGACTGGAAACTTAACCTTGACGCCAAGACTGGCCGGGAGGAATCCGGCGGCTTGCAGCAGGGGCTCGAGGGCCCGGCGGTGCAGGGCAAGTCGGTCACCCATGAGCGTTCCTTGAGCGGGGAACTGCACAAGGGGTTCCAGTGGGGCGGCGCCCTCCGGTTCAAATACGAGCCGTACTACCGCACCAGCACCGGGCCGGACCCGGGCAGCCCGGTTGGGCTTCCGGGTTCCCCTGGCGGCGGAGGCCCGTATGGCCCGTACCGCGGCAGCTTGGGCGCCAGCTACACCCAGAACCTGCTCCAGGGGTTTGGCAGCCAGGGCGAGGCAACGGTCGATCTGGTGGTGGCCCGGAACAGCGCCGAAGCCGCGGACCACACCTTCCAGGAGGCCGTCATCAAGCTGGCCCAGAACACCGAAACCCATTACTGGGACCTGGTCTTCGCCGGTCGGAACCTGGCCAACAAGCGCACGGCCCTGGAACTGGCCCGGAAGCTCCTGGAGGCGAACACCATCCAGGTGCGGGTGGGGACCCTGGCCCCGATCGAAGTGATCTCCGCCGAAGCCGAGGTGGCCAAGAAGGAGCAGGACATCATCACCTCCGAAGCCAACCTGCTCAATGCCCAGGACACCCTGTTCCGGGACCTCCATCCCGAGGCCCCCGGGCCGGTCACCCTGGAGCCCACCGACGACCCGGTTCTGGACCACCCGTCCCCGGACGAGGCCGCCGCCATCCGCATGGCGCTCCGGCGGCGGGTGGAGCTGCAAAAGGCGCGGATCGACCGGGAGATCGCCCAGGTCCGCTCCACCGCCGCCGCCGATGGGGTCCGGCCCCAGCTGGACGCCCGGGTCGGATATCGCGGCGGCAGCGACGGCCATGGCAGCCTGGGGCCGGTGAACTCGGACCTGGCTGGCCTGAAACGTCCCGGCTACGAAGTGGGGCTCCATTTTTCCGTGCCGCTCCAGAACCGCACCGCCAAGGCCATCACCGCCTTGGAGGTGGCGGTGGGGAACTTGCTGGCGGCCCGGAATTTCATCATCCGTTAGCGCCGTTGGCAGCCGGAGTGATCAGGCTACCGGGGGCCAAGGTTCCTGGAATACCAGACCCTGGCGAAAGGTATCTAGACGACCGGTCTAATAACGCCTAGGATAACCCCCATGGGCAACCACCAGAACGACGTCCGCCAGCACATCCTCGATACCGGCAAGGCCATCATCCTCGGCAAGGGCTTCACCGCCGTGGGCCTGGCGGAACTGCTGACCACGGCAAAGGTTCCCAAGGGCTCTTTCTACTATTACTTCAGCTCCAAGGACCAGTTCGGGGAAGCCCTGCTGGAGAGTTATTTCACAGCCTACCTGAAGGCCCTGGACGCCCTGTTCCTGGACGACGGAAGCCCGGCCGGGGAACGGCTGATGCGCTACTGGAGGCGCTGGCTGGACATCCAGAAGCAGGGGCCCTGCCAGGAACAGTGCCTGGTGGTCAAACTGGGGGCCGAGGTCTCGGATCTCTCCGAACCCATGCGCACCGCCCTCCACCGCGGCACCGACGGGGTCATCGGCCGGCTCGCCGCCTGCGTCGCCGAAGGCGTGGCCGACGGTTCCCTGCCGGCCCTGGATCCGGCGCCCACCGCCCAGGCGCTCTACCAGCTTTGGCTGGGGGCGAGCCTGCTGACCAAGGTGCGCCGGGACCCCAGCGCCCTGACCCTGGCCCTGGCCACGACTGAAGTCATCTTGGGAATTAAATAACTTTATAAACTCAACAGCCGGTTTTTGCCCTAGGCTACTTGTGGCGCTAGACGACCGGTCCACTGAATCCAACGGACGGCGGCCGGTACCGGCAGCCTGGACGGCAAGGAGATCGGTCATGCAAGATTTTGAATTTTTCAACCCGACCCGGATCGTGTTCGGAAAGGGCCGCATTCAGGAGTTGGACCGGCTGGTGCCGGCCCATGCGAGGGTGCTGGTGCTGTATGGCGGGGGCAGCGTGATCGCCAACGGGATCCTGAAGGAGGTCCACACCGCCCTGGGGCAGCGGGAGGTGCGGGAGTTCGGCGGCATCGAGCCCAATCCGACCTACGAGAATCTGATGAATGCCGTGGCCATGGCCCGGCAGGAGAAGGTGGATTTCCTGCTGGCGGTGGGCGGTGGTTCGGTCATCGACGGGACCAAGTTCGTGGCCGCGGCGGTGCCCTTCCCGGGCGACCCCTGGGAGATCCTGCTCCAGCACGGGCGCAACGTCGCCTCGGCCCTGCCATTCGGGACAGTCCTTACCCTGCCCGCCACCGGCTCGGAAATGAACAGCGGGTCGGTCATCATGCGCCGGGAAATAAAGGCCAAGCTGGCCTTCGGCAGCCCCAAAGTGTTCCCGGTGTTCTCCGTGCTGGACCCCACCAAGACCTTCACTCTGCCGCCCCAGCAGATCGCCAACGGGGTGGTGGACGCTTTCGTCCACGTCATGGAGCAGTACCTGACCTTCCCCGCCGGGGCCCAGGTCCAGGATCGCTTCGCCGAGGGGCTCCTGATGACCCTGATGGAACTGGGGCCCAAGGCCCTGGCCGCCCCCCAGGACTATGAGGTGCGGGCCAGCCTCATGTGGGCGGCGACCCTGGCCCTGAACGGGCTGATCGGGGCCGGCGTGCCCCAGGACTGGGCCACCCACATGATCGGCCATGAACTGACCGCCCTGTTTGGCATCGACCATGCCCGGACCCTGGCCGTGGTGCTGCCTTCCCTCCTCTGGGAACGCCGGGAGGCCAAGCACGCCAAGCTGCTCCAGTATGGCGCGCGGGTCCTGGGCATCACCGCGGGCAGCGAAGCCGAACGGATCCAGGCCACCATCGACGCCACCCGGGCCTTTTTCGAGCGCATGGGCATCGCCACCCGTCTGCCGGCCTACGGCGTGGGGCCGGAAAACCTGGACACCCTGGTGGCCCAGCTCAAGAACCACGGCATGACCGCCCTGGGCGAACGCCGGGATCTCACCCTCGAGGACAGCCGGCGGGTTCTGGCCGGCTGCTTTTAACCTGCAAGGAGATCATAAGTTGAGCTACCTGTTTGAACCTCTGAATCTACGCAATGTAACCCTGCCCAACCGCATCGTGGTCTCGCCCATGTGTCAATACTCCGCCCAGGACGGGCTGGCCAACGACTGGCATCTGGTCCACCTGGGCGGCTTGGCCCAGGGCGGGGCGGGGCTGGTGCTTACCGAAGCGACCGCGGTCCTGCCCGAGGGGCGGATCACCGCCGAAGACCTGGGCTTGTGGTCCGACGGCCAGATTGAACCCCTGCGCCGGATCCGTCATTTCATCAATGCCCAGGGCGCGGCGGCGGGCATCCAGCTCGCCCATGCCGGACGCAAGGCCAATACCCGCAAGCCCTGGGCCGGCAAGCCGGGAACGGTACCGATCAGCGAAGGCGGCTGGAATACGGTCGGACCTTCGCCGATCCCCTTCGATCCCCAGCACCAGGCACCCACCGCCCTGGACGGCGGACAGATCGGCACCCTGGTCGAGGCCTTCGTCCAGGCCGCCCGGCGGGCCCTGACGGCTGGGTTCCAGGTGGTGGAGATCCATGCCGCCCATGGCTACCTGCTGCACCAGTTCCTTTCCCCGCTCAGCAACCAGCGCCAGGATTGCTATGGCGGCAGTTTCGACAACCGGATCCGGTTGCTGCTGGAGGTGACCAGCGCGGTGCGTTCGGTCTGGCCCGAGGATCTGCCCCTGCTGGTCCGGCTCTCGGCCACCGACTGGGTGGACGGCGGCTGGAACCCGGATGAGACGGTGGAATTGGCCCGCCGGCTGAAGCCGCTGGGGGTGGACCTCATCGACGTTTCGTCCGGGGGCACCGCGGCCAGCGCCAAGATGCCGGTCGGGCCCGGCTACCAGACCCGGTTCGCGGAGCGGGTCAAGCATGAGGGCGGCATGCCCAGCAGCGCCGTGGGCATGATCACCCAGCCGGCCCAGGCCGAGCACATCCTGCGCACCGGCCAGGCCGACCTGGTCATGCTGGGACGGGAACTGTTGCGGGATCCCCGCTGGCCCCTGCATGCCGCCGAGGCCCTGGGCGACGGCAACGTGCCTTGGCCGGCCCCGTACCTGCGGGCCGCCCACGCCACCACGCCCATCCGCCCTTTCTTCGGCAAGGGGTGAGCCCCATGGCCAGCAACCTGAAAATCCTGCTCCATTCCCGTCCGGCCGGGGCACCCACCGCCGGAAACTTCCAGCTGGAGTTCGCGCCGGTCCCGGTGCCGGCGCCGGGACAGCTGCTGCTGCGCACCCTGTATCTGTCCCTGGATCCCTACATGCGGGGACGCATGAGCGATGCCCCATCCTACGCGGCGCCGGTGGCGCTCGGCGAGGTCATGGGGGGTGGCACCATCGCCCGGGTGGAGGCGTCCCTGCACCCGGGCTTTGGTGAAGGCGACCTGGTGCTGGCCTACGGCGGCTGGCA
>Ga0302193_10003834_pt1 | contig 12018 bp, 13 predicted proteins | sample II_Bog_E3_3_FD_200228 | JGI IMG/M metagenome (GOLD analysis project Ga0302193, IMG submission 200228) | Peat permafrost microbial communities from Stordalen Mire near Abisko, Sweden - II_Bog_E3_3 | ecosystem: Environmental > Terrestrial > Soil > Wetlands > Peat | place: Sweden: Abisko...
CCCATGCCGGGCACACCTACGCCAGCCCCAGCGCAAAATCCGTGCCCGTAATCAACCCCAACGCAACGCCGCCAGGTGGTCCCCTTTTGCACGCCGATAGTGGGTCCCGTTTGGACGCCGATTGACACCGCGCGTTATGCTGCGCCATGTAGGCTGGCAGAAACGCATTGGCTTGGGCAATCGTCGCAATGCCTTCGAGTCGTATCGCCTTGACCAACCGGTCTTGTAACGTCGCGTTGGCCCGCTCGACCCGACCCTTGGCTTGCGGCGAATTGGCGCAGATAATCTCGATGTTCAGTGTTTCCATCGCGCGCCCGAAATGCGTCATGCCGTCACCTTTGGCAGACGCCGTGTTGTTGCGGAAAACCGAGTGTTTGTCAGAATATAGCGCGACAGGCTTGCCGTGCGCTTCGATATACTCGCGCGTCGCATCCATGTACGCGAAGGTGCTCTCGCTCTCGACCATCTTCAGATGCATCAGCTCGCTGGTCGCATCGTCGATATAAACCAGCAGCGTGCATTGCGGTCCGCGTTCCTCGAACCACCAGTGCTTCGATCCGTCGACCTGAATCAGCTCACCACGACAATCCCGCCGATAGCGAGGCTGGCATGGTCGCGGCCGACGCGCATCACGATCCTTCCAAAGGTCTGCCTTGATCATCCACTTCCGCAGCGTCTCGTGCGAGATGGTGATCTTGTGCCGATCAACAAGATACTCGGCTGCCAGGGTTGGCCCGAAATCATGGTAGTGTTGGCGCACCAAATCAAGGACGCGGTTCCGGAATGCATCACCGAAATCTCGGTTGCTTGTACGCCCACGCTTCCACGAAACCAGTGCCTCGGGACCGCCGGCGATCAATTTATCGAGTAGACGATAGACCTGCCGGCGGCCGATGCCCAGCAGCGTGGCTGCATCTTCGGCTCGCAGTTCGCCGCGCTGAAAGCGTAATACCGTATCGTACCGCGAAAGCTCGCCATGGGTCATAGCCACCACCGTCATAAGCGCGTCCTCCCGTCATGCAGGAGAACATGCCACCAGGTCCGCACGACGTCCCGGTTGTGACATCTCTAACTTGCGGGGAGTGACATTTCTAAATTGCGCTTACAAGCGCCAGGTTTGATAATAATGATTATGTTAAATAGCGTGGCGCAAACAAACCCCGTGGCTTGGCCCTTACATCCCGCCCGGACGGAAATGCCGGAACGCCAGAGCCGCAGCGACAATGATCCCCGCCCATACAAACGCCAGCCACACAAGCGTCGGCCAGGCTGCGCGCGGCACACGAAAACCATTGGTCACGCCACGTCCAAGGATCAGCGTCAGCGCCATCAGGATACCGATCACGCCGACCCAGTCATCGCCGTTCAGATTGCCAATGGCATGGATGGGATTCACAGCACGCGCTCCAGTCCGTCATAACCCGGCTCGGTCTGTGGCGGCAGTTCGTCGCACAACGTCCGGTAATCCATAGACTTGTCGAGATGGGTCAGAATCGCGTGGCCCGCGCGGGTTGCCTCGGCCAGTTCCAGCGCCATGGCGAGATTGGCATGAGTCGGGTGCGCCTGGCGCCGCAAGGCGTCGACCACCAGGACATCGACGCGATAGAACAAGTCGATCATTTCGGCGGTAATTTCGCTGAAATCCGTCGCGTAACCAATTGATTTTCCACCCTGATCAAAACGAAATGCGGTCGATTGCGCGGGCCCGTGCGCCATCTGGCAATGGCTGATGGCGATTCCCGCGATCATGCGCACGCGATCGAGATTATCGAGGTTGCAAATCGTCGGATAGCCGTGTTGCCCGGCGAAGACATAGCCGAACCGCATCCGCAAACGGCGCACCGTCTCATCGGCGGCATAGGCAGCAATCGGCGCGGCGCGGCCCATCCGCAAAGGTCGCAAGTCATCGATGCCATGCGTGTGATCGGCATGATCGTGAGTCCACAACACCCCGTCGATCCGGCTGATTCCGGTGGCGAGCAACTGCGAGCGCAGATCGGGCGGCGTATCGACCAACAGGCGCGCCCCGTCGTCACCCTCGACCACGATGGCCACGCGTGTGCGCCGATTGCGCGGCTCTGCCGGGTCGCAATCGCCCCAGTCGTTGCCGATCCGCGGCACGCCGGTCGACGTGCCCGAGCCAAGCATGGTCAATTTCACAGCGCGGCTTTCCCAAACAAGGCACGGAAATTGGCGCCGGTCGTTTCGCTCAGCGCTTCGGCGCTGGTGCCGCGCAGACCTGCAACAAAGGCCAGCGTGTCGGCGACGAACGCCGGCTCGCAAATCTTTCCGCGATGCGGGATCGGCGCAAGAAACGGCGCGTCGGTTTCGACGAGCAGCCGATCCTCGGGTATTTCGACAGCAAACGCCTGCAAGGCCTTGGCATTCCTGAACGTCACAATACCCGACAGCGAAATCGTCAGCCCGAGATCGAGCACGGCCCGACCAAAATCCGCCGTCGCGGTAAAGCAGTGGATCAGCGCGGGGAAGGCCCCCTTCCCCATCTCGTCGGCCAGAATGCGCAGCGTGTCATCCTCGGCATCGCGCGTGTGGATGACCAAAGGCAGGCCGGTTTCGCGCGCGACGCCGATATGCGTGCGAAACAGCGCCTGCTGCACCTGCCGGTCGGAATGGTCGTAGAAATAGTCGAGCCCGGTCTCGCCGATCGCGATCACGCGCGCGTCGTGCGTTGCCGCGCTCAGGACACCGGCGCCAAGATCGGCATGACTATCGGCTTCGTGCGGATGAATGCCCACGCTCGCCCAGACATCGGGTTCGCGATGCGCGGTGGCGATCACCGCGTCCCATTCGCTTTGCCGCGTCGAGATGTTGAGGAATCCGCGCACGCCGCGTTCCCGCGCGCGGGTCAGTATCTCGCCCTGGTGTTCGACGAGACCCTTGTAATTCAAATGACAATGCGAATCGATCAGCATCAGGCGGCGGTTTCTTCGCTTTCGAGTTCAATGCGCGGAAAGGCCCCCACGGGTTGTCCCAGGCGTTCGCCCGTCGCGACCCGCGCCAGATACCAATCCCCATTCGCCAGATCGACGATGCGCCGCTGTTCGGCCGGAATGCCCAATTGATCCAGCACTTTGGCAGCCGTTGCCGGGACCACCGGCGCGATGGCGATGGTAAGATCGCGGATCGCCATGAACAGCGTATAAAGTACGGCGCGCATCCGCTCCGGCTCGGTCTTGCGCAGCGTCCAGGGCGCCTGTTCGTCGATATAGGCGTTGCAAGCAAACACCGCGCGCATCCACGCCTCGATCCCGGCCGAGAAATTGAGCGCGGCAAATTCGCGCGGCATATCCTCGCGCGTGGCAGCAGCGACCGTCGCGAGCAGCATGTCATCAGCCTCAGCGCTGGAAAAAGCGCCAAGTTCGCCATCGATGTTTTTGAAAATCATCGACAATGTTCTCTGCACGAGATTGCCGTAGCTGTTGGCCAGTTCGGCATTGCAGCGGTTCGCGATGGCCTCGGGCGAATAAGAGCCGTCCTGCCCGAACACGACTTCGCGCATCAGGAAATAGCGCAGCGGATCAACGCCGAAGCGCGCGGCCAGCTCAACCGGATCGGTCACGTTGCCAAGCGACTTCGATTCCTTTTGCCCGCGATTGAGCAGGAAGCCATGCCCAAACACCTGTTTGGGCAGCGCCAGCCCAGCGCTCATCAGGAACGCCGGCCAATAGACCGCATGAAACCGCACGATGTCCTTGCCGATCAAATGCAGGTCGGCAGGCCAGAAACGCTTGAATTCCTCGGTTTCTTCGGGCCATCCAAGGCCGGTCAGGTAATTGGTCAGCGCGTCGACCCAGACATACATGACATGGGTATCGTCATCGCCGTCATCGGTGGGAACCTTGATCCCCCAATCGAAACTGGTGCGCGAAACCGACAGATCGCGCAGCCCCCCTTCGACAAAGCGCGCGATTTCGTTGCGCCGGCTTTCTGGGCGGATGAAATCGGGATTGTCGTTGTAATGCGCGAGCAAACGGTCGCCATAGGCCGACAGCCGGAAGAACCAGCTTTCCTCGACCGTCCATTCGACCGGGGTGCCCTGCGGCGACAGCTTTTGCCCGCCCTCGCCCGCGATCAGCTCGCTTTCGTCATAATAGGCTTCGTCGCGGACCGAATACCAGCCTTCGTAGCGATCGAGATAGAGATCGCCATTGGCTTTCATCCGCCGCCACAGCTCTTTTGTCGTTTCATGATGGCGCGGCTCGGTGGTGCGGATGAAAACATCGTATTCAATGTTCAATGCCGCACACATATCTTTGAAATATTGCGACATCTCATCCGCCAGCGCACGCGCCGTGGTGCCCATGTCGCGCGCCTTTTGCGCCATTTTCAGCCCGTGTTCGTCGGTCCCGGTCTGCAGACGCGCGTCACGACCGATCGAGCGCATGAAGCGGACGATCGTGTCGGCGGCAATCGCCTCATAGGCATGGCCGATATGCGGCCGCCCGTTGGGGTACGAAATCGCGGTGGTCAGATAATAAGGTTCGCCCATCGGGACGTCACTTCCTTTTGGCGAGGGATCGCTTGAATGAGCCCCTCCCTAGAACATCCGGCAAAAGAGAGGGAACCGGTTTTTTCGAGAAAAGCGACGCGGTCGACGCTCACGCACGCGCCACGCCTGCCAGCAAGGTGCCGATTTCCAGCATCAGCAAGCCCGCATCATAGTTGTACGTCGGTGCCTCGCGCGACAAGACGACCAGCGCGGCATGTGCATCGGCGAGCGCGAGATAGCGCGCCGGATGGACCTGTTCCATCGCGTCGACCAGCACCATGCGCGCGGCGGTCAAGGCCGCCATTTGCCGTTCACGATCAGGCCGCTGACCGATCGCGGCGGACAATTCGCCGCGCAAGGCCATGTCCGCATCGCCGCGCGCGACGATCTGGCGCATGATCTGCCAAACCCGGCCCAGATCCTGCTCGGCAAAGGCCAGCGCCGCCCCCGGCGCGCCCGCGCCGACGGCAATCGCCGCCTCCCGCGTCAGGGCATCGATCCCCGGCGCCCCGGCATCGAGCGCGCGCCCCATTTCCGCCGCATCGAGCGGGCGAAAGCGCAAGACCTGGCACCGAGAACGGATCGTCGGCAGCAGGCGGCCGGGTTGATGCACCACCAAGAGGAAGAACGTGCCCTGCGGCGGCTCCTCAAGACTCTTGAGCAAGGCATTGGCCGAAGCCTTTTCCAACACATCGGCGGCATCGATGATCACGGCCCGGCGCGCGCCCAGCGTGGGGCGCGTGACGAGCCTGCGCTGCATTTCGCGCACTTGCTCGACATTGATATTGCGCTTGGTCGCATAAGGGCGGCCATCGTCGCGTTTCTTCGCGTCGTCCTCGCTGGCCGGCAGCGGCGTCAGCCACAGAATGTCGGGATGGCGGTCTGGCGGCGGCTGCGGCACGCCCGGTTCGGCAACAAGGTCCGCCGCGGCGGCACGGGCAAACCCGGCCTTGCCCAGACCTTCGCGCCCGACCAGCATCCAGGCATGGTGCATCCGGTGCCCGGCGCGCGCAGCATGCCATTCGCGCCAGACAGCGTCATGCCCGACATGATTGCCGGACTTCATCGCTCGAGCACGGCCGCGAGCACGCGGGCATGGACTTCATCAGGCGCGCCCGAGGCATCGATCAACGCAAAGCGATGCGGATCGGCCTCGGCAAAGCGGCGAAAAGCGGCGGCGACACGCGCATGATAGGCAATGTCGCGCCCACCGATCCGGTCGCTGTGCCCCCGGTCGCGCTCGGCAAGCCGCCGCGCCGCTTCGTCCGGATCAAGCTGCAACAGCACGGTGCGGTCGGGCAGGAGCCCTCCGCTGCCGATTCGATGCAGCGTCAAAATATCGGCATCGTCCAGCCCGCTGCCGCCGCCCTGATAAGCACGGCTCGAATCGAGATAACGATCGGTCAGCACCCAGTCGCCGCGCGCGAGCGCGGGACGGATCAGCCGCTCGACATGATCGGCGCGCGCCGCCGCAAACAGCAAGGCCTCTGCCCGCGGGCCCCACCCGTCTCCCGCCGGATCGAGCACCATCGCGCGGATCGCTTCGGCGCCCGGCGTGCCGCCCGGTTCGCGCGTCGTCACCACGCCAACGCCGCGCGCGCGCAAGGCTTCGGCAAGCAGGCGCAATTGCGTCGATTTGCCTACGCCCTCGCCGCCTTCGAGCGCAAAGAAGCGACCGGTCGCATTCATCGCTTGATCATCGGGGGTTTGATCATCGCGGCAAATCCGTCGCGCAGCCGGTCAAGCGCCCCGCCGACCCGGACATCGCGCCCCGCAACGAGCGGCAAGCGCTCGATCGGCTGCCCCGGCGCGCGCACGATCAGGCTGGCGACTTCGTCCCCCCTGGCGATCGGCGCGGTCAGCGGAGCGCGGTAGCGGATCGCCAGCGTATAATGCGGCGCCTCGCCATGCGGCACGGTTATGCTGTAGCCGCGCGGGGCGATCAGATCGACCGAGCGCGCGGTGCCGCCCTGGACCGGCGCGGTGCCCAGTTTCGCCCCTGCGCCGACGATCGGATGCGAATCCCATGCGGCAAAGCCCCATTCGGCAAAGCGCCGCGACTGTTCGGTGCGTTCGACGGGGCGCGGATAGCCGCCAAGCACAAAGATGATCCGTCGCCCGTCGCGCGCGACCGAGCCGACGAAGCCATAGCCGGCCTCTCCGGTAAAGCCGGTCTTGACCCCGTCGGCACCGGCGGTGTGGCCATAGAGCGGATTGTGATTTTGTTGCTCGATCCCGTTGAACGCGGCGCGCTCGTGACCGTAAAAGCGACGATAGAGATCGCCATGACGCGTGATCAGCGCGGTCGACAGCGTGGCCAGGTCGGCCGCCGAAACATACGTCTGCCCCTGATCCATCCAGCCGTTGGGCGTGTTGTAATGGGTGTTGCGCATGCCCAGCTTTCGGACTTCGGCATTCATCATGGCGGTAAACGCGGGGACCGACCCGGCGATTCCTTCAGCCAGCACGATACACGCGTCATTGGCCGAAACCGTCACGATCCCTTCGAGCAGATCGGCGACGGTGGTGCGGCTGTTATTGCCCAGAAACATCGTACTGCCCACGCCGTGCCACTGGCGAAAGGTTTCGGGCCGCATGACAAAGCTCTGGTCCAGCCTGAGTTTGCCCGACGCAATCAGTTCGAACGCGACGTAGCTGGTCATGATCTTGGTCAGCGAAGCGGGGACGAAGCGACGCTGCGCATCGCGCGCAAACAGCACGCGGCCCGAATTGACATCGACCATATAGGCGGCCGGCGCCGTGATCTCGGGCATCACTGCGGGGTCTGCGGGCGCGCCATGACTGCGCGCGCCGACGGGGGCGCAGACGGCGATCGTCGCCAAACCCGCCCCGCAAAGGACACGACGAAACGGCGAAAGGGGCAGAAACGAGCGGTTCATCGACAGGGAAAACGATCCAGACAGGACGAGACAAAGGACGGTAAACGCACCCTGCCCCGATCAATCGTGGTGCAGGATCATCGCCCCCGCATAGCCGGACTGTTTCGCCTTCGCCAGTGCGGCGCGGGCCTGTTCGTCGTTGCTCGCGACAATGCGTACCCGCCACAGTTTTCCGACCGGCTCGACTTTGCCGCCCACTTGGGTCGCCGCCTTTTCCGCCCGATCTCGCGAAGAAAACGCAGCGACCTGCACGACCAGATGCCCCGACGCAGCATGAGCCGCCGCAGCATGCACGGGCTCGGCAGGGGCAGGCGCGACATGAGCAGGTGTGGGGGCAGCCACAGGCTTCGCGACCGGCTTGGGCGCGGCGGGCTTTGGCGCGGGCTTGCCCACCGGCGCTGTGGGCGTTGCCGTCTTCGTTTCGACCGATTTGGGCACTTCGACCGATTTGGCCATCGGCGCCTTGGGCGGTTCGGCCCGAGGCGCGGGCTTCGGGGCTGCGGGCAGGCTTGGCGCGACGGCCCTTGCTGCAGGCGTGCCCGACAGCGTTGCCGAAGGCGGCTCATCCGGCGTGGCGGGTGTGGCAACGCCAAGCTTGCGCCGCAGCGCGGTCAACAGGCCGGGCGGCGTGTCCATCCGATCGGGCGCGTGTTTCCCGGTGCGCAGCAACGCGCGCTCGGTCTCGGGCGGATTGACCCGACGCACGCGCACGGCAACATCGGCGCCCGGGGCAAAGCCCAGTTGCGCCCAGGCGGCAGGCGACAATTCGACGAGCTGCTTTCCGGTCATCGGCCCGCGCCGGTCAAGCCGGACCAGAATCGTGCGCCCGGTATCGAGCGCCGTCACTTCGACATAGCACGGCAAGGGCAGCGTATGATGCGCCCCGCTGATCCCGGAGCCTTCGCTGCCGGCATGGGCATAGCCGACCGCATCGTAATTGAGCGTATCGGACGGCGTATAGCTCACCCCGCCGATGACATAGGGATCGCCGATGGTCACCGGATAGTCGGCCTCCGGGCCATACGGCGCAACGGCGGCGGGCGGCGCGGTGTGCGCCTGCGCGAGCGAGATCGGGACCAGCGCGGCCGGGACCAGGAGGGCCAGCGCCGGGGCAATGAGCGCCCGCGCGGGGGCTTTAACGGCTGATTTCATCGGCGAGCAGTCCTACCGAAAGAGCATAGAAGTTCGAACAGTTGTAATCGAGGATGACCCGATAATTTCCGGTTAGCAGCCAGGCCGGGTGTCCGGGGCCATCGGGCTCGAACAATGTCGCCTGCATGCGATCGTCGGGCCAGATGCCGCGCGTCGGCACGATCCCCGCCGCGCGCCATTCGGCTATCGTGCGCCAGCGCGAATGACGCACGAACACTTGCGGACAACGCGGGCTGACCAGCCGGGTCGCCATCGCCCCCCGGTCAAACCCCGCCGGAATCGTTACGCCAAAGCCCCAGGGCTCGCCCCGGCGCCAGCCTGCGTCGCGAAAATAATTGGCGATCGAGGCGAGCGTATCGGCGCGGTTGGTCCAGATGTCGGCCAGCCCGTCGCCATCGGCATCTTGCGCCACGCGCAGATAGACGCTCGGCAGGAACTGCGGATTGCCAAAGGCCCCGGCCCAGCTGCCCTGGAGCCGCCAGCGCGGCACGCCCCGGTCGATCATTTTCAGAAGCGCGACGAATTCCTGCGAAAACAGCTCGCGCCGCCGCCCCTCATAGGCGAGCGAGGCAATCGCTCGCGGCAAGTCATAGGTGCCGGTAAAACTGCCGTAATTCGTCTCATGCCCCCAGATCGCCAGAACGACCGGTCCCGGCACGCCATAGCGCGCCTCTACCCCGGCAATGAGCGGCGCAGAAGCCCCATAGATCGCGCGCCCCCGCGCAATTCGCCCGGAATCGACATGGGTGCGGCGATAAGACTCGAATTTGGGGATCGCGGACGATGGCCCGCCCGGCTGGCTGCGATCGTGCCAGACGACTTCGGGATCATAGGTAAGACTGTCGATCACCGAATGGATCGTCGTCTCGCGCACACCCTCTGCCCGCGCCCGCGCCGCCAGCAATTGCAGAAATCCGGCAAACCCGCCCTGCCCGATGGCCGGGGCTGACGCCGCAGCGGGCAAGGCGCCGGCCTGAGCCTGCGCCTGGCCCTGTGCCTCGGCCAATCCCGAAACCATGGCCAAAGCCAGCACAAGAGGTCGAAATATCGCGATCATCATCCCGCTTGTCGCACAGGCGAGCCCCGCTTGTGAATTCCCACCGTGAAAAATCCCGACTGCTAAAAACCCCCGGCGGTAAAAACTCTTGCCTTCGCGATCCGCCGCACTATCGACAGCCGCTGCCCGCCGTTGACGCCGGGCCGTGGACAGGTGGCCGAGTGGTTTAAGGCAGCGGTCTTGAAAACCGCCGTGGGTGCAAGCTCACCGTGGGTTCGAATCCCACCCTGTCCGCCAATTTGACTTGATTTTATTTGGATATTTCAAGTTATCCGGCGGCGTTCCCCAAACCGATCCCTAAATGATGTTGCCGCTAGGGGCGGTTCGTCGCGAACGATAGCGAAGCATTGGACAGGAAATTTGTTTGCGTTGCTGAGGCAGGCTAGTCCAGCGAGCCTGTCACCAATGCTGCGGCCTTGAAGGTTGGCGCTCAAACAGGCATCGGTGCAGCAGGGTACGGGGTAGCGATCATGCGCAAGGTATTAGTCTCGGCTGTGACATTGTTGGTCCTGTGCACCGCGCGGGAAGCTGCCGCAGATCAAGACGCGATAAAACCAGCGGACCCAAAGCCTTTTACACTCCTTTGCCGCATGGTTACCCGCAGTAGTGGGAGCGCATTTGATGCTCAGTTTTTCGTGGATCAAGCGTCGCAGGCTGTGAATGGGTTAAAAGCCTCAATAAATTCTGACTTTATCTCATTCAAGACCAAAGATCAAATTCAATACATCGAGATAAATAGATACAGTGGATCAATACATTTGAGCGCCAATGGTCGGGAGTATGCCGCCGGTCAATGTGATCTAGCTGAACCGAGAAAGTTCTAACCGTCAAGCCGGTCATTGCGTTTCGGCACTTCGGCCTCATAGGCGAGCACACGCTTGCGGCCACGCTCCAGCGCCTCAACAAGAGCCTCATTGTTCGTCACTTCAACGCCCAACTCTTGTTTTGGCCTGCCCCAGCCACGATCAAGGATCGCATTGCCCGCAGATACGCGCGCCGTACCGGGTTGCTCACCGTCGCGCATCACACTCACGAGCGTTTCAACCGCCTCAACTGTATGTTCCCGCGCCACGTCGGTAATGGTAGGCATGCCGATGTTTACTTCAACGGTGTCGAACGCAGGGGGCGTCTGCTTCTCGCGTTCGTCCCCAGATTGTTATGAAGCTTTATGCACTAACTCCCCTCGTCCAGCAGCCGCCCCAACGTTCGCACCGGCGCCAGCGCCTCCAGTGTCCCCGCAGATCGCGCGCCATGTTTCCAGGCGTTGCGGTTGGGCGCGGGATTGCCGGCACCAATCGCAAGTTCGGCATTGACGCTGTCTACGGGTTGATTTCGGGGGCATGATTCCGGGCGGGGGCGATGTCATGACCACCCTTTTTCGACTTTCATTATCTGGGAAGTGCGCAACCTCGGCGTGTCACGCATGGCAATCGGCAGAATGCTGACCAATCTGGCCGTTCATGCATGCGTCGGCACAATTCCGATAATTGGCGATATATTTGACGCGTTCTTCCGGGTAAACCAGCGTAACATGCGGATCGTGCGCGGCGATTTGGGTCGCACTTTGCGCTGAACTCGAGTCGCATTTGCCATGCGCAATCCCTGACCCAATGGAGAGAAAAAAATGAGCAATCTTGATCTGGTAAAAGAGAACATGGAAATCATCGGCGCCGATGGCGCACACCTTGGCACGGTCAAGGCGGTCGAAGGGGATCGCATCAAGCTGACCAAGACAGGCAACGGCGCTCATGGCGGGCACTACCACTATCTGTCGGGCGGCCTGGTGGCTGAAGTGGAGGGCAACAAAGTGCGCCTGTCGGCGACCGGCGCGAATGCGGTCCTTTTCGAAGAAGAACAGGACGGCGAATCGCTGATCGACGAAAAGGACTGATCCGGTCCAGCCACCGCGACGCAGAAATTGACCTGATTTGCCCTTCCCCATGGGGTGGGGCAAATCAGTGGCTGCGGATCTGCGCGCCGCAGCATATTGTCGTGCGGGGTTGCCCAAATCCAGATACCCGTAAACTGCATGCCGGACGCGCTGTTCCAGCGGGCCGATGTCGGTTTCGCCAAACAGGCCGGCGGCATCGATCATGCCGTGGGTCATGGCGACAAGATCGCGGGCAGCCGTATCCGGGTCCGCGATGCCATGCGCCTTCAGCGCGTCTGCGACGGCGCCGACAAGCGCGCGCCTGAGCGCCTCGGTCTCGTCGTCGATCGGCAGCATCGCTTCGGCATATTCAAGACTGCTCGCCAGGCGCGGACGATCGAGCTGGTGGCACAGCGCGGCACGGATAAACCCATCGATCACCGATCGTAGCTCGCGATTGCCCGCTTGCGCGCGTTCCCGCGCTATCGGCCTCGGTCAACCGGGCGCGATTGCGACGGATCAGGGTGAC
>Ga0302193_10003849_pt1 | contig 11998 bp, 15 predicted proteins | sample II_Bog_E3_3_FD_200228 | JGI IMG/M metagenome (GOLD analysis project Ga0302193, IMG submission 200228) | Peat permafrost microbial communities from Stordalen Mire near Abisko, Sweden - II_Bog_E3_3 | ecosystem: Environmental > Terrestrial > Soil > Wetlands > Peat | place: Sweden: Abisko...
ATCATCTGCACGGTCGGAATAGAGCTGCCGTTCACCTGGGCCGGTTCGGCGCTGGGTTTCGTGCCGCTTCCCTGGCAGTACTGGCCGCTGGTCGCGGCCATGCTGGTGACCTACGCCAGCCTCACCCATCTGGTGAAGGTCTGGTTCATCCGCAGATGGGGACTTTGATCCGGGCGCGGCCGTGGTTACTTCGCCCGCGAATGGAAGGCGGCCGGATGCCATACGGGCGGGTCCTTGAGCTGCAGGATTCCGTAGGTCAGCTTGTGATGCATGGCGCATGAAACCAGGCGGGCGAACGCTCCGGGATTATCGTGGAAACTGATCTGCCAGACATTTTCACCGAGCCGTAAGACGCCGGCTTGATCTTCCATCGGGCTCTGCATCGGTTCCGACGCGTGACTGGTATCCGCCAGAAAGGCCAGCCATTTGGGGTGGTAGCCCTCCGACTCCTGTGTTTCGGGCTTGTTGATCACCACGATTGCGCTGTGCATGGGGCGCCTCTCCAGTTGGTTCGCCGCAACAATGATTGACTAATCCGGGTTGAAATCGTTGATTTGCCGCAAGCTGACGGCGTAGACCGACCGAAGCGGCGCGGGAACGCGCCAGCGCAATGTGGAGCCGAGCAACTGTCTGGGGATGGCGGAAAGAAACCGCGGCGCGCCGATGCGCTTCGCTTGCTGTGGGGCCGCGTGAAGCGGCACCCGCTGTCACGGCTCGGCCCGGGACTTATCACCGGCGTGGCTGACGACGACCCGAGCGGCATTGCCACCTACTCCCAGGCGGGGGCTCAATTCGGCCTCAACATGCTCTGGACGCTGCCGCTGGCCTATCCGTTGATGGCCGCGATCCAGGCCATGTGCGCGCAAATCGGGCGGGTCACCGGCGAGGGGCTTGCCGCCAATATCAAGACCGCGTTCCCGCCGATCGTGCTCAAGGGCGTCGTCCTTCTGTTGCTGATCGCCAACACGCTGAACATCTCCGCTGATGTCGCCGCCATGGGGGAAGTCGCCGAGGTCGTCAGCGGGGTGCCTCGCCACTTCATGACGGCGTTTTTCGTTATCGTCACGCTGCTGCTGCAGATATTCGTGCCGTATCACCGCTACGTCTTCTTCCTGAAATGGTTGACGCTGTCGCTGTTGGCCTACGCCGCCGTCCTGTTCACCGTCCATGTCCCCTGGGGCGAGGTGGCCTTGAGAACGGTGTGGCCGAAGCTGACGCTGAATTCGGAGACCGCGGCCGTGGTGGTCGGCGTGTTCGGAACCACCATCAGTCCCTACCTTTTCTTCTGGCAGGCATCGCAGGAAGTCGAGGACCTGCATGCCAAGCACGGCGCGGCGCTTCTGCAGAACCCGGCTGCCGCGCCGGCGGAACTCCGGCGTATCCGGTGGGATACCTGGAGCGGCATGTTCTATTCCGATCTCGCCGCCTACTTCATCGTTCTGGCGACCGCCGTCACCCTTCACGAGGCGGGAGTTACCGACATCCAGACCGCGGCACAGGCGGCCAGCGCGTTGCGGCCGCTGGCCGGCGATTTCGCCTTTATCCTGTTCGCGCTTGGTATCCTCGGTGTCGGCCTGATCGGCGTGCCGGTGCTTGCCGGCTCCGCCGCCTACGCCCTCGCCGAGGCGATGGGCTGGAAATCCGGCCTCGAGCGGAAAGCAAAGAGCGCGCGCGGCTTCTATGGCGTGATCGCCGTCAGCATGCTCGCAGGATTGTTCATCCAGTATTCGCCGATCAGTCCGATGAAAGCCCTGTTCTGGAGTGCCGTGATCAACGGGGTAGTGGCCGTACCCCTGATGGTGGTGATCATCCTGCTCGCCTCGCGGAAATCCGTGATGGGCGCCTTTACCTCGAGCTTGCCGATCGTGATCCTTGGCTGGATCGGGGTCGCGGTGATGGGTCTGGCGGCCGCGCTGATGTTCTTGCCGGGTTAGGGGTGGCCGATCAGGCGCACAAAAAGTTGACCCGCCCGGGGGGACGTCCGGGCGGGTCGGGGTGCGACACGGGGTGGATGAGGCGCCCGTGCCGGACGCGGGATCCACGGTCAGGGTGTTTTCGAACGCGTGCGTCGAAAAAACCCTGGGCAGAAATTCATTCAGCCGATCGTCAGTAGTTACAGGTGCGGACGCGGCCGATGTAGTTGCCGTAGGCGTCGAACTGGCGCACCCAGCCGCAGCGGCGATAGCCGCCGTCATAGTAGCCGTTGTTGCTGGCAGCGATCGCGCTGCCGACGACCGCGGCGCCGACCAGGCCCGCTCCGACACCCCAGCCCCAGCCGAACGGCTTGGCTTGCGCGGTGGTGGTGGTGGAAGCGATGCTGCCGGTGACGGCGAGCGCGGCAAGGGCTGCGGCGGCAATCTTGGTCTTGATCGACATGAGAAACTCCATCCGGTTCGAGCGCGGGACCGTTGTGGTCCGCATGCCCAGTTGGACGGAGCCAATTCGAATCCGGTTCGATGGCGCTCCCGAAGGCCCGGATGGTCGAATATTATGAAGTCAGGACAAGGGTTTGCAGGGCTAGCCCGGGCCGTCCAGAAGCCTGTTCACGCCGAAGTTATCGACCTCGTTCAGCAATTCGCAGAACGCGCGCGCGCCGTGATCGAGCAGACGCTCGCCCTTCTCGGCGGAAGCCTGCGTCGCGTCGCCGACGGCGCCGCTTTCGTGAAGGTCCTGGGTCTGCCAGGCGAACGGCGCCGGCCGCTGCGTCGAAAGCCAACGATATTCTTTTTCCACGGCGATGCCGGCGGAGCGGAAATCGGCGATGTTCTCGCCGCGCACGGTCTGCGGATATCGCGCCAGCATGATCGATGTTTCGACCGCGCCGCCATGGATGCCGTGGCGCACTTCCTCCGCCGCAAGCAGTCCCTCGGGTGCGCCGAAGCGGGACCATCCGGTGGTGACGACCAGCATCCCATGCTGCGCGCGCAAATCCTGCGCGACCAGCGTCATCGCCGCGCTGTTGCCGCCATGGCTGGTGACCATCACCAGCTTCCGGATTCCGGCGCGCGCGACGCTCTCGCCCAGCGCCATCCAGCTCTTGAGCGCTACGTCCGTCGGCAATGTCAGCGTGCCGGGGTAGCCGATGTGCTCGGTGGAAATCCCGACCGGCTGGATCGGGAGGAAGGTCGCCGGAACAGGCTCGGGCAACAGCTCGCGCACCCGCGCCAGATAGGCCTGCGCGATCATCACGTCGGTGCCGAGGGGAAGATGCGGGCCGTGCTGCTCAGTCGCCGCCAGCGGCAGCACCGCGATCCATCGCGCAGGGTCGGCCCCGGAAATGTCGGGCCAGTGCAGGTCGGTCCAGTCGCGGGGCGGAAGCGGAGAGGCCATCGAGCGAAATGTTTCTTTCAGCGGGTTTGCAGGGTAGTTTGTCTTGCCTCGAACGGGCGTTACGCCTACGTCCGGAGCTTCCCATCATGGGCCAGAACGATCGACGGAGTCCAATCATGAACCCGGCTCTTTTGCCGCGAGCGTTAATAGCCGGCCTTGCGGCCCTGGTGTTGGCCGGGTTGCCCGCGCGCGCCGAAACCACGCTGGACAAGGTCTCGTTCGGAACCAACTGGGTGCCCGAGGCCGAGCATGGCGGATTTTTCCAGGCGGTGGCGGACGGCACCTACAAGCGATACGGGCTCGACGTCACCATCGTGCCGGGCGGCCCCAACGACAACAACCGCATGCTGCTGATCGCCGGCAAGCTCGACTTCTTCATGGCCGCCAACACCCTGATGTCGCTCGATGCGGTCGCCAACAAGGTGCCGGTGGTCACGGTGGCCGCCATCTTCCAGAAGGATCCGCAGGTCTTCCTGACCCATCCGGAGTCGAAAATAACCAAGCTCGAACAGCTCAAGCCGCTGACGCTGTTCGTCTCCAAGGAAGGCATTTCCGGCTATTTCCAGTGGCTGAAATCCGAATACGGTTTCAACGAGGCCAATGTCAGGCCCTACACCTTCAATCCGCAGCCGTTCCTCACCAACGCCAAGAGCGCGATGCAGGGCTACGTCACCTCCGAGCCGTTCGCGATCGAAAAGGCCGCCAAGTTCAAGCCGGGAATCATCCTGCTGGCGGATTACGGTTTCAACACCTATTCGACCCTGATCGAGACCCGCCGCGACCTGATCGACAAGAAGCCGGATCTGGTGCAGCGCTTCGTCGATGCTTCCGCGATCGGCTGGTACAACTACCTCTACGGCGACAACGCGCCGGGCAACGCGCTGATCAAGCAGCTCAATCCGGAAATGACCGACGAGCTGCTGGCCTATTCGGTCGGCAAGATGAAGGAATACGGCATCGTCGATTCCGGCGACACCTTGCGCGACGGCATCGGCGCCATGAGCGACGAGCGGGCCGCGAGCTTCTTCGACAAGATGGTGCGGGCCGGGGTGGTCCGCTCCGACGTCGACTTCCGCAAGGCCTACACGCTTCGCTTCGTCAACAAGGGCGTCGGCCTCGACCTGCGGCCGAAGAACTAGGATGTAGGCCAATGGCAGAGCCCGCAGCTTCGCTCCCCACCCGGCCCGGCCCGGCCGGCCTCGCGGTGAGCCTGCGCGGGGTCTCCAAGGTCTATGACAGCGGCGTTGCGGCGCTGGGGCCGCTGGACCTCGAGGTGCGCAGCGGCGAGTTCGTCTCGCTGCTCGGGCCGTCGGGCTGCGGAAAATCCACCGCCTTGCGGCTGATCGCGGGCCTCAGTGCCCCGACCTCCGGCTCCGTCGGAGTTGCCCATCGCAGCGACGCCGCCCGCGCCCGCCCTTCGATCGGTTTCGTGTTCCAGGAACCGACGCTGATGCCGTGGACCAGCGTGCGGGAAAATGTCGGATTGCCGCTGAAACTCGCGCACGCCCCCGTCGCCGAAGCGGACGCGCTGATCCACCAGGCGCTGACCCAGGTCGGGCTGGCGGAATTCGCCGACAGTTTTCCGCGCGAATTGTCCGGCGGCATGAAGATGCGGGTGTCGCTGGCGCGCGCGCTGGTCACCGATCCGGATATTCTGTTGATGGACGAGCCGTTTGCCGCGCTCGACGAGATCACCCGCTTCCGGCTCAACAACGATCTGCTGGCGCTGTGGCGCAACCTGCGCAAGACCGTCATCTTCGTCACCCATTCGGTGTTCGAGTCGGTGTACCTGTCGCAGCGGGTGGTGGTGATGACGGCGCGGCCCGGCCGCCTCAGCGCCGAAATCCCGATCGATTCGAGCGAGCCGCGCGGCGAGGAATTCCGCACCTCCGCCGACTATGCCGGCTATTGCCGCAGGGTCTCGGAGGCGCTGGCGCCGTCCTATTCCGGGCAGGGCGGCGCATGAGTTCGCTGCAGCCCCCGCATCTCGCCGCGCGCCAGGCCACGCCCGACAGCGGCCGCCTGCGCCTCGTCCGCATCCTGCTTCCGGCGGTCGTGCTCGCGGCCGGCGTCGCGCTGTGGGAAGCGGTGGTGCGGCTCTACGATATTCCGCCCTATGTGCTGCCGGGACCATCAGCGGTGTTCGCAACGCTGGTCGGCGACTGGCCGGTGCTGTCGCAATCGCTGCTGACCACGCTGCAGACCACGCTCGAAGGCTTCGTTGCCGCCGGCTTCGGCGGCGTCGCGCTCGCGCTTCTGTTCAATCAGTCGAAATGGCTGGAATATTCGCTGTTTCCCTACGCGGTCATCCTGCAGGTCACCCCGGTGATCGCGATCGCGCCGCTGCTGTTGATCTACCTGCCGCAGCAGACCGCGGTCATCGTCTGCGCCTGGATCGTCGCCTTCTTTCCGGTGTTGTCCAACACCACGCTCGGACTGAATTCGGTGGACCGCAACCTCGCCGGCCTGTTTCAGCTCTACGGCGCATCCCGGATGCAGACGCTGCGCTATCTCAAATTGCCGTCGGCGCTGCCCTTTATCCTCGGCGGATTGCGGATCGCCGGCGGCCTGTCGCTGATCGGCACCGTGGTCGCCGAGATCGCGGCCGGCGCGGCGGGAGCCGGTTCCGGCCTCGCCTACCGTATCGCCGAATCCGGCTACCGGCTCAACATACCCCGGATGTTCGCCGCACTGCTGTTGCTCTCCGCCGCCGGGATTGTCATTTATGGGCTGCTGGCGCTAACCTCGCATCTGGTATTGCGGCGCTGGCACGAGAGCGCGCTTGGAAAGGAAAACTGATGGCTGGCGGGACTATTTCTTCGGAAAAGATCGACTTGCTGATCTACGGGCCGAGTCGGCCGATTCTCGAAAACGGATTTTCCGACCAGTACGTGCTGCATGCCGCCGAAACCAGGCACGACCTCGAGCGGTTGACGCCGGCCATGCTGAAGAAGATCCGCGGCATCGCGGTGACCTACCATACGGTCCATGCCGACAAGACGACGCTGGCGCTGTTTCCGAAGCTCGAAATCGTCGCCAGCTTCGGCGTCGGCTACGATCACGTCGATTCCGCCTACGCCCGCGATCACAACATCGTGGTCACCAATACGCCGGACGTGCTGACCGAGGAGGTCGCCGACGTCGCGATGGGGCTTCTGATCTCCACCTTGCGTGAATTCGTCAAGGCAGACCGCTATCTGCGCTCGGGGTTGTGGACCACGCAGAATTATCCGCTCAGCGTCGGCTCGCTGCGCGACCGCAAGGTCGGCATCGTCGGCATGGGGCGGATCGGCCAGGCGATCGGTCGCCGGCTGGAAGCCTCGCGCGTTCCGGTGGTCTATCATTCGCGCAAGCCCGCCGAGGGCGTGTCCTACAAGCATTACCCAGACCTGATCGAGATGGCGAAGGCGGTCGACACCCTCGTCGTCATCGTCCCCGGCGGCGCCGCGACGGCGAAAATGATCAATGCCGACGTCATGAAGGCGCTCGGCCCGCGCGGGGTGATCGTCAACGTGGCGCGCGGCTCGGTGGTCGATGAGCCGGCTCTGATCGCGGCGCTGAAATCGGGGACGATCCTGGCCGCCGGGCTCGACGTGTTCGCCAACGAGCCGGCGGTGCCGGACGAGTTGCGCGCGATGCAGAATGTCGTGCTGTTGCCACACATCGGCTCGGCTTCGGTGGTAACGCGTAACGCCATGGATCAGCTCGTCGTCGACAACCTCAAAACCTGGTTCGCGGGCAAGCCGCCGTTGACGCCGGTGGCGGAAACCCCGGTGAAGAGCCGCTGATGATCGGCCGGCGGGGCATCGCGCTTGCGGCGCTGCTGGCGCTGGTCGCCGGCGGTTCGGCGGCGCGCGCGCAGGATGCCTCGACGCTGAAAAAAGACATGGTCGGGCAGTGGGAGCTCTCCACCACCGAGCGCAGCAAGACCTGCGTCGTCACGCTGAAGAGCGATGCGGGGCCGCAAGGGATGAAGCTCGAACTCGAGCCCGGCTGCGCGGCGGCCTTGCCCTTCACCAGGGACATCACCGCCTGGAGCGTCAAGGGCCTCGACATCGTGCGGCTGCAGGACGCCACGGGCGAGTCGGTGATCGACTTCACCGAGGTCGAGAGCGGCATTCTGGAAGGCCTGCGGCAGGGCGAGGGCATCTATATCCTGCAGAACCTCGCCGCGGCGCGTTCGCTGGCCAAATCGATGGACCAGATGATCGGCGACTGGGCGATGGTGCGCGGCAATGGCCAGATCGTCTGCGGCCTGACGCTGACCAACACTGAAGCCGGCCAGGATAATTTTCAGGTCTTTCTCAAGCCGAAATGCGACACGGCGGTCGCCGCCTTCGGGCCGACCCAGTGGCGACTCGATCACGGCCAGATGCTCCTGATGTCGAGGAGCGGCGAGGCCTGGCACTTCGAGGCCGACGACAACGCGCAGTGGCGGCTGGTGCCCGACACCGCCGACCCCCTGATCATGCTGCGGCAGTAGAATAGGCAATCCCATTCGAACTACGATGCGGCTTCGGCTATTCGAGGCCGTTCGGCAACGACCCGATTCACGCAGTAACGATTTGTGGGACGACAGCCATGACGAATTTCGAGGACCGGCCCCCTCCGGCGGTCGGAGCCTACTGGATCCGGGAGGAAGACTATCCGGCGCTGCTGGAGATCTTCGACGATGGCAACAAGATGCCACTGAGCTGGAAGGAGTGGCTCAAAATCGCCGAGGAAATGGAGCGAGGACTCACGGCGTACGGCCACGTCGTCTTGCGGGTTCACATCGACCCCAGGACATTTCCGGAGTGGTGCGCCGCTCACGGAACGACCCCGGGCAGCGCGGGACGCAAGAAATTCGTCGCCGCAGCCGTCCTGGAAAGATTTGGCGATCAGACCTGAGGATTGCCTCCTCTTAGTTTGCTGGCCTGCGCAGGCGGTGCGTTTCGGACAGCGCCGCTGGCTTGACAAAACCTCGCCACACCAATACTTAACCAATAAGTTAACTAATGGGCGGCGCCATTTGCGGCAGCAGTCGCAGGGATGCCCCGCGGGAGACGGGCCATGGCCAAACCGGAAATCATCGGCTCTGCGCGGTCGACCTATACGCGCGTCGTGCGCATGGTCTGCGAGGAAAAGGGGATCGACTATCTGTTGACCGAGACGACGCTCGGCGCGCCGGAGCTTCGCGCCATCCATCCGCTCGGCAAGATGCCGGTGCTGCGCCACGGCGACGTAAGGCTGTTCGAATCCAAGGCCATCGCCACCTATCTCGATCGCAGTTTCCCGGGTCCGCAGCTGCTGCCATCCGATCCCCGGCTCGCCGCGCTCACCGAGCAGTGGGTCTCGCTGGTCAATACGGTGATCGACCGCACACTGATCCGCACCTACCTCTTCGCCTATATCAAAGCCAGCGGCACGCCCGACCGCGAGACGATCGAAGCCGTGATGCCGGCGGTGAGCGAGCAGTTGGGAATTCTCGATCGCGCGGTCGCCAGCACCGGCTATCTGGTCGACGATCAGTTTACCTTCGCCGACATCAACCTGTTGCCGATTCTCGGGCGGATCCGGCTGGCGCCCGAAGGCGCCGCGACGCTCGCCGCGACCAGCCATCTTGCCCCCTATTACGACCGGCACGCGGCGCGGCCGAGTTTTGCCGCAACCGTGCCGCCCGCCGGCGCGCCGGGACGGGCGAGGCCGAGCTGATGCGGCCTCGGTCGGCGACGTTCAGATCCAGGGCACGATGTACTGGCCGAACGGCGTCGTGTAGATGCACACGCCGCCGTGGCCGAGGAGCTTGCCCGTCATGCTGATGATCTCCAGCAGCGTGCCGCCCCCGACCACGGCTATGCCCGGTATCATGGTGGTCAGAAAGTCGATCGCCGACGCGATCATCAGGCCGATGCCGATGGCGAACGCGACCATGGTGATGAGGTTCACCTCATCCTCGGTGAGGCAGTTGCAGATGCCCCACCAGTGCACGGTGGTGACCGAGGCGAGGATGGCGGGGTTCGCGCCCGCGCCCGGGGCGCTGAGCCGGCCGAGCGAATCCAGGGTGAGTTCGCCGCGCGCGATCAGGCCGTTGGTGGCGCCCAGCGCAAGCGTGGCGGCCCGGTACTCGGCGGCGCTCAGCCCGATCGCCTCGGGTCCGCCGGGGACGAAGAGGCTCAGCCGCAGTCCGCCCTCGGCAGCGACGGGCCGGACGTAGGGGTCGAGGCGCGCCACCACCTCGAGCGCGCGCTTTGCCGCGGCCAGCCGCAGCGAGAACGCATCCGACCCGTCCTGCTCCAGCGAGAAGATATGCGCGTGGTCCGCCGGGAGATGCCCGCGGCCCTCGGCAAGCCTGCCCGCCGCCGCATGGATCTTGTCCAATGCCTGTTCGCTCGCCCCAGCTCCTTGAAACGCGCCCGCTGCGCCGCCCAGCCCTGTGCCTTTGCCATTGCGTCCCTCCCGAGAGTTTCAGTCGTCGTCGAAGACGGGCCTCTTCTGCTCTGGAACGCCCGCCGCCCAGTCGAACAGGTCGCTCGCCAGCCGCTTGAACACTCCCCAGATGATCTCCCGCCAGTTGATCTTGTCGAATTCCTGCTTCAGCTGCAGCTTGAGGTCCTCCAGAAACTCGCTGCTGAACAGCCCGGAAGGCTGTTGGACACCATCGATGTACCAGGACGAGTATGCCTGCGAACCGGGATTGTAGAACCTGTACTTGCAGGGCGGTCCGGGCGGGTCGAATTGGACCCAGAAGCGTGGCAGGTCTACAGGAAAGGGCGCATGACAGGGCATTTTTCCCTCAAGAAAAAAAGAGACGCTTGAAGAGCCGCCGGATCGCGCGGAACGCTCGCACGCTCAACCCGGCGAGGACGATGAGCGCCCATACCGGCAGCGTGATCAAGAAGAACAGACGGATGGCGGGCGCAATCAGGCGGACCCACCATGGGTCGCCGAAGGGATCCGGCCGGGGCGGAGGCGCCGGCGTGTTGGGCAGCGGTCCTGGCTCCCACTTTGGTTCGGTCGCGAAGTCCCAATAGACGACATAATTGCTGGGATCCGAGAGGGCCTTGTCGTCCTTGGGCAGCGAGGCATTGCCGCGATCGATCCGGACCTTGAAGCCCGGTGGCTGCCGTTCGGCATCGGTGCCTCCCTGCACCAACCCGACGAGGCCCGCCGCCAACTTGGAGAAGACATGGAAGCTGATCGGCGGCGGCTTGCGGGCCCCGTCGTACGTCCCCTCGATGTCTACCTTGCTGCCCGTCAGTGGATCGTGGACGGGCGTGACTGCGATAGTCATGCGCTGCCCCTCGTGGCCGTCAGAAGTCCCAGTCGGAGTGATATTGCCGCATGCGTCCGGAATAACGTAAACGTTCTGCGGCAAAAAACAATCGGAAGTTGCTGCTCGGCCTATCCCCTTGTTGTCATATCAGCTTCATCCCCCTCAAGCTCGCGTGCCCGTTCTTGCCGACGATGATGTGATCGTGCACGGCGATGCCGAGCGGGGTGGCGATGTCGACGATCGCGCGTGTCATGTGAATGTCGGCCTGCGACGGCGAGGGATCGCCGGAGGGGTGGTTGTGCACCAGGAGGACCGCGGTCGCGGACAATTCCAGCGCCCGCTTGATCACTTCGCGCGGATAGACCGGGGTGTGGTCGACGGTGCCGGTCTGCTGCACCTCGTCCGCGATCAGCTGGTTGCGCTTGTCGAGGAACAGCACGCGGAACTGCTCCTTGTCGGCGAACGCCATCGAGGTGCGGCAATAATCGATGACGTCGTTCCAGGACGACAGCAGGGTGCGGCTCTTCAGCTGCCCCTTCGCGATCCGGCTGGCGGCGGCGGCGATCAGCTTGAATTCGGTGACGGTCCTGTCGCCGACGCCGTCGACTTCGCGCAACCGCGCTTCGGGCGCGTTGATCGCCTCGGCGAACGAGCCGAATGTCTTGATCAAGGCTTTCGCCAGTGGCTTGACGTCGCCCTGCGGCCGCACGGTGAACAGCACCATCTCCAGCAGCTCATAATCGCTCAGGGCGTCGGGGCCGGCGCCATGAAAGCGCTCGCGCAGCCGCGTCCGGTGGCCGTGATAATGCGGCGTCTCGGCAGGTTGGTCCTTGCTATCGCGGGTCTTCGCGGGCATCGGCCTTAACCTCGCCGCGCCGGCCGGGTTTTGCAACTGGGAATTGCCGGAAATCCGCAAGGTCCCGTCGCCGCCCCGGCCGCATTGTCATCGCAGGCGCGGTGGCGCTAGGATCGCCGCGGGCGCCACCCGCTTGCGCCAGAACACCAGAAAGGTCCTTGCCGCGTGACGTCGTTCAAGGTCATCCGTGCCCGCGCCGAGAAACGCAAGGGCGGGCCGGCGGCGCTGAAAAAGCTGCTGCCGAAAATTCCGGACCCAAAATCCCTGATCAAGCTCGGCGACGACCGCATTCTCGCCGAGATGGCGCGACGGGTGTTCTGCGCCGGTTTTGCGTGGAGCGTGATCGAGGCGAAATGGCCCGGCTTCGAAGTGGCGTTCCGCGGCTTTCAGCCGGCGACCCTCGCATTCGAGCCCGACGAGTTCTGGGAAGCGCTGGTCGGCGATATCAGGATCGTGCGCAACGGCGCCAAGATCATGTCGGTGCGCGACAACGCCCGCTTCGTGCAGGAGATCGCGGCCGAACATGGCGGCTTCGGCCGCTTCCTGGCGCAATGGCC
>Ga0302193_10003853_pt1 | contig 11988 bp, 14 predicted proteins | sample II_Bog_E3_3_FD_200228 | JGI IMG/M metagenome (GOLD analysis project Ga0302193, IMG submission 200228) | Peat permafrost microbial communities from Stordalen Mire near Abisko, Sweden - II_Bog_E3_3 | ecosystem: Environmental > Terrestrial > Soil > Wetlands > Peat | place: Sweden: Abisko...
AAATGGCGAAAATTCTCGAACGTATTGAGCAAAAACATTTTTTCCAACGGATAAACTGGAAATATCGATGGGTATTATTTCATAGTTATTCATGTGCAATACAAATAACGTAGTGACTGATTTAGTTGAGCCAGAATTCTCAAATTTAACTGAGCCAACGTCATTCCATTCAATAAAATTATATTTTCTTGAAAACTCAGACCTATATTTAATCCCGTTCTTACTTAGAAAAATTAAGGGGCTTTTCGAAAAGCGAAATCCGATGAATGCTAAAATTGACGGGGTAAGGAGTAGTACGCTAAGAAAATAGCTTTTAATAAAAACAAAGGCTACCGCTCCTAAAAGAGAAATGGCGGCCCCAAAAAGATAGCTATTTTTGGATGTGTAAAATTCCATCTCCCTCAAACTCTCACTCATATCGGAACGGCCTCTGCGAGGACTTGATCACGGAATTTTGCAGGCAAGTCGCCCGGCGTCAGAACGTCGATAGGAGTGCCGAGATGTTCTTCGAGTTCGACTTGCAAGCCGCCAAGGTCGAACAAAGTCGTTCCGGGCAGGGTGTCGACCAATAGGTCAAGGTCGCTGCCGTCACGGTCAATGCCTAGGGCTACGGACCCAAATACCCGCCCATTGCAAGCATGGTGCAATTCAACCGTTTTACGGATGAAGTCCCGGTGAATGTGCAATGCTTCGGACGGTTTCATGGAGCGGATGTCCTCATCCAGGAAGTCGTTGTCTGGCTTCCATTCTAACGTCGGATTTCAGCAACAGTCCACTAAGGCTCCCGGGATCCAAGGGCCTTTTGGCCCTTGGCGGGTTTGGGCGGAGCCCAAGAACAACCCGACTGATCCCTTACTTAGCCAGCAACTTCGCCGCTTCCACCGCGAAGTAGGTCAAAATCCCATCGGCTCCGGCGCGTTTGAAGGCGAGGAGGCTTTCCAGGATAGTTTTGTCGTTGTCGAGCCAACCGTTGTTGATGGCGCCTTTGAGCATGGCGTATTCGCCGCTGACCTGATAGGCGAAGGTGGGCACGGCGAAAGTCTCGGAGACACGCCGGACGATGTCCAGATAGGGCATGCCGGGCTTGACCATGACCATGTCAGCCCCCTCCTTGAGGTCGAGTGCTACTTCGCGCAGGGCTTCGTCGGAATTGGCCGGGTCCATCTGGTAGGTCTTCTTGTCGCCGCCCTTGAGGTTGCCGCTGGAGCCGATGGCGTCGCGGAAGGGGCCGTAGAAGGCCGAGGCATATTTGGCGGCATAGGACATGATGCGGACATCGTCATAGCCGGCGTCGTCGAGGGCTTTGCGGATGGCGCCGATGCGGCCGTCCATCATGTCGGACGGGGCGATGATGTCGCAGCCGGCCTGGGCCTGGACCACGGCTTGACGACAGAGGGCTTCGACGGATTCGTCGTTGACCACATAGCCGTCGACCACCAGACCGTCGTGGCCGTCGCTGTTGAAGGGGTCGAGGGCCACATCGCAGACCACGCCCATGTCGGGGTAGGAATCCTTGATGGCGCGGACGGCGCGACAGATCAGATTGTCGGGGTTATAGGCTTCCCGCGCGTCGGGGGTCTTGGCGGCGGGGTCGGTCTGGGGGAACAGAGCGACGGCGGGAATGCCCAACGCCTTGGCATCGCCGACGGCCTGGACCAAGAGGTCGATGGACAGGCGGTAAACGCCCGGCATCGAGGCGACTTCGGCCCGGCTGTTGCTGCCTTCGGTGACGAATACCGGCCAGATCAGGTCGGCGGTGGTCAGGCTGTTTTCAGCAACAAGCCGCCGCGACCATTGGTCGCGGCGGTTGCGGCGCAGTCTGGTTCCGGGGAAATCCCCGGTGACAACGGGTCCAATCACTTGGTTATGCGGCCTCCAGAGCCTGGGCAAGATCGGCGATGATATCGTCGATATGTTCGATTCCAATGGAAAGACGAACATACCCCTCAGTCACGCCGGTCGCCAACTGGTCTTCTGAAGACAGCTGCGAATGGGTGGTGCTCGCCGGATGAATGGCAAGGCTGCGGGCATCACCGATGTTGGCCACATGATAGAACAGCTGCAGGGCATCGATGAAAGCCTTGCCGGACTCCTTGCCGCCCTTCAGCTCGAAGCCGACCAGTCCGCCATAGCCGCCCTTCAGCACGGCATCGGCGCGACGACGGGCCTCGCCGGTCTGCAAGCTGGGATGGATGACCTTGGTCACCTTGGGGTGCTTGGACAAATAATCGGCCACGGCGGTTGCGTTCTTATTGTGCTCGCGGATGCGCAGGGGCAGAGTTTCCAGGCCCTGGATGGTCTGGAAGGAATTGAAGGGGCTGGCGGCGGCGCCGATGTCGCGCAGCAAGATGACGCGGGCACGGATGATATAGGCGATCGGGCCCAGCGGCTTGACGGCCTGGGTCCAGACGGCGCCGTGATAGCTGGGATCGGGCTGGTTCAGCAGCGGGAAGCGTTCGGCATGCTTTTCCCAATCGAACTTGCCGCTATCGATGATGGCGCCGCCGATGGAGGTGCCATGGCCGCCAATATATTTGGTGGTCGAATAGACGACGATATGGGCACCTTGCTCGATGGGCTTGGCGATGATCGGAGCGGCGGTGTTGTCGACGATCAGGGGGACGCCCAGCTCTTCGCCGATGGCGGCCACTTCCTTGATGGGGAACACCTGCAGCTTGGGGTTCGGCAGGGTCTCGGCGTAGAAGGCGCGGGTCTTGGAATCGACGGCGCGGCGGAAGTTTTCGGGATCGGACGGATCGACGAAACGGGCTTCGATGCCGAACTGCTTGAAGGTGTTGGCAAACAGGTTCCAGGTGCCGCCGTAAAGGTCGGTCGAAGTGACGAAGTTGTCACCGGCCTGGGCGATGTTTAGAATGGCGAAGGTGCTGGCCGCCTGGCCCGAGGCCAGAACCAGGGCCGCGACACCGCCTTCAAGGGCGGTCAGACGCTGTTCCAGCACGTCGGTGGTGGGATTGCCGATGCGGGTGTAGATATTGCCAAGCTCGGCCAGGCCAAACAGATTGGCGGCATGCTCGGTGCTGTTGAACTGATAGCTGGTCGTCTGATAGATCGGCACGGCCACCGAAGTGGTGGCGGGATCGGCGCGATAGCCGGCATGCAGGACCTGGGTTTCGGGATGTATGGACGTTACGGTCATGATCTCGCTCTCGCTCTCAGTTCGGTATCCGTTAAGGGTGGTCAGCAAACCACCTCGGCTTCCGGCTGTCAAGAGTACAACATACTAAATTAGTGTATAGATATTTGTATAACGATGTCTATGTGTGGATACGCTGCGGCCTTGCCATCTTCGCTGTGATCATTATCTTGGGGACATGAGCCAGACCAATGAGGCGCCGATCCGCGCCGAACGCCTGGGCCGCTTGGGGAAAATCACCCTGACCCGCCCGCAAGCCCTTAATGCCTTGACCCGATCGATGATTCGGGAAATCCATACTGTGCTTCGCTTATGGGCTGAAGACTCCAGTATTTCCGCCGTTTTGCTGCGGGGCGAGGGCAGGGCCTTCTGCGCTGGCGGTGATATCAAAGCGGTCTGGGAAGCGGTTGGCCGGGACGAACATCCCGGTGGCTTCTTCTGGGACGAATATCTGCTGGATCATGCCATCCATCATTTTCCCAAGCCGGTGGTCTCCTTCATGGACGGCTTTGTCATGGGCGGAGGCGCTGGGATTTCCATTCTCGGCAGCCATCGTATCGCTACCGAAGCGACCCGCTTCGCCATGCCGGAAACCGCCATCGGCTTCTATCCCGACGCTGGCGGCACCTTTTTCCTCAGCCGCCTGGACCCCGTTATCGCCCGCTATCTGGGGGTCACCGGGGTTCGCATTGATGGGGCCGACTGCCTGCAGTGCGGACTGGCCACGCAGTTCGTTGCTTCGGCGAAACTGGAGGAGCTGGAGCAAGATATGGCCGAAGGATCGGATCTGGAACAAGCCTTGGCCAAGCATTCCAGCCATCCTGGCGAAGCTTCCCTTGATCGTGACGCCAAGACCATCGCCCGGGTGTTCGGCCATGATGATCTGCCGACGTTATTGGAAGCCTTGGGCCTTGAGGACAACGATTGGGGAAGCCGCACTCGCGAACTGGTGGCCGGAGCCTCGCCGTCCAGCATGGCTTTGACCTTGGCGCAGTTGAAATGGGGGGCGGGCAAGTCTTTGGCCGAGTGCCTGGTCATGGAATACCGGCTGTCTTTGCGCCGGACCCGCAGCAACGACTTCCAGGAAGGAGTGCGCGCCCGACTGGTGGATCGCTCGAAGCCGCCTGCTTGGAGCGACTTGGCCGAAGAGGCCGAGCTGGCAACTCTGTTCGTTCCCTTGGACGAACCTGAACTGCCGCTGTCATGAGCGTCAATCCCGCCGAAGTGATCTTTGAATTCCACCGTCTGGGCAATAGCGTCAAAGTCTCGGCCATCGATCCGCTGACCAACACCGAGATTTCCATCGTCGGCCCGCCTCAGGCCGGCGAGGCCTATTTGAAGCAGACCGCTTTGCGCAAGTTGGTCTGGGTTCTGGCCAAGCAAGGGAAGTAATTACCAATTAAAAAGCCGCATCCCAATGAGATGCGGCTTTTTTATGTCGTCGTTCCGTCCGAAGGGCGTTTCCCTCGTTCTCCTTCAGCGGACCGTACGTCTTACTTTGCGGTCGTGGCCCGCGGGCGACGGCCGCGCTTTTCCTCGACGCCTTCCTCGGCCTTGCGACCCAGACCGATCTTCTTGGCGAATTCGGAGCGCTGGGCGGCATAATTGGGGGCGACCATCGGATAGTCGGCCGGCAGGCCCCACTTGGCCCGATATTCGTCGGGGGTCAAGTTATAGGTGGTCCGCAGATGACGCTTCAGCATCTTCAGCTTCTTGCCGTCTTCCAGACAAACGATAAAGTCGGGGTTAATCGACTTCTTGACTGGCACGGCGGGACGGGCAACTTCAGCCTTCACTTCCGGAGCCTGGGGGTCCAACTGGCTCAGGGAACCATAGACCGTGTTGATAAGCTCTGAAATCTGGGTGGTCGGCAACGGGTTCTTGCTGACATAGGCAGCAACCACATCAACGGCCATCCGGAGGATGTCATCGCGCGAATTTTTATCGACGGCGTTTTCGCTCATTCTGATCGTAACCTGACGGAGTGAATTGGAAGTCCATAGTTAGCACATGTTGCCCTTATGCTGTCAATGCTATTTGCTGGTATCCGAATACTGATTTCTTCGCAAATCAGCATCTTCAATGAAATATACCCATCGGCTACTGATCGTCTGCGCATCCGAGTATGAATAGGACATAGATACTACTATTACCCTTTCGGGTAGGATGGTTCCGGTCTATCCGATGGGCCCGAGCAGAGCTTTTGTGACCGACCTTGCCGAAAGTCTTACATGTTTCCCAGTTGGCTGAGGAATTTGTGGCGGCTGCCATGCGAGCGGTAGTGGCGCATTGGCAAGCTCTGCCGAGATATGGTATCTAAACCCTTCGTTCTCATCTCCAAGGCTGATTGTTTCCGCCATGACCAAACCGATCATCGCTCTCGCCTCCGATCATGGCGGCGTCGAGCTGAAAGACCTTCTGAAGGCCCAGCTGCAGACAGAGGGCTATGATGTCCTCGATCTCGGCACCAATGGTTCGGCTTCGGTGGATTATCCTGACTATGCCAAGGCCGTGGCCGACGCCTTGTCCTCGGGCGCTGCCGCCCGCGGCGTTCTGGTCTGTGGCACCGGCATCGGCATCAGCATTGCCGCCAATCGCTACGCCCATGTGCGCGCCGCCCTGATCCATGATGCTTTCGGCGCCAAGATGTGTCGCCAGCATAATGACGCCAACGTTATTGTCTTTGGTGGGCGTACCATCGGCTCGGAAGTCGCCAAGAACTGCCTTGAGATTTTTCTGACCACCGAATTCGAAGGCGGACGCCATGCCCGCCGCGTCGCCATGCTGGGTGAATAACCCGCAGTTTTGTTTAGAGAAGGAAGTAAACGTCCATGTCCACCGATAAGGCCACTCTGCAGAGCTTCTTCGGCACCTCACTGGCGCAGTCCGATCCGGAAGTCTTTTCCGCCATCGGCAAGGAGCTGGTTCGTCAGCAAGATCAGATCGAGCTGATCGCCTCGGAAAACATCGTCTCCAAGGCGGTGCTGGAGGCTCAAGGGTCGGTGCTGACCAACAAATATGCCGAGGGTTATCCGGGCAAGCGTTACTACGGTGGCTGCGAGTTCGTCGATATCGCCGAGCAGTTGGCCATCGATCGCGCCAAGCAGTTGTTTAACTGTGCTTACGCCAATGTTCAGCCCAACTCCGGCTCCCAGGCCAATCAGGCGGTGTTCTTCGCTCTGCTGCAGCCAGGCGACACCTTCCTGGGTCTGAATTTGGCCGCTGGTGGTCACCTGACCCATGGCGCTCCGCCCAACATGTCGGGCAAGTGGTTCAAGCCGGTTCCTTACGGCGTGCGCCCCCAGGATTGCCGCATCGATTACGACGAGGTCGAGGCTCTGGCCAAGGAGCATAAGCCCAAGCTGATCGTCGCCGGCGGCTCGGCCTATCCCCGCGAAATCGATTTCGCCCGCTTCCGCGCCATCGCCGATTCGGTGGGCGCTTATTTCATGGTCGATATGGCTCACTTCGCCGGTCTGGTTGCCGGCGGCGTGCATCCCAGCCCGCTGGCCCATGCCCATGTGGTGACTACCACCACCCACAAGACCCTGCGCGGCCCGCGCGGCGGCATGATCCTGTCCAACGACCTGGATCTGGGCAAGAAGTTCAATTCGGCCATTTTCCCCGGCATCCAGGGTGGTCCCTTGATGCATGTCATCGCCGGCAAGGCCGTGGCCTTCGGCGAGGCTTTGAAGCCTGAGTTCAAGCTCTATGCCCAGGCCGTCAAGGATAATGCCGCTGTTCTGGCCGAGACCCTGCTGCGTCGTGGCGTCGAGATCGTCTCGGGCGGTACCGACACCCATCTGATGCTGGTGGACCTGCGTCCCAAGAAGCTGACCGGCAAGGCCGCCGAAGCCAGCCTGGAGCGCGCCGGCATCACTTGCAACAAGAACGGCATTCCTTTCGACCCGGAAAAGCCCATGGTCACTTCGGGCATTCGTCTGGGTTCGCCGGCGGCCACCAGCCGCGGTTTCGGCAAGGAAGAGTTCGTGCTGGTCGGCAATCTGATTGGCGACGTGTTGGACGGCCTGGCCGCCAACCCCGATGATAATTCCGCCGCCGAGGCCACCGTGCGGGCCAAGGTCAGCGAACTGTGCAAGCGTTTTCCGATCTATTCCTAAGGGGGGAATAGTTGGGGTTAGGGGAGAGTAAGCGTTATGCGTTGCCCGTTCTGTGGTCATGACGACACCCAGGTAAAGGACTCGCGGCCGACCGAGGATAACTCGGCCATTCGCCGCCGCCGGTCCTGCCCGCAATGCGGTTCCCGCTTCACCACCTTCGAGCGGGTGCAGCTGCGCGAGCTGATCGTGGTCAAGAAGAACGGCCAGCGTTCGGTCTTTGACCGCGACAAGCTGGCCCGTTCCATTGCCATCTCGGTGCGCAAGCGCCCGGTCGATCCCGACCGGGTCGAGCGCATCGTCAATTCGATCCAGCGTCGTCTGGAAAGCAGCGGCGAGGCGGAAATCCCCACCGCGACCATTGGCGAGCTGGTGATGGAGGCCTTGGCGGCCCTGGATCAGGTCGCCTATGTGCGCTTTGCCTCGGTCTATCGCAACTTCCGCGAAGCCAAAGACTTCGAGGACTTCGTCGGCAAGCATTTCATTGGAAAGCCCGGTGCCGACTCAGACCTCGACGATTAACGCCGATCTGGCCCATATGAAGGCTGCGCTGGGCTTGGCCCGGCGCGGTCTTGGGATGGTCTGGCCCAATCCCGCTGTCGGCTGCCTGCTGGTGCGGGATGGCCGGGTGGTCGGACGTGGTTGGACGGCCCCTGGCGGACGTCCTCACGCCGAGACGCAAGCTCTTGATATGGCTGGAGAACAGGCGAGGGGGGCAACCGCCTATGTTACCCTGGAACCCTGCAGCCATCACGGCAAGACCGGCCCTTGCGCCGAAGCCTTGATCAAGGCCGGCATCAGTCGTGTGGTGGTGGCGGTGAACGATCCGGACCCCCGTGTCTCGGGCCGTGGGCTGGAGATGCTGCGCAAGGCTGGAGTGATCGTCGATTTGGGCCTTCTGGCCGATGAGGCCGCCGAGGTCAATGCCGGTTTCTTCAGCCGGATCAACAACAAGCGGCCTTTGGTTACCCTAAAGTCAGCCAGCACTCTGGACGGCAAGATCGCCACCCATAGGGGCGAAAGCCAGTGGATCACTGGGCCTAAGGCCCGTTCCGCCGGGCATATGCTGCGGGCCGCGGCCGACGCCATCATGGTCGGCAGCACCACGGCCATCACCGATAATCCCGATCTTACCTGCCGCCTGCCGGGGCTGGAAGGCCGCTCGCCGGTACGGGTGGTGGTGGACAGCCGTCTGCGTCTGCCGCTGACCTCCAAGCTCGTTGCGACGGCGAAACAGGTCCCTACATGGGTGGTGACGGTCAAGGGCAATGACCCCGACCGGCTGAATGCCTTCGAGGCCTGCGGCGTCGAGATCATCGAGGTCAAGACCGGCGACGAAGGCGTTGATCTTCCTGCGGTTTTGACGGCTCTGGGCGAACGCGGCCTGACCCGCTTACTGGTGGAAGGTGGTGCTCATCTGGCGGCGGCCCTGCTGCGCCATGATCTGGTGGACCGCATCGCCTGGTTCCGCGCTCCTTTGATCATGGGTGGCGACGGGCTGCCTGCCGTCATGCCCTTCGGTGTCGATGACCTGGACGATGCCCCCCGTTTCACCCGCCTGTCGGTTGCCGAATTGGGCGGGGACATCTTTGAATATCTGACGAGAGACTAAGGCCCATGTTTACCGGAATTATCACCGATCTGGCGGAAGTCATTGAAGTTAAAGGAGAAGGAGATGTCCTTCTGCGCGTCAAGACCGCTTATGACGTCAAGGACATCCCCATGGGCGCCTCGATCGCCCATAACGGCATCTGCCTGACCGTGATCGAAAGCGGTCCCGGCTGGTACACCGTCCAGGCCTCGGCCGAGACCATTTCCACGACCACTCTGGGCACCTGGAAGGCCGGAACCCGCATCAATCTGGAGCGCCCGACCCGGGTCGGCGACGAGCTGGGCGGCCATATCGTCTCGGGCCATGTGGATGGCGTGGCCCATGTGGTCTCCATCACGCCGGAAAACGAGTCTCTTCGCTATGTCTTCCAAGCCCCTGATAAACTTAAGAAATTCGTTGCTCCCAAGGGCTCTGTGGCTCTGGACGGCGTTTCTTTGACGGTCAATGAGGTTGAAGGCAACCGCTTTGGGGTCAATATCATTCCCCACACCCAGTCGGTGACCACCTTCGGCCTCTATGAGGTTGGCTCTCCGGTGAATATGGAAATCGACATGCTGGCGCGCTATGTTGCGCGGCTGCTCGAAAAGGACTGATTCCAGTGTCGCAATATCACGAGTATATGTCGCCCATCGAAGAGATCATCGAAGAGGCGCGTCAGGGTCGCATGTTCATCCTCATCGACGATGAGGACCGCGAGAACGAGGGCGACCTTGTCATCCCCGCCCAGATGGCCACCGCCGATGCGGTCAATTTCATGGCCCGTTACGGACGCGGTCTGATCTGTCTGTCCATGACCAAAGAGCGCATCTCGCAGCTGGGTCTGAAGCTGATGGCTCAGGACAATGTATCCAGGCATCAGACCGCCTTCACCGTCTCCATCGAGGCCCGTGAAGGGGTGACCACCGGCATCTCCGCCGCTGACCGCGCCCGCACCGTCGAGGTCGCCATCGATCCCACCAAGGGTGCCGCCGATATCGCTACGCCCGGCCATGTCTTCCCGCTGGTCGCCCGCGACGGCGGTGTGCTGGTGCGCGCCGGCCATACGGAAGCCGCTGTGGATGTCTCGCGCCTGGCTGGGCTGACCCCGGCCGGCGTCATCTGCGAGATCATGAACGACGACGGCACCATGGCCCGCACTCCGGATCTGGTGAAGTTCGCCCAGCATCACGGCCTGAAGATCGGCACCATCGCCGATCTGATCGCCTATCGCCGCAAGAACGACAAGATCGTGCGCCGCTCGGTGGAGAGCAATTTCAACTCCGTCTATGGCGGCGATTGGAAGATGATCGTCTATACCAACACCGTGGCCTATGCCGAGCATATCGCCCTGGTAAAGGGCGACATCGGCAGCGGCGGTCCGGTTTTGGCCCGCGTCCATGCCCTGAACGTGCTGGACGACGTGCTGGGCGCCATCGATACCGGCAAGGCCGGGCAGCTGCATGAATCCATGCGTATTGTCGGCGAAGAGGGCCGGGGCGTGATCCTACTGATCCGCGAGCCTTCGCCCACCAGCTTGTCCGACCGTGTGCGCGCCCATCTGGAAGGCAATGCCGACGCTGGGGCCTTGCGCGACTATGGGGTTGGAGCGCAAATTCTTCTGGATCTGGGTGTCTCGGAGATGATCTTGCTGTCCAACAGCAGGCGGACCATCATCGGCCTGGAGGGATTTGGTCTGAAGGTGGTGGATATCCGTCCCATTCCCGTCATCACCGAGGAAAGGTAAGCGCCATGCGCATCCTGATCGTCGAATCCCGTTTTTACGAGGAAATCACCGACGGCCTGGTCAAAGGCGCGGTGAAGGAACTGGCGGCCCAGGGTGTGGGCTATAAACGCTTGATCGTTCCGGGAATCCTGGAAATTCCCGCCGCGATCCGCTATGCCATCCGCGCCATGGAACTTCGGGCCACCGACGAACGCTATTCCGGCTATATTGCCCTGGGATGCGCCATCAAAGGCGAGACCGACCATTACGACCACATCAGCCGCGAGGCCATCAGCGGCCTGCAGCAGATGACGTTGGAATATACCTTGGCTGTCGGCAACGGCATTCTGACCGTCCACAACCGCGCCCAGGCCATGGAGCGCTGCCTGCCCGAACGCCGGAATTTCGGCGGACAGGCTGCCAGGGCCTGCCTGCGAATGATTGAAATCAAGAAAGAGCTTAGCCTCATACCGAAATGACTGAAAAAAAAACCCGTAAGAACAGCAATTCATCCCAGAAGCGCTCGGCCGCCCGTTTGGCCGCCGTGCAGGGACTTTATGAGATCGAGCTCAACGGTGTCTCCGTGGACCGGGTTCTCGCCGATTTCATCGACCACCGCATCGGCGCCACAGCCCCGATGTCTCAGGGCGAATATGAACCCGAGGTCGAAGCCGATCTGGCCGAGCCGGATAAGGTTCTGTTCGCCGCCATCCTGCGCGGCGTCATCGCTCGCCTGGATGATTTCGACGTCATGATCGGCCATGCCCTGACCAGCGACTGGTCGGTGGACCGGCTCGAGGCCGTTTTGCGCGCCATCCTGCGGGCCGGCGCTTTCGAACTGGCCACCCGCACCGACATTCCGCCGCGCGTGGCGATTTCCGAATATGTGGATGTGGCCAAGGCCTTCTTCTCGGGCCCCGAGCCCGGACTGGTCAACGCCGTGCTGGACCGTATCGCCAAGGTGGTGCGCTCCGACGATTTCGGCGGTGATGCAAGGGCCTGACGAGTTCGGCCTGATCTCCCGGCTGTTCGCGCCCCTGGCGGCTGGACATGCCGGAGCCCTGACTCTGACCGATGATTGCGCCCTGTTTGATGGACCGAATGGGGCGCAATGGGCGGTGACTGCCGACGCCATGGTGGCCGGCGTGCATTTCTTCCCCGACGATCCGCCGGATCTGATCGCCCGTAAGTTGGTGCGGGTTAACCTGTCTGACTTGGCGGCTATGGGGGCGGTGCCGAAGTTCATCCTGATGACCTGCGCCTTTCCCAAAGGCACGGACATGGCCTGGCTGGACTGTTACGCCGCCGGATTAAAGGACGATTGCCAGGAATTCTCCGTCGTGCTGATCGGCGGCGACACTGTTTCCACGCCCGGGCCTTTGACCTTAAGCCTGACCGCTTT
>Ga0302193_10003856_pt1 | contig 11987 bp, 12 predicted proteins | sample II_Bog_E3_3_FD_200228 | JGI IMG/M metagenome (GOLD analysis project Ga0302193, IMG submission 200228) | Peat permafrost microbial communities from Stordalen Mire near Abisko, Sweden - II_Bog_E3_3 | ecosystem: Environmental > Terrestrial > Soil > Wetlands > Peat | place: Sweden: Abisko...
ATAATCCGGCGTCGGCACGCTGCAGGGGGGCTTCGTGTTGCAGCCCTGCGAAGAACGCATCGCGGCCTTCCATCCAGCGGTTGAAATCGCCCATCAGCACGAAGGGCACGGCTTCCTGGGCGCGGGAAGCGACCCATTGCTCCAGCACGGGGAGTTGCTTTGCCAGGGTTTCGCAGGCGCGGGCGTGGCTTTTTTCCAGGGGGGCTTCGCGGCAGCCGGATTTCAGGTGGACGGCGAGCAGGCGCAGCTTGCCCTCGGGCAGGTCGAGGGTGACGTCGGCGCCGCTGCGGAGGCGGTAGCGGGCGTGGGCGTAGAGATCGAGGGCTGTGAGGTCAGGGTTGGGCTTGAAGGCGATGGTGCGGCGGATGGCGAAGCCGGCGCGTTGGACCACGGAATCGTTTGTGATGTGAATGACATAGCGATCTGGTGGGAAGACCTGGGCGGCGATTTCGGCGCCGTCCACTTCGCTGAAGGCGACCACGTCGGCGTCCAGCGTCAGGGCGTAGTGGCGCAGGGTGGCGATGTCTTCGGGGCGTTTTGGGCTGGCGTCCGCCGGCAGGTCTGGACCGCCGGCGGGGCGCAGGGTGAGCCAGGACAGGTTCCAGGTGGTGAGTTTCAGCTCGCGCGCTTCGGCGGGGGCGGCGAGCAGCAGCAGGATTGCGATGAGGATGCGCATGGCCGGCACTGTGGCGGATCGGCGGCTGCGCGCCGAGGGGGAAGCTGCGCGATCACGCCGATATAACGCGGCGCCGGTTCCCCTTATCCCGGCCAGCCGCTAGAATGGCGGGATGACAATTGCCATCGACATGGGCCGCGACCTTCAGGGCCGCGCGGCGACGCTCGACCTGGAGGAACTGCTCGCCACCCGCTTGCTGGTGCAGGGCAATTCCGGCTCGGGCAAATCGCATCTGCTGCGCCGGTTGCTGGAACAGAGCGCACCCTGGGTGCAGCAGGTGGTGATCGACCCCGAGGGGGATTTCGTCAGCCTGGCGGACGCCCACGGCCATCTGGTGATCGATGCCGCGGCGCAGACCGAGCAGGCGCTGGCGCATGCGGCGGCGCGGGTGCGGGTGCATCGCGTGTCTGTGGTGCTCAATTTGGAAAACCTCGATGCCGAGGGGCAGATGCGCCACGCCGCCAGCTTTCTCGGCGGGTTGTTCGATGCCGACCGCGATTGCTGGACGCCGGTGCTGGTGGTGGTGGACGAGGCGCAGTTGTTCGCGCCGGCGGCTGCCAGCGAAGTGGCGGATGACGCGCGCAAGCTGTCGTTGGCGGCGATGACCAATTTGATGTGTCGGGGGCGCAAGCGCGGGCTGGCCGGGGTGATCGCCACGCAGCGGCTGGCGAAGCTGGCCAAGAACGTGGCGGCCGAGGCTTCCAATTTTCTGATGGGCCGGACGTTTCTGGATATCGACATGGCGCGCGCCGCCGATCTGCTGGGCATGGAGCGGCGCCAGGCCGAGATGTTCCGTGACCTGCAGCGTGGGGATTTCGTGGCGCTTGGGCCGTCGTTGTCGCGGCGCCCGTTGACGTTGCGGATTGGCACGGTTTCCAGCGGGTCCCGTTCGGCGGCACCGGCGCTGACCCCGCTGCCGCAGACCGCTGTTGAGGACGCCCGCGCTCTGGTGATGTCGGCGATCCCTGAGGCGGCGCGGGCGCCGCGACGGATGGCGCAGCCGGGGCCGGATCTGTTGTCGCAGTTGGCGCAATCGCGGCCGGCGGCGGTGCATATGCCGGCGGAGGATGTGCTGGATTTCGAAACGCTGATTGCGCGGCAGCGGCAGATGTCCGCCATTCTGTTGGAAATGATGGCTGAGCCGGAAGCGGCGTTTCGGGCGGCGGGGGTGCTGTATCAGGATTTCCTGGTGCGCTGCCGGATTCACGCGGTGCCGGGCAAGCCGATGGACATGCAGGGGTTTCGCCCGTTGCTGGCGAGTGCGCGGGCGGGGATCACCGACCCGACGATCGCGCACCCTGATTGGGGCCGGATCACCACGGCGGCGGGTGGGCTGCCGGAGGATGCGCAGGGGGTTTATCTGCTGTTGGCGCAGATCGCGTTGGCTGGGGCGCCCTGCCCTTCTGATGCGACCATCGCGCGGGTTTACGGGACACATTCGATTGGGCGTGCGCGGCGGCTGCTGGGGTTTTTGGAGGAGCAGACGGTGATTGTTTGCTGCCCGGAGCCGGGGGGGCGGCGGAGTGTGGCGATTCCGGGGTTGGGGTGGCGGACGGCGCCGGGGGCGCCGGTGGACGCCGAGGTGGCTTAGGGGGAACGGCGAGCAGACGTCGAAGACCGCGGTCGGCGAAAACTGGTCTGCGGCCACGTCAGTCAGCCCCGTGGTTCGCTGCGGCGGCCGAAAGCAGTGTTTCAATCTATAGGATGGGTGCGACCCATCATGTCCAAAGCGATGGGTTGCACAACGGTATCTACGGCTTGCTGACCGAAAGCAGACGTTCGCCGCACCGGGAACGATCGGAACAGGACGTGGCAGCAGGTAACGCATGTTCCGCAAGGGACATTGCCTCGTACCGAAGCCGGGCAATATGGGCGAAGTGGGCTATGTGAACCTGTCGTTCCGGGTTTTTGGTTGAACTGTCGTTAGGATTACGACACGCTTTGGCTATCGGTCGCGAATGTAACAGAGCCATGCAATCCCATGAGATTTGGTTTCGGCGCGTAGTCGGCGGGTTCGCTATGCCCGTTCACTGGAAAGGGTTTGCCCTGGTGCTCGGAAGTGCCGGTATTATGGTGCCGAGCCTCCTCGCCGGTCTGGCCGTCCGCGAATGGAGTTTCCTGCTCTCGATAATCTGCTTCGCGCCTGGTGTCGTCGTATTCTTTGCGTCTTTCTGGGCAGTGGAACAGCACATCGATCGGTAGTGCCGCGTCTAGTTTCGGCCAGTGTTTCAATCTGTAGGATGGGCGCAACCCATCATGTCCAAAGCGATGGGTTGCTACGGCTTGTTGGCTGACGCTGGCGAGCGGTTTTAACATGAGACGGTGGCGGATGAAGCCCACCCTACTTGCTGCTCCAGCGAGCGCATTATAGCCGATGGCAAACAACCATGTGTAGATTCCGAGTCTACCGCGCTCCGTCGATTGAATCCTACCGTGACGCCGGGCGGCTGAGGTTGTCATCGTTCGTTTTCGGAACGCTCTCGCGACGATTCCTGATCATTTGGTGAATGTCGATTAACTGGAGGGGAAGTGACTTGAAAGTCCTTCTGACCATCCTGGCCTGTATCATCGTTGGTGTTGCTGGCGCCGTCGGCTTCGTCTATTCGGGCGTTTATGACGTGTCCGCGACCACGCCGGACAACGCAGTCGTAAGCTGGGCGCTGCACACCACTTCCGATCAATCCGTCGATGCGCGCCTCGGCGGGATTGTCGTACCGGCCGGCCTCGACGACCCGAAGGTGATCCAATCGGGCGGTCGACTCTTCGCGCAGAATTGCGTCGTCTGCCATGGGGGGCCGGGGCTGAAGCCGACGAACATTGCGCAGGGCCTGAATCCGCAGCCGCATGCTCTATTTCAGGCGTCGCGCAAGCCGTGGATGGAGGAGATGTTCAGGTTCATCAAGCACGGCGTCAAGATGACCGCCATGCCGGCATTCGGTAAGACGCAGACGGACGAACAGATATGGCAGCTCGCCGCTTTCCTGCGCCAGGCGCCCGGTCTGTCGCCCAAGGATTTCGCCGCGGAAACCGGCATGAGTGACGCCCAGCCTGTGGAGGCGAAGCCCGCCAGCAACTAATGCGCTGGCGATTATATCACCTGGGTGCCTTCATCTCCACGCGAATGCCATGGATGGTCTTACCGGAGGCATTGAATACCCGCCCACCGGTTGCGGCGCCATATTTGCCACCAGGCAGCCCTGGCCGTCCCATGCCTCGAAGGCCCGCATCACGTCGCGATTGGGCGGAAGTGCCTTGCCGTCGGGCGTCATGTCATAGATCGGTCCTTGCACCTGATCGAGGACGAAGACCGAGGGCCAGCGGTGATGGTGTGTTGGTTCTTCCTCCTCCGGCTCCAAGGTGACTTCGAGCACGCGGAGGCGGTCGTTCTCGAAAATGACCTTGTGATTCTTGGGTGCGGCAGCGACCGCATCCAGGGCGGGATCCCATGTCGATGGATCGGCATCGTCTTGCTGTGCCGCCATGGCCCCCTCCCCTTGTTGGTCTGAACTCGGCCACAACCATGCGGGAACGCGCCTGTTCCTGGCAAGAATTTCGGCTCGCGCCAGGAACGACACTGGAACGGCGGCCACACTCGGTCGTTGCGCGCTGTGTGGTCGGCTGGGGTGGCGCAGTGCCTGTTGCCCTACGGGGTGGTGGGTTGGTAGGGGGCGAGGGCCGCTGGGGCAGGTAGTGGGGTGAGGCCGCCGAGTTCCTTGCGGTAGATGGCCCAGTAGATGAAGCCGACGAAGCCGGCGCCGCCGACGATGTTGCCGAGTGTGGCGGGGATGAGGTTGTGGATTATGCCGGCGCCGGTGATCAGGGAGACGTCGAGGCCGGCGGGGGCGTGGCCGGTTGCGACCAGCAGCCAGGCCATCGGCAGGAAGAACATGTTGGCGACGCAGTGCTCGAAGCCGGCTGCGACGAAGCAGGCGACCGGGAGGACCATGACGATCATCTTGTCCGACACCGAGCGTCCCGCGTAGGTGAGCCAGACGCCGAGGCAAACGAGCAGGTTGCAGAGGATGCCTTTGAAGAAGATCGTGGTGGTGTCTGGGCCGATCTTGATGATGGCCAGCTTGATCAGGGCAAGGCCGACGCCGCCGTTGTTGAGGTCTGCGGTGTGGGCCATGAACAGCAGGGCCACCAGGCCGAGGGCGCCGAGCAGGTTGCCGAGCCAGACGGTGGTCCAGTTGCGCAGGACTTCGGTGGTGCGGATCTGGCGGTTCCACCAGGCCATGACGATGAGGCAGTTGCCGGTGAACAGTTCGGCGCCACCGATCATCACCAAGGCGAGGCCGAGGGCGAACACCACGCCGCCGGCGAGGCGTTGGGCGGCGAAACCGAGCGTGGCGTCGGCCAGGACGATGGCGAAGAACAGGCCGCCGAGGCCGATCGAGCCGCCGGCGATGACGGCGAGCATGAATTCGGGCAGGAAGGCCATGCGGGCTTTCTTGACGCCGAGGTGTTCGACCTTGTCCTGGATTTCAGCGGGGGAATAGGCGTCCGAGCCGAACATCTGAGCCGAGCCCATTGCGTTGTGTTGAGCCACGGCTGGTGTCCTTGGTGATAGATCAGGCGCAGCGCGGATCATGCGCTGCGCCTGATGCCCTATGGTTCGTTGACGATCTCAACCCAGTTGGCATCGCCGCCGACGGGGGCGCGGCCGGCGAGGGTGAGGGCTCCGGTTTTGGCGTCGATGCGATAGGACGAGATCTGGTTGGATTTCTCGCCCGACATGACCAGGAATTTTCCGCGGGCGTCGATCTGGAAGCCGCGGGGCTGTTCTTCGGTTGGGTAGTTGGTGATGTAGGTGAGCTTGCCGGTACCCGGTGCGATCGACAGCAGGGCAACGTGGCTTTTGGTGCGTTCGGTGGTGTACATGAACTTGCCGTCGGGCGTTATGTGGATATCTGCCGCCCAGATCTTCGGCTTGCCATCGTCACCCTCGACCACGGTGTTGGCGCCCGATGTGGCGTTGGCGGCCATGGCGGTGCGGGCACCGCCGGGGGCCAGGCCAGAATCGGCGGGGACCGTGCCGACATAGTCGATTTCGCTCAGGGTTCCCTTCTTGGGGTCGATGCTGAACTGGATGACGTTGCCGCTCAACTCATTGAGGACATATAGATATTTGTCGTTATTGGAGAACGCCATGTGGCGCGGGCCGTTGTTGGGGCGGGCTTTGACCAGCGGGGGGTCGTTCGGGGTCAGTTGGCCCGATTTGGCATCGAAGCGGAACTGCAGCACCTGGTTGCTGCCGAGATTGCTGGCATAGACAAACCGGTTGGTGCGGTCTGCCTGCATCGAGTGCGCATTCAAGCCGGTCGGGATGACCTCGATCGCGGCGGTCCGGGCGATGCCGTCGGGATCGAGCTTGCTGACGGCAACTTTGGCGCCACCATAGGAAGCGGTGAACAGGAAGTGGCCGGCTCGATCGGTGGAGATATTGGCCATGCTGTCGGGCAGTGGGGCGGTGCCCTTTGGGGTCAGGTTACCGCTGGCGGGATCGACGGCGTAGGTGATGATCCGCAGTGGTTCGGACCGGACGACGGCATAAAGCAGGGTTTTGCCGGGATTGAGCGCCATGGGCATGACGAGCTTGCCGGCTTCGGTTTTGCCCAGGGGGGTGAGTGCGCCGCTCTGGGGGTTCATCTCGTAGCGGTCGATCACGCCGTCTTCTGCCGCGGAGACGTAGACAAAAGTTTTGGCCAGAACTGGCGTGGACGCCAGAACACAAGACGCGAGACCGATAGCACTGGCCAGCAATGCTTTGCGCATGGGTTACTCTCCGGAGGTTTATTCTTTTTTGTTTATCGTTGGACCGAACAGGGCGGTTGCCCGCTCCCGCTCATTTTCGATCTCTATGCTAAAGGGCGGGTGCTGGTCCAGGTCATGTTAGGTATAGATCGATCTACGACCGGCATCGATCGTGTGCCGTCCGTTGCACGAGATCGCCTGAGGGATGCTGAGGCGCGGTTGAAATCGGGCGGCGGCCTGCTTCGGCGCTAGCCTGTCGCCACGCGCCCGAGTACGGCCAAATCCTCGTCATCGAGTTCGGCGCGCACGCCGGAGCGGATGAGGGCGGCGAAATGGTCGTCCGGCACCATGATGGTCAGGCAATACAGCCGGCCAGCGCCGGTGTTTTCCAGGGCGTGTTCAGCACCGGGCTTGAGCAGCAGGCTGCAGCCGGCGTGGAGTTCGATGGTTTTGCCGTTGCAGGTGGCGCGGCCCTCGCCCTGCAGGATGAAGAACATTTCCTGGCCGATTTCGTGGGTGTTCGGCGGGGTTCTGCCGCCGACGTCGAAGATCTCGACGGCTGCGATGAAATTGGCGCCATCGGACACGGGGTCGAAGATGATCGCCAGACGGTTGCTGTCGTTGGGGCTGATGCGCCAGGCTTCGTATTGGCGGGCGGTTTTGGCGATGGCTTGGGTCATGCGGGCTCTCCGGTGGGGCGCTGGTTCAGGGCTGCGATGAGGTCGGCGCCAACAAGGGTGAAGCCGAAGCATTGCCGGACGTTGTAGAGTGTTGCGTTCCAGCAAAAGCCGGGGGAGGTGGTGGCGGTGCAGTCCTCCAAAAGGATGGTGTCGTAGCCGAGGAAGTTGGCGTCTTGCAGGGTGGCCATGACGCATTGATCGGCGTTGACGCCGGCAAACAGGAGGGTGGTTGTTCGCAGGTTGCGCAGGATGCTGTCCAGCGGGGTGTCCCAGAAGCCGCTCATGCGGAATTTGTCGATTTGGATATCGGCGGGGTCGATTGGCAGGGCGTCGATGATCGCGGCGCCCCAGCTGGATTTTTCCAGCACCGCGGGGCTGTGCGGCAGGGCGTCGCCGAGGCCGGTGCTGGTACCGTCCGGGTTGTAGACGTGCAGCAGGGCGGGGCTGAGGTTGAGGCGGTCGGGGCGGTTTCCCCAGTTCAGCCAGATCACCGGCACCCCGGCCGTGCGCAGCTTCGGCAGCAGGGGCAGCAGGCCGGCGGTGGCGCGGTGGGTGGGGGTGACGTCGACGCCGATATGGGCGAGCCAGCCGCCTGGGGTGCAGAAATCGTTCTGCATGTCGATGACGACGATGGCGGTGCGGGCGAGATCCAGTGTGAGGTTCTGGGGTGCCGCGGGCAGCATCAGCGGTTGTGGCGGAGGGTCGGTGCGGCGCAGGTCGACATGCGCGGGCGAGATCTTCCAGGCGTTCTGGGGGGTGCTGCCAAGGTCGATCATGCGGGTGCTTTCATCTCAAATCGCCTTCATTTTGCGCAGTGTCCGTATGCCATGCCTCGCCGCCGGCCGCAGGCACGGCGGTTTCCCTCGATGGCACACGCCATGCAATCCAACGGCCAGTGTTCCAGGAGCCCCGCATGACCGACTGGCAGCAATTCGCAGCTGAACTTGGTGACATTCCCGTCATCACCGAGCCAGCGCTGGTGCGGCAAAAGAGCCGGGATTTCTTCTGGTACAGCCCGATCCTGAAGGCTGAACTGGACCGCAAGACCGCCGATATCGTCGTCTGCCCGCGCAATGAGGCCGAGGTGATCCGCACCGCCGCCCTCTGTGCCCGCCACCGCGTGCCGCTGACGATGCGCGGCGGCGGCACCGGCAACTACGGCCAGGCGGTGCCGCTGCAAGGCGGCGTGGTGCTGGAAATGACCGCGCTCGACCAGATCATCTCACTGGAAGATGGCCTGCTTCGCGTGCAACCCGGCAAGAAACTGATCGATATCGACGCCGAAACCCAACGGCACGGCTGGGAACTGCGCATGCACCCCTCCACCAAGCGCACCGCCACCATCGGCGGCTTCATCGCCGGCGGCAGTGGCGGCGTTGGCTCGATCACCTGGGGTGGGCTGCGTGAGGCCGGCAATGTGATCAGCGCCCGCGTGGTATCGTGTGAGGCTGAACCGCGCGTCATCACGCTGACAGGCGAGGAGGTGGCCGGAGTCAATCACGCTTACGGCACCACAGGGATTATCACCGAACTTACCATCGCCATGGCGCCGGTGCAGCCATGGATGGACATGGTGGCGACGTTCGATGATTTCGACGCTGCCGCCCGCTTTGCCGTCGCCCTCGGTGAGGCGCCGGGGATCGGCAAGAAGCTGCTCAGCGTCATTGCCGCCCCGTTGCCGGCTTATTTCCGCGGGTTGGAGGCACCGCCGGGTCAACATGTCGTGCTTGCCATGCTGGCGGCCAACGCGATGGTGCCGTGGTGCGATATGCTGCGCCGCCATGGCGGCAAGGAGGTGCTGCGCATGGCATCGGACGATCTGACCGGCGGGCGCACGCCGATCTACGAATACGCCTGGAACCACACCACCCTGCACGCGCTGCGGCACGACAAAAGCGTCACTTATCTGCAGTGCCTGTTTCCGGCTGCCCGCTCGCTGGAGTTGGTGTCTGAAATACGCGCGGTGTTTGCCCGCGAGTTGATGATGCATCTGGAATTCATCCGCATCGGCGGCCGCGTTACTTGCAGCGCTTTGCCGGTGATCGGCTTCACCACGCCTGAACGTCTTGCCGAGATCATCGCCTTTCACGAATCGCATGGCGTATCGATCGCCAACCCGCATGTCGTCAGCCTCGAAGATGGCGCCGGGCACAAGCGCGTCGGTGAGGGTCAGCCGGCGTTGAAGGCGGCACTCGACCCGCACGCCCTGCTCAACCCCGGCAAGATGCGCAGCTACCAGGCGGAGGTGATCTGACATGGCCCGATATTGGCGTGATCTGAGTTGGCCCGAATTCCAGGGGCTCGACCCCGAAACCACCATCGCCGTGCTGCCGGTGGCCGCCATTGAGCAGCACGGCCCGCATCTGCCGGTGGGTGTTGATGACATCATCAACGAAGGCGTTGTCACCGCCGCCATGAAGCTGATGCCCGATAGCGTGCTGGTGCTGCCGGCCACCCATGTCGGCAAGTCCAACGAGCATCTGCAATTCCCGGGCACGCTGAGTTTTTCAGCGGAAACCCTGATCCGCATCTGGACCGAAATCGGCGAGGGCGTGGCGCGCGGCGGCATTCGCAAATTCGTCATGCTGAACAGCCACGGCGGCCAGCCACAGATCATGGACATCGTTGCGCGTGATTTGCGCGTGCGGTTGGGCATGTTCGCGGTGGCGGCCAATCTTTCGGGCCTGAACAGCGCGCGTGGGCTGTTCAGCGATCTCGAATCCCGCCACGGCATCCATGGTGGCGCGTCCGAAACCTCGCAGATGATCCATCTGCGCGCGGATCTGGTGCAGACGGACAAAGCGGAAAACTTCGCCCCCGCCTCAATCGCCATTGAACAGCGCTACCGGTTTCTGCGCGCCGAGGGGGCGGCTGTCGGCTTCGGTTGGCAGACCCAGGATCTGCATCCTTCCGGCGCCTGCGGCGACGCCACTGACGCCGATGCTATGCGCGGTCAGGCGATCATCTCATCCAAAGCCGAAGGCGTTGCAGAGTTGATCGCCGAAATGATCGCCTTCCCGCTCAGCGCGATCACCGATCGCAACTGAGCAGGAAGGCGAGCGCTGCTTACCACCCGTAGCCTGGCCAACGGTAATGGCTGTGCAGTCGCTTCTGGTAATCGGCGTCTATCATGGTGAGCGGATCCCATTTCGGACTCGACTTCACCTGCGCGCGATCAACATCCAATGCCACCTGGCTCTCCGACCAATCGATCGTGCGCACGGCATACGGCGACACCAGCACATGCTGGCCGACCCACCAGTTGCTGGTATCGACGATGAGATAATGGATGCCCCAACTGACATCATCGATCAGGAAATTCTCGACATGGCCGATCTCGCCGTCGCTGGCGAGGATATGATAGCCCTTCACCTCCGAGAGGCTGCGCAGGTGCCGATCGCCTTTTTTATGGTCGCGCCCGAAGCCCTCCGCCTCACGCACCGTCGATCCGCCGAAATAGGGCGGCGAGGCGAATGGCGAGGCGATCGCCCCACTGCCGAAATAGCTGCCACCCCAGGCTGGGTCCCAGCCGTAATAATCGTACAGCGAGTTCTCCATCTGCTCGGACACTGGCTGATGCTCGAAGATCTCCGGGCTCGCCTCGATTTGTTCCTTGGACAAATCGAAGCTCAGCACCTGCTTTTCGTAGTCGATCCGGTCAAGTGCCGACGGATGCAGCAGCACCTTGCGCGGTGACAGCCAGGTTCCGGTATCCACCACCAGCCAGCGAATTTGCCAGGTGGTGTCTTCAAACAGCAGATCGGTGACGCTGCCGATTTTGCCATCGCGCGCTTCGACGGCGTAGTCCTTGAGCGCTGCTCCAACCAATAACATGACGTGGCCCTTTCTTGAATGATTCAGGCAGCGGCGGCCAAGCCTCGGACCGCCTCGATCATCTTCACCAGCACGGCCTGGGCATCGCCGTAGACCATGTTGCAGTTGTCGCCATAGAACAGGGCGTTGACGATGCCGGCGTACCCTTTGCCCTCGCCGCGCTTGACGACGTAGACCTGCTTGGCCTTATCGGCATTGAGGATCGGCATGCCGTAGATCGGCGAGGATTTGTCACTGCGCGCCGCGGGGTTGACGACGTCGTTGGCGCCGATGACCAAGGCCACATCGGCAGTGGCGAAATCGTCGTTGATGTCCTCAAGCTGGAAGATCAGGTCGTACGGCACACCCGCCTCGGCCAGCAGCACATCCATCTGCCCGGGCATCCGCCCCGCCACCGGATGGATGGCGAATTTCACCACAACCCCATATCCTTGCAGCAACTTCACGAACTCATAGAGTTTCTGTTGGCCCTGGGCGACCGCCAGCCCATAGCCGGGAACGATGATCACCGTTTTGGCGTAGCGCATGAAAATTCCGGCATCGGCGGCCGATGTCGGCTTCAGACTGCCCTTGATCGCGCCCTGCCTATGCTTGCTGGCGGCGCCGAAGTTGGTGAACAGCACGTTGCTGACGGAGCGGTTCATCGCCTTGGCCATCAGCAACGTCAGCAACATGCCCGCGGCACCCACGACCATGCCGGCAATCATCAACGCCGGGTTCTGCAGCACAAACCCCTCCAGCCCGACGGCCAGCCCGGTGAAGGCATTGTAGATCGAGATCACCACCGGCATATCCGCGCCACCGATCGGCAGTGTCATCAACACGCCAAAGATCAAGGCACAGCCGAAGAACAAGCCAATCAGGCCGGGCATGCCGATCAGCGGATCAACGCCGTTCAGCATCGCCAGCGCGATCAGCGTGCCGACCGCGAGCGTGGCCAGCATCACCGCCAGGTTGAACATCTGCTGGCCGCGCACCCGCAGTGGCTTGTTGATCACACCGTCCAGCTTGGCCCAGGCAATCAACGAGCCGGACAGCGAGAC
>Ga0302193_10003873_pt1 | contig 11955 bp, 5 predicted proteins | sample II_Bog_E3_3_FD_200228 | JGI IMG/M metagenome (GOLD analysis project Ga0302193, IMG submission 200228) | Peat permafrost microbial communities from Stordalen Mire near Abisko, Sweden - II_Bog_E3_3 | ecosystem: Environmental > Terrestrial > Soil > Wetlands > Peat | place: Sweden: Abisko, Stordalen...
CCTCGGATTTGCCGCCCTCTGCCTGCTCGCCGTCAGCCCCCGCAGCATCTTTGACGCAGGCTTCCAAATGACTCTGCTCTCCGTCGTCGCCATTGCCGGCGTTGCCGCTCCGCTCCTCCAGGCCACCATCCACCCCTACCTGACGGCGACCAGAAACCTTCGCGTGACAGCCATCGATGCCAGCATTCCTCCGTATCTGGCCCAGTTCCGCGTTATCCTGCGCATGTCTGCCTCTGCCATGCAAGCGGCTTTCCGCCCTTGGCGCAAGATTCCACCCGATCCCCGCCTGACCCCGGAGGACCACGATCCAGGCCCTCGACTCTCCCGGGTCCACGCTGGCGTGCGCATCCACGCCGAGCTATTTCGAGCAGCCGTCCACTTCCGATTCGCGAACCTGGCCGCCTGGCGTGTCTTTCCCGCCTCAATCCGATTCATTCTCAGTCTTATCGAATTGCTCGTCGTCACCGTAGTAGTCGAGCTCGCAATGACACTGCCCATGGCCCTCTACTTCCACCGCATCACACTCCTTGCCCTGCCCGTAAATCTCTGCATCTTTCCCCTGCTCCTCATCCTCATGCCCGCTGCACTCATCACCATGTTGGCGATGCTCATCTGGCCCGCCGCCGCCGCAGTCACCGCCGCGCTGGTCGCACTCCCACTCCATATCGGAGTCGGCCTTGTTCAACTATTCGGATCATTTGCATTTGGCGATACGCGCATCCCTGCACCACTTCTTGCCCAATCTGCCGCCTTCATCCTCCTGCTAGCCGCAGCCATCGTCTTCGCCCACCGAACACCCACGGGTGCCCCATCCATTTCGCATTCTTTGCGGGATGGACAAGTGCGAATCGGGTCCATTCGCCATGGAGTCAACCTGGGTGCCCCATCTATTTCGCGCTTTTTGCGGAATGGGCGGGAGGCAGTGCGCGCGTTCCTCTCTCGAATCAAAGGAGCAATCCGACCCTGGCCACTAGCCTGGGCCGCCCTGATCCTCGCCGCCGTGTCCGCAATCCTCCCCTACCCCATCGACCACCCCCACGACGCCCTCCTCGTCGAAGCCATCGACGTCGGCCAGGGCGACTCCATCCTCCTCATCACTCCCGACGGCAAAACACTCCTCATCGACGGGGGCGGCTTCGGCGGCGGTCCCCATCAGGCACCGCAGGATTTCGACATCGGCGAAGAAGTCGTCTCGGAAGTCCTCTGGTCCCGCGGCATCCGCCACCTCGATTCCGTTGCCCTCACCCACGCTCACTCCGATCACATGGGCGGCCTGCCCGCCGTCCTGCGCAACTTCCATCCCCGTGAACTATGGGTAGGCAATAATCCTCGCTACGGACCCTATGACGCGCTGCTCAACGAAGCCGCCAGCCTCCAGGTCCGCGTCCGTTCCTTCCACGCCGGCCAAGCTTTCCCCTTCGGCGCAACCCAGGTCGCCGTCCTTGCACCCTTCGTTGGATACCAGCCCGGACCCACGCCCACCAACAACGACTCGCTTGTCCTCCACATGGCCTACGGAGCAACTTCCGTCATGCTCGAAGGCGATGCGGAATTTCCCATCGAAAACGCGATGCTCGCCGAGCCTGGACTAGAGAGCACCTTGCTCAAAGTCGGCCATCACGGCAGCCTCACCTCAACCCGCCCAGCATTCCTCGCTCGTGTCGCCCCGCAATGGGCCGTCATCTCCTGCGGCCTTCGAAACCGCTATCACCATCCCCGCCAGGAAGTCCTTCAGGAGCTCCAATCCGCCCACATCCACACCTTCAGCACCGACATCAACGGCGCCGTCTGCTTCCACCTCGACGGCAATACCGTCGCACCTGAAATAATCTCTGGTGAATTCAATCCCTGAACCTTCAAATTCCCCACCCTTTCCATCGCAAGAATAATCTTGTAAGAGCCGTCGTGGCGGGAGCCTCCGTCCCTTGAGATCTTCAAAGAACCACTACTCGGAAAGAATAGCCATGCCCATCACGAAACTGGATCCAGTCGCCTCCCTCATCGTCATCGACCTGCAAAAGGGAATCGTCGGTCTTCCCACCGCGCATCCCGCGGCCGAAGTCGTCAAACGCTCTGCCCGCCTCGCTCGCGCCTTCCGCTGGCACGGCCTCCCAGTCGTTCTGGTCAACGTCACCAGCAGAGCCCCCGGCCGCACCAGCTTCACACGACCCATGCCTCCGTTCCCTCCGGATTGGACCGAGTTGGTCCCCGAACTCGAGCAGCAAACCGGCGACATCCTCATCAGCAAGCAGCGCGTGGGTGCATTCATCGGCACATCCCTCGATGTAGACTTGCGCCGCCTCGGAGTGACCCAAGTCTTCCTAACCGGCGTCGCCACGAGTGCCGGCGTAGAAGCCACTGCACGGAGCGCCTACGACTACGGATACAACGTTGTCCTGGTGATCGATGCCATGACCGACATGGACCCGGAAGCCCATCGCTACAGCGTCGAAAAGACCTTCCCGCGCATCGGGGAAACCGAAACCACAGAAAATGTCCTCAAACGACTGGATCAGCCCCAGCTTCAATAATCCGTCGTACCGATGACGCGATATTTTGTGCCCTAGAACCGAAGCCGCAGCCCCACCTGCACCTGCCTCTCCCGATAAAAGTCCGTCGCATTCACATTCAGCGGCTGTCCAAACGCCGGAGTCGTAAGCCCAGTCGTCACATTGGTCTTCAGCCCGGTCAGGAAATTGAGCGACGGCAGCCCCCCCGGCGCGCCCAGTTCGCTCGGCGGGCTGCCCGACTCGATCGTGTACCCAATCGTCTCTATCTCCGTCACATTCTGGTGGTTAAACAGATTAAAGCTCTCCAACAGAAACTCCAGCCTCCGCATTTCTCCCAGTTCGAAGCTCTTGCCCAACCGCATGTCTCCCTTCCATGTCTCTGGATAGCGGTACGTGTTGCGCCCCACGCCAAGTACACGATTATCCCCGCCCGACCCGTTCATGCCCGGTCTCAGTCCCACATTGGCTCCGCTGGCGGTCAGCACCTCCGGCAGTGAACCCCCGGTTCGCATGGTGTACGGCAGTCCACTGTGGAACTGCCCCGTTCCCGACAGCAGCCAACCATTCCCAAGCTTGCCGGCCACACCTCGCAGCCTCCACGGAGCTTGAAACATAACCATTGCAGTAGCCGAGTGGCGCATATCCTGGTCGCTGGTCCCGTATTCCTCATTAAAATCGGGTGGTGTCAGGCTCGCGCTCAGGTTGGCCGGGCTCTCATTGGGGTTCCAGTCCATCGTGTGCGAGTAGGTATATTGAGCGTGCAAACTCAGACCGCGGTGGCCGTACCGAACAACCCTCAGCACGGCTGACTCATACATTGAATTCGCTTTGCTGGTGATCTGGTCAATCTCTTGATCACAAGGATTGAGCCACCCGCTCACGCCATTCGTGCTCGATGGTGTGCCGTCAACGCAATCCAGCGATGGCACGCCAGCATACACAGGGACGCTGATCGTTGGCGTCTTGATTGGACCCAAACCAAGAAATCCACATGCGGTATTGTCAGTGCCTGTCGGGGCCTCATCGCACACCTGGTAAAGGATGGATTGAGTCGGCGGCGCGAGATTCGCGTCGATAAAAACTGGCAGCCGCCGCCCCAGGCTTACCATCGCGCTCGCCGTCACTTCAACGTGCCCAGGCAGGTTCTCTTCCACCGCGGCCACCGCCTGGTGTACCTCCGGGTTGCGGAAATTCGATGCAAACTCCTCAGCCCCCGGCTTCACCACATTCCCCGGCACACCGGCCGGCACATATGGAAATGGGGGAGCTCCGCCCGCGTTCAAATTGTCCGTCGGCCGCATGAAAAACTTCATATCGCCTTTAGTCGAACCGGTCTCGGTCAGCACCGTCTCCAGCGTCGAGTTCTCCGTCCGCCCAAAGTACTCTCCATATCCAAACCGCAACACCGGCCAATGGCTCTTCGCGTTTCCCAACGCCATGCTGATCCGCGGCCCCGGGTCATTCCCCAGGCTCGGCATCCTACCCGCCTGCGGAAGCTGCACATTAGCCAGCGCAGCAATCGGCGGCGGCATCTGCTCAAATTCCCAGCGCAGCCCTGCTGAAATCACAAACAGCGGCTTCGGCTGCCACTGAGCCGTCGCGTAACCCGCCCAGTCATTAGTGCTCAGGTTCCAATTCGTCGGTCCCAGCGTTTGCGAATAGCTGGAATAGCACGGCAAATAGCCCAGCCCTCTCAGTGTGCCTCCCGAATCCCGCCAAGCCTTCCCGGTCTGGTCGCAGTTGTGCTGGTTCAAAGGACTCAACTCGCCGCCAACTCCAAATGCCGCAAAAGCCAGCGCGTCTGAAGCAAAGTTCTCCACGCTGGCATACGAATACGTTCCCGTCTCATTGCGCAACAGGCTGGTGGTATCCGCGTTATGGCTCAGCTCGAACCCCGCCTTCACCAGCCATTTGCCATGCACCCAGTCCAGCATCTCCTGCCCTGCAAAACTGCGCTCATCCGGGTAGCTCCCCTCGCCAAACCGTGACGGATTTCCGATCGTGAACCCATATCGCGAGTCCACCACCATCTGCGGCAACTGTCCCCAGATACTCGGACTCAAAAACGTCTGCTCGAACGCCGACGGCTTCTCCGCGTGTGCGCTCAGAATTCCCCTTCCCGCCGATACCTGGCTCACCGACAGCAGGTTCGGCGTCACGAACGCCTCCCACCTTCCCAGCAGCCATTCTTCGGTCGCCTCGCTCGTCCCAAAACTATTGGCTCCATAGGTTTCCGCTACTCGCCTCAGCCCGCCACCCGGCGAATTCCACGTTGCCCCGATCCCTTCCAGCGAGAACCGGTACCGCTCCGCCGCTTGCCAATCCATGCGCGCAAATCCGGACCATTGCTTCGCTGTCCGCGGGGCTGGCCCCAGCAGCCCGTCCAGCGTCTCCAGCATGTTGGAGTAAGCCCCCAGCCCCGCTGCCACTGGATTCACACTGCTCAATCCCAGCCGCGCGCTCAGCACCTGCATCTGGTCATTCGAGGGCTGAGCAAAGAAATCCACCGGATGCTTCACCGTGGCCAGCCCAGGGTCGTTCCTTTGGTACCCGTCCAGCGCCGCAAACCAGAACAGCTTGTTCCGCCGGATCATCCCGCCAGCCCCCATCCCCCACGTCATCTCGTGGTCCGGCGGCGTATACCTTTCTGGAGTAAACACCGGCGTGCTCGTCTCGGTCGCCGCCGCGGTCTCTTTCACCCATTGGGTATACGGATTCTGCGCGCCCCACGTGTTCTGCCGGTCAAACAGGAATCCCTGTCCATGAAGCTGGTTCTCCCCGCTCGCTGTCTCCACACGAACCCGCCCTCCTGCCGCACGCGCCCCATCCGCTTCCACGTTTCCCGCTGTCGTTTGCACCTCGCGGATCGCCGTCTCCCCCACCGCGAATCCCCTGCCGCCAGCCCACGCCTGCCCCATCCCGCCCGATCCGGCCCCGCTTCCTTGTGTTCCCGACCCTCGCTCTCCTGTCTCGCCAAATGCCAGCCCGGTGTTTGCGCCATCCACTTGCATTCCCGGCGTCATCATCCCCGCTCCGCGCAATGACGTCTGCGTCCCACCGCCCGCAGCACTGCCCGCAGTTGGCGAATCCAAAACAAAATCCTGCCACCGCCGTCCGCCCACCGGCAGCCCTTGAACCTGTTCCGATGTCATCGCCGTAGTCAATACCGGTGTCACCGGGTCAATTTCGCCAGCAGCGGCCTGAATCGGCGCGCTTTCCTCGGCCTGGCCCACCGCGCCTCCAGTCAAAGGCAGCCCTGCCAGAATTTCCTGAGACACCACCGCCGCCACTTCCGGGATTACCAGAGCCACGGCCTCGCCTGGAACCCGCACCACCAAAGCCCCCGGAGGCGATTCGTCCCTTGTCGTTTTCACCACCGGAATCGGCGACGTTGCCTTAGTCAATCCTGCGACCCGCACTGCGGGCACTTCTGGCCGCTTTGGCTCAGCAGCCACGGTGGTTCCTACCCCAGTGCCACCCGGCACAGCCCCCTCCACAGCATGATTCCAAACAACCACCCGCTCATCGCCAGCCGCCCCTCTAGCCAATATCCCCGGCGCGCCAACAGTAAACTCCATCGCCGTCCGCAACCGCGCTTGATGCCCGCCCTCCACCACAATCCCATCAAGTCGCCCGTGGCCAAGCGGTTCGCTCTCGGCCTCCAACGTGTACTCCCCCGCCTCCACGCCCGTAAACCGGTAGCTCCCATTCTTCGCCGTCGTGGTCCGCTGCTCCACCCCTGTGGCCTCACTCAGCAGCACCACCGTCACTCCACCAAGTGGCTTCGAATACACATCCGTCAGCTTGCCCGCAATCGACCCAAGGCCCCCCGCGCCGTCCACAGCGCCGCTACCTGCGCCTGGAACGCTCGCTCCTGCTTCCGAAATTCTTTCGTGGATTTCCGGTGTTGCCGGTCCCGTGTCGACGCGAGCAGGCGACTGCGCCCACACAGTGGCGCCAGCGCTCCAAACCAGCAGCGCCGCCAGCACCCACGTCCAAATCCGCCGTGCCTCTGCCATCGAGTTACCCACTCGCGGCAGACCGGGAGAAATCCAGCAATACACCTAATGTCCGGTCCCGTGCAGTCCAGGTCCGCAAGGCGCACAAGCCCGGGCCCTCATACAAGCCCGTTTTCTCGCCGCTCATAATTCCAAAAGGTGAAGTTGATCCCGATTCTAAGCCCGATTCGGTAAACTAGATAGACGGCCTGTCACACCTGTGACCGCCAACACACATCGGGCCAATATTGCCCCAAATCTTCGACAGTTCATCCCGCGTTCGGGTTCTTAATCCCTGACAACTGATAACTGACAACTGAAAACTGGATCCCATGTTCATCGATGAAGCAAGAATCAAAGTAAAAGCCGGCGACGGCGGCAATGGCTGCATGGCCTTCCGCCGAGAGAAATTCGTTCCCCGCGGCGGTCCCTCCGGCGGCGACGGCGGACGCGGCGGCGACGTCGTCATGATCTCCTCGCAACGCCACAACACTCTCATCCATTTCCGCTACAACCCTGAGCACAAGGCTCAGCGCGGCGAGCACGGCCTGGGCTCCAACTGCACCGGGCTCGATGGAAAATCCGTCACCCTCCAGGTCCCCGTCGGCACCGCTCTCTACGACCAGGAAACCGGCGAGCTGATTCACGATTTCTCGCAGCCAGACGAGCGTGTCGTCGTCGCCAAGGGTGGTCGCGGCGGCCGCGGAAACCAGCACTTTGCCACCCCCGTCCATCAGGCCCCGCGCGAGCACGAGATGGGGCGAGCGGGCGAAGAGCGCACGTATCGTCTTGAATTGAAACTACTTGCCGATGTTGGCTTAGTCGGCTACCCCAACGCGGGGAAGTCCACGCTGATCTCCCGCATCTCCGCCGCCAAACCCAAAATCGCCGACTACCCTTTCACGACCCTCGAGCCTAACCTCGGCGTGGTTACTGTTGGGGAGGAGCCGGACCAGGAATCTTACGTTGTTGCAGACATGCCTGGCCTTATTGAAGGCGCGCACCTTGGCTCCGGTCTCGGCACCCAGTTTCTGCGGCATATAGAGCGGACGCGTATTTTGCTGCATCTGGTTGACGTGAGCGACTCCAGCGGTCGACCCGACCCTGTCGAGGACTTCAAAGTTATTAATAATGAGCTAGATAGCTTCACCACCACCCGCGCCGCCGGCCCCATGGAAGACGACTCCGAGCCCATCGTCGATCACCCCCTCGCCGACAAGTTGATGATCGTGTGCGCCACCAAAATCGACAGCGCCAACCCTGACAAACTAAAGAAGTTACGAACACACATCAAGCGCAAGAAGTTGGAGTTTCATGAAATAAGCGCTGTAACCGGGCTGGGCATTGACGAGCTGAAATGGTCCCTCGCCCGCCACCTGCGGAGACCACCCGAGCTGTCCAAATCCGAGTAGCCAGTGAACAAAAGCGCCGGAAACGACCTGCGCAAGGTTGCATCGGCAGGTTGTGCTACATAGGGTAATGGGTGGCTTAGGTGGTTAAAAAACATGCGAAAGGTTGCAATCCATGGATGCGATTCTTCGAGACTTAGACCGTGGGTTGCACCTTTTGGGATTTTTCGTAACCGCAGGATTGAGCTTATCGATGTAAAGGGTTAAGGAGAATTGAACGCATTTGGGACAAGTGCGTTGATTTGGCAGAAGATGGTGGCGTAAGTTATTGATATAGCGTTTGTTATTTCGATTTTGTTCGCTATGCAATGACGCACGGGAATGGCGGCGCGGGACCCGCTCCCCAACTGTTGACCTTCGGGCGCTGCGGAATCCCGCTCATCGAGACAATCCCGCTCATCCCGACGATCCCGTTCATCGCGAAAGGGCTGCGATGAACGGGGCACAGGGCTTGATACTTCTCGCCCTCTTGATGCCGCCCGCATGCCGCCCGCCTGGGGCGCCGTCGGTGTTTGCCGGCCACTTAAAACTGATCGCTGCCCGGCTACTCTTCCTCTTCTTCCACCGGGCGTTTGGCGTTGGCCAGAATCTTCTCGGCTACCAGTTGCGGCACGATGTCGTAGTGGTCCATCTCCATACGGTAGCTGCCTTTGCCCTGCGTCATCGAGGTCAGAATGGTTCCATACGTCAGCATCTCGGCCATGGGCACTTGCGCATTGATCATCGTCGTACGGCCTTTGGATTCCATGCCGCCGACGCGTCCGCGCCGGCCATTGAGGTCGCCCATCAGTGCTCCGGCAAACTCATCCGGCGCTTCAATCACCACCTTCATCACAGGCTCAAGCAAACAAGGCTTGCACGACTCCATCGCCTTGCGGAAAGCCATCCGTCCTGCCATCTTGAACGACATTTCGTTCGAGTCCACGTCGTGGTAGCTGCCGTCGTAGACAGTCGCCTTGAAGTCGACAACCGGGAAGCCGGCGAGGTAGCCGCGCGCTGCCGATTCGACGATGCCTTTTTCAATAGCGGGAATGAAGTTGCGCGGGACCGCGCCGCCGAACACCTCATTGCCGAACTCGAATCCACCACCGCGCGGCATTGGCTCCATGCGAATTTTGCAATCGCCAAACTGCCCGTGTCCGCCGGTCTGCTTCTTGTGCCGGCCCTGCGCTTCCGCCTTGGCGCGGATGGTTTCGCGGTACGGCACCTTGGGCGCTTTGAGTGTCACCTCAGCGTGATACCGCTTCTTGAGCCGGCTCACAATTGCCTCAATATGCGGCTGCCCGGCCCCCGCAATCAGGAATTCGTTGGTCATGGGGTCGCGGTAGAAGCGAATCAGCCTGTCCTCTTCCATGAGCTTGTGAATCGCCGGCGCAAGTTTGTCCTCGTCGGCACGGCTCTTGGGCTCAATGGCATAGGTCATGGCCGGCTCGGGGAACGGAACGAGATCGACCTGAATTTCCGCGCCCTTCTGGCCCAGCGTGTCTCCGGTAAGTGTGTCGCGCAGCTTAGCCACTGCGCCCAGGTCGCCGGCATGGAGCTCCAGCACTTCCACTGCCTTGCGTCCCTGCATCACGCTCAAATGAGCCAGCCGCTCCTGGCCATGGCGCGTGTAATTTTCCACCGTCACATCGTTGCGGACAACGCCGCTGATGACCTTAAAAAAAGTGATGCGCCCGGAAAACGGATCGGTCATGGTCTTGAAAACCACCATGCCGACGGGGCCCGCGTCTTCGACGGTGCGGAACGTAATTCCTGATTCTTCTGGCAGTCCGCTGCTGCTGCCGCCCGCGCCCACGGACACGGGAGCGCTGACTGAGATGGGCGCGCGCTCGCTGGCTGCTGGAGCGTACACCTTCAGGAAGTCCAGCAAGTGGTCGGTGGCCATGTTGGCCAGCCCGCTGGTGAAGAGTACAGGGAAGATACGGTCTTCGCGAATCGCCTCGTGCAGCGCGGCAATCAGGTGTTCCTCGGGAATGGTGCCTTTCTCGAAGTACTCCTCCATCAGCTCATCTTTGCCTTCGGCCACCAGTTCTACCAGCGCTTCATGCCGAGCCTTCGCATCGGCCGCAAGGCTGTTCGGCAATTCAACGAGTTTGCCACGGCCGTCGCCCCCCGGGGTGTAAGAAAAGGCCTCCATGGTGACCAGGTCCACGACGCCGTGAAAGCCCTGGGCGTCGGAGATGGGCAACTGCACCGGCACGCAGTTCCGTCCCCAGCGGCTTACCAGGTCGTCAATCAGCGCGCTGAGTCCGTGGCCGCCGCCGGCCTTGGGATGGTCCATCTGGTTGACCACAACGACGCGCGGAACATTCGCTTCCTCCGCAAATTTCCAAACCCGCTCGGTCACCGCTTCCACGCCGTTCTGGGCGTTCACCACGACGATGGCGGCCTCAACCGGCAGCAGGGCGGCGCGGGCTTCGTGACTGAACATGTGGAAGCCGGGGGTGTCGACGAAATTGACTTTCACGCCTTGCCATTCAGCAAAGGCAACCGCGTTTTGCATGGTGGTTGCGCGGGCAACTTCTTCTTCGTCATAGGCGGTGACGGCCGTACCGTCGGCGACGCGGCCCTGGGCCGGAGTCATTTTCGCGGCATGCAGCAATGCGGCAATCAACGTGGTTTTGCCGGAATGCGCATGCCCTACTACAGCTACGTTGCGGATCTCACTTCCCTGGTAGGTTTTCATGGTGTTCTCCTGTATTGCACGAGCTTGGAATGCGACTGCGAAGAGCGGGTCTTTCGAGACCACTTCGTTGCGCTTCGATGAACGGGAATGTCGAGAGTTGTGCTTTCCCGCCTTTGCGCCACAAGAAAGGCGCAAAAACGGGGCACGGTGCTTTTGTGGTTGGTCCGGTGCGGGTTCATTCCAGCTGCAACTGGCAGAAGCGAGTCATGATGCACCGGATGACGATTCTTTGGGGATGAATGAGGAAGGCGCAGGGATGGATTTGGGGCGTCCGCTGGGGCGTCCAGGTGGCCGGATTGGAGGGCCACATGTCCCGGTCTGCCGTCTGCCTCGTCCATTGAAGAGGGCCTCGGGCCGGCGCGGTGCGGATGAACGGAGGATGAATCCGCAGAGCGCTTTCTGCTAAGAAGCGGATGCTATCACAGCGGGAGTGTGAACGTCCTGTGACTGGGGATACGAAGGGGGTCTTTGTTGAGATTGATCGCGGGTTGGACGAAGGTGGCGGGGGGTTAAAACCCACGTCTTCCGATGGTTGGCTTTGATCGACTCCCACTCATCGAGCAAAAACGCTCGATGAATGGGGCAAAGTTTCATCGCTCCTGGGTCGGCGAGTCCGGTGGATGACTGATACAAAACTTCGGCCTGATACAGAACTCCGGCCTGTTGCGCATCCTCCGAGCCCACGGGTGAATCGGAACGGAGCCCGGGACGGAGACTGCGAAGCGGGATTGATTGACGAGTTTGACTGGAACGTCTATTATTCTAGTTGAAATGGTTGGAGGAACGGATGGCCAGATGGCAATTACAGGAAGCTAAGACTAGGTTGAGCGAGGTGATTGAGCACGCGCATACAAAGGGCCCTCAGATTATTACGCGGCACGGGACGGAGCGGGCTGTTGTGCTTTCAATTGGCGAATATCGCGCGCTTACCGCCCATAAACCTGACCTTAAACAATATCTGCTTGGCGGGCCGAAGGTTGACAGCTTCGAGATTGAGCGCGACCGCGATACGGGCAGGGAGATCGACCTTTGAGCGAGCGGGTCGGGTATCTGCTGGATACGAATGTGGTGAGCGAGACACGCAAGAAAAAGGCAGACGAGCGCGTGCTCTTGTTTTTGGAGTCGGCGGAAGGCTCCGAGCTCTACATCAGCGTGTTGACGCTGGGCGAACTGCGCAAGGGCGTGGCGAGAAAGAAGCTTGAAGATCCGGAAGCTGCCGCGCGACTTGCCGGGTGGGTTGAGGGGTTGGAAGTCAGCTTTGCCGATCGCATTGTGGGCATTGACTCTGCGATAGCTTCGCTGTGGGGTGACTGGTCTGGCCAGCGACTGCGGCCAGTGGTCGATACCCT
>Ga0302193_10003876_pt1 | contig 11949 bp, 12 predicted proteins | sample II_Bog_E3_3_FD_200228 | JGI IMG/M metagenome (GOLD analysis project Ga0302193, IMG submission 200228) | Peat permafrost microbial communities from Stordalen Mire near Abisko, Sweden - II_Bog_E3_3 | ecosystem: Environmental > Terrestrial > Soil > Wetlands > Peat | place: Sweden: Abisko...
ACCCACCCTGCACGCCCTCCGGTTCTCCCCCTACCCGTATCGCTTTATGCGTTAAAAACAAACAACTTGAAATGAGGTAACAAAATAAATTCCGCTCCACACTTGACGGGTCAATACATATCAGGAGGGTGCCTGCCAATGTCGCATCCTTTTAATTGGTAATTTAATTCGAGTCGAAATAGGCCATATGGCCCTCCCTCCCTGACATTTTCCAAAGATTGGCTGGGTTTTGGTTCCCGGCGAGTGGTAGCCGAAGGGAATCGGTGATCCTGGAGCACCCGGACCGCCCAGGAGCGAATTCGTGCACGCCCTCGGTACGCTGGAAGGCCCCCACTCTCGTGGGGGCCTTCTCTTCGCCACTGTTCTGCATTCCCAACCTTCTATGCGTTCGGGAGCCACTCGAACACCCCTGGGCCGGGATGCCTGGAAAGGGGCCAGTTGGGGACACCCTCTCCGTTCTCAACATGCGCCAAACCCTTTCGGGGTTCCCGCAAAAAAATATAAAAATATTCTCTGCAGTCCGGACCTTTCATCCCGTCCCACCAGGCCCTGCCAGTGGCTCCGGCATCGTTCATCCTGGTCCTGCGTTTAGAGAACCTGGTATTAGATTCCGTCCGCGATGAGGATGGCCGGTTCGAACCCAAGCCCCTTGGCTTCGGCCGGGCTGGCCATGCCCCAAAGGGCCAGGCGCGCCTTGTGCGGGGCCCAGAACGCCGGACGGGCCTTGACCGCGCTCAGCGGGACATGGAGGGTCAGGCCCCCGGGCAGGTCGGCCAGGGTTTCGGCATCCAGGTCGGCGGCTTCGTCCTCTTCCCAGAGCAGTCCGCACTTGGCTTCATGGCAGGCTGACCAGAGCTGGAAGACCTCGCTGTGCTCGAAGCTGCTGAACAGCACCCGGTCCAGGGCGCCGGAGGCTTCCACCGCGGCCAGGGCCTGCTTCCAGCCGGGCTCGCCCTTCAACTCGACGTTCACCAGCCGGGCGGAAAGGCCCAGGACGTCCACCAGCCGAGGCACAGGTTCGCCGTTGTTCAGCCGGGGCAGCTCCGTGGACTTCAGCTTGCGCAGGATGCCGCCGGCGGCGGCGGTCCGGCCCAGGTCATCGTCGTGCAGCACCGCGCAGACCCCGTCCTGGGTGGGCTGCACATCCAGTTCGAAACCGTCCATGCCCGCGGCGAGCGCGGCGCTGAAGGCCTCCATGGAGTTTTCAAGGTGACGGGCGGAAAGGCCGCGGTGGCCGAGGATGATGGACATGGGAGTCTCCGGATCACCTTCAATCATGGCCCATCCGGATGGGGTCAGATCACTTTTCCTGGATTGAAGATCCGATCCGGGTCCAGGGCCCCCTTGATCGCCCTGAGGCTTTGCACCTGGTAGGGATCCGCGAACCGGATGAAGGCCTCCCGCTTGGCCCGGCCGATTCCATGCTCGCCGCTGATGGCGCCCCCAAGCCCCAGGCACAGCTGGAACAGGTCCAGCAGCTGGCGTTCCAGTTCCGGGGGGTCGGTTTCGCCAGCGCCCAGCAGGTTGACGTGCAGGTTGCCGTCGCCCAGGTGGCCGTAGGTGACCGTGGGCAGGCCCATGGCCTCCAGCCGTTCGAAGAATTCCCGGATCCGGGACCGGGGCACGACGATGTCTTCGCTCACCTTCCTGGGGTAGCGTTCCTTGAGGTGGACCGAGGTCATGCGCCGCACCTCCCAGAGGGCTTCCCGCTGGCGGGCGTCGGTGGCGGACTGGAGATGCTCGGCCAGGGGCCCCAAGGCTTAAAGCAGGCCGTCCAGGAAGGCCTCCGACTGGCAGTCCCGGTCGTCGAATTCCAGCAGGGCCAGGGCCTCGCCCGGCAGCCGCCGGGCCGCCTCGGGGCCGAACTGGCGCAGGTCCTGGAGCACCGCGGGATCCCAGAACTCGAATGCGGCGGGCAGATAGCCCGCTCCCACCAGCTGGCCGGGCAGATCCAGCAGGTCGTGCCAGCGTTCCATGGGCAGCAGCAGGGTCAACCGCTGGGTCGGGGCGGGGATGAGTCTCACGGTGGCGCCCAGGATGATCCCGAAGATCCCCTCGCTGCCGAGGAGCAGCTGGCCGAGGCTGGGCCCGGTGTTGCACTTGACGCTGGGTATGCCGAAGGTATGGACTTCGCCGTCGTCCATGAGCGCGTCCACCGCCAGCACCCAGTGGCGGGTCATCCCATACTTGCAGGCCCCCGGCCCGCCGGCGTTGGTGGCCAGGGTGCCGCCAAAGGCGCACAGCTCCCAGGAATTGGGATCCGGGGGGTAATACAGCCCCGCAGCCAGGGCGGCAGCCTTCACCTCCTTGAGCATGGCGCTGGCCGGGGCCCAGAGACAAAGATCCGGCCGGCTGACCCGGATCGCCCCGGGGTATTCGCCCATGTCCACCACCACATTGCGGAACATTGGGGTGCAGCCCCCGGCCTTGCCGGTGCCGGCCCCCCGGGGCACCAGGCCCAGGCCTTCGGCCTTGGCCAGCCGCACCAGTTCCCGCAGGGCCTCCGGCCCCCTGGGTTTGACCACCGCCAGGGGCAGGTCGCCCACCACGTGGGACTCATCGCGGCGGTAGCCTTCCAGCAGATCGGCTTCGGTGATGATGGTCGCTTGGGGGATGGTTTTCAGCAGGTCCATGGAGCCAGTTTGGGCCAACCGGGGAGCCGAAGTCCATGGTCCATGGACGAAGAGGGCCTGCCGGCCATCAAATCAGGCCGGCCCAGCCCTCCCCCTGGAGCCGGAAAGCGGCCCGGATCGGCTCCACCAGGTCGGCCGACAGCGGCCCTTTCTCCACCCATTCCAGGTTCTTCTTGAAATGGGACAGATTGCCCGTGCCGGCGATGCTGCTGGTGACGCCCGGGCAATGGGCCGTGAAACGCAGGGCCACCTCGGCCCAGGGCAGGGCCTGAAAGCGGGGGGCGAGGCCCATGGCCTGCCAGCGGTCCCAGTACCGACCCTCGGCGTAGTCTTCGGGCCGGATAACCTTGGTTCCCACCGCACCGGCAAGGGGTCGCTTGGCGATCACCCCCATGCCCCGGGCAGCCATCGCGGGCAGCCGCCGGTCCAGGTTGCCTTGGTCGCACAGGCTGATTGAGGTCTGGACGGCCCCAAAGCGGCCCGAGGCGATGGCATAATCCAGTTCAGCATTCTCCCCGGAATAGGCGGTGACGCCGATCTTGCCAGCCTGGGAGCAGGCTTCCAGGGCCGAGATAACCTCCCCCTGTTGGAGAATGGGCAGCGGACAGGAATGCAGGTGGACGATGTCCAGCCGTTCGCACCGCATCCGCTTGAGGGCAGCGTCCACGCCGGCGACAATGCATTCGTAGGTCCAGTCCGGAACCCCGGGAATGCCGTAGCCCACCTTCGTGGAAAGGACGAACTCCCGGCGCCGGTGGGAGAGGTGCCGGCCGATCCGCTCCTCCGAGAGGCCATAGCCCCGGGCGGTGTCGATGAGGTTCACGCCCAGATCCAACACCGCGTTCAGCAACTGCCCCGCCTCCACCTCGGTCACCCGTCCGTCGTTGAGGTGCATGGCACCAAAGCCGAGCCGGGTGACGCACAGGCCCGTGTTGCCAAAGGGAATGGTTTTCATCCTGTCCTCGATTCTTGGGTGGATACGGCTCGGCCGGCGCGGCGGGCGGGACAACGGTCGCCGTCGTGAGGCTAGTTCACCAAGGTCCCCACCACGTCGCCGTTCACGGCGGCGAGCAGGTTGCCGGGCTTCATCATGTTGAAGACCAGGATCGGCAGGTGGTTGTCCCGGCAGAGGGCGATGGCGGCGGCATCCATGACCTTCAGGTTCTTCTCCATGACCTCCTGGAAACTGATTTTTTCATACTTGGTGGCGAGCGGATCCTTCTTGGGATCGGCGCTGTAGATGCCGTCCACGTTGGTCGCCTTCATCACCACCTCGGCGTTGATCTCGTTGGCTCGCAGGGCGGCCGCGGTGTCGGTGGAGAAGTACGGATTGCCGGTGCCGGCCCCGAAGATCACCACCCGGCCCTTTTCCATGTGCCGCATGGCCCGGCGCCGGATGTAGCTCTCGGCCACCTTGGGCACGTCGATGCCGGACATCACCCGGGTCTCCACGCACTTCTGTTCCAGGGCGTCCTGGAGCGCCAGGGCGTTGATCATGGTGGCCAGCATACCCATGTGGTCGGCGGTGACCCGATCCATGCCCTTGGTAGCGCCCGCTACCCCGCGGAAGATGTTGCCCCCGCCGATGACCAGCCCAACTTCCACGCCCAGCCCCTGGATCGCCTTCACCTGGTCGGCGATCATCGTGACCACCAGAGGGTCGATGCCGTGCCCCTGCTCGCCCATGAGGGCTTCGCCGGAAAGTTTCAACAGGATGCGCTTGTACTTCATGGTAACTCCAGGGGCTGAGCGAGGTGTTCCGGAAAACGCCCCCGGTGCATTCATGCTCCGGGGGCGCGCAGGGCGATGATCTGACAAATCAGGAGCTGGGGCGCCGCTCAGGCGGGCCCGGATGAGGCCTGAGTAAGGAGCCGGGCGAGGGATTGCTGGATCCGCTCGTTGATTCCGTGCTCGTTGGCGGTGACCGCGGCGAGGATGGCGTTCTTCACCGCATGGGCATTGCTCCGCCCATGGCCGATGATGGTGATGCCCTTCACGCCCAGCAGCGGCGCGCCGCCATATTCCGAGTAGTCCAAGGTCTTCTTGAACCGCCGCAGCGCCGGCAGGGCCAACAGCCCGCCCAGCTTGGAATACCAGTTCTCCATGAGGGAGGCGGTCAGGCCGTTCAGCAGGCCTTCGGCCAGGGCTTCGGAGGACTTGAGGATGGCGTTGCCGACGAATCCGTCACAGGCGATCACGTCGAATTTGCCGTTCCAGATGTCCCGGCCCTCGGCGTTGCCCAGGAAGTTGAGGTCCAGGTCCCGCAGGCACTGGGCCGCTTCCTTGGTAGTGGCCGACCCCTTGCCGTCCTCTTCGCCGACGCTGAGCACGCCCACCCTGGGCTTGGCAACGCCCAGAACCTCTTCGGCGTAGACGGCCCCCATCACCGCGAACTGGGCGATGTGCTCGGGCTTGCAGCCCACGTTGGCGCCCACATCCAGGAGCACCGTCGGCCGCCCGGTCATGTTCGGCATCACCGAGGCCAGGCAGGGCCGATCGACCCCCGGAAGGGTGCCCATCACTTTCATGGAAGCCACCATGGCGGCTCCGGTGTGGCCCATGCTCACCAGACCATCGGCGAAACCGTCCCGCACCAGCTTGGCTGCGACCCGGATCGACGAATCCTTTTTTTCCTTGAGGATGATGGTGGCCTTGTCTTCCATGGTCACCACGCTGGCCGCGTGCACAATCCGAGTACGCTCGGTGAGGCTCCTGGCCATACCCATCTGTTTTAGAATGGGCGTCATACGGGCCTCATCCCCCACCAGGTGGAGAATGAGCCCCGGATGAGCAGTCAAGGCTTCCCGGGCACCTTCAAGGAGAACCATGGGGGCGTGATCGCCACCCATCACATCCAAAGCGATCCGGTATCCGCAGGCGTCCACCCTGCCCTCAGACCGTCTGCTCGACGCGCAGGACCTGCTTGCCGCGATAGAAACCGCAGGAAGGGCAGACCCGGTGCGGCATCCTGGAGGCGTTGCAGTTGGGGCAAGTGCTGGCGCTCATGACGTCCAGGGAGTCGTGGGTGCGGCGACGATCGCGGCGGGCACGTGAGTGGCGTCGTTTGGGATTTGGCATGGAAGACTCCTAGGAAAAGTCGAAGGGGGGGTGAAAGGGAGGCCGGAGGCTTAGACTTCGGTGCCTTCGGCGCCAACGTTGGCGTCTTTGAGGTTCAGCTTCAAGCCCACCAGGGCCTTGGCCAAAGCGCTCGGTTCTTTGCTCAGTTCGAGGCGGCAGCCGCAGCGGCCTTTGTTCCAGTTCTTGCCGCACTGGGGGCAGAGCCCCTCGCAGGCTTCGCGGCAGAGCGGATGCATGGGGGCCTGGAGCTGGAACTGCTCCCGGACCAAAGCTTGTTCATCCAGACTGGATTCGGGAAAGAACACCACGTCCAGATCCTGGCTGCCCAGGGAATGGGCGCCCCGGACCACCAGATCGGGATCCTTGCTGCCGAGGAACTGGCTGTCCACCACCAGGGGCAGATCCAGGGGTTCCAGACAGCGGGAACAGGTGCCTTCCCAGATCGCGTCGCCCTTGACCTCCATGAAGAAGTCAGGCGCCGAAGGCAGCACCAGGAGGTGCCAGGTGACGGCGCGCAAGCCGCTGCCGTCGCCCATGGGGAGGGCGGCCAGGGTGCCGTCGAGCCGGAGCCCTTCGGGGGGAAGCTGAGTGAGATCGATCATTGGCCTGTTCCCTTGTCCGGAGTCGCCGGTGCCTGGGACGTGGAATCGGATCCGGGAATCTTGCCGGGTTCCACGGTGAAGGCCTTGCGCTCTTCCGAACCACCGGGGTCGCCGGCACATTTCAGTTCGTATTTGCCCTTGCCGGCGGTGCCCTCGTAGGGCTGCTCCCAGGGATCCTTGGCGGGCACGTTGACGGGAATCATGTTCTCTTTCACCAGGGGTGAGTTGGCGTCGATCATGCTCTCGAAGCTGGTCAGATCGGGGTAGCGCCCATGCTTGAGGAAATACTGGTCCAGCCCCGAGCCGACGATGCTGAGCGTGTCCTGAGCCTTGAGATAGCGGGCCTTGGCGGAAAATTCATTGTACTTCTTGAACCCCAAGGTGGCGATGACGGCGATGATCATCATGGCCACGAGCAGTTCGAGGAGGGAAAATCCGGTTTGGCGATTCTGGCGCATGGCGCACATCCGCGGTATCAGGCTTTTGGTTGAGGGGGAGATTGCGTCCGGAGGAGATGAATCGGGAGCCTGGACGTTTCCATCCAAGCATCCCAGTGTGCCATAAGGAAATGATCTTACAAGAAATCATTGGCGGAATCACCCCTGAGTTCCGTTTCCGGTGCTCCCGCCGGAGGAAAATCGTCGGGCCAGGGGAACCGTGGCGGAAGCGTTTCCACCCCACCCATTTCTTGAAGCCAATAACGGTAGGCTCGGAAACTCATGCCCAGGAGCCGGGCCGCCCTGGTCTTGTTGCCCTCGGCCCTGGCCAGCGCCTCCCGCATGAGATGCCCCTTCAACGCCAACAGATAGCCCTCCAGGTCGAACCCGCCCTGGGGGATCTCCAGGGCCTGGACCGAGGCCACCTGGGGCGGAGCCAGCACGTTGTCGGGAAAAAGATCCAGACCGATGGCGCCGCCTGAATTCAAAGCCACGCACCGCTCCATGAGGTTTTCAAGCTCTCGCACATTGCCCTGGAATCGGTAGCGCCGCAGCACCTCCATGGCGTCCCCGGCCAGGGTCATGGGGGGCTTGTTCAGCTTGGCGCAGAATCGGCGGAGGAAATGCTCCACCAGGACCGGAAGATCTTCCTGCCGCTCCCGCAGGGGCGGCAGTTCGATATTCAGGATGTTCAGGCGGAAATACAGGTCCTGCCGGAACTGGCCCCGCTCGGCCCGGGCCCGCAGGTCCCGGTTGCTGGCGCCGATCACCCTGGCGTCCACCGCCCGCTCCTCGCTGGCGCCCAGGCGCCGGATCCGGCGTTCCTGCAGCACCCGCAGCAGCTTGACCTGGAGCGGCAGGGGGATCTCTCCGATCTCGTCCAGGAAGATCACCCCGCCTTCGGCCTCCTCGAACAGCCCGCGCTTCATGCCGACCGCCCCGGTGAAGGCGCCCTTCTCGTAGCCGAACAGCTCCGATTCCAGCAGGTTCTCCGGCAAGGCCCCGCAGTTCACCGGCACGAACGGCCCCTTGGCCCGGTCCGAATAGCGGTGGACGAGGCGGGCCACGATCTCCTTGCCGGTACCGCTCTCGCCGGTGATGAGCACCGTGGTGTTGGCCCGGGCGATCTTGCCCACCAGGGCCTGCACCTTGCGGATGGTGTCCCCCACGCCCACCAGGTCGCCGATATCCGTCACCTGCTGGGCGGCCGGGGCGGTGGTGACGGTGAAGATGCCCTTGAGCACCTTGGTGAGTTCCTGGAGATCGTTCTTGGTCTTGGTGAGGAAGTCCACGGCGCCCAGGTTCAGGGCCTGCACCGTGGTCTCGGTGGTGGCGAAGGCGGTCATGATCACCACCGGCGTCAGCAGGCCCTTCCCGTTCATCCAGGTCAGCAGCTCGATCCCGCTGCCGTCCTTGAGCCTGAGGTCCGACACTACCGCATCGAAGGTGGTCTCCTCAAGCAGTCGCCGGGCCTCCTGTACCGTGCCCACGGCCAAGGTGTCGAAGCCCTGAGGCTCCAGGCCGATCTGCAGGACGTCCCGGAAGCTGGGTTCGTCTTCCACCAGGAGGACACGTTTGGAGGGCATGAGCGGAATCCTGGGTCATGGGGGGTGGCTGCAAGGGTCAGTATGTACTCAATGGGGCGGCAATGGCCAACCGTTCCGTTGACGATGCCGGCGGAATACGGAACCATCCAAGACATGCGATTCCTTCTGAGCCGGACCGATGCCCTGGGCGACCTCGTCGTCTCCCTTCCCGTCATGGAACGGATCCTGTCCCGCTCCCCGGGCGCGGAGATCCACTGGCTGGTCAGGCCCTACGCCGCTCCGCTGCTGGCGGGGATGCCCGGAGTGGCGGGGGTTCTGCTCCGGGAGGAGGATCCTGAGCTGACCGGACTCCTGCGCCGGGGGGCCTTCGACGCGGTGCTTAACCTGGGCCACCGCGACAAGCAGGTCATCACCGCGGCCCGAGCGGCCGGGATCCCGATCCGGGTGGCCCGGAGCCGAGGGCGGCAGATCTGGGAAGCCACCCACGTCATCTGGAAGGGCCGCTACCGCAGCGGCCGGCACGAAGCCCAGAACGTGCTGGATTTCCTCGCCCCCTGGGGCTGGGACGGAGGCTGGCCGGCGCCGCCCAGGATCCCGTTGAGCAGGGAGGAACGGGCCCAGGGCCAAGCCGACCTCGCCCATCTGGCCCGGCCGCGGATCGGCATCGCCACCCGAAGTTCCGGATCCTCAGCCTTCCCCTCCCCGGCCTGGTGGGACCGGGCCTTGGCCCTGCTGTCCACCGCCGGTTGGGATCCGGTCGTGCTCTCCCCGCCCGAGGACTCGCCGCTCCCGGCCACGGACCTGCGCGGGCTGATGGGCCGGATCCGGGCCTGCGACGTGTTCCTGGGTCCCTCCACCGGCCCCACCCAGCTGGCGGCCGCCCTGGGCGTGCCGCTCCTGGCCCTGATGGGCCGCAGCTCCAACCGCGGTCCCAGCCGCTGGGCCCCCCTGGGCGAACCGCTCCAGGTGCTCCAGTATCCGGAGCCCGAGGCCGATCTCACCGGAGGCATGGACCGGCTCGATCCGGCCGACCTGCTGCCCCACCTGGCCCGCCTGGCCCCCTTGGCCCCCCCCTTCGCGTTGCCCCGATGATTCCCCAGCAGGCCACCTGGGTGCGCTTCCCGCGTTTCGTGGGCGATGCCGCCATGCAGTTGCCGGTCCTGCGGCTGCTGCGCAGCATGCAGGTCGGCCCCCTGGTCGTATGGGGCCCGGCCCAGACCGTGGCCCTGGTGCGGGAGCACGAATTGGCCGACGCTGTGCTCCCCGATACCGGCAAGCCCGGGCCCTGGGCCATGGCCGGAATCCTGCGCCGACACCGGGCGGCCCGTTCCATCCACTTCACCAAGTCGCTCCGCCCGGCGCTGGCCGCCTTTCTGGCCAGGGTTCCGGAGCGGATCGGGGTGGACGAGAGCCTGGCCGGATGGTTCAACACCCACAGCGGCCCCTTCTGGACTGCGGAAGGTCCGTTCATGGCCCGCTACCACGCCGTGCTGGCCAAGCGCTGGCCGGGACTGCCGCCCATGCCCTATGCCGACTACGCGCCGCCGGTGGCCGTCACCCTGCCCGAGGCCCCCTGCCTCTGCCTCATGCCCGGCTCCACCTGGCCCTCCAAGGCCTGGCCGAAGGAGCATTTTCTGGCCCTGGCCCGGCGTGCGAGGCAGGAGGGGATGGCGGTGGCGGTCCTGGGCACCCCGGATGAACGCGAAATCTGCGATTTCGTGGCCCGGGAAGCCACCCATAACCTTTGCGGGCAGACCACCCTGGTCCAGGCCGCCGCCTGGCTTCGGGGCGCCCGGGCCGCCCTGGGCAACGATTCCGGCCTCAGCCATCTGGCCGCGGCCTGCGGCACGCCCACCCTGGCCCTCTACGGCGCCACCGACCCCGGCGGCAGCACTCCCTGGGGACCCCACGTCCTGGCCCTGCGCCTGGACGGCATCCCTTGCGCCCCGTGCTTCAAGCCCAACTGTTTCGTGGCCGGCCACCCCTGCCTGGCCGGAATCGACCCCGAGCGCGCCTGGGCCAGGCTCGCCGAGCTTTTCCCAGCGTAGACTATCCTTTTCAAAGAGGTTTTCCCGATGCGCATTCACACCCTGCTCCTGCTGGCCCCGATCGTCTGCCTGGCCCAAGCTCCCGCCGGCCCCCAGATCAGCTTCGACACCACCCATTTCGACTTCGGCAAGATCCCCGGGGAAAGCAAGGTCAACCACCGGTTCAAGGTCACCAACACCGGCAAGGCCCCGTTGAACATCACCCGGCTCAATCCCTCCTGCGGATGCACCTCCACCGTCCTGGGCAAGTGGACCCTGGCCCCCGGGGAAAGCACGGAGATCGAGGTGACCTTCAACCCCGCCGGGTTCCGGGGAGTATCGAAGAAGTCCATTCAGGTGGTTTCCGATGATCCCACCACCCCCACCGCCACCCTGACCTTCGAGGCGGACGTGGTGCGGGAGATCATGCCGTCCACGGATTCCGTGTTCTTCCAGGACGTGGTCCGCACCGCCCCGCGCAAGGCGTCGGTGAAGCTGGTCTCCGGCACCGACCGTCCGGTGGGCGACGTCAAGGCCAGCGCCCCCGGAGCTCCCTATCTCAAGCTGATCACCCGCAAGGACGGCAACGACGCCTGGGTGGACCTCACCCTCGACGGCAGCAAGATCCCGGCCGGCAAACAAGTGGGCGCCGACGCCATCTTCGTGCGCACCACCAACCCCAAGGTTCCCTCCATCACCCTCACCGTCCAGTGGGAGATGCGGGCCAGCGTCACCGCGGACCCGGTGCGGGTTGCATGGAAGGCGCCGGCCGGAACGGAGCTGCAGAGCAAAGTGGTCCTGACCCAGGTGGACGGCAAGCCTTTCCGCATCCTCAGCACCAAGACCACCAATCCATGGGTCAAGGTGCGGGCGGATGGCGCGAAAAAGGCCGCCCCCATCCAGGAGCTGGAAGTGACCCTGGCCGCGGAGGCCCGCCCCGGCCTTTACAATGAAAAGATCACCCTGGCCCTGGACGACCCCGACCAGCCGCAACTGGAGCTGCGGGTCTCCGCGTCCCTGACCGAAGGCCCGGAAGCTTCCCCGGCCGGAAAGTGAAGCACAGCTCGGCCGTCCTGGGCACCCTGCTGACCGCCTCCATCTGGGGGGCCAGTTTTGCCGCCATGAAGTTCGCCATCCAGGCCAGCCTCAGCGTCGGCTTCATGCTCGCCCTGCGCTTTGGCATCGGGGCCGCAGCCCTGGGGCTGCTGATCATCTGGCGGCGGGTTCCCTTCGCCAAGGCCGCCGTGGTGGACGGCCTCTGGCTGGGCCTCCTGGTCACCACCATCTTCTGGCTGCAGGCCGAGGGGCTGCGGTTCACCACCACCGCCAAGTCCGGGTTCATCACCGGTCTCTATGTGCTGTTCACCCCGGTGATCAGCGTGGTGCTGGGGCAGCGGCTCCGGCTGGCCCATGCGCTGGGAGCGCTGGCGGCGGCGGCCGGCCTGTTCCTGCTGGTGCACGCCCCCGGAATCTCCGGGGGTGGCTGGAATCTGGGGGACAGCCTCACCTTGGCCTGTTCCGCGGTCTGCGCCCTGCACATCGTCCTCACCGGCACCTTCTCGCGCCGATCCAGTGGCTGGGTGCTCGCCTTCACCCAGGTGAGTGTGGCGGCCCTGGGCTCCCTG
>Ga0302193_10003883_pt1 | contig 11929 bp, 7 predicted proteins | sample II_Bog_E3_3_FD_200228 | JGI IMG/M metagenome (GOLD analysis project Ga0302193, IMG submission 200228) | Peat permafrost microbial communities from Stordalen Mire near Abisko, Sweden - II_Bog_E3_3 | ecosystem: Environmental > Terrestrial > Soil > Wetlands > Peat | place: Sweden: Abisko, Stordalen...
TGCAATCCCATCCAACGCGCGTCTCAGGGTCGACAACCCAGAGATTGGGCACGCCAAAGCTCGCGAAGTTCCGCAACCTTGCGTCGATGCGGGAATGCCGGTCTTCCGGAGACAGCACCTCGATGGCAATCAATTGCGGCTTGGTGAATACCTGCTCAATGGGAGTATCGCGGTAGAAAACGCTCACGTCGGGGATTCGGACCTTGGTTGCAGCAACTCTCGTTCTCTGTTCCTGGATCGAGCGTATGTGCCACTCTCGCTCATGCATGTAGAACCAGATCATGATCGCCCGCTGAACAATGTTGTGATCGTACTCGCCCACATTCCGCTCCTCGAGAACGCCGTCGACAAAATCGACGTCCGGCTCATAGGACGTAGTCAGGTAGGTATCAAGTGAAATCAGAGTTGCTGTTCCCATCTTCCTCGCCCTTTCTCGCTGCGCTTCCGCTTGCCTCTCATCTTACCGCAGAGTTGCTTGCGCGCAGCCAGCCGCTCACCCCCCGCTGACCACCGCCATCTGTCTGACGTCCTTAGTCAGCATATGTTTGATCCCCCGCAGTGCCTGCCGTGTCCGCTCCTCATTCTCAATCAGCGAGAAGCGCACATGCCCGTCCCCGTAATCCCCAAACCCGATCCCCGGCGACACGGCAACCTTGGCCTCATTCAGCAGCAGCTTTGAGAACTCCAGCGACCCCAGCTTGCGATACTGCTCCGGAATCTGCGCCCACACAAACATCGTGGCCTTGGGCAGCGCCACCGGCCAGCCCAGCTTGTTCAGCCCTTCCACCAGCACATTCCGCCGGCTGCGGTAAATCTCGCAGATCTCGTGCACGCAGTCCTGCGGCCCCTCCAGCGCGGCAATCGAAGCCACCTGGATCGGCGTAAATGTCCCGTAGTCGAAGTAGCTCTTCAGCCGCGCCAGAGCAGCTACCAGCGTCCGGTTGCCCACCATAAAGCCCACGCGCCAACCCGGCATGTTGTAGCTCTTCGATAGCGTGAAGAACTCCACAGCCACATCCTTCGCTCCCGGCACCTGAAGCACGCTCGGCGGCTTGTATCCGTCGAAAGCGATGTCCGCGTACGCCAAATCCTGGATCAGATAGAACCCGTACTCGCGCGCCAATTCCACCAGCCGCGCCAGAAACGGCAACTCCACGCACTCCGTAGTCGGGTTCGAAGGGAAGTTCACAATCAGAGCCTTGGGTCGCGGCACCATGCGCGGAATCAGGTCTTCCAACTGGGCCAGAAACTTGCCTTGGTCATGCACCGGCACGCTCACCACGTGCGCCCCGGCAATCACCGGCCCGTAAATGTGGATTGGATAACTCGGATTCGGCACCAGCACCGTGTCCCGCGAATCCAGAATCGCAAGGCACAGGTGCGCAATCCCCTCCTTCGACCCGATGGTGACAATCGTCTCGGTCTCGGGATCGAGGTCCACGTTGTAGCGCGTTTTGTACCAGGTGGCAATCGCCCGGCGCAGCCGCGGCAGCCCCCGCGAAACCGAATACCTGTGCGTCGCCGGCTTCAAGGCCGCCTCCACCAGCTTGTCTACGATATGCCTGGGCGTCGCCCCATCGGGGTTACCCATGCCGAAGTCGATAATGTCCTCGCCAATGCGGCGGGCCGATACCTTCATCTCCCCCGTTATGTTGAACACATACGGCGGGAGCCGCTGAATACGACTGAACTCTTCCATCGTGACTCCATTTCAGATGACTCAATTATGAACCGCATTTGCAAAGTTGAATGGGCCAGGGATCAGGAATCAGGCGCAAATGGACCTGATTCGGAACTCCATGCTGTGTTTTGGGATGGGAAGTGCGGGTGTCTAGGCGGCTGCCGCCGCAGCACGGGCCGCAGCCGCGCCGGAAGAGCGCAAAGAAGCAAGGGCGCGGAAACCGGCGGCTGATTGCATGAAGAAATTATAGCGTGACGGCCGTTCGACGTTCTGTGGTTATCAAGAGAATTGCGGATTTCTTCATAGTAGTACAATGTGAAGCAGTTTTTCCTCTTGAGAAGTGAAAGGATTTAGTGGAAAATGCATATCAATAAGGAAGCAGCTTGATTTCCCACATTGAAGACAAAATCCTATCCTCCTGAACGTGCTCGCGGACCCATATCCCCAGGATGCAATGATCGCCAAACCTAAACTCATGGGAGAAGATCAGCGATGTCCAGTGAAACGGAGAGGATCACCAACGAAGTCCTGAACCGGCACCATTGGGACAAATTGGAAGATCGTCTGGGCGAAGCCTGCTTTGACGATGCTCAAAGCAAACCGCGCACGACAGATGAAATTCTCGACCCCAACGGAGGATTCACCGGAACCGGTGAAGCAGTCCTCGATTTTCCCCAATAATCAGGTCGGAGTCCTCGGCAGTTCATCGAGCATGAAGCTTGTGCCAACCAGGCAGGCACCAATTATGCTCCCGTCGTCAGCACCACCCGGAATCGCGCCTTCCCGCTCATCATGCGGTCAAACGCATCGCCCGCCTGCTCCAGCGGATAGGTCTCGGTCATCGGCTTCACATTCGCCAGCGCACTGAAGTTCAGCGTATCTTCTGAGTCCATCCCCGTGCCCGAAGCCCAGCCGGCAATCGTCCTGTTCCCCGAAATCAGCGGAAATGCGCTCACTTCGAATGGCTTCTCCGGCACGCCTACGATGATCAGCTTCCCATTCGGCCCCAGTCCGCCAACAGCCTGCGCCAGACTGGCCGCGTCCGTCAGCGTCGACAGTATGACCGCGGCCCCGCCCAGCTTCTGCAATTCCGCAGCGAAATCATGCGTCGTGCTGTCGAGGTAAATGTGCGCGCCCAGTTCCTTCGCCAGCGGAGCCTTGTCCGCTCCGCGCGCAATCGCCACTGTGCGGTAGCCGCTCCTGGCCGCATACTGCACTCCCAAATGCCCCAGCCCGCCAATGCCCAGGATCGCCACCGTATCGCCCGGCTTGGCCCCGCTGTGCCGCAGGCTGTTGTAGGTCGTGACCCCCGCGCACAGCAACGGTGCCGCTTCCACGTCAGACAGATCTTCGGGAATCAGCGCCAGAGCATTCGCCGGAGCAATGACATAATCGGCATAACCCCCGTCGAAACTGATGCCGGAAATCTGCTGGTTCTCACAAAGAACAAAGTCGCCTCGCCGGCACGGCGTGCAGTAGTTGCAATGCCCGCCGTGCCATCCCAGCCCCACGCGCTGCCCAGGCTTGAACACGGGCACATCCGCGCCAACAGCATCCACCACCCCGGCAACCTCGTGCCCCGGCACGCGCGGGTACTGAATGGGAAACAAGCCAAACTTGGTAATCGTATCGCTGTGGCAAACGCCGCAAGCCTGCACGCGAATCCGCACGTGGCCCGGGCCCGGCTCGGGAAATTCTTTCTGCACCAATTCAAAAGCTCCGCCCGCGGCGGGAACCTGCATTGCACGGCCAGTTACTGAAGGCATAGGTATACTTCTCTCCTTCCGCTTGGATGAAGCGGCGCGACTCGAAGTTTCATGAAGAGATAGATAATGCGTCGTGCCAGACATTGCCGGGTTGATCCTTTTTGACCAGCTTTTATCCGCACCGGTGCCACAATCAAAGTGGGAGAAGGACGCCTGTGCGAGCTGGCCGCAATTGTTTCCGCCGGCGGGAAATACGGCCCGGATCTTCGACATCAAACTCACCCGCTATCTTCCCCCACTAAGGCTTGGAAACCACCATGCCTTAAAGGGAAAGAATGAACGCCCTCCTCATCTATCCGGAATTTCCTGACACCTACTGGAGCTTTAAACATGCGTTGGCCTTCCTGGGCAAGAGCGCAGCGCAGCCGCCTCTCGGACTCATGACAGTCGCCGCCCTGCTTCCTGCAACCTGGAACAAGCGCCTTGTCGACACTAACGTCGAGAGTCTCCGCGACCGCGACCTTGCCTGGGCCGATGTGGTGCTGATTAGCGGCATGCATATACAGCGAGACTCGCTTGTCGCCATCGCCGACCGATGCCACGCGCGCGGGTTGCACATCGTCGTCGGCGGCCCCATTGCCAGCAGCCTCTCGCCGGCAGACCTCAGGGCAGACCACGTCGTCATCGGCGAGGCCGAAGCCCTCATCGCCGGCCTCGCCCGCGACCTGGAGCAGGGCACCGCCAAGCCCGTCTATCAAGCCCCCCAAAGACCCGAGATGTGCACCAGCCCGCTGCCCGATCTCAGCATCATCAAGATGCACCGCTACTCCACCATGGCCGTGCAATACTCGCGCGGCTGCCCCTTCAATTGCGAGTTCTGCGACATCATTGAGATCTACGGACGCCGCCCCCGCACCAAGGCCGTGGCCCAGGTCATCGCCGAACTGGACCAGTTGCGCGCCGCCGGATGGCGCGAAGCTGTCTTCATCGTCGACGACAACTTCATCGGCAACAAGGTTCGTGCGAAGGAACTATGCATCGCGCTCGCCGACTGGCGCAGCCTGCACAGAACCTGCTTCGACTTCAATACCGAAGCGTCGCTCAATCTGGCCGATGATCCCGAGCTCATGCAACTGATGAAAGACGCCGGGTTCACCTCCGTGTTTCTTGGCATCGAGACCCCCGACGAGTCCGGCCTCATCGCCAGCAACAAGCTGCAAAACACGCGGCGCAGCCTGCTTGACAGCGTGGCCACCATCCAGAGCTACGGCATGCAGGTCATGGGCGGCTTCATCCTCGGCTTCGATACCGATCGCGACGATATCTTTGACCGCATGGTCGAGTTCATTCAGAAAAGCGGCATCCCCATCGCGATGGTTGGCCTACTTCAAGCCATGCCGGGCACGCAGCTCTTCCGCCGCCTCCTCAAAGAGGGCCGCATCCTCAATGCCGGCCATGGGGACAACACCGGCGACCATCTGAACTTTCTTCCCAACATGGATCCGGCCAAACTCATCGATGGCTACCGCTCAGTCCTCAGGCGCATCTACTCCAACGCCGCATACTATGAGCGCGTCAAGCTCTACCTCAGCCGTACGCATCCGCGGACGGAAGTGCGGTCGTCGCGGCAGCAATGGCTCACCCGCGGCAACGTGCGCGCCTTCGTCACCTCCATCGTGCGCCAGGGAGTCTTTGGCCGCCAGCGCTGGAGCTATTGGAAGTTTCTGCTAGCGGTCGCCACACGCCATCGCCACTGCGTCGGCGCTGCCATGACCCTTGCAGTGATGGGCTATCACTTCCAGGTCATGACCCGCAGGCTCGCCGAAGCAGTGAAGTCCCCAATGCCGGCTCCGGAATTGGAAAGCAGCCTGTCGCGGACGAGTAGCGAAGAATAAGCCGAACCGAAAGAACGCGCCCAGCAACGCGTCATGGCCCTGAACTTTATACTTGTTCTTGCCATGCCTGAATTTCTGCCAGTAGACGAACAGCTAGACCTCCTCCAAAAAGGCGCAGCGGAAATCATCCGCGTCAGCGACCTCCGCGAGCGCCTTGAAGAAAGCCGCAAGACCGGCCGCCCCCTCCGCGTCAAAGCTGGATTCGATCCCACCGCACCCGACCTCCATCTCGGGCACACTGTGCTCCTGCGCAAGCTGCGCCACTTCCAGCAGCTCGGCCACACCGTCATCTTCCTCGTCGGCGACTTCACCTCGCTCATCGGCGACCCCACCGGCAAAAACGTCACCCGCAAGGCGCTCACCCGCGAGCAGATTGACGAATACGCCAAGACCTACCAGGAGCAGGTCTTCAAAGTCCTCGACAAGGACCTCACGGAGGTCCGCTATAACTCCGAGTGGCTCGGCAAGCTGGGCTATGAGCAGACCATCCGCCTCGCTTCCCACTTCACCGTCTCGCAAATGCTGGAGCGCGACGAGTTCCACAAGCGATTTCAGGCCGAGCAGCCCATCAGCCTCCACGAACTGCTCTATCCCCTCATGCAGGGCTACGACTCGGTGGCTTTGGAGTCCGATGTGGAACTGGGCGGCACCGACCAGCGCTTCAATCTCGGCGCTGGCCGTGAGCTGCAGCGCCACTACGGTCAGAAGCCGCAGATCATCCTCATGACGCCCATCATTGAAGGCACAGACGGCGTGCAGAAGATGTCGAAATCACTCGGCAACGCCATCGGCATCAATGAGCCTCCCGCCGAAATGTACGGCAAGCTCATGAGCATCAACGATGACTTGATGTGGAAGTACTATGTTTTCCTCACAGACCTGCGCCAGTCGGAAGTAGATGCGTTGCAGGCCGAAGTTGCCGGCGGCAAGCTCCATCCGATGGAAGCAAAGAAGCGCCTCGCCCGCTCCATTGTCGGAGACTTCCACGGCGAAGCTGCCGCGCTCGCCGCCGACGAAAATTGGGCCCGCATGTTTCAGCAGAAAGAGACCGTGCAAGACCTCCAGGAAATCGCCGTTTCATACGCCGACCTGGTTGGCCCTTCGGGCGCGCCCGGCGCTCTTGCGATTCGTTTGCCCAGGCTTTTAGTGGCTCTGGGATTGGCCGCCAGCGGCGCTGAGGCCAGCCGCAAAATCGCCGAGAATGCTGTCAAACTGGACGGCGAACCCGCCACGAACGCGCTTATCCCGTTGCCGTCACTTCCCGCACGCTTAGTGGTTCGCTTGGGGAAGCGCGCCAAAGTCGCCGTCATTAATTAGCAAAACAAAGCGGCACCGCACTTTGAATGAGTGCGGTGCCGCTTTGGGTCTTCTAACAGTTCCCTGCTTTGGATCTTCTAACTAGGAGCCGCCCAGCGAGAACACCACGTTCACTGTGGTCTGCATCTCTATCGGCTGGCTATCGAGCAGGTAGGGCTTGTAGCGCCATGACCGCACAGCATCCACTGCAGCCTGCCGCAACATCTCAGGACCGCTTACCGCCTTCACCGATTCAATTGCTCCCGTCTTCGAGATTGTTGCTTCAAGGACCACCGTCCCAGCTACCCGCGCTGTCTTCGCGATAGACGGATAATTAGGCGTTGTTCTCTGAACCAGCATGCCCTGGGCAACACCGGAAGAAATCGTCACAAACTTAGGCTGTGCAAACTTCACGTTTGGAGCGCTGCGGTTTCCCATACCTGCCCCAACCCCGCCGTTTGCGCCGCCCAGGCCTTCAAGACCACCAGCAGCAAAGCTGGTTGGCGCAGCCTCTTTGTCGGAACCCTTCAAGTCCTTCGAAATCCGCGATGGCGCGTTCAGCTGCCTGTCCATGGCATCCGACTGCACGGGTGCCTGGTTCGTCTGTGCAGGCGTGGCGGGCGTGGTTGTCGTCTGCTGCTGCTGCTGTTGCTGCGGCGTTGCCGCCGCCGGCTTCGCTGCGATGGGCTGATCCAGCGGCGCTTCCGTCCCGGGCTGTGTCACCACCGGGTGCGACACAGCCACTGTGTTGTTATTCGCCGCCGGCTTGCGGCGCATCATCGGAATAACGAACAGCAGCACGATAACAAGAACGGCGGCCCCAATGCCCGCCATAATCATTGTCTTCTTGCTCTTGCCCGTCTCCTCAACTTCCGGTTCCGCACTTACCGGGACCGGACGAATCGTACGGGCTGCCGGAATCTCTTCTGCTTTGGCGCGAATAACTGGCTGTGCATGGCGAGCAGCCCTCTCCGCCTTCCTGCTCACCTGAGCGGGAGCGGGGGTCGGAACCGGCGCGGGCTTCACAGCCGGAGAACGCATGCCAGCAAAATCTGGCGCTTTGGTCCCCGTCGGCGGCAAGGCAACCGCTTTCGATGCCGGAGCTTCAAGCACCGGGGCTGGGCCAGAATCGAATCCTTCGAAGTCATCCGGCAGTGTTGTAGGAGGTGTTGCTCCGGTTGCTCCGCCGTCCCATTCGCCAAAATCATCGGGAAGCGTGTTTGGTACCGTCTCCTCTATTCTTTGAGGTGCCATTGGCCGTCCGTTCCTTTCACATATGTCGAACCACGATAGGTGCGTGTTTCAAGCTCTGTTGGCTGATTGTTATTGTTGCCGGATTGCGCCGGTCGTGAGTTCGAGTCCCCATTTTCATTCCGAATCGATTTTTCAATCTGGCCAAATCGCATGGCCATTGCCGCTGCAACCGGCGTTTCTTCAAAAGCGGAAGTCCCCGAATTTCTCCGCGGCGACTCTGCTCCAGTTACACGACTAGGATGATAGGGCACTTTTGAAACTTCGTCCCTACCTCTTTCGTTGGATACCGGTGTGGGTGGTTCCATGTGAGCTAAAGCAGTCACCAGAAGCGAAACGCTGGCTCGTGCCTTGTCATAGTTCCCGGTGTCCTCTGGAGTAAAGATCGCTTCCAGCGTTTGCGTCCCGGTCGTCAGCACGGTGCCCTTCGCAGGGGTGAAGACGAATGTGCCTGGAACCGATGCCTTGGCGTTGAATTCAGAATCGCCAAGCGGGGTGCCATAAGAAATCGGAGAAGGTGTCGGCCACGTAATCATCGGCTTTGCCCTGGTCACCGTCAGCTTGACTTCCGCCCCAGCGTCTGTGTAGTTCTCACTCTCCTTCGGAGTGAATATGGTCATGAGCGTTTGAACGCCTGCCCTGGGAATATGACCCGCCGGAGGATCGTAGATGAACGTCCCCGGAACGGAAGCCGTGGCGTTCAGTTCAACTGAGCCCAGCGCCGTGCCGCACGGAATTGGTGCGGGTGCGGGCCACTGGATGACCGGTGTCGCTTTCTTCACCACTAATGGAACCGAGGCTTCCGATGCTGGGAAGTTGGTGTCCGTCGGAGTAAACACGACCGTGAGCGTATGCGTTCCAGGGGTCAGCACATCGCCTTCTGAAGGCTTGTATTTGAATGTTCCCGGTTCTGATGCACTCGCCCTGAGTTCGGCTTCGCCAAGCGCGGTGCCGTAGGTAATTTCAGACGGCGTCGGCCATGTGATCTTGGTGGGCGTTCCCTGGGTGATTGAAAGCGCCACTGTCGCTGTTGCCGTCGTATAGTCCACCGTATCGGCGGGGGTGAACGTTACCGAGATCGAATGCACACCCGCTTTAAGTACTTCCCCATGAGCCGGAGAGTAGCTGAACGTGCCTGCAACCGATGCGATGGCACTCAATTCGGCGTCGCTCAATGCCGTGCCGTAGGGAATCGGGTCGGGCGACTCCCACAGAATGGTGGGCTCGGCCTTGGTCACCGTCAGAGAGATTGCAGCCTGCGCGGTGGCATAATTGTCGCTCTCGGTCGGAACGAAAAATACTGAAGGCGTGTGCGTACCCGCCGAAAGCACGGCGCCGACTCCGGGAGTATAGGAAAAACGTCCCGGAACAGAAGCCGAAGCATTCAACTCGTCAGGGCCGAGCGCGGTGCCAAACGTGATTGGATCGGGTGTGGGCCAGGTAATGACCGGCATAGCCTTCCGCACATTGACCGATACTGAAGCCTGCTTGGTGGTGTACTTTCTGCCGTCCGCCGGAGTGAAGTTGACCGTCAGCATGTGGGTCCCCGGCGAAAGCACCTGGCCGGCGGCCGGAGAATAGGTGAAGACTCCCGGCACAAGCGATGTTGCATTCAGTTCAGATGCGCCCAGTGGCGTGCCATACGGAATCGTCGCAGGGGGCGGCCACATGATGATTGGCGTCGCCATGGTCACCGTGAGTGACACAAAAGCCTGAACCGTCGCGTACTTTTCCGTGTTCGCTGGAATGAACGTTACCCAGATCGTGTGCGTCCCTGTGGGCAGCGCGAAGCCCTTGGCCGGTGCATACTCGAATCTTCCTGGAACCTTCGAGGTGGCGTTCAGTTGAGTTGCGCTGAGCGCAGTCCCATAGGCAATCGGCGCGGGCGCCGGCCATTGGACCTCGGGTGTTTCGAGAACGGGCTCTTTAGGCAGTTCCTCAACCGGTTCCGCTACTTCCTCTTTTTGAAGGTGCCACTGTCCGTCAGCGCCCTTCACATACATCACACCTTTGTAGAGGCGCGTCTCAGGTCCGGTCTGTTGGTTGCTATTGCTGCTCTGCAAGGGATCCCCCTTTGGGTCATCAAAGTCGGCGTCTTCAAGAACCTCCTCAAGGGCGGGAGCTTCTGAAAACGTCAACGGTTCAGCCGGTATAAGTGTCCGCGAGGGAGGGGTGTAGACGGGCACTTCCGGGGCTTGCGAGTTATTGTCAGACCGCTGCGATGAAGACGTGCTTGCGGCGCCGTTGAATCGGGGTATCAACCTCGGTATCGGCGTTATCTCCTCGTTGCTGTCATTCTTTGACGAATCACCATTCTTTGTCGAGTCACCCCGGCCGAGAGTCCTGAAACTGAACCCTTTCTTTTTTGCCTGCGGTACAGGTTGCCCGGTGATCACAGCCGCCATCTCTCGGATCTTTAACGATAAAGAAGAATCGCCGAGAACAATGGGGGTTGCTGTGTTCTGCATTTGCCGAACGGCGGCAAAATCGTTCGGGATTTTCCATTGTACCGGACGTGTCAATGCTTTTGTAATATGTTCGTCGCTCACGCCCAGGCTGTGAGGCTGATACCGGTTGATCACAATCTCAAGGCTCGGTCCACCCGCGCTGAAGTATTGATTGATCAGGCGATGCGAGTTGCGCAGTTCAGGCACCGATGCCTGCGTCACCAGATAGATCGTCCGCGCATCCTTCAGTAGCGTCGTACCGGCAAAATCAAGCTTCGATCCAACGTCGATTACCACGTTATCGAAGTTCTGCCGAGCCACCGTCAACAGCTTGTCCACCGATTCACTGGAGGCCGGATATTGAGGAAACTTGCCCGGCGCCGCAAGCACCTTGAGCCCCGAACTATGCTCCACAAGCAGCTTTGAGAGAAAACTCCGGTCCAGCCGTGCGGATTCCTGCAGCGCGCTGATCGTCGAGTACTCCGCCTCAAGTCCAAGATTAAGCGCAGCATCTCCCAACGGCAGGTCGAGATCGATCAACAGTGTGCTTTGCGTGGTATCCAGGGCCAGCGCAACCGCAAAATTGCAGGCGAGCGTCGTCACGCCCGCTCCGCCCTTCGAGCCCAGGAATGCCATCATCCTGCCGCCCACTTGCTTGGGGGCCACCGCCGCCGGACGCCTGGCCGCCGCTCGAATCAGGGCCGCCGCAACCGTGCTCTGCGTGAAAGGAAGCGTCAGAATATCCCGGACACCTGAACGCATGCACTGCAGAATCAGCTCCGGATCTTCCCTCGACGTATAAACCATCACCGTCGCTACGCCGTTTGCGCAGATGTTCTCCACCAGCTCCAGGGCGTATTCCCGGTTGCTCTCCAGGTCAATAATGATGACGTTATAACGCTCTTCGAGCAGCCTGGGGACATCGTCAAGACTAGGAGGATAGGAAGAGAATTCGCGCACCTCTCCCCCGGCGCGGCAATCGACCAGAGCTCGAGCCACTTCCTTGCGTAACTTTTCGTCCGGGCCGATCAAAGCGATCGACAGTTTCCCCACATCAAAAAAGTCGGGGTAGTCCGGGTACTTCGTATCGAGATTCGGTGATGAGTCTGAGATCATGACAACGCCTTCCACCGCTGACTCCAGCATCCTTGCCGGTCAGGCGCTAGCTGTGTAGCCGTCTGGGAATCGAGCATCGTAACCGTACCCCGTATATACAAAGAAGTGTACGTTGCGCAGCTCTAAAGGTCCTTGCCAAGGCGTAAAATGCCACACTATCAACCACTCGTGCTGTCAGAAAGATAGCCTTTCTTTCTTTTTACAAACGGTCTTTCTCCCTGCAAATGGTGATAGTGAATGATTTTATCCACTTTTTTGCACAATGCAAGAACTTTAGTAACACCGGTAATCTTTGCCAAAAACACGCTTGCCGCCACCCGTCTCCCTGATCTTCCTTAGTCACTCTTTAATCAACATAAGAAAGGGGATCTGGCAGCTTGGCTCCAAAAATGCAATTGCCGGCAGTCCTGCGAAAATTCGTACACCCCATCCCTCCCGAAGACGGAGTGTATTGTCTATCGGCTGGAACGGTTTAAAAATTCATGGCCTTTTCTTTGAATCGTCGGGCAGAACTCCCAGACCAGGCCAAGCCTGATT
>Ga0302193_10003900_pt1 | contig 11912 bp, 6 predicted proteins | sample II_Bog_E3_3_FD_200228 | JGI IMG/M metagenome (GOLD analysis project Ga0302193, IMG submission 200228) | Peat permafrost microbial communities from Stordalen Mire near Abisko, Sweden - II_Bog_E3_3 | ecosystem: Environmental > Terrestrial > Soil > Wetlands > Peat | place: Sweden: Abisko, Stordalen...
TGGAGCCTTTCAAATGTTCCCCGGCGGATCACAAGATGCCTTTGTGACCAAATTCACTCCCGATGGGACTGGGCTCGCCTACTCTACGTTTCTTGGCGGGAATGGGGATGATTATGGCCAGGGAATCGCGGTGGACAGTTCTGGGAATGCTTATGTTGTTGGCACTACGACATCGCAAAACTTCCCAATAACTTCTGGTTCATTTCAAACAACTTTCAGAGGGTATTCTGATGTTTTCGTTACTAAGCTGAATGAGACTGGTTCTGCTCTGGTTTATTCCACATACCTGGGCGGATACTTGTACAACTACGGCTACGCGATCGCAGTCGACGGGACAGGGGCGGCATACGTCGGGGGCCAGACGTATTGGACAGCGGACGGTTTCCCAATTACGTCGGGCGCGTACCGAACCAACTACTCGGGGGCCTTTCTGACGAAGCTCGCTCCTGGTGGTTCGGCCCTCGACTACTCCACCTACCTAGGAGACGGCAGCTCTAGCTGGGAAGTGAACACACTGGCGATTGACAGTAGTGGGAACGCGTACGTTGTTCAGGGTCAAGGCAATGGTTGCTGCGGCTATCTCGAGACAATTAGTACCGACGGCTCAACACTGTTATCGGAGACATATGAGCCGGATGTCTATTTGACAGGAATAGCAGTTGATTCGAGCGGGGCATCTTACGCGGCCGGATTTGCCTATTACGGTAGCGGGTTCGAGACGACGCCAGGAGCTTTTCAGACATCGCCTCAAAATACTAGTGCATCCGGCGTGGTCTTGAAATTGGCTCCCTTTGCCGTTCCTGTCGCCTCTCTCTCAAACACAAGTCTCAATTTCGGCTCCCAGGTTGTGAACACGACGAGCAACGCTGTTGTGGTTACGCTGACCAATCATGGCGATGCGTCGCTAGCAATCAGCGGCATTGTCGCGAGTGGGGACTATGCGGAAACCAGCAATTGCGGCAGTTCTCTCGGATCAAGCCTGAGTTGCACGATTTCCATCACCTTCACGCCAACCCTAGTTGGAACCAGAACCGGATCGGTCACAATCACGGACAATAACAACGGAACTGCCGGAAGCACGCAGTCGATTTCCATGAGCGGCGTTGGCGTTGCACCCATCGCCAGCCTGTCCACAAACAGTCTGACGTTTGGCAGCCAAGCTGTGGGAACAGTAAGCGCAGCCCAGAACGTTACCCTGAGCAACACTGGAAATGCGACGCTCACCATCTATGGCATCGTTCCAACCGGCGATTTCTCGGACACAAACAACTGTAGTGCGTCCGTTGCGCCAAGCGGGAGTTGCACGATCTCGGTCAAATTCGCTCCCACCGCAGCCGGAACACGAACGGGATCGATAGCGATCTCCGACAATGCGGCCGGCAGCCCACAGTACATCAACCTCACCGGAACGGCAACTGGCTTCTCGCCCATCGCAACGCTCTCGACCAACAGCCTGACGTTCGCTGGGCAAGCGGTTGGTACAACCAGTTCCGCGCAATCCGTGACCTTGAGCAACACCGGCACGGGCAGCCTGAACATCAGCAGCATCGCTTCGAGCGGGGACTACGCTCAGACCAACAACTGCCCCGCTTCGCTGGCAGCAAGCGCCAACTGCACCATCTCGGCTACCTTCACGCCGACAACTACGGGGACGCGCAGCGGCACGGTCACGATTATAGATAATGCCTCGAGCAGCCCGCAAACCGTCGGTCTGACCGGCACCGGCCTGGCACCAGCAGTGAGCCTTTCGGCGACGAGCTTGACGTTCAGCGGCCAACAGGTCGGAACATCTAGCTCGGCACAAAGTGTCACACTGACTAATACAGGCACCGCCACCCTTACCGTCATCTCGATTGTGGCCGCTGGGGATTTCGGACAAACCAACAATTGCGGCACTTCAGTTGCGGCTGGCGCGAACTGCGCCATTGCAATTACGTTCGCACCCGAGGCGCTGGGTCTGCGTCTTGGCTCGGTCGCGATTACAGACAATGCTTCCGGCAGCCCGCAGTCGATTGCCTTGCAGGGAACTGGCGTGGCGTCATTCGTAAGCCTTTCGGCGACCACACTTAGCTTTGGCAACCAGGTCCTGAGCACGACAAGCGCCGCCCAGACGGTCACGCTGACCAATACAGGCACCGGGACGTTGCTAAACATCAGCTTTTCAACTACAGGCGACTTTGCACAGACGAATAATTGCAGCTCATCGCTCGGTGCAGGACTGAGCTGCACAATCTCAGTCACATACACCCCGACCATGCTAGGCAATGAAATTGGGAGCATTTCCATCTCGGACAGCGCAGCGGGTAGCCCGCAGCAGATCACTTTGAGCGGCACCGGAGTGCCCGCAATCGCTGTTTCGCCTACGGCGCTCTCGTTCACGCTCCAACTCGTTGACACGACAAGTGCCACCCAGACGGTCACACTAACGAACTACCAAACTGTAGCGGTCAATGTTGGCGGTATTTCAATATCCGGTCCGTTTACGGAAACCGACAATTGCGCCAACACCCAAGTCGCAGCAGGAGGTACTTGTTCCATTTCCGTGGCTTTCGTTCCGACGGCCAACGGATCGGCAACAGGTACCTTAGTTATCAGCGATAGCATTTCCGGAAGCTCACCCACAGTCCAGCTTGCGGGAACGAGCTCAGGAATTGTGCCCAACGGTTTTGTGGGCGTCTCCAGCATGGGAATCCCTCGCGCCCAACATCAAGCGACACTGCTCACGACGGGCAAAGTGCTTATCACCGGTGGCGCATCCACGACAGAAGCGCAGCTTTATAATCCGACCACGACAAGCTTCACTCCGATTGCCAGCCCCATGTCCACCGCTCGGTACTGGCACGTGAGCCATCAGATAGCAGGAGGCAACGTACTCGTGGCCGGAGGTGCGGATGCCAATGGAAACTATTTGGCCAGCGCGGATTTGTATAACTACGCGACGAACACCTTCTCGCCAACCGGCAGCATGACCACGCCTCGGGCGCTGCCCACAGCGACCTATCTGAGCGGTCAGGGCGAGCTTCTGGTGACCGGAGGTAAGAACTCGACGGGACCGCTGGCCTCAGCCGAATTCTACAAGGGGACAACGGGAACTTTCTCGCTGACGACCGGGAGCATGTACACGCCTCGGTACAACCACGCGGCGGCAGCATTGTCGGGTGGTACCGTCTTGATTACCGGCGGCAGATGCGATCCAGAAACGACTCCGAGCTGCGCTTCCGACGTTGGGATCAGCGCCGAAATCTACACTCCGAGCACCGGCACGTTCACTCGGCTCACTAACAACATGAACGTGAGCCGATACCTGCATACCGCAATCACTCTGTCCGACGGTACGGTATTGATCGCCGGCGGATGTGGATCTTGTCTTTCATCGAACGGGACAGTAGTTACTGCAGAGATTTACAACCCCACTACTCAAACCTTCACCCCGACGGCGACGGCGATGGTCGGAGGTTCAGTATGGGGGCATCGCGCCACGCCATTAGGTCTTGATACAAGCACTACGAATCAAGTCCTGATCACGGGTGGGTACAACAACCTGGAAGGACCCGTGGAAGCTGAAGCTCAGTTGTACACCGTGGCAACTCAGACCTTTACGGCAGTGGGCAACATGACAACTCCTAGGGCGTTTCACACGGCGACACCGATCGCAGCGGGGGTAGTCATCGTGACCGGCGGGTGTCCTGTGACGTCCGAGGGAGATCTATATTTTTGCCCACAACCATTGGCCAGTGCGGAAACTTTTGTACAAACGCTTACCGTAACTACCTCGTCGACATCACTCTCGTTCGGAACTCAGTTGGTCGGCACAACCAGTAGTCCGCAAAACGTGACCATCACCAATACCGGCAAGGCCCAGGTCGACGTGGCCAGCGTCGGGATTACCGGAGATTTCTCGGTGCAGACGAATGGATGCCAATCCGCAATCCAGCCAGGGAACTCTTGCACTCTCGGAATCGTCTTCGTTCCAACCGCAATAGGATCTCTAAGCGGAACCTTGACGATCACGGACAATGCCACGGGCAGTCCCCAAACCGTTGCCTTGTCGGGTACGGGAACTACGACAACGACAACCTCTCTCACGTCTTCCCTGAACCCTTCGACTTATGGACAGGCTGTGACGTTTACGGCTGTTGTGGTGCCCGCGGCCTCGGGGACGCCAACCGGAACGGTGCAGTTTGCGATTGACGGCAGCGCCTTCGGTTCGCCGGTGACGTTGGTTTCCGGTTCGGCCACTTCTGGCAGCATCTCGACGCTGGCGGAGGGCACGCACACGGTGACTGCGGTGTACTCAGGTACCACGGACTTCGTAACCAGCACGGGCATGCTGAGCGGAGGCCAGGTCGTCAATCAGGCGAGCGCAGCGACAATCGTTAGTTCCGGTCTGAATCCGTCGGTCTTCGGGCAGTCGGTAACGTTCACGGCGACCATCAGCGGCCATTACGGGCAAGTCAAAGGGCGGAAACCACAGAACGTCACCGGGACGGTGGCGTGGAGCACGAACACGGGATGCGGCACGACATCGGTGACGTCAGGCAATCCTGGAGTCGCAACCTGCGCTACATCCACTCTCCCCGTGGGGACGGACACGATTACGGCGATCTACTCGGGCGACAGCAACCACGGCGGGAGCACGGGCACGTTGAGCGGCGGCCAAGTCGTCAATAAGGCAAGCTCGACGACGACGGTTGCTTCCAGTCTGAATCCTTCGAAGTATGGCCAAACGGTGAGTTTCACGGCAAATGTGACGGCGGCGGCGCCGGGAGCAGGGACGCCGACGGGAACGGTGCAGTTTGCGATTGACGGCAGCGCGTTCGGTTCGCCGGTGACGTTGGTTTCCGGTTCGGCCACTTCTGGCAGCATCTCGACGCTGGCGGAGGGCACGCACACGGTGACTGCGGTGTACTCAGGTGCCACGGACTTCGTAACCAGCACGGGCACGCTAAACGGAGGACAGGTAGTTAATCAAGCGAGCACGACCACGACGGTTGCTTCCAGTCTGAATCCTTCAACCTATGGGCAAGCCGTCACCTTTACGGCCACGATTACGCCGCAGTACGGTGGGCAAGCGTCCGGCACAGTTACCTTCAAGGATGGAAGCACTACGCTGGGTAGTGCTGCCGTCAGCTCCAATGCAGCAAGTCTGACCACAAGCAGTCTTGCTGCTGGCACGCATTCCATCACCGCGGTTTACAGCGGCACTTCCAACTTCACGGGAAGCACCTCCAATACTCTGTCGCAAGTTGTGACCGCCCAGACCGCAACTACTACCAAGCTGGTTTCTTCAATCAACCCTTCGGTGTCTGGGAAGCCGGTTAGCTTTACGGCATCCGTCTCGTCATTGGCTGGAACGCCCACGGGCAAGATTGAATTCCTCAATGGAAAGACAATCCTGGCGACAGTGACGCTCACATCTGGCTCTGCCAAGTACACGACGTCCAAATTGCCAGCGGGTTCCAACAGCATTACGGCGGTTTATGAAGGCGATTCAGAGTACAACGGGAGTACGTCACCGGCCGTAAACCAGATCGTACTGGTGGCGACCACAACGACACTCTCGTCCTCCCCGAATCCGTCGACATATGGGCAGGCAGTGGTGTTCACCGCAAAGGTCAGTTCCAGCAGTGGTGCTCCGCCGAATGGAGAAACCGTCTCGTTTATGAAAGGCACGACTGTGCTGGGGACAAAGGCGCTGAGCGGCGGATCAGTTAGCTTTACAACCTCGACGCTGAAAGTGGGTACCAACGCGATCACAGCGGTTTATGCCGGTGACCCGAACTTCGCCGGGAGCAAGTCGAAGGCAGTCAAACAGGTAGTGCAGTAAGTCGTTCAGCGGTAATCTACCCGCCCAGAACCACTTTGGGCGGGGTTATAGAACCGAAAACAGCCCCGAGATTTCGGCAGGCGGCCGGGTGATCGTTTCATATTGGGTTGCCCTGTACCCGCAAGTTTTAACCAGCGGTGCGGGATGATCGGTTCAGATGCTACCCTAGTGCTATCGCTCGTTGGCCAAGGATGGTTCTATGAGCATCCACAGCGGCACCAGATTGTCCCGTATTCTCCTGTTTGCATTTCTCTTCGTTTTCTTCCCGCTTGCGCTTGGGCAACAACAGACTGCTCCCTCCGGTATCCAGAAAATCAGCCACGTCGTCTTTCTTATCAAAGAGAATCGCTCCTACGACAATATGTTCGGCGCCTTCAATGCTAAGTACGGCACGAAAACCTGCAAACTTTCCACCGGGCAGGTGGTGCCAGAGGGGCGGGCTCCCGACCGCTACGAACACGACATCGACCATGGATGGGCCGCCGCATTGCAAGGTATGGACGGGGGCAAGATGGATCAGTTTGATCTCATTGGATTGGGAACGGGCGCAAGCGGCGACGACAGCGGCGACCTTCTTACCTGCCATCAGTTCACCTCCGCCGACATTCCCAACTACTTCGCCTACGCGCACAACTTCGCACTCGGCGCAAGCATGTTTTCTTCGCTGCACGGACCCAGCTTTCCCAATCATCTATACACCATCGCCGCCGACTCCTTTGGCGTGATCGATAATCCCTTTCACCTGCTCAACACCTACAGTTGGGGCTGCGACGGTCCAAACGGCGAAACGGGTCAGGAGCAAGTAGCCATCCTACAGCCGAACGGGGTCATCAGCGTTCAGTTCCCCTGTTTCACCGGGGTCACGACCATGGCGCACACGCTCGATAATGCAGGCGTGAGCTGGAAATACTACGCACCTCCCAATACCGATCCCGGCTATATCTGGTCAACTTTCAACGCGATCAGCGACGTGCGGTACGGATCCGACTGGAACAACGTCGTGGACACCTCGAACTTCATCTCCGACGTTCAGGCCAATCAGTTGCCTTCCGTGAGTTGGATCATCACCCCGTTCTGGCAAAGTGAGCATCCGGATTCGAGTACGTGCGAAGGCGAGAATACCAGCGTCACGGAATTGAATGCACTGATGAATAACCCGTCTCTTTGGGCCTCGACGGCTGTCTTTTTGGTATGGGACGACTTCGGAGGCGACTACGACCACGTTGCACCGCCGCAGACGGACACTTTTGGTTTTGGGCCGCGGGTTCCACTTGTGATTATCTCTCCGTATGCTAGAAAAGGGCACATCTCGACCACGCAGTACGAGTTCTCCTCGGTGCTGAAGTTCATCGAGGAGCGCTTTGGACTTCCCGCACTCAGCGAGCGTGACGCGAATGCCAATGACATGACCGATAGCTTCAACTTCAACCAGAAGCCGCTCGCGCCGATCGTCCTCACGCCGCGCCAGTGCCCGCTGGTTTCGGCGACGACGTTAAACATGGGAACGGCCGTGAAGGGCGTGGCCAGCACGGCGATCACGCGACGCCTGGATGTTTACAACTCCCGATCTACGCCGCTTACCATCAACTCGATTGTCAGCAGCAGCCCCGAGTTTTCTGTGACTGGGCAGAGTTGCACACCGGTGGCGGACTGCTCTACCGGCAAAACAACGTACTGCACTGCTGGTACAGTCCTGAACCCACAAAGCACGGACGGAAGTTGCACCGCGGATTGTGGGATCTGCGTCACGTTCAGCCCCAGCGCGACGGGAAAGATAACCGGAAAGATTACGGTCACGGACAGCGACGGCAGCAGCCCCCAGACAACGGCAACAGTCGGGCTCGGTACCCTGGTTGAGTTATCGCCGACGCTGCTGGATTTTGGCAAGGTGGCACTGGGATCGGCGGCAGCACTCCCGCTGACCTTGAGCAACGTCGGCAAGAAGGCTGTGAACATCACTTCGATTGCGGCGAATACGGATTACACCCCTTCCAATAACTGTGGTGTGTCGGTTGCAGCCGGCGGGACGTGCACGATCAACGTGACCTTTACGCCGTCCGCTTCGGGTGCGCGGACTGGAGCGCTCAGCGTCGTGAGTAGCGATCCAGCCAGTCCCGAGCGCGTCGATCTGGAGGGGCAGGGCGTGGGGGTAGTGTCGAGTCCGACACATCTGGCTTTTGGCTCTCAGGCCGTCGGCACAAGCAGCGCCCCGATGACGGTCACCATTACCAACCAGAACACGGCTGCGATTCTTGTAGGGGCGGTGACGGCTACGGTCGAATTCATCGTCTCGACCAATAATTGCCCTGCGAGCTTGGGATTCGGACAGAGCTGCACGGTCCAGGTTGAGTTCGCACCGAACGAAACCGGTTCGACCACTGGCACGCTCTTCATCAGCGACAGTGACCCCAGTAGCCCACAGCAAGTGCCTCTGTCAGGCACAGGGAAATAGTGTGGATTGTACGCAGCAGACGATTCGATGATTTCAACCGAGACGTGGGTGTCCGCGTCGGTGCGCTTGGCGAGACTCATCACTCGACTTCGACCGTGATGACGTTATCGTGATCGCTGGACTGTAGTGTACGGCGGCGACCCGAACTTCGGCGGAAGCACGTCGAAGCCGGTGAAGCAGGTAGTGGAGAAATGACCGCTGTGGCTTCCACGTAGGATTCCCCGTCCAACTGCCCCTTGGACGGGTTTTTCATTTCTGACGGAAAACTAATGATCTATCCCTTTTACTATTATTTTTTAGGCGCTGTAATGCAGGGAGCGAATGTCATAGCCATCAAAATCGCCATTAAGAGTCTTTAGGCGTTGAGCCGCTGGTACCTTTGCGATCTCAGTGTGAATCTCATCCTTGCCGTTGTTTGGCTGCACCCTCCAGCAAGATAGCACTCCTTTTCTCGCGGCGAAAGAAACAAACAATGCACGATGTTTGGCTAATAGTCCGCGCCAGTATGCCTGGGTAAGAATCTCATTGCGTTGTTTCTTATTTGACTTCATCTTGCATTCCTTTTACTAAGACCATTATACCAGTCGGCGTTTTGTCAAGAACTTATGGCTTCTCTAGGACTTTACCAATCGATCAAACTCTTCTGCCAATTCCCGCAAAGCCTGCGCGACTTGTCTAGGTGATAGCCTTTTTTCTGCTGTTTCGCAAAAAAGCACTTGATCCCAAATAGAGTCAGAGTACAGTTTCTTAAACAATTCCGTTTTTCTTGTTGCCCTGTCCATACAAATCCCCTTTGTGCTCTTGTCATTGCCCGTTACCAGTCATTACAGACGATATAAGCGTTTGGGGGTAGTTAGGTAGCATCCAGGCCAGTACTGTTGATCCTGAGTCGCTATAGCACATCCAGCAGCAGCTTCTTTAGCTGAGCAGGCTTCGCATGACACAACTATTCACTGAGAATCATCATCCCAAGTATATTGTTCGTATCTTTGTTTATCACTTAACTTGGACCTTGTAACTTTGAGAAATCTAGGATCCGGATTGTGGTTTTGGTTTTGGTTTTGCTTTTGCTTTTGCTTTTGCTTTTGCTTTTGCTTTTGCTTTTGGGGTTGCCCTGCTCTTTGGTCGAAATTCTCGGAGTCCAAGAGGTATCCATAAAGCTCTTGGGGTTCGGCAAGAGTATTGCGCCTTCCAGCAGGTCCGCCTCAAGCTCTTCCGTAAGCTTGGTCGGCTTCCTACGCTTGCCGAGTTTCCTGCCGGGGACCTCCAGTCGTTCCTCAGCGATGTCGCTGAGTTGGTTGTCGTATGCCGAGCCGAGTCTGGCTCGTGCGACCGCTTCGTCGTATTCACTTCCAAACATGTGTGACATTTATGCAGTTATCCCTTCTTCGGTGAATTTGATTTCGGTGCGTGTAACCGCGTGCTCTTCGTCGGAGCGTGCGCGCTCGATCCGTACGAGACCTGGACAAACGGCATGTGACCACTTGGCGTAGCCGTCTTCCCTGACGATCACGGTGCCGATTTTGATGTAGCCTCGGCAGCGTGGGCAAACTGTGGTGTGCTTAGCTTGAATACGCCAGTAATTGTTCATCCGATTCCTCCTCCTCTAATACTGCAAATTTGTCCCAGCCGAAGTATTCGCAGACGATGTCCCAAATCTCAGCCCCGTCTGCGTCTTCGTAATGGTCGGGATGGTAGACGACTTCGGCGTGGACTCTCAGCGGGAACTCTGGCAATCCCATGATGGTATGGCCGGCTTCGATGAATGCATCCTCGACAGCCCTCTTGCACTCTTCCGCTCTTTCGGCCTCGACATGCATGTACAGAGCATCATGATGGGGGGCAGCCAGTGCGGGACCCCATCCCGCATCGACCAGGAGGATGCAGGCACACCGCAGCAGTTCCGCACATCCCGCCTGCTGAGGGAAGTTCAGGACACTGTTCGCACTCATGTGTTCGGTCGACTGCCGCCACCCGAAATCCGTTTCCACGTAGCCACGTTCTTCGGCGAGCTTGGCTTGATCTTCAGCCCACTGCCAGTAGACCGCGTACCCCTGCTTGTGGCGGTTGATGATTTTTTGTGCTTTCCAGAGGGGCACGCCAAGGTATGTGCTGAGCGTCTCGCCACCAACGCCGTACTGGATCGCAAGCTTCGCAGTCTTGTGCTGTGCCCGGATGATTTCCAGTTCCTTGTTTTTCTTGTCCCTCATGGTTCCGAACGGTACTGCCTCGGTGACAGCAGCAAATTCCATGTAAGAGTCTGCCCCAGACGAATAGATCCGCATCAACTCGGGGTCGCCAGAGAATCCTGCCGCCAGCCAGTCTTCAGCGCCAGTCACGTCACATGCGACCAGTGCCATGCCTTCCCGCGGCGTAATCAGGTTGCGAACCCAATGCGGCCGGCTGAGCAGGAAGTCTTTGGCTTTGGGGTTGTTCCGAGACGTGACCGTGCCAAACATCCACAGCGTCGAGCGGTTGAACCCGTCCTCGCCGAGCACGGTCTCGAAGCGGCTGAGGTTGTTCAGCGATTTCCGGCACTGACGCAGTGGTTGGAGTTCGGGGTAGGCGTTACACATGTCGCCGAAGTAATCGTCTTCGAGCATGGGATCGCCTGACGGCGTAGCTTGCCACATAGCCCCGCGGTTGCCGACAGTTATGCCCTTGGACGCCAATAGCTCTGCGAACTTGTTCATCTTGAACACGGGATGCGGCTTGGTCTTGGTCGTTTCCTTTCCTTCAATCACGTAAACACCGTAGCGGTGCGTCTCTTCGATCTTGTTGGCGATGCTGAGCTTGAGCTTCGGGGATTCGTCTTCGATGGCACGGAAACGTTCGGGGTCCACGGGGACGCCGTTATGCTCGAAGAATGCGTTCGCCTTGCAGTATTTCCCACGCCAGAGGGCCTGTTCGAGGTCCAGTTCAGGAAGCATCTGACGGCCCAGCCAGACGGTCGCATTCACGTCCTCTTCGCAATAGGCAAGGATCCGCTTCTGGTGCTGTTCCATCGCGATGCCTTCGGGCGGCTTCGTGCCGTTCTGAATGATGTAGTCACGCTCTTTGTCCTTGCTGCTCTTCCAGAAGTCCATCGGATTGCCGCCGAAGTAAGTCACGGCATCCACCAACCCTGTGCCCAAGTCCTTCAGGCAGTCCTTCCCACGCCACTTGCCGTTGATCATGTTCAGGAACTCGACGTAGAGGTCAACGCAATACTCTGGCAGTTCCCAGCCGAGCGACAGCATGGTCTTCAGTTCCGCGGGCAGGTTGTAGCCAAGGAAGAGCGTGTTCTTTGGATCGGGGAATGGGCTGGCGGCCGGCTTGTCGAAGAACATCTCGATCCGCCGGCCTTTGTGGAAGCCATGGGCAACGAGGCACACCGGGCGTTGTTTTTCGCCCGGTCGTGCCACGTACTCCGTATCGGGGACGTAGACATACGGAAAGCGTTCAGGTGTCAGCTTACTCGACATCTTCTTCGTCCTCGCGCGCTGCTACGCCGCCGCTCATGTAGTCGGTTACCACCTTGTCGTCGGCGACGTTTATGTTGGAATCGAATGCGTCCATAAGCATTTGCTCGAAGGACGGCAACGACGACCACTTGGGCTCGGGAATGGGCTGGTCGGCGATCTCAACGTTGTA
>Ga0302193_10003912_pt1 | contig 11893 bp, 10 predicted proteins | sample II_Bog_E3_3_FD_200228 | JGI IMG/M metagenome (GOLD analysis project Ga0302193, IMG submission 200228) | Peat permafrost microbial communities from Stordalen Mire near Abisko, Sweden - II_Bog_E3_3 | ecosystem: Environmental > Terrestrial > Soil > Wetlands > Peat | place: Sweden: Abisko...
CTGCGGTCACTTTCCAGGACACCCCATCATGCCCGGCGTCCTCGTCGTCGAAGCCATGGCCCAGGCCGGCTGCATCCTGCTGCTCACCCAGGTTCCCGACCGCGAAAAGAAGCTGGTTCTCTTCACCGGCATCGAGGCCGCCAAATTCCGCCGCCCCATCACCCCCGGCGACCAGTTGCGGCTGGAGGTGGATGTGCTCAGCTTCCGCCCCCGTCTCGGCCGCATGGAGGGCAAGGCCTTTGTCGATGGCAAGCTGGCCTGCGAAGCCACGCTCACCTGTTCCGTCGTTCCCCGCCAGCGCAAATCCGAGCCCACGGCGAGCGGGGCCGCCGAGTGAGCGTCCATCCCAGTTCGGTCATCACCCCCGGCGCGCAGGTGCCGGAGTCGTGTACCGTTGGCCCCTTTTGCACCATCGGACCCGAGGTGGTGCTCGGCGAGAGCTGTCATCTCGTCTCCCATGTCGTTCTCGATGGCCGCACCCGCATCGGCGCGCGCAACACCATCTATGCCTTCACTTCGATCGGCATCCCGCCCCAGGACCTGAAGTACGCCGGCGAGCCCACCCAGACTGAGGTCGGCGACGACAACACCATCCGCGAGTGCGTCACCGTCTCGCGCGGCACGGTCAAGGGCGGCGGCCTGACGCGGATCGGGTCGGGATGCCTCCTGATGACCCAGGTCCACATCGGCCACGACAGCCACGTCGGCTCCCACTGCATTCTCGCCAACGCCGCCACCCTCGCCGGCCACGTCTTCGTCGAGGACTACTCCACCGTGGGCGCATTCAGCGCCGTCCACCAGTTCTGCACGGTCGGCGAGTACGCCTACATTGGCGGCGGCTCCATGATCACCCAGGATGTGATGCCCTACTCGCTCACCAGCGCGCGGCGCGAAAACAAGGCCTTCGGCATCAACAAGGTCGGCCTCACCCGCCGCGGTTTTTCCCCCGCCCGCCTGCAGGCGCTGCAAAAAGCCTATCGCCTTCTGCTCGCCGCCAAGCTCAACACCACCGGCGCGATCGAGAAAATCCAAGCCCTCGACATCCCGGAAGAGGCCCGCGCCGACATTGAGCGCCTGGTCGCCTTCATCGGCCGCAGCGTGCGCGGCGTGGTCAAGTAGCCCAATGCCCCCCGGCTCCAGCGCGGAAAACAAACTCGGCCTCATCGCCGGCAACGGCCGCTTTCCCTTCCTCCTGCTGGACGCGGCGCGCGCCGAGGGCCGCCCCGTGGTCGTCGCCGCCATCAAGGAGGAGACCGACCCCGAAATCGAAGCCCGCGCCGCCGCCGACCCCGGAATCACCGTCCACTGGCTTTCGCTCGGCGAACTCTCCAAACTCATTGAGACCTTCCAGCGCGCCGGCGTTACCCGCGCCGTGATGGCCGGCCAGGTCAAGCATAAGCAGATCTTCTCTTCGATTCGCCCCGACTGGCGTCTGGCCAAGCTCCTCCTCAGCCTGCGCACGCGCTCGACCGACATCCTGCTCGGCGCGGTCGCCAAGGTTCTCGGCGACGAAGGAATCGAACTCATCTCGTCAACAGCCTTCCTCGAACCGCTGCTGGCGAAGGAAGGTGTGCTCTCGAGCCGCGCGCCCAGCGACGAAGAGCGCCGCAACATCGACTACGGCCTGACCGTTGCCCACGGCCTCTCCAGCTTCGACATCGGCCAGACGGTCGTCGTCGCGGCGCAGGCCTGCGTCGCCGTCGAAGCTATGGAAGGCACCGACCAGACCATCGAGCGCGCCGGCGAGCTCATGCGCTCGCTCGACGAAGAGGCCTCCACGCTGGAGCGCGGCCTCACCGTAGTCAAGCTCCCCAAGCCCAAACAAGACATGCGCTTCGACGTCCCCGTCATCGGCCTGCGAACGCTGGAGACGATGATCCGTGCCGGCGCAACCTGCCTGGCCATTGAAGCGGAGCGGACACTTCTCTTTGACGGGGAGACGCTCTTCCGCCGCGCCGGTGAGGCGGACATTGCCATTGTTGGCGTCCCGCGCCGATCGTAAATTCCACAGAATCGTTCGTGCGGGCGCAGGATTCGGCGGACGCAATTGTCATTCCTTTGTCACAGAACGTGAAACCAGGTAATTTTCAGCGTCCAATGCCCTCAGTGGCGCGTCTCTTAAGCTGATTGCCGAAACCACCCCCGGAGGTCTCCAAAATGAAGAAATTCGCTCTGCTCTCGCTCGCCGCGGCCCTCGCCTTCACCATCCCCGCCCACGCCGGCAGCCCGCTCGAACCCGGCGCCACCGCCCCCGCGTTCACCCTGCCCTCGCAGGACAACACCCCCATCACCCTCGCGGAATACAAAGGCAAGTGGGTCGTCGTCTACTTCTATCCCAAGGATTTCACCGGCGGCTGCACCCTTGAGGCTCACAACTTCCAGCGCGATCTGGACAAATACACGGCCGCCAACGCCGTGATCCTCGGCGTGAGCCTCGACACCGCCGACAGCCACAAGGGCTTCTGCACCAAAGAGAGCCTCACTTTCAAGCTGCTCGCCGACCCCAACCACACCGTCGTCGATGCCTTCGGCGTCCCCATCAAGACCGTCCAGACTCCCAACGGCCCGATGACCATCGCCATGCGCCAGACCTTCCTCATCGACCCCTCCGGCAAGGTCGTCAAGACCTGGGACGTGAAAGACATTCCGAATCACAGCGCCGAGGTGCTTTCGGCCATCGCCGCAGGCGGCAAGTAACAAGGCAAGTTACCCCGAGACACCAAAGCCCGGTCATCGAATCTTTCGATGACCGGGCCTTTTTCGTGTCGCTTCCCCGGCGGGATGAGTTATCCTCTGGCTGGCTTGCGGGTTGCGGACTTCTTGGCGACTGACTTCTTCACAGCGGCTTTTTTCGCCGGAGCCTGCTTCGCCGCCGCTTTCTTGACAGCCTTCTTCACGGCGGCCTTTTTCGCCGGGGCTTTCTTCGCGGCTTTCTTGGGCGCGGCGGCTTTCTTTGCCGGAGCCACCTTGGTTGCGGCGGCTTTCTTCACCGTTGCCGATTTTCCCGCCACAGCCTTGGCCGGCGGTGCGGCCTTGGCCGCGCTCTTCTTGACGGCTGTCTTCTTAGCCGACTTCTTGATCGCGGCAGACTTCGACTTTGCGGGCGGCTTACTCGTGCTTTTGGCAGTAGCTTTCTTGGCCGCGGCTTTCTTGCCAGCCGGCTTCACCACCTTTTCAGCCTTCTTTCGATCCTTTTTCTCTGCGGCTTTCTTGTCCGCCTTTTTGCTCGCCTTTTTCTCAGCCTTCCGCGCCTTCTTGTCAGCCTTCTTGGCTTTCTTCCGGAGGCTCTTCGCCTTCTCCTCCGGGAGTGGCTCGAAGACGATTACCGCTTCCACAACCTCGGCTTCAATGTGCGAAACGATCTCCTCTTCCTCATCTTCGCGCTCAGCTTTATCGGCGCGCGCAGCTTCGGCGGACGGGCTTGTTTCGTCTGAATCACTGCGAGCGTACATGCGGATTTCTTCTGTCATTCCACTTGCCTCCAGCGGTCATTCGCTGTTTCAGGATGGTGCGGGAGATTTCACGCGAAATCTGGGGCGTGTTGCCCCGCGGCGAACATTGTAACAACAGCCCGGATGAAATGGACAGCGGCTGAAACACCGGGCGCTTTAGTTCCCGCGTTTTTCCTTCGCATTGCTCTTTGGCCCTGGCTGCGCCTTCTTTGTTTCACCAGGCTTCTTCGTGTTCCCAGCACCGCCCTTGGCGGCAGCGCCTGGCTCTCGTCCGCCGCCTCTTCGGCGCCGTCCGCGGTAGCTGTAACTCTTCTTCGCCGCGCCCTCTTTTGTCTCGGCCTGCGCTTTCTCGCTGTCCGCCGCGGAACTCGGCGCACTCTTCTTACCGGCGCCTCGCTTGGATGCGTTATGCGCCGGTTCGCGGGTTCGCGGCGCCAAACGTACGGGAGCCTCCACATGAATCCGCTGACCCGCCATCACCGAGGTCCCGGTCAGGCGATTCCACTGATGAAGGTCGTCCAGAGACACTCCGAACCGGTCGGCGATGGTCACCAGAGTATCTCCACGCCGCGCCTTGTACGTCTCATGGTGCGCGGCCAGGCTCGCCACCGGAGCTACGGGAATCACCAGCGACTCAACGTTGGTCAGCGGGGCGCCCTTCTCAAGCTGGTTCACCTGAGCCAATTGCTCCACCGATACGCGGAAATTCTGCGCGACGCTGCTCAAGCTATCTTCGGAAGTCACACGATGGAAGCGCCACTGCGTCCGCTTGTCTGCGGGAATCTCGGCGATCCGCTTCTGGTAAAGCGCCGCCGTCCCGGCCGGCAGGTGGAGGCTGAATGGCTCCGTCAGCAGGCTCGCGGGTGGCGTCGTCATCCGCAGCAAACTAGGATTCAGCGCCGCGATCTCCGATATCTGCCCGTCCACCACGTCCGCCACCAGCCGAAGGTCGACCGAGTAATCGATGGGAACCGTGTCGTAGGTGATCGGTGGATCGAGCTCGACATCCGTAAATCCGTACTGCGTTGGATTTTTGGTGATGATGATCGCCGCCAGAATCATCGGCACATAGTTCTTTGTCTCGCCGGGCAGGTTGTTGCGCTTGTATAGCTCCCAGTAGTCGGCGTAGCCGGTCTTCTGCACGGCGCGCTGCACATTCCCCGACCCCCAGTCGTACCCGGCCATCGCCAGATACCAGTCCCCCAGTTGGTCGTAGATGAATTTCATGTACTTCGCGTAGGCGCGCGTCGATTTCTCCGGATCGAAGCGCTCATCGACATAGCCATTGCGCACCAGCCCGTAATCGCCATGCGGCATGAATTGCCACATACCGCCGGCCCCCGAACCGCCATTGAGGGCGCGCGGCTGAAACGCCGATTCGGCAACGGCAAGGTAGATCAGATCCTGCGGGACCCCTTCTTCGTTGAGCACGCGCTCGATCATCGCCTTGTACCGGCCACTGCGTTCAAGGGAATGCTTGAGCGTGTTGTGGCCTCGCTGCGAATTGGCGAAAGAGTTGATGAATCCCGCCACATAATCGTTGATGACCAGAGGCAAATCGGATTTGGTCGTGGCCAGTTCTTCCTTGGCCTTGGCCACCAGGTTGGGGTCGACTTCAAACGTAACGTCATTGGCCACATCGGCCGGTACGGGTTCAATGGGCGGAGCAAAACCGTTGCCCTGCTTCAGCGCCTCCATCTCAAGCCCGTTGACCGCGTCCAGAACCCGGTTGAATTCCTCATCCAGCAGGGGGTCGGCCTTGATGTCCAGGCCGCTGGCCAGCATCATGTCCACGGCCGCGTCAAAATCCACCTTGGCCTGGACCAGTTGGCCTTTGCGGTAGTGCGCCTCGCCGCTGCGCACGGCGCGCTCCGCCTGCTCGATCAGGAGCTGTACCCGGCGCTGCTCGGGGCTGACAGGAGGTGGGGCCGCCATCAGCGGCTGGGGCGCCGGCTGCTGGATCGCAGGAGCGGTCGTCTGGGGCTGATTATCCTGCGCGACCGGGATCGCTTGCCGATCTCCGCAGCCAGTCAGTCCCGCCGCCCATCCAAGCGGAAGCGCCAGCGCAATGCAGCCGAAGATGCGGTTTCGGAAAATGCCCATAGAAGGAAGACGCGGCACAGGCAAAACCACCGCCCGGGGGCGCGGAAATACCTCGCTACTCCCTCGATGATAAGCTATGAGTCTGGGGGCACCCGCGAACCAACGCCGAATTGCCGCCCGGTGACTCTCCCTCATGGATGCAAGCCTCCTCAGAAACTTCGCCATCATTGCCCACATCGACCACGGCAAGTCGACCTTGTCGGACCGTCTGCTGGAGATGACCGGCTCCCTGACCGCCCGCGAGATGCACGCCCAGGTGCTGGACGCAATGGATCTGGAGCGCGAGCGCGGCATCACCATCAAGGCCCACGCGGTGCGCATGATGTACAAGGCGCGCGATGGCGTCACCTATCAGCTCAACCTCATCGACACGCCCGGCCACGTCGACTTCAGCTACGAGGTCTCCCGCTCCCTGGCCTCCTGCGAGGGCGCCCTGCTCGTCGTCGACGCCAGCCAGGGCGTGGAGGCGCAGACCCTCGCCAACGCCTTCCTGGCCATCAACGGCGGCCTGGAGATCATCCCCGTCATCAACAAAATCGACCTGCCCTCGGCCGACATCGTCCGCACCCAGGAAGCGATCGAGCAGGCCGTCGGCCTGGACGCCACCGACGCAATCCCCGTCAGCGCCAAGACCGGCCAGGGCGTGGAAGAGGTCCTGGAGGCGATCGTCCATCGCCTTCCGCCCCCCAAGGGCGACATCAACGCCCCGCTGCAAGCGCTCATCTTCGATTCCTGGTTCGATCCGTATCGCGGCGTCGTGGTTCTGGCCCGCGTCGTTCACGGCCGCATGAAGCAGGGACAGAAGATCCGTTTCCTGTCGAACGGCAGGGTCTTCAACATCGACACCATGGGCGTGCTGACGCCCAAGCCCGTGGCCATCGCCGAGCTCACCGCCGGCGAAGTCGGCTTTTTCACCGCGACCATCAAGAACGTCGCCGACACCAAAATTGGCGACACCGTCACCGACGATGAAAACCCCGCCCCGGAGGCCCTCCCCGGCTTCATGGAGATCATGCCCATGGTCTTCGCCGGCCTCTACACCGTCGATTCGCACGAACACACGCTGCTGCGCGACGCGCTCGAAAAGCTCCGCCTCAACGACTCCTCCTTCTTCTTTGAACCGGAAAGCTCCGTCGCCCTCGGCTTCGGCTTCCGCTGCGGCTTCCTCGGCCTGCTGCACATGGAGATCATCCAGGAGCGGATCGAGCGCGAGTACAACCTGGACCTGATCACCACCGCTCCCGGCGTGCGCTACCGCATCACCCTCACCAGCGGCGAAGTGGTCGAGGTGGAAAATCCCTCGCGCTGGCCCGAGCCCACCAACATCGAGACCATCGAAGAGCCCGTCATCCACGCCATGATCCTCACCAATGAGGAATATGTCGGCGGCATCCTCAAGCTGCTGGAAGAGAAACGCGGACGTCAGAAGAACTTCGAGTACGTCTCGGCGACCCGCGTGATGCTCACCTACGAGCTGCCGCTCAACGAGATCGTGCTCGACTTTTACGACCGCCTCAAATCCGTCTCCCGCGGCTACGCCTCGCTGGATTACAAACTGGCCGGCATGTGGGAGTCGCCCATGGTCAAGATGGATATCCTGGTCTCCGGCGAACCCGTCGACGCGCTCTCCATCATCGTCCACAAAGAGTTCGCGTACGACCGCGGCAAGGCGCTCGTTTCCAAGATGCGCGAGTTGATTCCGCGTCAGCAGTTCGAGGTCGCCATCCAAGCCGCCATCGGGGCCAAGATCGTGGCCCGCGAAACCGTGGCCGCCCTGCGCAAGAACGTCATCGCCAAGTGCTACGGCGGCGACATCAGCCGCAAGCGCAAGCTGCTTGACAAGCAAAAGGAAGGCAAGAAGCGCATGAAGCGGATCGGCAAAGTGGATATCCCGCAGGAAGCGTTCCTGGCCGTGCTCCGGGTCGGCGAGGACTCCCAATCCTGATCGATCCCGCCCCAGCCCAATCGATCCCAATCGACGAAGGCTCATTGGAAGGCCGTTTTTCCATGAAGAAACGACGTCAGAGCTCAGGCGGACGACCCGCATTCGCGGGCTATTTTCCTGTGGGTAAACGCATCCAGCAGGTTGGCGGCCCACGGTGGCGCATTGGCCGCCTTTCCCATGGATTCATCGGCTATTCATGCGCATCTGTGGAAAGCTTCCCGAGGCGCGGGACGCGAGGATTTGCGGTCCTGGATTCGATTTCCACCGCGGGTAAAGCTATAAATTGCTGAATAATATGGTGGTTGTTTTTCCTATCAGAAATGCGCCGTCTTTGGCAAGGGTAAAAGGTGCCGTTTTCGGACATTTTCAGGAAAAACTAATCCACAGACTTTTCCACAGATCGCAGGCAACCAGCCCGGTTTTTCGCCTCGCCGCAAGGTGCGCATTTTATTGGTCTAAACCGCGGAATTCGAGCTCTGCCGATTGCGTTTTTCCCCAGTGCCGGGCGTCATTCTAAACCTGTTTCGCCGTTTGCGAGGAAGTAAAGCTCCCACAAGCGGAGCGAAGAACCCCTGGGTTGCTGGGGGTTCTTCGCTCTGTGGCTGTTTGCGGATTACTTCTTGGGAGCGGTCGAAGGAGACGGAGCCGCCGGCTTGGTGGCCGATGCGCCGGGAGTCTTCGGGGCCGCGGGCGGAGCCGGGACACCGGACTTGGTGTTGTAGCCATCCACCACCGCCTGCGTGATGTTGGTTGCGTCGGCCGCCCACAGAACCGGGCTCTGCTGCTGGCTGACGTCGATCACCAGGGTGTAGCCCGCATCCTTGGCGACGCCGGAGACGACTTCATATACCTTGGAGGCGAGAGTGTTGTACATCTCCTGCACTTCGGTCTGGAAGTCGTTCTGGGCATCCTCGGCGGCGCGTTGCAGGCTCTTGGTCTTGTCGTCGATCGACTTGGTGCGGGCTGCGGTCTCGGCCGGGCTCAGCTTGTCGCCCTGCGCCTGCAACTGCTTCTTCAGGTTGTCGATCTCGTCGCTCTGAGCCTTCAGTTGGGACCGTTTGGGCTCGAACTTTTTCTGCAGGTCGGAGAAATCGCGCTGGCCTTCGTTGGTTTGGGCTACGGCTACCTGGAACGCGATCACGGCAACCTTTGCCGGAAGGGCGGGGGCAGCGGCGGCAGCCGATGTTTGGGCGGCGGCAGTCAGCGTCAACGCCGATGCCAGCAGAACTGTAAGACCGAAAATGCGCTTCATTTGAATCGAGAACTCCTTCAGTGTTCCTGGTGTGTGCCCGCATTCCTTCATGGAAGCAAGACGTTGCTTCCTGTGAAAGCTCTCAGGTCTTTACGGGGATCTGTCCAGCCGGAACCAGCGGAACACAGGTAAGACGCGGACAGAGACGTCAGCAGGAACTACTTGGATTATAGGAGTGTGGATAGGCTTGGTCAAACCGCCACAGGATGAAAATTCCCCCAATTTGCAGGTTTTCGCTGGATTTCCGCCTCGGCCGAACTCAACGAATCCCGATCGGTCCCGGATGCCAGATCCCAAACCGCTGCGCCAGAACGAATCCAAGGCCGGCCAGGTTGACCAGAAGCAGCAGCGACCCCAGAACGAAGAACGGAATCTGCAGCACCGGCCAGAACGTAGCGGGCATTTGATCCACCAGCTTGTCGGCCAGGCTCTCGTTGAAGCGGGTCGGCTGATCCTCGCCCTCGCCGGCCGGCCTCCACTCCGACGCCAGAAACGCCGCGCGCAGGTTGGAGAAGAGCACAGCCGCGAAGATGATGGAAATCACATTGGGCAACTGGCGCAACGCCACCGTGGAAAGGACATTGAGCGAATAAGTTACAAAAATGAGCGCGGCCGCCGGCCAGCTCTTCTCCCGCACCCCCATGCCGCCCAGCACATAAGCCGCCGCCGCAACTACCCCCAGCACGATGGCGATCCCATTGCCTGTCAACAAAGCCATGCCCAGGGTCGCCACCGCGAGCAGCATGCAAATCCAGAAGCCCTGCTGCCCCAGGTAGTTCACATCCCATGCGTTCTCCACTGTGGGCCAGAACAAGCTCTTGAGCCAGCCGTCGGAACGCCTGACTTCTGAAGTTAGGTTGAGCGATTGCATGAGTTCCAGAGTGACTGAGGCTCGCCCCGGTGTCAAGGAACGATTGAGGGTTCCGGGGCCGGGATCTTGGGGCTGAAATGCGGGCCAGCGCGCGGCGGGCTTGCACCCGGCTACCTCCAGAAGGAAGTTACCATGCAAATCGAGTACATCGTGTTCGATTTGCATGGTTGTTTTCATTGCTTGTGCGACCATATTACCTTGTATATTGAACACAAGGCGTTTAATATACAAGGATGATTAAGCGAATCGCGGCTGCGGAGATTGAGGAGGCGCTGCTGTATCAGGCGGCTGTGGCCATCGTCGGCCCGCGCCAGGTGGGCAAGACCACGCTGGCGCGCGAGATCGCCGAGAAGCGCCCCGGCTCGGTCTACCTGGACCTGGAGTCGCCCGCGAATCGCGACCGCCTCGCCGATCCGGAGCTTTATCTTCAGCAGTTTGAGGACACGTTGGTAGTCCTGGACGAGATTCATCGCGCGCCCGAGATCTTCGCCTCCCTGCGCGGCATCATCGACCAGGGACGCCGCGCCGGCAAAGGCATCGGCCGCTTCCTCATCCTCGGCTCCGCCTCCATGGACCTGCTTCGCCAGTCCAGCGAGAGCCTGGCCGGCCGCATCTCCTATATCGAGATGGACCCATTTCTGACGCTGGAGCTGCCGGCAGACATCGGCACACTCACCAGGTTATGGCTGCGCGGCGGATTTCCCGGCAGCTACCTCGCCTCCAGCGACGCCCAGAGCCTGCGCTGGCGGGGAGACTTCATCCGCACCTATCTCGAGCGCGACGTTCCGCAGTTTGGCCCCCGCGTGCCGGCGGTCTTGCTGGAGAAGCTCTGGACCATGCTCGCGCACGGGCAGGGAACGCTACTGAACGCCTCCCGCCTGGCGTCGGCGCTCCAGATCTCCGCTCCCACCGTGCAGCGCTACATCGACCTCCTCGCCGACCTGCTCCTCGTCAGGCGCTTGCAGCCGTTTCACCGCAACGCCGGCAAACGGCTCGTCAAATCCCCCAAGGTCTACATTCGCGATAGCGGCCTGGTGCATGCGCTGCTGGGCTTGCGCACCTTCAACGATCTTGCTGGACACCCCGTCTCGGGCCTATCCTGGGAGGGCTTTGTCATCGAGAGTTTGCTCGCAGTGGCGCCGGAGCGCGCCTTCGCCAGCTTTTACCGCACGGTCGCCGGCGCCGAGATCGACCTGCTCCTCGAGCTTCCCGGCGGCGCTCTTTGGGCCATCGAGATCAAGCGCAGCCTGTCGGCCCGCCCCGAGAAAGGCTTCCACATCGCCTGCGAGGACCTGAAGCCGGACAAGCGCTTCGTGGTCAACGCTGGGCTCGAGCAGTACCCCGTCGACGCGCAGACCACCGCCATCGGCCTGCCTGGCATCGCCAAAATGCTCCATGCTCTCAACCGCTGACGCCCCTCATCCACAGACGCGCCCGACACTCTGACGAGGGTGTTGACCGCATTTACAGACAATTTGAAAGCCGCGGGACAACTCGTGCGCAACCTTGTAAATCGAACACGGCGTGTTCGATTTACAAGGTTGCTGGGAAGCAAAAACGATGTGATCGGAGAAAGGCCGCAGGGCTGCGCCCGATCCGCACATGAGAGCGACCGGCGCTAGAACGTCGTCGAAACCGTTAGCCGGAACGTCTTGCGCGGCTCCCGCAACTGATACTGCGAGCCATAGGCCTGCAGTGATTCCGCATAGGAGTAGTCGCCTGCGCCGCCCGCCGGAAACATCTCGCGGGTAATCAGGTTGTATCCCGGGTCCCGGCGGTCGAGCGCCAGCGGGTTCCACGCGTAATACAGCCGGAACGGAGCGTTGATGATCGGCATAATCACCTGCAGCTCCGCGCCCGTGGACATGCGCGGGAAGAAATTCGTCCCCGACAGCGGCCGGATCTGGTTGTTGAACTTGATCTGGACTCCGCCCTCGCAGGTACCGTTGTTATAGACCGGGCAGCCGTAGAGGGGGGCGTTCAGAGCGGCCGCGCCCTCCGGGCTCTGCTTCAACTGCGACTTTACCAGCGCCGAATCGATGCCCAGGTCGTTGAAGATCGCAAAGGTCACCGGGCCCGCGATCGGAATACGGTACTCGATGTTGTTCGTCAAGTTGGTGTCGCCACCCACCTGCACAATGCTGTAGACCGGCAGCGGAATCTGTATGCACTGACCGAGCTGCGGATTGTTTGGGTCGCGCGGGACGCAGCTTCCATCCGGATTGGTCAGGTTGAACTGAATCCGGTTGGGAATATAGGCGAACGGCGTG
>Ga0302193_10003915_pt1 | contig 11889 bp, 8 predicted proteins | sample II_Bog_E3_3_FD_200228 | JGI IMG/M metagenome (GOLD analysis project Ga0302193, IMG submission 200228) | Peat permafrost microbial communities from Stordalen Mire near Abisko, Sweden - II_Bog_E3_3 | ecosystem: Environmental > Terrestrial > Soil > Wetlands > Peat | place: Sweden: Abisko, Stordalen...
GGACTGGAGCGGCAGGGCCGCATCCATGAGGTGCCAGGTCATGAAGACCGCATCGCGGCCATTGCCAAGGAGTATGCCAAGTCGCCCGATAACACGCTGGTAGTCTCGCCCGACAATCGTTCCCGCGCCGAGATCAACCAGGCCATCCACGCCGAGCTACAGGGGAAAGGCGTTGTCGGCAGGGAGGAACACCGCGCCCAGGTGCTTGTACCGCGCCAGGACCTTACCGGAGCGGATCGTATATGGGCGGCACGGTACAACCCCGGCGACGTGTTGCGCTATTCGCGCGGCTCCAAAGAAACCGGCATCGGCAAAGGCGAGTATGCGCGGGTTAAGAGCGTTGATGCGCCCAATAACCGGCTCACCGTCGAGCGCAAGAGCGGCGAGGAAGTGAGCTACGATCCCCGGCGCCAGCAGGGTGTATCTGTCTACCGCGAACAGGAGCGGGCCTTTTCAGTGGGAGACCGTGTGCAGCTCACCGCGCCGTATCCAGACTTGAAGCTGGCCAACCGTGAGCTTGGAACCGTCGAAGGCATCGGCCAGGATGGGCGGATGAGTTTGAAGATGGACGGAGGCCGCCCAGGTGATCGTGTCGTCGAGCTTGATTCGGTGAAGAATCCGCACCTTGACCATGGTTACGCGGTAACGAGTCACAGCAGCCAGGGGCAGACCGCCGACCGTGTGCTGATCCATGCCGATACCGAGCTGGGAGCCAAAGACCTGCTCAACAACCGCATGGCCTACGTTGCCGTTTCGCGCGGCGCATACGACGCGCAAATCTTCACCAACGACCGCGAGAAGCTGGGCGCGGCGCTGGGGCATGATGTGTCGCACAGCAGCGCCCATGCGCCGGAGATGAAGCCAGTACAGAAGCAGGAGCAGGCCGTCACGCCACAGCGGGAGATCGCGCCGAAGCAGGAGCAAGGAGAAGATTTTGGTTTGGGCCTCTAGTCCAAAAAATGGGGCTTGGAACCACAACACGCAACGGACCCCAGTTTACTTTCGCGGGGATGGGCAATAATAACTAGCATGGAGAATCCACGATTCGTCGTGGACAAACACATCCGCAACGAGCACAGAACGGCGAGCTTGCACATGAATCTGATCAAGTCCAAAAAACGGGTTACAGACCACGGAGAGGTGTTCACGCCTCAGTGGTTGGTTGAAGCGATGCTTGACCTCGTGAAGGGCGAGACGGAGCGCATTGACTCTCGTTTTCTGGAGCCTGCTTTCGGAAGTGGGAACTTCCTCGTCCCTGTCTTGCAGCGCAAATTGGCCGCCGTAGAGGCCAAGTTCGGCAAGTCCGACTTTGAGCGGCGACATTACGCATTGTTGGCGGTGATGTGCGCCTACGGGATTGAAATCTTGGCAGATAATATCGCTGAATGCCGCGCAAATATGCTTGCGGTCTTTACCGACTACCTCAGTTTGGATGAGACGGATGACCTCTATCGAGCCGCTTTCTATGTCTTGTCAGAGAACCTCGTGCATGGCGACGCACTGACGATGCTCATGCATGACGGCCAGCCCATCACCTTTGCCGAGTGGGGCTACCTCGGCAAGGGCAAGTTCCAGCGGCGAGACTTCCGTTTTGATGCTCTTACGCAAATGTCTTCTTTCAGTCAGGAAGGCGCACTCTTTGCCCATCTCGGTAAGCATGAGGTCTTCACACCACTGAAGGCGTATCCCCCGATGACTGCGCGTGAGCTTGCTGGCTTGCTTTTGGACGATGGCATAAGGGAGGCCGTATGAACGATCAGGCGAGCTTTACGCTTCGCGGGCGCAACCCGGACGTTTTGACCTGCATAGCCAATCTTTCCAACGACGAGGTGTTCACGCCGCCAGCGTTTGCTAACCGGATGCTCGATACTCTGGCCGAGTCCTGGGCAGCAAACAACGGCGGAGCAGACCTCTGGGCGGATAGTTCCGTTAGGTTCCTTGACCCGTTCACGAAGTCCGGTGTCTTCCTGCGCGAGATCACCGGACGAATGATAAAAGGGCTGGAAGCCGAAATCCCGGACCTGCAAGTGCGCGTCGATCATATCCTGACGCACCAGGTGTTCGGCATTGGCACCACTCAACTAACCAGCTTGCTCGCGCGCCGCAGCCTCTATTGCTCAAAGCACGCGAATGGCTTACATTCCGTCACTAAAAACTTTGTCAGTGATCGTGGCAATATCTGGTTCGAGCGCACCGAGCATTCCTGGGCTAATGGCAAATGCAGCTTTTGTTGCGCCAGCAAGGAATCCCTTGACCATGGCGAGGGAATGGAAACCCACGCTTATGCGTTCATTCATACCGACGATATTAAGGCTCGGGTTGCCGAGTTGTTTGGAGGCGTAATGCAGTTCGACGTAATCATCGGCAACCCGCCATATCAACTGAATACAGATGGATTCGGAGCACAGGCACGCCCCATCTACCAGCAGTTCGTCCAACAGGCCAAAGCGCTCGACCCCCGATTTCTGTGTATGGTTATTCCGGCACGGTGGTTCTCGGGTGGCATGGGCCTGGACGAGTTCCGCGAGTCGATGCTTACCGACGGCCGAGTGCGTTCAATTGACGACTACCTCACAGCTTCGGAAGTCTTCCCAGGGGTCGGCCTCAAGGGCGGGGTCTGCTACTTCCTCTGGGACCGCGACAATCCCGGGGCCTGTCGCGTCACCACGAACTACAAGGACGTGCCACCATCTACCGCAACCCGTCCACTGCTTGAAGAGGGTGCCGATGTCTTCATTCGCTTCAACGCCGGGTTGTCGATCCTCAAGAAGGTCGCAGCTACCGAAACTGGTAGCAGCAAGTCTTTGGAACTTCCTAAGGCAAAGAAGTTCATGAACTTAGTCAGCTCGATTGGCGCATTTGGGCTCGAAAGCACCTTCAGGGGCAAAGAGAATAAGTCTGGAGATGACCTCAAGGTCTATAGGAATGGTGGGGTTGGATATGTCGCAAGGGCGAAGATAGCCAAGGAACAAATCGTCTTCGACAAGTGGAAAGTCTTCATTGGCCGCGCCGCTCCTGGGACAGGCAATAAAGACACCTACCCGCACAAGATACTCAGCACACCATTCATCGGAGAGCCCGGAAGCATCTCGTCCTGGACTTACATGCACATCGGACCGTTCGACACGAAGACTGAGGCCGAGAGCGTCTTATCATATCTCTCCTGTCGTCTGACTCGTCTCCTGATCCTTTTGCACAAGCCATCTCAGGACACGACGCGCAAGGTCTACACGTTCGTGCCGAAGCAAAAGTGGACGAAGCGGTGGACGGACGAAGCACTGTACAAGAAGTACGGCATCACTGAGGAAGAAATCGCCTTCATTGAAACGCTTGTGCGTCCGATGGAGTTGGACGGTGCGGATGAGTAAGCCAATTGACGAGATTCTCACACCGAAGCCAGTAGTTAGGCCGCGCATCTACGCCTATTCGATCAACGACCAGGCGCACAAGGGGCTTCTCAAGGTAGGGCAGACAACGCGCAATGTAAAGCAGCGAGTTGCTGAGCAACTCAAGACCGCGACTATCAAGAACTACAAGATCGAGCTGGACGAATCTGCCGAGCGCGACGACGGGGCGATCTTCACAGATCACGATGTACGCGCAGCACTCGTCAGGAAGAAGTTCGCGAATACTGAACTGGAATGGATGCGCTGCTCCCTCCAGAACTTGAAGACGGTGCTCACCGAACTACGCACGGGCCAACGGTTCACAGGCACGCACCACCAGACATTTCAGATGCGCCGTGAACAGGCCGAGGCGGTAGACAAGACATTCGATTATTTTCACTCGATCTGGTCTGAGGATCAGAACGCCGTGCCGCGATTCCTTTGGAACGCGAAGATGCGTTTCGGCAAGACGTTCACCGCCTACCAGCTAGCGAAGAAGCTTGGTGCAAAGCGGGTGCTCGTGTTGACCTTCAAGCCTGCGGTGGAAGACGCATGGCAGACCGATCTCGAATTCCATATCGACTTTGAAGGCTGGCACTATCTCTCTCGCAATTCCGACAGCGATCCCACCAAAATCGACGATGACAAGCCTGTTGTCTACTTCGGCTCCTTTCAGGATTTGTTGGGCCGCGACGCGGCGGGAAACATCAAGTCGAAGAACGAATGGTTGCACACTTTGAACTGGGACCTCGTGGTGTTTGACGAATACCATTTTGGCGCTTGGCGGGAAACTGCCAAGGAACTGTTCGAGGGCGAGGAAGAAACCGTTGCGAAGAAAGAGATTAAGCAATACGCCGACTTGCTGGAAGATGTGAACGAAGACCTTGGGGAGCTTTCGGAGAAGGAAACCGAGTTCCTACCCATCACGACTAAAGCCTACCTCTACCTCTCTGGAACACCGTTCAAAGCGCTGGCAACGGGTGAGTTCATCGAAGAACAAATATTCAACTGGACCTACACCGACGAACAGCGCGCCAAGCAAGATTTTGCCGCCGAGAATCCTGGCAAGTGGAACCCCTATGGGGCGCTGCCGCAGATGCGTCTGCTTACCTACCAGATGCCGGACGAGCTGCTAACGGTCGCGAGCGCCGGGGAGTTCGACGAGTTCGACCTCAACGAGTTTTTTGCGGGTACGGGCACGGGAAAGGGCGCTCAGTTTAAGCACAAGAGCGACGTACAAAAGTGGCTGGATATTATCCGGGGCCAGTACGCACCGAAGATTGTGGACGGCCTCAAGACAGGCTCGCCGCCACCGTTTCCTTATTCGGACGTGCGGCTTCTGCCCTACCTCCAGCACTCGTTCTGGTTTCTGCCTAACGTCGCCGCCTGCCATGCAATGGCGAATCTGCTTGCCGAAAAGCATAATCCCTTCTGGCATGATTACAAGTTCGTTGTGGCTGCCGGGGCATCGGCGGGAATCGGACTTGATGCTCTCCCGCCGGTCCGCAAGGCTATTGGGAGCGGTTTCGAGTCCAAGACCATCACGCTCTCGTGCGGCAAGCTCACCACAGGCGTAACCGTGCCGCAATGGTCTTCGATCCTGATGCTGCGCAATCTGAAGAGCCCTGAAACTTACTTTCAAGCCGCCTTCCGCGTGCAGTCTCCGTGGTCGATCAAGAACCCAAATGGTGATGACCCGCACGAGGAAGAAATCCTCAAACCCGCGTGCTTTGTGTTTGACTTTGCCCCCACGCGCGCGCTTCGTCAGCTCGCCGAATACGGCATCGGACTCTCTCCCAACGAGTCGAACCCAGAAAACGCCGTCAAGGATCTCGTGTCGTTCCTGCCGGTACTGGCCTACGACGGCGCGAACATGACTCAGATTGATGCTGGCGGCATTCTGGACATCGCGATGGCAGGCACCTCGGCCACGCTGCTTGCGCGCAAATGGGAGAGCGCAGTGCTGGTGAACGTGGACAACGACACGCTGCGCCGAATACTTGATAATCCCGAGGCAATGGCCGCTGTGGAACGTATCGAGGGCTGGCGGGCGCTGGGCGACAACATCATCGAGACCATCATCAACAAGAGCGAGAAGGTTAAGGAACTCAAGAACAAGGCCAAAGAAAAGGAACTGACGGCGAAACAGAAGACGCAACTGACTGACGAGGAGAAAGAGTACAAGTCCAAGCGCAAGCTCGTGCAAGAAAAGCTGATCAAGTTCGCGACGCGCATCCCTGCGTTCATGTATCTGACGGATTTCCGCGAAAATACGCTGCAAGACGTGATTACTAAATTGGAGCCGGATATGTTTCTGGCCGTCACTGGTCTGACGGTGAAGGACTTCCATCTGCTCGTACGCCTGAAGGTTTTCAACACCGAGCAGATGAACCAGGCGGTGTTTGCATTCCGCCGCTACGAGGATTCTTCACTGCGGTACACGGGGATTGAAAGCCATGATGGACTGTCTCACTACGGGCTGTACGATACTGTGGTTGCGAAAGATTGAACGATCCCGGCAAGTGGGAGCGACTACAGCAGTGGTGCGGTGAGCTGACCCGTAAATGGAACCTCGTTTGAAGATCGACAAGGCCTATTCATTCCCTTCCTTTGTACGTTTGCCTCTTACCTTCTGTGCCAGCACCACGCTGCCCTTCTGTAGTTCCTTCTGGAGCGGTCTGTAGGTTTCACGCATGTACGTCCGACGCTTTTCCTTGAATGCGGGGTTTTGTGCCTCATGCCGACGCCTGCAAGCGTCACCGCAGAAATGCTGATGTCCCCGAACTGCGTAGAACCATTGGTGACAATCCGAACACCGGCGAAACCTGGACAGCTCACCGGGCTTATGTGTGAGCTTCAATAGACTACCCACCAGGAACGATTCGAGTGCAGACCATTTGTCTTTGCCTTCGAGGCCTTAACCTAGCGAAGGACGACAAAACGGCAAAGTAGAGCCATTGCTGTCGCCAAGGGCAATCTGTGGGTATCGAGCCCCGTCATCGGCAAGACTTGCCGAGTCAACCCGGCAGATAGTGCCGCCTTTGCCTGCCTTGGTTTAGTTAACTCCCGCTGTTCTAATGGCCTCTGATGTACCGTAAAGAACGTTGAACTCGGCATTTGACTCCCCTCTTTGATATGGCATAGAGATTTTGGCGTCAGACGTGCACATAAAGCATGCGCGCGGCTTTAAATGGGGAGTTAGATATGGGAGTAGCAGGACTTGGCACGTCGCTTGGCTCGATTGCGATGCAATACGACTTCACAAAGATGACGAATCGGCAATTGTTTAACGCGGTTCAGACACTCGGAAGTGAGGGTAAAATCTCGCAAACTGACGCGAGCCAACTATCAGCGATTGCGCAAGGTGTTGACAGCACTCCGGTCGACCGGTCCCAGGTAGTTAGTGTCGCCCAGATTTTGAATGATCCGACACAACATGACTTTGTCGCTCATCTGGAGGATACGTCTGCCTCGATGCGCTCCACTCCTGGTTCCGTCGGAATGGCGCTGGTCGACTCAATGTTGAAGGACCTTCAAACCTATCAGGCAAATGCAGTAGCGGACACCGGCAAATCGATCTCGATCCAAGCATAGAACCGGCTGCTTTCGGTGGGGCCACGGCCTTTACGCCATAATTGATTGCCTCGTAAACGAATATCGCGACACTGAGTCTGGTCTCGGATAAAGCGGCCAAAAAAAGGCTACGAATGTTGCAGAGGAATTTCCAATGTTAAGCATTTCAGGATTGGGCAATACGGTCCCGGACTATTATTTCCAAACTCCAGCCGACAAGACTCTCATCGCCGAGCCATCAGATGATGGACTGGCAATAGCAGAAGGTGCCCAACAATTTTCTCTTGCTTCGAATTCGAGTTACATGTTCAGTGAGTTAAACCAGAGCATCCTCTACTCTGGCAACTTCAAGGGAGTTCAGGGTGCCATCGATAGCTATACGCAGAGTCTTCCAAATTTCCACGTCTACGACAGCCCCTACACAGCACCATCGACCAAGTTTCTCAATGACCTGGAGGCGGTCAAGAGCGATGCAAGCGCGGGGAATCTCGGAGCAGCCGCATCGGACCTCCAAAAAGCGAAGTATGACGCCCCGGTCGGTATATCGGAAGCCTATGCCAAGCATGACGCGAGTGGAATAGCGGGTTGTCTGACGGAGAATGCGGCAACTACCGCCGACTATCTGGCTTCTCAGGGCTATACAGCCGCCAATGCAAAAGCGGAGGCAATCGCTCTCACGATCAATGGCGTTGTAGATCATTCGCAAAACACAATTGCAACTGCGACGACGCAAGCTGGTGAGATCACTGATCTTGCGATCTCTCTTGCCAGCAACACTCCTTCGACGAACGCCCTAGCAGTTCCGACTTTCGGGAACAATTTCTTTGACGTGGTCTATAACATCGTTAACTCAACCGCCTCCGCTACTAGTCGCATTGAGGCATATGGTTTGAACAATCGTGCGCTTGCTGCTATGGATGCCTTGTACGGTAGCAAAGGGACTTCTGCGAATGGCACAGATATTTCTGGCAGTACGAACGTAAACAATGATGGCCAACTGTAGCGACTGAGTTACCGGTAATCCGGTAATCCGTCAGTCACCTTTCAGTAAACAGCATCGAGTCAAGCCCAAGTACGCTATCCCTCGGCGCGTCCGACGGTAGCCAGATGCATTGCCCAGATGCGCTTGACCTGGCTGAGGCTGCAGCCGGTCAGTTGTGCGGTTTGTTTGATAGTCTGGCCGCCGGCGCGCAGGGCGACGATGCGGTTGTGGGCAGGGATGTTTGGGCTGCGCCCGGTGTATTTGCCAGCGACTTTGGCCAGTCGTACCCCTTGGCGTTGCCGCTCGCGGCGGGTCTCATAGTCGTCACGAGCCATCTGCAGGGCCAATTTCAGTAGCAACTCTTGCACGGACTCCAGAACAATTCTTGCAACTCCGTCGCTCTCGGCCGCGAGGTCCGACAGGTCCACCAGGCCTGGGACTGCCAGCTTTGCGCCCTTGCTTCTGATCGAAGCTACCAATTGCTGGGCCTCAGCCAGCGGTAGCCGGCTGATTCGGTCGATCTTTTCGGCGACGACAACCTCGCCTGGTTGAAGGTCGGCGATCATGCGCAGCAGTTCTGGCCGATCAGCGCGGGCGCCCGAAGCCTTTTCGCGGTAAACCCCGGCAACGTAATAGCCGGCCGTGCGCGTACTGTGCTCGATTTCAGTCTGGCGAGTCAGATCCTGTTCATCGGTGGAGACTCGGAGATAGATGCGGGCGATTTTCATAAGTACACGGCCAAGTTGGGTGTACGCCACTTGGCTAAGTCGTAACCATGCGGCCAAGAAGGACGAAAGGCAATTCTACTTGGCCATCTCTCATTTGGCCATCTATATTGGCTACCAGCCGAATCAACCCACTGCGAAGCCAGGATTCCCCGCTGCTCCTGCGATCGCGCCAGGAGTGTTTGTAGCCGATGAAGCAGGATTGGCATCCAGATGAACTCACCCAGCACTGGACGCTCTCCGGCGAGGAGCGCGCCTTGCTGGGTAATAAAGCTGGCTCTACCCGGCTCAGCTTCGCCGTTCTGCTCAAGATGTTTCAATTCGAAGGGCGCTTTCCAGAGCGCCGCGAGGAAGTTGTAACCACGATCGTTTCCCATTTGGCCAGCCAGACAGGTGTGCCACCGAAGGCATACTTCGAAGAGGAATGGAGCGAGAGAACCCAGCGTCATCAGCGCGCCCAGATTCGAGAGTACTGCGGTCTCCGACTCTTCCATGCCGAAGATGAACCGGCTCTTATTGCGTGGTTGAAAGAGCGGGTCGCCTCATTCAACCCAGAAGCGGAGGCATTCAAGATTGCAGCATACGGCCATTTGCGCACGCTGTGTCTGGAACCGCCGCCGCCTGATCGGATGCGCCGTCTATTGCGATTGGCGGTTGGGCAGCGTGAGGAACAGATGGTGGCGGAGGCCACAGCACAGCTTATGCCTATCACCCGCCAAGCCCTGGACGCTCTGATTAATACCGCTCTGGTCAATACCCAAATTCCGGGGAGCCCCGCCGACGCGGATCAAATGCCGTTGTTCCCCATCCGCTCCGAGCTTGCCGCGGTGAAAGACGATGCCGGCGCGGTGAGTGTCGAGACAGTCCTGGACGAAATCGCCAAGCTCCAGCAACTGCGTGCACTGAACTTGCCGGAAGGACTGTTTCGCAGCGTACCCGCCAAACTGGTTACACATTATCGCCAGCGCGCTGCGAGCGAACCTCCTCGCGAGTTGCGGCGTCATCCGCCCGAAGTCCGTTATACACTCCTGGCCGCTCTCTGCTGGCAGCGACAGCAGGAGATCACAGACAGCCTGGTCGAGCTGTTGATCCGCATTGCCCACCGCGTAGGCGTGCGCGCAGAGGAGAAGGTGGACATCGAGCTTCTGAAATTTGCCAAGAAGGTCGTGGGCAAGGCCAGATTGCTGTACAAACTTGCCAAAGCCGCCAAAGACCAACCAGAAGGGATTGTGAAAGACGTAATCTACCCCGCAGTGGGTGAAAAAACACTTGAAGAGCTGATTCAGGAAGTTGAGGCAGCCGAGAGACACGAACGCCAGGTGAGGGTGGTGACGCGCGCCTCTTACAGCCATCACTACCGTCGCATTGTGCCAGCTTTGCTGGAGGTTCTGTCTTTCCAGTGCAACAACGACCGGCATCGCCCTGTGATGGATGCTTTGGCTCTGCTCTACAAATATCGTTATCGCAAGACAACGGTATTTCCCATGGACGAGAAGGTGCCGCTGGATGGCGTAGTGAATGATGACTGGCGAGAGTTGGTGCTGGATGATGCGCATGACGGGGCGATCAATCGTATCTCCTATGAATGGTGTGTGCTGACGGCATTGCGCGAAAAAGTGCGTTGCAAGGAGATATGGGCGAAGGGCGCGCATCGCTTTCGCAACCCCGACGAGGATCTGCCACAGGATTTCGATCTGCGTCGCGACGAGTACTACGCGGCGCTCGACCAACCTCGTGATGCGGGAGCGTTTGTACAAAAGATACGCGCACGAATGGAGGCCGCACTCGCAGCCTTCGATACCGAGTTACCAACCAACAAGCAAGTCAAAATCGTCACCACAAAAAAGGGCAAGGGACGCATCGTCTTGTCGCCGCTGGAGGCACTGCCCGAGCCGTCCAACATCGTGGCATTGACAGCTGCGTTGGTCGAACGCTGGCCGATGACGAATCTGCTCGACATCCTGAAGGAGACGGAATTGCGCGTCCACTTCACCGATGCGTTTCGCACGGTTGGCGCCCGCGAGGCTCTTGATGGAGACGTTCTGCAACGCCGCCTGCTGTTGTGTCTGTATGGCCTGGGAACAAATGCCGGCCTCAAACGCATGTGTAGTGGAGGAGGCGTGGACAGCTACGCCGACTTGCAATACATCCGTCGGCGATACATCACGAGAGAGCAATTGAGAGCGGCAATCGCCAAAGTATGCAACGCTATCTTTCACACCCGCAATCCGAGGCTATGGGGCGAGGGAACCACGGCCTGTGCATCGGACTCGAAACAGTTTGGGGCCTGGGACCAGAACCTGATCACTGAGCGTCACGTGCGTTACGGCGGTCGCGGCATCATGATCTACTGGCACGTCGAGAAGAACTCCGCGTGCATCTACTCGCAGCTGAAATCGCCCTCTTCCTCGGAAGTTTCCTCCATGATCGAGGGAGTGCTGCGCCATGACACGGAGATGGACGTGGAGAAGCAATACGTGGACACTCACGGGCAGAGCGAAGTCGGTTTCGCGTTCAGTGACCTGTTGGGTTTCGAACTCCTGCCGCGCTTGAAAAACCTCAAGAAACAGCGGCTCTACAGGCCGCGAAGTGGTGCGCCGGAAAAATACGCCAACCTGCAGCCGATCCTGAGTCGCCCAATCAACTGGGAGATCATCGAGCAGCAATACGATGAGCTCATCAAGTTCACAACTGCTCTGCGTCTGGGGACTGCGGATGCTGAATCCATCCTGCGCCGTTTCACCAAGAACAACATGCAGCATCCGACCTATAGGGCGCTGTGCGAGTTGGGCAAGGCCCTGAAAACTATCTTCCTGTGCGATTATCTCCGCCAGGAGTCGCTGCGTCGGGAGATTCACGAGGGGTTGCAGGTCATCGAAAACTGGAACAGCGCCAACAATTTCATCCTCTATGGGAAGGGCGGCGAGTTCGCCAGCAACCGGCTGGAAGACCAAGAAATCCTGATGCTCTCACTGCATCTGCTGCAAATCAGCCTCGTGTACGTGAATACCCTCATGATTCAGCAGGTGCTGGAGGAAGAACAATGGCGGGACCGGCTTACAGCGATTGACCTCCGCGCCCTTTCGCCTCTGAAGTGGCAGCATGTCAATCCCTACGGCACCTTCACCCTCGATATGCGACAGTGCCTTCCGCTCAAGCAGCCAGTCGCTGACCAAGGGGCGAATACTTTGCCGCTTTTTCGGCCTTCGCTAGGTTAAGGCCA
>Ga0302193_10003928_pt1 | contig 11870 bp, 9 predicted proteins | sample II_Bog_E3_3_FD_200228 | JGI IMG/M metagenome (GOLD analysis project Ga0302193, IMG submission 200228) | Peat permafrost microbial communities from Stordalen Mire near Abisko, Sweden - II_Bog_E3_3 | ecosystem: Environmental > Terrestrial > Soil > Wetlands > Peat | place: Sweden: Abisko, Stordalen...
TCCGCCCCGGGTTGACGATGCGCCAGTGCCGGCTGGACGCCGCGTCCACGTCGCGCCGGGCCGCCTGCTCGGTCGCGAGGCGGGTGACCCGGCGCCCGATGGCGTTGCCCAGCGGGTTGTCCGGACAGCGTTCCTCACCGGCGAAGGCGACTTCGAGGACCTCGTTCACCGGTCCGTCCACGGCGACGTCGAGCCGGGTGCAGAACAGGTGCTGGTGGACCGGGGCGGCCAGGCCGGGGGCGATGACCGAGGCGTGGTCGGCCGTTCCGCCCTCGGGGATCCCCTTGGTCGACATGATGCCGGTCAGCTTGGCCTCGAGCTGGATGGTGCCGTCGAGGTAGAAGTACCAGAAGAACCCGTAGTCGTAGTTGCCCACCGTGGCGAAGAAGGACACCACCAGTCGACGGGACCGGCGGACCTCGGCCCGACCGGTGTTCATGTCGGTGTGCTTCCAGAGGATGCCGTAGTCCTCCTCGTGGATGCACACGGCGTGCTCGACCACGTGGGGATGGCCGTGCTCGCTGGCCACGACGGCGTCGAGGTAGGTGATCTCGCCGAGGCAGTCGCAGCCCAGGGTCAGCGAGTTGAGCATGCGGCCGAGCCCCCACTCGCCCACGTCGAAGGCGTTCTTCCAGTTGTGCATGGGGTCGGGGTCGCCGTAGGGGACGACCATCTCGCTGACCGCCGCCCGGTGGAGGATGGTCCGGGTGGTCCCGTCGTCGTCCACCCAACCCACGTCGTGGAGGACCAGGCCCTCGAGCGGGGTCACGGACACCCGCAGCGTGAAGTGCTGCCAGGTGAGGAGGTTCCCCTCGAGGGTGAAGCTCACCCCGTCGGGCTGGGTGATCTCCAGGGCCCGCAGATCGGTACGCAGCGGTCCGTTGTGCTCGGGCAGGTAGCTGCCCCGTTCGGGGGCCAGCGGCACCAGACCGTGGTCCACCACCTCGAGGACCTCGCCGCGGGCGGCGTCCACCGTGGCCAGTACCCCTTCGACCGGCCGGGCGTAGCCGTTGTCCGACGGGTCCTGGCGCCAGTAGGACAGACAGCGGGTGATCCGCCGGCCCTCCTCGGCGGGGTTGTCGAAGCTCCCGGTGGGCCAGGGGTCGATCTGGACCTGCTCGAAGTCGGTGATGCCCCGACGCACCATGGCCGCCTGCCAGTCGGGGTGCTCCTTCAGGGCCAGTATGGACCGGTAGGCGTCGTCGTAGAGGAGGGCCGGCCGGACGTCGTCGCGTTCGGTCCAGCCCACCACGGCACCGTCGGACAGCCGGACCTCGATCTCGACCACGGAGGCCCCGGGGCCGGGGAGGGCCACGATGCGGATCGTGCGTTCGAGGGGCGTCCCGGCCCGGAAGTCGGCCATCTCGGCCCGGGTGGGCTCGGCCACCTCGACGGTGGCGAAGAGGGACCCCTCGGGCAGCCGGCCGTCGGCCCGGACGGCGGCCACCGACCGGGTGACCTCGTCGGCGGTGAGCGGGTCGTGGGGGTGGGGGGCCGGTGGGGTGGGTGGGGACTGCGTCGCCTGTGGGGCTGGGTCGGTCATCTCCGTGCTCCTCCTCGGGGAGCATCTCCCCGGCGTCGGGCGCAGGCTAGCGCCGCGGCGGACGGGGACGGCGTGCCGGCCGGCGGTACGTCCAGGGAAGGGTGCTGGTGGAGCACCGCGGTGGGCATCCGGTCGCGCCGGTCCGGCGGGCGTGGCCTGGTCGACCCCCGGGGTTGGACTATCTGTTCCCCGGAGGGGGCCCGCCCCTCTCGCCGGCCGGTCCCGGACCGGCGGACGGACCGGTGGTCCCGAGGGCGGCGACCACCCGGCGTCGGGTGACGGGGTCCTCGTCCCGGCTCATCGCGACGGTGCCGACGGAGCCGGTGACCGGTGGTCGGACACCGGGGACTTCGTCGCCGACACGACCGGGCGGACGTCAGTCGTCGATACTCTCCACCTTGCCCCGTCGGATGCCGGCGACCAGCGCGGCATGGTCCCGTTCGTTCTGGTCGGCGTAGCGGCGGGCGAAGCTCCGCATGGCCTTGGTGAAGACGTCGCCCTTGCCCATGTAGGCGTCGATGGCCACGGGGTCGCCGGAGCGGGCATGGGCCCGGGCCAGCGTGTTGCCGCAGGCGATGCCGAACTCGACCAGGACCGGGGCGATCAGGTTGGTGGTGGGTATGAGCTTCATGTCACGGAACTGGCGGACGTAGAAGTCGCGCCCGTCCAACGAGCCCCAGCCCACGAAGATGTCGGTGGCGCTCTGCACCATCCGTTTGCCGGCGATGACCCGGGCACCGTGATGGTCGTGCGCGCTGGCGTAGGTGAAGGACTCGTAGACGGACGGACCGGCCTGCTTGCACTGCAGGAAGAGCGGGTCACCGGTGGCACTCCCCTCGAGCAGCACGAGGTAGACCATCATGCCCACGCTGCCCACCCCGACCACCTGGCGGACGATGTCCACCGGGATGAAACGGTCGAACAGCTTGCGGCGGTCCTCTTGGAGGGTGAGGCGGTACTCCCCGAGCAGACCCTCGACGACGTCGCCCTGCTCGCGGTCGTCGAGGGTCACCCGCAGCGGGGGCTGCGGGGTGATGCGGGCCCGCCCGCGTCGTCCGGTCGTGAGCTTGGCGAACGCCCCGCGGCTGGTGCGCGTCGCCTTCCCTTTTTCGAACTGGACCTTCACCTGACCACGGTCGGCGTGCTCGAAATAGTCGATGAACTGGTCGAAGCGCGTGCCCTCGTACCAGATGTCGAGCAGGGGCGACGTGGCGTAGGTCCGCATCCGGCTGCGGTAGGCGTCGACCGCCGCGGTGACCGCGGCGTCCGACCGGCCGGGCTTCACGCCGTTCTCCCGGGCGGCCACCACCAAGCTCGCCGCCAGGCGGGCCACGTCCCACTCGAACGGACCGGGAAGGGTTTCGTCGAAGTCGCGCAGATCGAAGTTGAGATTGCGCTCCGGTGTGGCCCACAGCCCGAAGTTCAGGACGTGGGCGTCCCCGCAGAGCTGGACCTCGATGCGGCTGTGCGGCCGCGAGGCGAGGTCGGCCGCCATCACGGCGGCGGCGCCCCGGTAGAAGTTCCACGGCGAGCGCGCCATGCGCTGGTGCCGGAGCGGGGCCAGCTCGGGCAGGCGGATCTCGTTCTGGGCCAGGATCCTCTCGACGGGATCGTGTCCGCGGTTCCGCTCGTCCCAGACCCCCAGGTCACTCCGGGGCGCCAGCACCCGGGCCTGTCGTCCGATCTCGCGGCGCTCGGCGGCCGTCGCCGCCAGGTCGTGCCTGGCGGCCACGAGCGTGGGTGCGTTGCGGGTCGTGCTCACTGCCGTTCCTCCCCTGTCCGCCACCCATTGTGCACGGTAGGGGGTCCCCGGTGGCCACGCGGCCGGGGTGCCGTCGCCGGGTGGATGGGACGACGGGCGACGGGGGCGGCCCGCCCCGGCGCCCACCCTGGCGTCCCGTCACGGTGGACAGGCAGAGGAGCGGGCAGGGGAGCGGGCCATGACGTTCCGGGCCGAGGTCCATCCGCCGGAGCCCGTGCGGGCCCTCGAGGGTGCCAGGCGACCCGAGACCGGGGCCCGGCGGATCGGGGCGGCGATGGCCGAACTGCGGGGGTCGGGGTCCGGCGGCTGACCGGGTACCGCCGGCCGGAGGGACCACCCGGGGCGGATCCGTCACGGCGGTCACCGGCCCTGTCCACCCCGGGTCCGCACCGGCGCCCGATCACCCGGTGGGGGTAATGTCACCCCTTGTGCCAGACGTCACCCGTGTCATCCGTGCCACCCGTTCCGTCCCGGACGCCTCGACGCCATCGTGAGCACCGTACGGATCGTGGTCGACCACGACAAGTGCATCGGGTCGGGCAACTGCGTGTACTGGGCGCCCGATTCCTTCGACCTCGACGACGAGGGGCAGTCGGTGGCGGCCGATCCTCCGGGTGACACCGTGGCGAAGCTGCGGGTGGCCGCCGACGGTTGCCCGACCCGGGCCATCGTGATCGAGATCGACGCCGATCCGGACGCCGCGTCGTCCGACGACCACCAGGGGGACTGACATGCCGATCGCACTGACCGGGGAGCACGAGGAGCTCCGGACCTCGGCGGCCAAGTGGCTGTCCGCCTACAGCGGCCCCGAGGTGGCCCGGGCCCTGCTCGACGCCGAGGTGGAGGAGCTCCAGCCCGTGTGGTCCGGCATGGCCGACCAGGGCTGGCCGGGGCTCCATCTCCCCGAGGCCCACGGCGGCCAGGGGTTCGGACTGTTCGAGACGGCGGTGGTGCTGGAGGAGACGGGGTGGGCGGTCACCCCCGGCCCCCTGCTGCCCACGGTCGCCGTGTCGGCGCTGGCCGCCCGGTACCTGTCCCCGGCCGGGGCGGCCGGGGTGCTCCCGGGGCTGGCCGACGGCACCACGCCGGCCGCCGTCTACCTGGGTGACGGGGCCCTGGAGGCCTCCGGCCCGGCGTCCGACGGCACGTGGACCCTGTCGGGGACCCTGCGCCCGGTGCTCGGGCTGGGCACGGCGGCGCTGGCGCTCGTCCCGGCCCGGGACCCCTCGGGCGACCGGTCGTGGTTCCTCGTCGACGTGGGCCCCGACGGCCCGGCCCGTTCCGAGGCGCTCCCCAGTCTGGACGCCACGCGGCGGGTGGGGGCGCTGGAGGTGCACGCCCTGGTGGTGCCGACCGACCGCCGGCTGACCGGGCTGGCCGACGGTCGGGTGCGTCAGGTGGTGTCGGCCCTGGCCGCCGCCGAGCACGCCGGGGGCGCGAGGTGGTGTCTGGAGACGGCCACCGAGTACGCCAAGGTGCGGGTCCAATTCGGGCGGCCCATCGGTCAGTTCCAGGCGGTCAAGCACCGTTGCGCCGACATGGCCGTGCTGGTGGAGCAGCTGGCCGCCGTGGCCTGGGACGCCGTCCAGGCGGTCGACGCCGCGCTGTCGGCCGACGCCGGTGGGACCGACGACGGGGACGGGGTGGACGACGGGGTGGATCTGGCCGTCCCCACGGCGGCCGTGCTGGCCCTGGACGGGTACGTGACCTGTGCCGAGTACTGCCTGCAACTGCTCGGGGGGATCGGCTTCACCTGGGAGCACGACCTGCACCTCCACCTGAAGCGGGCGCTCGCCGACCGCCAGCTCCTCGGAGGCAGTGACGCAGCCCGCCTGGAATTGGCCGACGCGGCCCGCCGGGGGGCCCGCCGGGCCCTGTCGGCCGATCTGCCCGAGGAGGCCGACCGCCTGCGGGAGGAGCTGGCCCCCCTGGTGGCCGAGCTGGCGTCCGCCGACGAGCCCGAGCGCCGTCGGCGCCTGGTCGAGTCCGGGCTGGTGTCCCCCCACTGGCCGGCCCCCTGGGGACGGGACGCCGGCGCCGTCGAGCAGGTGGTGATCGACGAGGAGCTGGCCGCGGCCGGCGTGGGCCGCCCGCACCTCGGCGTCGGGGCGTGGGTGCTGCCCGTGCTCATCTCGTGTGCCACGGCCGAGCAGCAGGACCGCTGGGTGCGGCCGACCCTGCTGGGCGAGCTGGCCTGGTGTCAGCTGTTCTCCGAGCCGGGGGCGGGCTCGGACCTGGCCAGCCTGACCACCCGGGCCGTGCGGGTGGACGGGGGGTGGGAGCTCACCGGGCAGAAGGTGTGGACGTCGATGGCCCACCTGGCCCAGTGGGGGATCTGCCTGGCCCGGACCGACCCGTCGGCGGCCAAGCACGACGGCATCACCTACTTCATCGTCGACATGTCCTCGCCCGGGCTGGACATCCGCCCGCTGCGCGAGCTGACCGGGGCCGCCCTGTTCAACGAGGTCTTCCTGGACTCGGTGTTCGTCCCCGACGACTGCGTCATCGGGGAGGTGGACGGCGGGTGGGGCATCGCCCGGATGACCCTGGCCAACGAACGGGTCTCCATCTCCTCAGGTTCGACCTTCGGCATCGGGGTGGAGTCGCTGGTGCGCCACGTGGTGAAGCAGGAGGGGACGGTGCCCGACGGCACCCTGCTCCGCCTGGGCACCCTCCTGGCCGAGGCCCAGTCGCTGCGTCTCATGACCCACCGGTCGGGGCTGCTGTCGCTGGCCGGGGCCGACCCCGGGCCGGCGGCCAGCCTGCGCAAGTTGCTCGGGGCCGAGCACGAGCAGCGCGTCCAGGAGGAGGGGCTGGTGCTGATGGGCCCCGAAGGCGCCGTGGCCGAGGGGCGGCCGGGACGGTGGTCGCAGGGCACCCTGGCCACCCGGTGCCTGACCATCGCCGGGGGGACCAGCGAGGTCCAGCGCAACGTCATCGGCGAGCGCATCCTGGGACTGCCCCGCGACCTCGAGCCGGGGGACTGACCGTGGCCTGGGACTTCTCGACCGATCCGGAGTTCCAGGCCCAGCTCGACTGGATGGACACCTTCGTGCGCCAGGAGGTCGAACCGCTCGACCTGCTGTGGGGCGACCGGACCTTCCACCCGCTGGACGACGCCCTGCGGGCCATCGTGGACCCGCTCAAGCAGCAGGTTCGGGACCGGGGACTGTGGGCCTGCCACCTCGGCCCCGAGCTCGGCGGCCAGGGGTACGGCCAGGTGAAGCTGGCCCTGATGAACGAGATCCTGGGCCGGTCGCTGTGGGCGTCGATCGTCTTCGGTACCCAGGCCCCCGACACCGGCAACGCCGAGATCATCGCCCACTACGGCACCGAGTCCCAGAAGCGCGACTACCTCCAGCCGCTGCTGGCCGGCGAGCTCTTCTCGGCGTACTCCATGACCGAGCCCCAGGGGGGCTCCGACCCCTCCCTCTTCGAGACCACGGCCACCCGGGACGGCGACGACTGGGTGATCGACGGGTGGAAGTTCTTCACCTCCAACGCCCGGACGGCGAGCTTCCTCATCGTCATGGCCCTCACCGACCGGACGGTCCCGGTCACCCGGGGCATGTCGATGTTCCTCGTCCCCACGGACACGCCCGGCGTGGAGATCGTGCGCAACATCGGGCTGATGGGGGAGCGGGTCCCGGGCAGCGGGATGCACGCCCTCATCCGGTACGACGGGGTCCGGGTACCGGCCGACAGCCTGCTGGGCGGGGAGGGCCAGGCCTTCGTCATCGCCCAGACCCGTCTGGGCGGCGGACGGGTCCACCACGCCATGCGCACGGTGGGCACGGCCACCAAAGCCCTGGACATGCTGTGCGAGCGGGCGGTCAGCCGGCGGACCCGCGACGGCGTGCTGGCCGACAAGCAGGGCGTCCAGGTCGACGTGGCCGACTCCTACATCGAGCTCACCCAATTCCGGCTGTTCGTCCTCTACGTGGCGTGGTGCATCGACCAGGGCCACGATCCCCGGGCCGTCCGTCGGGACATCGCGGCCATCAAGGTGCTCACGCCCCAGGTGCTGCACAACGTGACCCGACGGGCCATCCAGGTCCACGGGGCCCTCGGCGTCTCCGATGAGCTTCCGCTGGGGGGGCTGTGGATGACCGCCCCCGTCATGGGCCTGGTGGACGGGCCGACCGAGGTGCACCGGACCACGGTGGCCCGTCAGGTGCTGCGGGGGTACACCCCGGTCACCGGACCGTGGCCCTCCCAGCACCTGCCCACCCGGGTGGCCGCGGCCCGGGAGAAGTTCGCCGCCCACCCCGGGGCCCTGGCCTCGGCCGCGGCCGGCTGGCCCGAGGCCGACCTGGCCGACCTCGAGCACGAGGTGGGGAACCAGTGAGCGATGCCCCCGCCGTCGCCGGCGACGGCGGAGGCAGGGCCGACGCCGGTGACGGTGACGGGTACGAGCCGTCCCTGGACCGGGAGCGGCTGGGCCGGTGGATGGACGCCCGGGGGCTGCCCGGCACCGGGGAGCCGGTCGAGGCCACGTTCATCACCGGTGGGGCGTCCAACGACCTCTTCGCCGTCACCCGGGGGGACCTGCGGTGCGCCCTGCGCCGTCCGCCCGACCCGGTGCCCGCCGGGCGGAACGAGACCATGCTGCGGGAGTACCGGCTGCTGGCCGCCCTGGCCGACACCGACGTGCCCCACCCCCGGGTGCTGGCCGGATGCGACGACCCCGACGTGGTGGGGGGCTGCTTCTACCTGATGGAGTTCGTCGACGGCTGGTCGCCCATCCAGGAGGGGACCACCTGGCCCGAACCGTTCGGCTCCGACCTCGGGGCCCGGCGGGGCCTGGCCTTCGAGCTGGTGGACGGGATCGCCCGGCTGTCCCGCGTGGACTGGGAGGCCCGGGGCCTCGAAGGGTTCGGCCGGCCCGACGGTTTCCACGAGCGCCAGGTCGACCGGTGGCTGGCCCACCTCGACGCCGTCCGGTTCCGCCCGCTGCCCGGCATCGACGAGGCGGCGGCCTGGCTGCGCACGTACCACCCCCGCTCCTACCGGCCGGGCATCATGCACGGTGACTACCAGTTCGCCAACGTCATGTACCGTCACGGGGCCCCGGCCCGTCTGGCCGCCATCGTGGACTGGGAGATGGCCACGGTGGGCGATCCGCTGCTCGACCTGGGCTGGGTGCTCAACGGTTGGCCCGACGACACCTCGGCGGCCGGGCCCAGCACCGTGAGCTACGTGGACTTCACCGGCATGCCGTCGAAGGACGAGCTCCTCGAGGCCTACGCCACGGCCAGCGGCCGGCCCGTCGACGAGATCGACTACTACGTCATCCTGGCCCGGTTCAAGCTGGCCATCGTGCTCGAGGCCGGGTACGCCCGGGTGGTGGCCGGCCAGGCCGACAATCCCAAGATGGCGAAATTCGGCGACGTGGTGCTGGACATGGCGGCCAAGGCGGCGCTGCTGGCCGCCACCACGTCCCTGCGATGAGCGGGGCCGACCGACCGTCCCCGCCGGGGGAGCGGTTCGACCTGACCGACCGGGTGGTCCTGGTCACCGGGGGGAGCCGGGGCCTGGGCCGGGCCATGACGCTGGGTTTCGCCGCCGCCGGGGCCGACGTGGTGGTGGCCAGCCGCAAGCTCGACGCCTGCCGGGAGGTGGCGGCCGAGGTGGAGGCCCGGGGGCGCCGGGCCCTGCCTGTGGCCGTCAACGTGTCGAGGTGGGACGAGCTGGACGGCCTGGTGGAGGCGGCCTACGACCGGTTCGGCCGGGTCGACGTGCTGGTCAACAACGCCGGCTCGTCCCTCCTCTACGGCGACCTGGCCGACGTCACCGAAGCGATGTGGGACAAGGTGGTCGGGCTCAACCTGCGGGGGCCGTTCCGGCTGACCGCCCTGGTCGCCCCCCGCATGGTGGCCGACGGGGGCGGGTCGGTGATCAACATCTCGTCCACCGGTTCCATCCGGCCGGCCCCGTACATGCTCCCCTACGACGCCGCCAAGGCCGGCCTGAACGCCCTCACCGAGGGCTTTGCCCACGCCTACGGCCCGACCGTGCGGGTCAACTGCATCATGGCCGGGCCGTTCCTCACCGACGTGTCCAGGGACTGGGACCTCGAGGCCTTCGAGGCCGGGGTGGCGGCACGCCACGCCCTCGGTCGGGCCGGTGCGCCCGACGAGGTCGTGGGGGCCGCGCTGTACTTCGCCTCCGACGCCTCGAGCTACACCACCGGGGCCGTGCTCCGGGTGGACGGCGGCATCCCCTGAGCCGGGGCCGACGGCCCGCCCCGCCGGCGGTGGCTCAGCCTCCGGTGGCCCCCACGGCCCGGACATCGTCGGGGGAGGCGGGGTCGTCCAGGGCGGCCAGCAGCCGGGTGGCCACCTCGTCGGGACCGAGCACCTGGTGGGCCAGGTAGCCCTCGTCGGCCCACCGGACGAAGTAGGACTCGGCGTCGGCCGGGTCCCACCCGTCGGCGAACGGCGTGGAGGTGGGGCCCACCACCACCCGGACCACCCGCAACCAGGGCTCCTCGGCCCGCAGGCCCAGGACCAATTCGTCCAGCGCGGCCTTGGACGCGGCGTAGGGGACGAGCCCGGGCCAGGGCCGTCCCACCGAGTGGGAGGTGAGCAGCACGGCGGTGGGGTCGGCGCCGGCCCGCAGATGGTCGGTCGCCGCGGCCACGACCAGCCCGGCGCCCACCACGTTGGTGGCCAGCACGTCATGCCAGGCGGTCGCACCGGTGTCGGCCAGCGGGGCCAGGGGGGACGAGCCGGCGGCGTAGACCACGGTGTCGAGCCCGCCCAGGGCCCGGACGGCCCCGGCTACCAGGTCGTGCACCCGGTCGGCGTCGGTGGCGTCGACCACCAGACCGGTGGCCGTGGGGCCGGCCTCCGCGGCCACGGCCTCGACCAGGGCGGCCCGCCGGGCGGCCACCACGACCCGGTCGCCTCGTCGGCCGAGGGCCACCGCCACACTGCGGCCGATACCCGACGACCCGCCCACCACCAGGACCCGCCGGGTGTGCGGGCTCACGGAACGGGGTGCGGGCGGAGCTCGGGATCCTGCTGGATCTCGATGGTGTTGCCGGCCGGGTCGACGAACCAGATCTGCACCACGGGCCCCTGGGCCCCCTCGGCGTAGGGGATGCCCGCACCCTCGAGCTCGGCGATGGCGGCGTCGAGGTCCTCCACGGCGAAGCAGACGTGGGGGCCGGTCGGCTTGATGAGCTCGTCGCCCTGGTCGCCGTCCACCAGGTGGAGCTGGACGTCGCCGGCGGCGAACCAGTGTCCGTCGACGAAGATGGTGGGACGGGCCTCGCTGGGGAGCTGGAGCAGGTCGCGGTAGAAGGCCACCGACTCGGCCAGGCGCCCTTCCACGTTGACGCTGTGGTGGAGGGTACGGGTGACCTTCACCGGGCCCACCCGTCGGGGACGACGGTCTCGGAGATGGCGCGGGGGTCGACGGCCTGGTGGGTGTTGCCCGCCTCGTAGACGGCGTAGACCAGCTGGAGGGCCTTGATGGCGTCCTCGGCGCTCATCTCGGGCGGGGTGCCCTCGGTCAGGCTGTCGATGAAGTTGTGCGACGCCCTGGAGAACCCCGAGCCCCAGTCGTCGTCCACGTGGGGGAACGACGTGGTGGTCTGCTTCCCCCGGGTGCCGTCGTAGAGGACCACGGCGGGGAGGTCCAGCAGCTGGCCGGTGCAGCGGGTCACCCAGAGGAACCCCTCGTCGCCCTGGATCTCGAAGAACTCGTCGGCCCCGTAGTAGGAGCTCCGCAGCCACATGGCCGGGGCGTAGCTGACGTCCATGGTGCCCAGGATGGACGGGTCCTCGTACTCGAAGATCGCCGCGCAGGGCTCGAAGTAGTAGTCGCGGCGGCGGACCACGGCCTGGACCGAGGTGATGTCCTGGTCGAACATCCAGAGGGCCACGGCGTACTTGTGGATCATGTCGTCGAAGAGGTGCCCGCCGGGGGAGGTGGAGTCGGTCATGCGCCAGAAGTAGCCCTCGACCTCGAGTCCGGACTGGAAGGCCGCGTCGGTCTGGCCCACCACGGTGCGCAGGCGCAGCTGGGAGGGCTTCCCGATGGCCCCGTCGGCGACCAGCTTCTTGGCCAGCTCCAGCGGGGGGTAGTGGCGGAAGCACTCGCTGACCCGCAGGATCAGTCCGGCCTCCTCGGCCGCCGCGGCCATGGCCCGGGACTCGGCGATGGTGTTGGAGAGGGGCTTCTGGCACGACACGTGCTTGCCGGCGGCGATGGCGGCCAGCACGTGGTCGTAGTGGAGGAAGGTCGGGGTGAGGATCTCGACGGCGTCGATGTCCGGGTCGGCCAGCAGGGCGCCGAGGTCGGTGTAGGCCTTCGGCGCCCCCCAGACGGCCGCGGCCTCGGCGGCGCGGCTGTCCTTGGGGTCGCACACGGCGACCACGTCGCAGCGGTCGTCGTCCAGGTAGCCGGCCACGTTGAGCGAGGCGATGTTGCCCGCCCCGACGATGCCGATCCGCGGGTGCTCGATCAGGGTGGGCTGGGTCGTCATGGCGGTCACGATACCGGCTCGCCGGAAACCGGGGGGTGTGGCGCCCGCGGGAGCAGGCGCCGGGTGCCTGC
>Ga0302193_10003934_pt1 | contig 11859 bp, 12 predicted proteins | sample II_Bog_E3_3_FD_200228 | JGI IMG/M metagenome (GOLD analysis project Ga0302193, IMG submission 200228) | Peat permafrost microbial communities from Stordalen Mire near Abisko, Sweden - II_Bog_E3_3 | ecosystem: Environmental > Terrestrial > Soil > Wetlands > Peat | place: Sweden: Abisko...
GGCGGCATGGTCCACCCCATAGCCTTCGTCACGCAGATGCATGCGCAACAGCTCGGCGATATGGGCGTCATCCTCGATGATCAAGATACGCTTAGGCCGGTCCATGAAGGCTCCTGTGGGGCGGAAAGGCGCTCATTGTCCCTCATTTTCCGCCAAGACAGATATCACGTTTTATTTAACTCTGCGGGAGGACTTCGGGACCAGGGCTGGGCAAGAGTGCCGATGGGCGGAGATCGTCGTCTCCGATTCTGACCTCAGGAGCGAACCATGAAGATTTTGACCGCGGCTGCCTTGTCCCTCTGTCTGGCCATGAGCGCCACCAGCGCTTTCGCCGGCGACGATATGAGCAAGGACACCATGTCGAAGGACACGATGTCGAAGGATACGATGCCCAAGGACACCATGTCGAAGGACGCCATGCCCAAGGACACCATGAAGAAAGACGCCATGCCGAAGGACAGCATGTCCAAGGACACCATGAAAAAAGACGGCATGAGCGACGATGCCATGAAGAAGTAAAATCCCATCCCCCGCCGCTGACCCGGCGGGGGATCGCACCTTATGGGCGGGCGTTGCCGGTAAAGAACAGCCAGCCGATGCCGATGGTGAAGACGAAACAGCCGTAAACGGCATGTTCGATGGTGGCCCATTTCAAGGAACGGTGACGGTCAAAGCCATAGGCGAAGATCATACCGCCGACGGTCGAGAAAGTCGGCGCAATCCAATTGTTCAAGATCAGGTGCGACAGGCCGAAACAAAGGCCGCTCATGCCAATCAAGACCCAGCGATTGGGGAACAGTTCTTCATAGCGGGTCATGAAAAAGCTGCGGAAGATCATCTCTTGGGGCAAGACCGAGAGGATCGGGTAGAGAAGCATCACCATTGCCCAAAGGCCGGTGCGGCGCATGGGGAATTCAAACAGGCGGTCCGGGGCCACCAGCAAGGTGGTAGCGGTCAGTCCGGCGGCGCAGAGCAGGAACACCAGGCCGGCGCGTTTGCGCTCCTCAGTCGACCAGCCTTCGCCCTGCCATAGGCGGGCCCATGAAAATCCCGGAGTGCGCCAGGCTTGAACGACGGCATAGGCCGTGGTCGCCAGCAGTAGGCCATAGATAATCATGCGCGTGGTGGCGAAGAGATAAAGCGCCACCGGCCCCAGAGCGAACAGCAGGATGAACTCCGTCGTCAGCAGCGGGCGCGAGGGCTTTTTACGGGCTCCGAACATGGTGGCTCTTTTCAGGTCACTGGGACAGCGAAGTTCCATCTTCGCACCATTTATCCCCAACCCTACCCCTTGATCATCATCAAGGTGCCAAAACACCCCAAAAGGCTAGGCTTTCCGGTACTTGGTGGAGGGGGCTCCACCTTTCCCCATTCCGGCCGGCCTGTCCCGGGTGAAAGGCATATCCAAATGCGCATCGGCAAATTCGTCGAGGAGCAGAACCGCCTCTTCGGAGAGGAAGGTACCAACATCTGCGGCGTGCTGATCCATGCCAAGCCTGAACGCCTGGCCGAGGTGAAGGCCGCTCTGGCGACCCTTGACGGCGTCGAGCTGCATCAGGAAAGCCCCGATGGTCGTCTGATCCTGACCGTCGAAGATACCGAGGACGAATGGGCCGGCCAAATCATCACCCGGTTTCCCACCATCGGCGGGGTGCTCAGCGCCTCCCTCATCTATCACCACTGCGAGGCAGGGAATCTCGAAGAGGAGTTCTGTCAATGACTGTCACCAGGCGCGACTTCATCAAGGCCAATGCCATCCTTGCCACTGTGGTGGCGGCAGGCCTGACGGCGGCTCCGGCCATCGCCGAGACGGCGGGAAAAAGCGACATCCGCTGGGACAAGGGGCCGTGTCGCTTCTGTGGCACCGGCTGCGGCGTTCTGGTGGGCGTCAAGGACGGCAAGGTGGTGGCGACCCAGGGCGACCCCGATGCGCCGGTCAATCGCGGCATCAATTGCATCAAGGGCTACTTCCTTTCGAAGATCATGTACGGCGAGGACCGGCTGACCAAGCCGCTCTTGCGCAAGAAGAACGGCGTCTATGCCAAGGACGGTGAGTTCACTCCCGTCTCGTGGGACGAAGCCTTTGACATCATGGCGGTCAAATGGAAGGAAACCCTGAAGGCCAAGGGCCCGACGGCCATCGGCATGTTCGGCTCGGGCCAATGGACCCTGTGGGAAGGCTATGCCGGCGTCAAGCTGATGAAGGCCGGCTTCCGCTCCAACAACATCGACCCTAACGCTCGCCATTGCATGGCCTCGGCGGTGACCGGCTTCATGCGCACCTTCGGCATGGACGAGCCCATGGGCTGTTATGACGATATCGAACATGCCGACGCCTTCGTGCTGTGGGGTTCGAACATGGCCGAGATGCATCCGATCTTGTGGTCGCGTCTGACCGACCGGCGCTTGACCGGCGACGGCGTCAAGGTGGCGGTGATGTCCACCTTCGAGCATCGCAGCTTCGAGCTGGCCGATATTCCCATCGTCTTCAAGCCCCAGACCGATCTGGCGATCCTGAATTACATCGCCAACTACATCATCACCCACAATGCGGTGAACCAGGAGTTTGTCGCCGCCAAGGTCAACTTCAAGCGCGGCATGGTGGATATCGGCTATGGCCTGCGTCCTAATGCGCCGAAGGAAGCAGCGGCCAAGAACGCCGCCAAGGCCAATGATTCCGACCCCATCAGCTTCGACGAGTATAAGAAATTCGTCGCCGATTATACCGCCGAGAAGGTTTCGGCCCTGTCGGGTGTTTCGGTGGAGAAGCTGGAGGCCCTGGCCAAGCTTTATGCCGACCCCAAGGTCAAGGTGGTCAGCTTCTGGACCATGGGCTTCAATCAGCATACGCGGGGCACCTGGGCCAATAATTTGGCCTATAACATCCATCTGCTGACGGGCAAGATCTCGCAGCCGGGCTGCGGTCCGTTCTCTCTGACCGGCCAGCCTTCGGCTTGCGGCACCGCCCGCGAAGTCGGCGTTTTCTCTCATCGTCTGCCTGCTGACATGGTTGTGACCAATCCGGCCCATCGCAAGCACGCCGAGGAACTGTGGAAGCTGCCGGAAGGCGCTATCCCCGATAAGCCCGGCTTCCACGCCGTGCAGCAGAACCGCATGCTGAAAGACGGCAAGATCAACTGCTATTGGGTGCTTTGCACCAACAACATGCAGGCGGCCGCCAACCTTAACGAAGAGACCTATCCGGGCTATCGCAATCCGGACAATTTCATCGTCGTCTCAGATCCTTACCCCACGGTGACGGCACTGTCCGCCGACCTGATCCTGCCCACCGCCATGTGGATGGAGAAGGAAGGCGCCTATGGCAACGCCGAGCGTCGCACCCAGTTCTGGCGTCAGCAGGTCAAGGCTCCGGGCGAGGCGCGCTCGGACCTTTGGCAGTTGGTGGAATTCTCCAAGCGTTTCAAGATCGAGGAAGTTTGGCCGGAAGACCTGCTGGCCAAGGCCCCCGAGCTGCGCGGCAAGACCATGTTCGAGGTGCTGTTCAAGAACGGCAATGTGGACAAATTCTCGCTGTCCGAGACGGCGCAGGGCTTCGACAACGACGAATCCTCGACCAACGGCTTTTATCTGCAAAAGGGCCTGTTCGAGGAATATGCCTCGTTCGGACGCGGCCATGGCCACGATCTGGCTCCCTTCGACATGTACCACAAGGCTCGCGGTCTGCGCTGGCCGGTGGTGGATCAGAAAGAGACTCTCTGGCGCTACCGCGAAGGCTATGACCCCTATGTCAAGGCGGGCGAGGGCGTGAAGTTCTATGGCAATGCCGACGGCAAGGCCAATATCTTCGCTCTGCCCTACGAGCCGCCGCCCGAGGAACCGGATCAGGACTACGACCTGTGGCTGGTGACCGGCCGCGTGCTGGAGCATTGGCATTCCGGTTCCATGACCCGGCGCGTGCCCGAGCTTTATCGGGCTTTCCCCAACGCCGTGGTCTTCATGCATCCCGATGATGCCAAGTCCCGGGGCCTGCGCCGCGGCCAGGAGATCAAGATCACCTCGCGCCGTGGCACGGTGGTCAGCCGCGTTGAAACCGCGGGCCGCAACCGGCCTCCAGTGGGGGTGGTGTTCTTCCCCTGGTTCGATGAAAGCCAGTTGGTCAACAAACTGACCCTCGACGCTACTTGCCCGATCTCGAAGCAGACCGACTACAAGAAGTGCGCCGTCAAGGTCGAGAAGGCTTAAAGGAGCCTTTCCCATGTCGGCGGATAAAGGCATCGACCGCAGAAGCTTCCTGGGCAGCGCCATCGGCGTTGCCTCGGGGGCCTGTCTGCTGGGTCTCGGCCTGGCCTCGGTCTCCCGTCGTGGAGCCGAGGCCAAGGGCGTGCCCTTGCGTCCGCCGGGTGCCCTTGCCGAAGCCGATTTTCTCTCCGCCTGTCTGCGTTGCGGGCTTTGCGTCACAGATTGCCCCTATCATACCCTGACTCTGTCCGATGGCGGGCAGGGAGTGGCGGTGGGCACGCCGGTCTTCGAGGCACGTTCTATTGCTTGCGAGATGTGCGAGAATCTGCCCTGCATCAAGGCCTGCCCCAGCGGGGCGCTGGATCATGCCGTCATTGATTCCACCAAGATCCGCATGGGCGTCGCCGTGCTGGTGGACCATGAAAGCTGCCTGAACTGGCAGGGTCTGCGCTGCGATGTCTGCTATCGGGTCTGCCCGTTGATCGACAAGGCCATCACCCTGGACGAACGTCACAATCAGCGCACCGGCTTCCATGCCTTGTTCCTGCCCACCGTCCATCACGATATCTGCACCGGCTGCGGTAAGTGCGAGCATTCCTGCGTGCTGGAAAAGGCCGCCATCAAGGTGCTGCCGCCCTCTCTGGCTCTTGGTGAGATGGGCAAGCACTATCGCCTGGGTTGGGAAGAAAAGACCAAGAACGGCGAGGAATCCCTGATCGGCGAACAGCTGAAGCTACCAGTCCGCACGCCGGAAGGCAGCAAGGGGTTCGTGCCATGATCGCCCTGATCAAAGCCAACCGCTGGCTGCTGGCCCGGCGTCTGTCTCAGGCGCTGGTGCTGGGACTGTTCTTTGCTGGAGTGCTGAAGGGCACCTTGGCCTCTAGCCGCCTGCTGAATTTGGTTCCCTTCACCGATCCCTTCATCCTGCTGCAAAGCCTGACCGCTCGGCATTGGTCGGAAGGTCTGGCCCTGACCGGTGCCGCCATCGTCGCCGCCATCTATGTCCCGTTCGGCGGGCGGCTTTATTGCGGCTGGGTCTGTCCGATTAATATGCTGACCGATCTGGCCCTGTTCCTGCGCCGCAAGTTGGGCCTGACCGAGCGATCCTTGCTGCTGTCGCGCCGGGTGCGCCTGTGGGTACTGGCCATGGTGCTGGTCACTTCTGCCGCCACCGGCACCATCGCCTGGGAATATGTCAATCCCATCACCATGCTGCACCGCAGCCTGATGTTCGGCGGCAGCCTGGGCTTCCTGCTGGCCGGGGCGGTGTTCCTGTTAGACCTGTCGACGGGTTCGCGGACTTGGTGCGGCCATCTCTGCCCGGTGGGAGCCTTCTATGGTCTGCTGGGCCGCGTCTCGCTTTTGAAGATTTCCGCCCTGCGCCGCGAGGCCTGTGACGACTGCGGCGACTGCTACCGCGTCTGCCCCGAGCCCCATCTGCTGACCCCCGCCTTGCGCGGCGAGTCCAGGGGTATCGGCCCGCTGATCGCCTCTGCCGATTGCACCATCTGTGGCCGCTGCATCGATGTCTGTTCCAAAGACGTCTTTGCCGCCGGCCTTCGTTCGAAACTTAATTCTATGGGGAGTGCGCGCCGTGAAAACTAGACTTCTTGCAGCCGTGATGGCGCTGGGCCTTCTGGCCGCCGGAGCGATCCATGCCCAGGAGGCCAAGCCTCTGCCCGGCGACGTGCCGCCCAATCAGACCAACGCTGCTCCGCCGGTGTTCGACGTCAAGGAAGCTGGCCGGGTCGAGCGTAACTACCGCCAACAGCCGCCGGTGATCCCCCATCGCATCGACAAGTACGAGATCGACGTCAAGGTCAACATGTGCCTGCGCTGCCACGACTGGCCGAATAACGTCCAGGAAAACGCCCCGATGGTCAGCGCCACCCACTTCATCGACCGCGATGGCAACAAGCTGGACAAGGTTTCCTCGCAGCGCTGGTTCTGCGTCCAGTGCCATGTGCCGCAAGCCAATGCCCAGCCGCTGGTGGAAAATACCTTCAAGCCTGCGACGGCCAAATAGCCGGGGGATCGATCATGTCCAACACCGATACGCCCCGCTTTAAGTTCCTTCGCGCCGTCTGGCAGGTTCTGCGCAAGCCTTCGGCGCAGTTTTCGCTGGGCCTTCTGCTGATCATCGGCTTCGGTGCCGGCGTTCTGTTTTGGGTTGGCTTCAGTTGGGGTTTGGAACTGACCAACAACGAGACCTTCTGCCGCACCTGCCACGAGATGAATGACAACGTCTATCAGGAATATCGCACCACGGTTCACGACCAGAACCGCACAGGCGTGCGGGCGACCTGTCCGGACTGCCATGTGCCTCACGAGTTTTTTCCGAAGATGAAGCGCAAGCTGGAGGCCTCCAACGAGGTGCTGCACAAGATCCTCGGCACTATCGACACCCGAGAGAAGTTCGAAAGTCATCGTATAGAGCTAGCCGAACATGAATGGGCTCGCATGAAGGGCAATGATTCTCACGGCTGCCGCAGTTGTCACACCTTCGACAACATGGACCTGACCAAGCAGGGGCCGCGCGCCCGTGTTCGTCACGTCCAGGCTCAGGAACAGGGCAAAACCTGCATCGATTGCCACAAGGGCATCGCTCATAAGCTGCCCGCCGGCGCCGTCGAGGCGGAACGTGCGTTCAATGCCAAGTGGAACACCGAGCACGGCCTGCCCAACACGCCGTTCCCGGTCAATCCTGTGGTGGGCGAGCCCAGCGGTAACGTCACTGAAGCACCGGAGAAATAGGCCATGATCGACGGGTTCGGCCGCCGCATTCGCTATCTGCGCCTGTCAGTCTTTGACAGATGCGATCTGCGCTGCCGCTATTGCATGGCGGACGAACCCGACTTCCTGCCCAAGGATCAGGTGCTGACCCTAGAGGAAATGGCCCGCTTGGCCCGAGTTTTCATCCGTTTGGGCGTCTCCAAGATCCGCCTGACCGGCGGCGAGCCGCTGGTGCGCCGGGGCGTCATGTCGCTGGTGCAGGCCCTGGGCCAGGATGTGGCGGCAGGCTCGCTGAACGAGCTGGCTTTGACTACCAACGGCACCCAGCTGGCCCGTCATGCCCAGGGGTTGGCGGCGGCGGGGGTGAAAAGGGTCAATGTCTCGCTGGACAGCCTCGACCCCGATATCTTCCGCTCCATTACCCGACGCGGCGAGCTGGAAACGGTGCTGGATGGCATCCAGGCCGCCAAGAAAGCCGGCTTGGCCGTGAAGCTCAACACTGTCGCCCTGCGCGGCATCAACGATGGCGAGATTGATCGCCTGATCGCCTGGTGTGGCCGTGAAGAGATCGATATGACCCTGATCGAGGCCATGCCGCTGGGGGAATTCGCCCTCACCATGCAGGGCCATGACTTGCCCCTGGACGAGTTGCGCCGCGATCTGGAAAGCCGCTGGACCTTGGTTCCCAGCGACTATCGCTCGGGTGGCCCGGCCCGTTATGTGACGGTGGCCGAAACCGGGCGCAGGCTGGGCTTCATCACGCCTTTGAGCCAGGGCTTCTGCGACACCTGCAACCGGGTGCGCTTGTCCTGCACCGGCCAGTTGGCCCTATGCCTGGGCCACGAAAAATCCATCGATCTGCGCGCGCCTTTGCGCTCATCAAGCGATGATTCTGCGGTGGAGCAAGTCATCCTCGGCGCTTTAAGCGCCAAGCCTCATGGTCATGAGTTTATCTCGCCCCTGGGCGGCTTTGCCCCCCTGTCGCGGACCATGAACTGTATCGGCGGTTAGGCTTGACCGGGGGTAAGGAGCCTCTGGCCGTTCTTCCTTAGAGTCCAGGCTGTCCATAAGGATTTTTTTGGGGAGAGAAGGTTGATGTCGAAACAGATGCTATTTCGGGGCGTGATGGCTGGCGCGATGTTCGCCGGTCTGACCCTGGCGGGCGCGGCGTTGGCTGCTGATGAACCCGCGAACCACACCGACGGCCCGGCTGCCAAATACGAGCAGAAGGGCGGCGATGACCTTAAGAACGCGGCCATGGAGCAGCCCGGCACCAAGAACGGTGTGCCGACCCTGACCGCCGCCGAGTTCGAAAAGGCCAAGCAGATTTATTTCGAGCGTTGCGCCGGCTGTCATGGCGTGCTGCGCAAGGGGGCGACTGGCGTGCCCCTGACCCCGGACAAGACTCGCGACGTCGGTCTGGACGGCCTGAAGGCCTTCATCACCTATGGTTCGCCCGCCGGCATGCCCAACTGGGGCACCTCGGGGCAGTTGACCGAGGCCGAGGTGGACCTGATGGCCCGCTATGTCATGAACGAGCCGCCCCAGCCGCCTGAATTCGGCATGAAGGACATGAAGGACAGCTGGAAGGTCATCGTGCCGCCGGATGCCCGTCCGAAGAAGAAAGAGAACAATCTCGATCTGGACAACGTCTTCTCGGTGACCCTGCGTGACGCCGGTCAGATCGCTTTGATCGACGGCAATACCAAGAAGATCATTACCGTCATCAAGACCGGCTATGCCGTGCATATTTCGCGCATGTCGGCGTCTGGCCGTTATCTCTATGTGATCGGCCGCGACGCCAAGATCGACCTGATCGATCTGTGGATGAAGGAACCCTCCACCGTCGCCGAGATCAAGATCGGCCTGGAAGCTCGTTCCGTCGAGACCTCGAAGATGAAGGGCTGGGAAGATAAGATCGCCATCGCCGGCGCTTATTGGCCGCCCCAGTTCGTCATCATGAAGGGCGACACCCTCGAGCCCGAGAAGATTGTCTCGACCCGTGGCATGACCGTGGACACCCAGGAGTTCCATCCGGAACCCCGCGTCGCTTCCATCGTAGCTTCCCACTTCCACCCCGAGTTCCTGGTCAACGTCAAGGAAACCGGCAAGATTATGATGGTGGATTATTCGGATCTCACCAATCTGAAGACCACCACCATCGATGCCGCCCGCTTCTTGCATGACGGCGGCTTTGACAGCACGGGGCGCTATATGATGGTGGCCGCCAATGCCTCCAACAAGGTGGCCGTGGTCGATACCAAGACCGACAAGCTGGCGGCGCTGGTCGATGTCGGTATTAAGCCCCATCCGGGCCGTGGTGCCAACTTCAACCATCCCAAGTACGGTCCGGTCTGGGCCACCAGCGATCTGGGCGACGATAATATCACCCTGATCGGCACCGACCCCGAGAAGCATAAGCAGAACGCTTGGAAGGTGGTCGATACCTTGCATGGTCAGGGCGGCGGTTCGCTGTTCATCAAGACCAATCCCAAGTCCCGCAACCTGTGGGTCGATACCCCGCTGAACCCCGATTCTGACATGTCTCAGTCTGTGGCGGTGTTCGACATCGACCATCTGGACAAGCCCTTCCAGGTCATCAAGGTGGCCGAGATGGCCAACCTGGGTGACGGTCCGAAGCGCGTCGTTCAGGGCGAGTACAACAAGGACGGCACCGAGATTTGGTTCTCGGTGTGGAACGGCAAGGAACAGAAGTCGGCCATCGTCGTCCTTGACGACAAGACCCGTACTTTGAAGGCCGTGATCGATGATCCGCGCATCGTCACTCCGACCGGCAAGTTCAACGTCCACAACACCCAGTACGACATCTACTAAGTCCGGCACTTGCGGGCGGAGAGGAATCTCCGTCCGCAAGGGGCCCGCAGGAGACTAAGGACATGGCCAAGATTGGACGGGTGCATCTGGTAGGAGCTGGTCCCGGCGATCCCGACCTCCTGACCGTCAAGGCCCTGAAGCTGCTCAATGCCGCCCAGGTGGTGGTCTATGACCGCTTGGTTTCTGCCGATATCCTGGCTCTGGCCAATCCCTCGGCCCGCATGATTTCGGTGGGCAAGGAAAGCGGTCGCCATTCGGTGCCCCAGGATCAAATCAATTCTCTTTTGGAAAACCTGGCCCGCGAGGGCCAGATGGTGGTCCGCCTGAAAGGTGGAGACCCCTTCATCTTTGGACGCGGCGGCGAGGAAGCCCTGCATCTGGCTGAAGTTGGCATTCCTTGTTCGGTGGTTCCCGGCATTACCGCCGCTGCCGGATGTGGCGCTGCCGCCGGCATTCCCCTGACCCATCGCGGTTTGGCCGGCAGCGTCCGCCTGATCACCGGCCATGGGCTGGAGGATAAAGACCTGCGCATCAATTGGGCCAGCCTGTCCGATCCCGACTGCACACTGGTCTTCTATATGGGTATTGCTACCGCGCCTTTGATCAGCGCCAAGCTGATGGAAGCCGGGCTGTCCGCCGATACCCCCGCCGCCGCTATCGAGCGTGGCACCCGCAAGGATCAGAAGGTCCATATCACCACCTTGCGGGAGCTTCCCGCCGTCGCCGCCGGATGCCAACCGCCGACCCTGCTGGTGGTGGGGCGTGTGGTGAGCCTGTCGCCGCAATTGCTGGCGGCTTCCCTCGAAGATCTGCGGGAGGCGGCGGAATGAGGCTGTCCGGCGGATTGCTGCTGCTCTGTTGCCTGGCTGGACCGGCCTTCGCCGCGCCCGATGCCGCGCGTCAGGATCAGCTTGAGCATATGGTCCGCCAGGATTGCGGCTCCTGCCACGGCATGACCCTGAAGGGTGGGCTGGGCTCGCCGCTGCTGCCGGAAGCTCTGGCCGGAAAGGACGATGGCTTTCTGACCGCCACCATTCTCGACGGCCGCCCCGGTACTGCCATGCCGCCCTGGAGGGGGCTGTTGTCGGAGCAGGATGTCCGCTGGATCGTCGATTATCTTAAGGAGGGGCGTCGTGATTAGAGCCATCGTCATTCTCGCCGCCATGCTTGCCTTGGTCGCTTGTGCGCCTCAGCCTCGGGGAACCGGCGATTTGGGGCTGGTCATCGCCCGTGCGACGGGTCAAGTGGTGGTGGTGGACAATACGGCCAGGAAGCCGTTGGCGACGGTCGATGGCTTGGGCGATCTGTCCCATGCCTCGGTGGTTTATTCCCGCGACGAACGCTTCGCCTATGTGGCCGGGCGTGACGGCGGCCTGAGCAAGGTCGATCTGCTGACGGGGACTCTGACGAAGCGGGTCATGCAGGCGGGCAATAGCATCGGCCTGTCCATCTCGCAGGATGGCCATGTTGTGGCTGTGCAGAACTACGAGCCGGGCGGCGTGCGTTTCTTCGATGCCGACAGCCTGGAGCCCTTGTCCGAGATTTCCACCAACGGCAGCAAGGTGGTCGGTCTGGCCGATGCCCCCGACGCCAAGTTCGTCTTCTCGCTGTTCGATGCCGGGGAAATCTGGCTGGCCGATATCCATGATCCGCGCCATCCGGTGGTCACTAAGTTCCCCCATGTGGGCCGTCAGCCCTATGACGGGCTGATCACTCCCGATGGCCGCTATTACATCGCCGGACTGTTCGGCGAGGATGGTCTGGTCCTGCTGGACCTGTGGCATCCCGAGCAGGGGACGCGCCGCATCCTCGATCATTACGCCAAGGATGATCCGGCCCTGCCGGTCTATAAGATGCCTCACCTGCGCGGCTGGGCTCAGGCTGGCGGGGAAATCCTGGTGCCGGCCATCGGTCATCACGAGGTGCTGGTCATCGATACCGCCACCTGGACCGAGAAGGCCCGCATCCCCGTGGCCGGCCAGCCGGTCTTCGTCATCGCCCGCCCCGATGGCCGTCAGGTCTGGGTCAATTTCGCCTTGCCCGACAATGGCTTGGTCCAGGTCATCGATCTGCTCAGCCATCAGGTGATCG
>Ga0302193_10003950_pt1 | contig 11831 bp, 5 predicted proteins | sample II_Bog_E3_3_FD_200228 | JGI IMG/M metagenome (GOLD analysis project Ga0302193, IMG submission 200228) | Peat permafrost microbial communities from Stordalen Mire near Abisko, Sweden - II_Bog_E3_3 | ecosystem: Environmental > Terrestrial > Soil > Wetlands > Peat | place: Sweden: Abisko, Stordalen...
ACGCCGCCGCCTTCGTCGGCAACGAAGCCGAACAATACTGGTTGGGCGCTGGCAAATCATGCAACGCTTCAACCCTCCAACCCTCCAACCCTCCAACCCGTCCGGGCGTGGACCTCTACGTCGGCGGCACCGAACACGCCGTATTACATCTGTTATACGCTCGGTTCTGGCACAAGGTGTTGTTCGATCTGGGCCACGTCTCCACGCCGGAACCCTTTTATAAGCTGGTCAACCAGGGGCTGATTCTGGGCGAGGACGGTCAGAAAATGTCCAAGTCCCGTGGCAACGTGGTGAACCCCGACGACGTCCTGGCCGAATACGGCGCGGATGCGTTCCGCCTCTACGAAATGTTCATGGGTCCGCTGGAAATGGTGAAGCCCTGGAACACCAAGGGCGTCGAGGGCGTCTATCGCTTTCTCGGCCGCGTCTGGCGCTTGTTCGTGGATGAGTCGAGTGAGACCGCCTATGAACAGGCCGAGACCACCATGCCCGCCGCCCAACCGGACGCCCTGCTGGGCCTCATCCAACTGAATCCGGCCATCCAAGCCGTGGCCGCCACCCCCGCGCAGCTCAAAACCCTGCACGCCTGCATCAAAAAAGTCACCGAAGACCTGGACGCCCTGCGGTTCAACACCGCCATTTCCGCCATGATGGTGTTTGTGAACGAGGCCATCACCTGGGAGACCAAACCCGTGGCCGTGCTGACGCCGTTCCTGCAATTGCTGCAACCCTTCGCCCCGCACCTGGCGGAGGAACTCTGGGCCAAACTCTCCGTCCCGACCGCCCTGGCCTACACCGCCTGGCCGAAATTCGACCCCGCGCTGCTGATCGAGACCGAAATTGAAATGCCCGTGCAGGTGAATGGCAAATTCCGCGACGTCATTAAAGTCGCGGCCGACGCCGATAACGCCACCATCGAAGCCGCCGCCCTGGCGTCCGCGAAAGTGCAACAATTCATCGGCGGCAAGGCCATCAAGAAAGTCATCATCGTCCCCAAGCGCATGGTGAACATCGCCGTCGGCTGAGCGGCCAACCGCAGTAGCGGCGGGCATCCCGCCCGGCGGACAAACCGTCCGACCGTTGGCCAAGTCAGCCTTGTTTACCCGTTCTGAAAAATCTGGGCCGTCGTCCGGGCGGCAGGCGGGCCGCCCGCCGCACCATCAAGTAGTGCCTGTTCCACATCGCAGACACATCCCGCTTCAAGGGCTCATGCTGGCAACCCACCCCGGCGGTTAGCCGAACGCTTCGCGCAAACTATTCGCCCGTGCGATCAAAAATGATGGCGCGAAAATAAACCCCTTTCGCGGCGGACGCCGGATGAACCTCAAATTGCACCGTTTTTTGTTGGGCAGTTTTGGTTTGGGCAATGGTCCACTGGGTTTGGTCGGTCGAAGACAATAACGCCACCACTTCGCCGAAAGTCGAACCATAGTTCAAATAGAGTACGTTGCCGTAGGTTTGTTTCCGCTCCAAGGCCAGGTCCACCACCGGCCCTTCCAGGCTCAAGGCAATCGCCCCGGTTAACCCCTCGGCATCGCCCACCGCAATTTGGTAGGTCACCCCTTGCACCGCATTAAACGCCAGCGTGCCGACGCCTTCGGCCACCACTTGCAAGGCGGCCGGGCTCAAGCCCGTGAACACCCCCACGGGGAACGCATAGTCACTACCGGTCAAATCCAGGGAAACCACGCCGGTGACGGGGGCCGTCCACGACCACCACACATTTTTCCCGATGGAACCCGGTAGGAATGGTTCCCCGGCCTGATGAACCGCCCCGGCGTTATACGCGGAGGCCGCCACGCTGACGCCATGGAGTTGCAGCCGGTTTTTAAAAACGCTGTTGGCCGGCGGCGTGGTCAGTTCGAGATAAAGCGGGATGATCCCCGTGGCCCCCTGATTCCCATCAAAGGCGATTTGATACGTCTGCCCCTTGACCGCGTCGAATTCCAGCGCATAGGGATACGCGGCGAGTCCCAGCGGCAGCACATTGACCGTCGTCAAAGCCGCGACATTGGTGCCGGTATAAACCCCAAAGACCGGATAAAAGACCGGCGGCGGATTCTGGTCAAATTCATCACCGCAGGTGGGCGTAGGATTTACATAATATATTGTAGATACCTCTCCATAAACACTGCCGTCACCGGACGAGGGTGGGGCATAAGCCGCAATGGCGTTGGTCGAAATAGTCACCCGCCCGGAGGCCGGAGCGGTCCAGGAATACCAGACGGAACTTCCGCCGGAGTTGCCCCCGTAATCCGGCTCGCCCACTTCCTTGTTGGCCCCGGCATTCGGGGCCAGTAGGGAAATACGGGTGCCGGAAAGCTTGAGGCGATTGGCAAAATCATCATTCGGAGGCGAGGCCGTGAATTGCAAATCCAGGGTGAAAGGGCCGCCGGCCGGAATATTGGTCGTCTGCTGGACCACGTAAAACGGCCAATAAATGGTGCCATTCAAATTCTCGTCCAACTGGTAGGCCCACTGAAATGCGCCGCTCGGATAAGTTCCTGCTGGCAATTGTTCCACCCCCCACGCCGCGTCCGTGATGATCGCCGAATCCACACAAATCTGATACGCCTGCCCCGCCGCCACATGGAACGTGATTTGACTGCGTTCGCGCCAATGGCAGCCGCAGTCGCCATCTGAGTAACACGCCTCGTAATTATTGCTGGCCACCAGCGCAAGCGACGGCAGGTCGTCGCCCGTGTAAACCGTCAGCAACGGGCTGAAACTGTCTGCCCCCACGGACATTGTAACCGTGCCTTTTAGCGGGATGAAAGGGACGTTTTGGGGGAAGGCTCCGCTGGGGGGGATCGGAGGACCAACGACCGTGAAGGGCGGCGTCCAAGTCCCCCAAACGGTTTGCCCACTGGAAACCCCGGTAATATACGGTTCATCCGCCTCGAAGGTGGCGTTGGAAACATTGCCGTAAACTTCCCCATCCCACGAATTGGCATAAGGCAGGTTCGTGTCCGGGGATACCGAAATTGCCGGGCGATTGGAAAAATCATCCGTCAACTGAACGACGGTCAACGGAACGTTGGAAATGGTCTGACCAAACCCGGAAAAGCCCTGACCCGCCAGCACCACGGCCAAAACCGCCAGCCAACGGGCCAAAAGCGCACCAGTTCGGAATTGAATCCGCTTTGATCGTTGCTTCATAAGATAAGGAAAACCACCTGCCATAGGATGGTTAAATGACGCCTGATGGCGGAGCCCATGTCCATTGAAATATTTGCAATCGGCCACATTTGGGCGCATCTCGACACCGCCCCCGATTGCAAACCAGTCGGAGCGCGGTGTTTACGCCGCTTCAACGTTCGCAAACAGACAGACCAATCGAACCGCCGGCCCCGTCCGCACGCTGAAGCGGACTGAAGTCCGCGCCCCCGGGGGCAGCAACGGTGTTAATTGGCAAGTTGAAATTTGTCATTTTTTAGCAGGCGGTTCATGAGGATGACGAGTTTGCGCAGGCAAGCCACCAAGGCTACTTTTGGTTTTTTCCCTGCGGCCCGCAGGTGCAAATAAAAGGCTTTGAGGATGGTATCGTAGCGAATCGCGCTCAAAGCGGCCATATAAAGGGCGCCGCGCAACGGCCGGCGTCCGCCGGCAATGTGCCGGCCGCCCTGGACCGTGCCACTGTCGCTGTTGTAAGGGGCCACGCCTGCCCAGGCCGCAGCGGCGGAGTGGCTGAGCTGCCCGAGTTCAGGCATTTCGGCCAGCACGGTGGCAGCGGTGATCGGGCCGACGCCTGGAATGGCGTCCAACCGGGCCGCCTTGGTTTTAAGTGTTTCATCCGCCGCGATGAGTTCGGCAATGGCGGGGTCACAGGCCGCGATCTGCTTTTCCAGCAACCGGAGCAGTTGTTTGGACTGCCGTGTGCAGCCCTTGTCCTGGTAGTGCTCGGCGCGGTTGGCCTCGACGAGGCGGCTGTCAATGAGCTGACGGCGGTGCAGAGCCGGTTCCGCCAGACGGGTTTGCCAGCCGGTGGGGGCGACGGCGGTGGCGGGTTGGAAGGTGCGGCCATCGTCGCTGAGGACGGCGGCATCGAGGGATCGGTTTTGGCGCGCTGCCCCTTGGCTTTGGCAAAGTGGCGGACCCGGCCGGCTTCGATAATGCTGACGGGCTGGTGGGCCGCTTGGAGGGCGCGCACCACGGGTTGTTCGTAACCGCCAGTGGCTTCCCAAACGACCTGCGCGGCGGGCTGGTCCCGCAACCGCGTCAGGAGTTGGGCATGGCCCTTGGCGTCGTTGGTCAAGGTGTAAGGTTGGCCGGCCAGATCCAGTTGCAAAGCAGACTGGGCACCATCCAGGCCGACCTAGAGGAGGGACAGGTTGTTCGGACTCATACTTGTAAGGATACGAGCCGCCACGGCTGCAGGGCCGTGGCGCTCAGGCAACGGTTCGAGTTCGGAGCCATAAAGTCCATGCGGAACACGCTGCCCCGCGCAGCGCTTGGGAGCCTGCGGGTGTCAAACGTTCCCGCATGGACCGCTGCGCTGCCGGCCGGCAGGCCGGCAGCGCAGCCCCATCTTCCAGATTGGCCGCCGCCAATCAAGGAAGATGAAATCAAGATCCAAGTGTCGAGATGCGCCCGGGTTCGGACGACTCGGGTGTTTGCGGCGGTTGCAGTGGTGGTCCGTTCGGGGGGGCATGGGCAAGGGAACCACGCTCGAACGCACCCCCGGCGAACCTCTGGTTCAGCGGTCCTGAGTGAGATTTTCATCGGGGAAATCTTTGCGTGGTCTTCAGGTTTCGCGGCGTTCACTGCGCCGAGGTGCGAAAAAGGCTTTCCCGGGCTTCCGGCAACGCTCGCCTTCGCCAGGGATTGGAAGGCGACAATTTTGCGGCGGCGGCTTGCCTTCGGGGTCGTTTACCACCAAAATTCGGGGCTTGTGGATGATCTGATCAAAAAAATCGCGGCGGACGCGGAAGTGCGCCTGTCGCTGTCCCCCCAGCGCAGTGCGGCCGACGAGTTGGCGCGGTGCAAGGCTTTTTTGAAGGTGGAGACCCACCGGTTGAAATTGCAGCATCGCAGCGGGGCGGGCGGCCTGGCGATCTGCACCGCGCGGGCGGCGATTCTGGACGCGTTGTTGCGGCATCTGTGGGACACGGCCAAGGCGGGCTTGAGTCCCCAGGCCCGGGAGGAATTCCCGGCGCTGGCGTTGGTCGCCATCGGGGGCTATGGCCGCGCCGAGTTAAACCCGCACAGCGACATTGATTTCATGTTCCTGCACGACGGGCAGATCGCCGCCGGGCGGCCACTGCCCTATCTCTCGAAGATCATTGACGGGGTGCTGTATCCGCTGTGGGACATCGGCCTGAAGATCGGGCATTCGGTGCGGAGCATCGAGGATTGCATCACGGTGGCGAACACGGACATGCAGTCGAAAACCTCGCTGATCGAGGCGCGGCTGATCGCGGGGGACCAAAAGATCTTCGACCGGCTGCAAAAGGTGGTGGTGGCGAAATGCGTGGTGGGTTACGAGGGCAAATACATCGCGGCGCGCGTGGAGGACCAGGCGAGCCGCCGGCTGAAGCACGGTAACTCGGCCTTCATGCAGGAGCCGAACATCAAAAACGGCTGCGGCGGGCTGCGGGATTTTCAGAACCTGTTGTGGATGTCGTTTTTCAAGCACCGGACGCGCTCGCTGCGGGAGTTGGAAATGCGCGAGTTTGTGAGCGGGGATGAACGCACGCAACTCGAGGCGGCGTATGATTTTCTGCTGCGGGTCCGCACCGAACTGCATTACCACGCGAACCGGCCGATGGATGTGCTGGGGAAAAATCTCCAGCCCGCGGTGGCCCACAATCTGGGCTACAACGAACGCTCCCCGAGCAAGCGGATTGAAAAATTCATGCGGGACTTGTACACGCACACGCGCAACATTTACCTGATCACCCGCACGCTCGAACAGCGCATGGCCCTGTTTGAACCGGTGGAAAAGCGGCTTTCGCTGCGCGCCTGGCTGCCCCGCCGCAGCGCCAAACCGGCGGAGACGGTGGACGGCTTCCAATTCATTGACGGCGAAATTCACGCCGTTTCCAACCGGATTTTCCGGGATTCCCCCCGCCGATTGATGCGGGTGTTTCTCTACGCGCAGCAGCGGCGCCTGAAACTGCATCCCGACCTGGCGCAACTCATCCGCAACCAGGTGAGCCTGGTGGACCGGGAGTTCCAGAACGACGAACACGTCCGCGAGACGTTCCTGACCATCGTCCGGCAGCGCGGGAATGTGGCCGTGATCCTGCGCGCCATGCACGAGGTGAATCTGCTGGGCCGTTATCTGCCGGAATTTGGCAAGCTCACCTGCCTGGTGCAGCATGAGTTTTATCATCAATACGCGGCGGATGAGCACACGCTGGTCTGCCTGGAGCAGTTGGATAAAATCTGGGAGGCGACCGAGCCGCTGGGGAAAAACTACACGCCGCTCCTGCAAAACCTGGAGCGGCCCGGGGTGCTCTACCTGGCGCTGCTGCTGCATGACGTGGGCAAGGCCGAGGAACACAAGCGCGGCGAACACGCCAGCGCCAGCGCCGTGATGGCCCTGCGCGCGGCCAAACGCCTGCGCCTGGACCCGGCCATCACCCAGACCCTGCGCATCCTCGTGGAAAACCACCTGCTCATGGCCGAGGTCTCGCAGCGGCGCGACCTGGACGACACCTCGGTGATCCGCAATTTCGCCCGGCAGGTGCAGAGCGCGGAAAACCTGAATTTACTGACGCTGCTGACGTTTGCAGATTCGCAGGGGACGAGCGATAAATTGTGGAACGGCTTCAAGGATTCGCTGCTCTGGCAACTGCACGCCCGGGCGATCTCGCTGCTGACGGGCGGTTCGGAGTTTGTGCGGGCCACGGCCAAGCAACGGGAATTGTTCCAGGAAGAGGTGCGGCAGCTCGCCTCGAAACCGATCAACCACGAGGAATTGCAGGCGCATTTCGCGTGCCTGCCGCCGCGTTATTTCGAGATTCACAGCGCCCGGGAAATCGTGGACGACCTGGAGCTGGCGCACCGGTTCATGCACCGGCTCGTCCGGGAAAATGACCGCGCCCTGGCGCCGGTGACCGCCTGGCTGGACGAGCCCGACCGGGGTTACAACACCGTGAAAATCTGCACCTGGGACCGGGCGGGACTATTCGGCAAAATCGCCGGTTCGCTGAGCGCCTCCGGCCTGAACATCCTCGGCGCGCAAATTTTCACGCGCACGGACGGCATGGCCCTGGACACGTTTTATGTCAATGACGCCCGCACCGGCAACCTGGCGAAACGGGAACAGCACGACCAGTTCGCCGTGCTGCTGGAAAAAGTGCTGAACAACGACCCCGTGGATCTGCCCGCGCTCATCGCCCGGCAAATGCCGAACCGGACGAATTACCAGGCCTATGCCGGGGAACAGATGGCCACGGAAATCCAATTTGACAACAGCGCCTCCGACACGCGCACGCTGATCGAGGTGGAGACGGAGGACCAACTCGGCTTGCTCTACGCCATCTCCCGGACCTTTGCCGACCTGGCGCTGGACATCTCCGGCGCGCGCATCGTCACGGAACGCGGCGCGGCGATTGACAGTTTTTACGTCTGCGAACTGGACGGCGGCAAAGTGACGGCGCCGGAGCGGTTGACGGCCCTCGAAGCCCGGTTGCGCGAGGTCATCAAGCAATTGAAACCGAAACCGACGGCGTAAACCCGCCCCCCATCCCCAGCCGACAAAAATGGCGCGCGGTGGGGGCACGCCATGGACAATGATGCGCGGACAATTTATGCTCGGGCCATGCCGTCGGTGAAAAATGAATTGTTGGGGGATTTGCTCAAGGCCACCTCGCGCTCGTTTTATCTGACGCTGCGGGTGTTGCCGGCGGCGGTGCGCCCGCAAATCGGCCTGGCCTATCTGCTGGCGCGCACGACCGACACCATCGCCGACACGGAGGTTCTCCCCCTGGAACAACGGCTGGCGGCGTTGCAGGCGCTGGCCGCCCGGATTGCCGGCACGGCGGTGGCGCCGCTGAATTTCGGCGAACTGGCCCGGTGCCAGGGACAGCCCGCCGAGCGCACGCTCTTGGAAAAGGCGGAGGCCAGTCTGGCGTTGCTGTCGTCGCTCACCCCCGGAGATTTGGCCCTGGTGCGCACGGTGCTCCAGACCATCACGAGCGGACAGGAACTGGATTTGCGGCGCTTTGCCGGCGCGTCGGGCCGGGGCATTGTCGCGCTGGCGACGGCGGCTGAACTGGATGATTATACCTACCGGGTGGCCGGGTGCGTGGGGGAATTCTGGACGCGGATCTGCCGGGCGCATCTGTTCCCCCGGGCCCGGTTGGACGACCGGCAATTGCTGGCGGATGGCATCCGCTTTGGCCAGGGGCTGCAACTGGTGAACATTCTGCGGGACCTGCCGGCGGACTTGCGGAACGGGCGCTGTTATCTGCCCCGGACGGCGCTGGCGGCGGCGGGGCTGACGCCGGAAACGTTGCTGGCGCCGGCGGGTGAGGCGGCGTTCCGCCCACTGTATCTTGATCACCTTGAACTGGCGGCGGCGCACCTGCGGGCGGGTTGGGAATACACGAACGCCCTGCCGCGAAGTTGCGTGCGCGTGCGGCTGGCCTGTGCCTGGCCGGTCTTGATCGGGTGGCGGACGATTGAGAAGTTGCGGACGGCCCGCGGGGCGGAGATTCAACAGCGCGTGAAAGTCCCGCGCCGCGAGGTGCGGATGATTTTGCTGCGGTCGGTCATCAGCTATCCTTTTCCAAAAGCCTGGCGGGAACAGGTGAAACCGTTCAGTCCGTCAGGAAAAGCAGTTGCGCCGGGCGGGGAATTGGCGTAAAAAATGTCCCATGCAATTTTCCAAACTCCAGCTCGCCGTGTGCACCGCCGCCTTATGCGGGGGGGTGGCCGGACTCCACGCCTCGGATGACACGCCCGCGCAAGCCGCCGCGCGGGCGGCCGTGCTCAAACAACTGCAGACCACGGAGGTCGGAACCAGCCCGACCAACAGTGTGCCGGCCCCGGTGACCGGCGACACGCCGGCGCAGGCGACGGCCCGGGCGGCGGTGCTGAAAAATCTGTCGGCGACGGAGTCCGCCCCCACGGCGGCCCCGGTCGCCAACACGGCCAATACCGGTGACACGCCCGCGCAAGCGGCGGCCCGGGCGATGGTGCTGAAAAATTTGCAAACCCCCGACGCGGCGCCGAATCCGCCGGCCCCGACGGTGGTGACCCCGCCGCCGCCAGCGGCGGTCGAAGCCAGCCCCGCCAGTGCGGTGCCGGTGGTCGGGAGCGGGGATACGCCCGCGCAAGCGGCGGCCCGCGCAGCCGTGCTGAAAAGTTTGTCCGTGACGGAACCCGCCGCCGGTCAACCCGCCCCGGCGGCCAATTCCGGCGACAGCCCGGCGCAGGCGGCGGCCCGGGCGGCGGTGTTGCAACACTTGCAGGAACCGAATGGTAATCCTACCCCGACGGCACCCGCCCCGGTCTTGATCAATGCTGCCGGCGTGGTTCCGACGCCCGTCAACCCGCCGGCTCCGGACGCCGCGGCACAAGCCCAGGCTCAGGCGGCGGCCGCAAAGGCCGATGCGGAAGCGAAGCAGGAGGCGGAAGCCGAAGCGCGGGCCCAAGCGAAGGCGCAAGCCGATGCCCGGGCCCAGGCGAAGGCCCAAGCTGATGCCGCCGAGGCGCAAGCCAAGGCCGATGCCGCCGCCAAGCAAGCCGCCGCCGAACAGGCGGAAGCCCAGGCCCGGGCCGAGAAAAAGCTCGCCGAAGCGAAAGCGGCCGGGGAAGCCGCCGCCCAGAAAGCCGCCGCCGCGCAAGCGGAGGCGCAGGCCCGGGCGGAGAAGAAATTGGCGGAAGCCAAGGCGGCGGAAGCCGCTGCGGCGAAGAAAGCCGCCGCCGAACAGGCGGAAGCGCAGGCCAAAGCCGAAAAGAAAGCCGCCGAAGCCAAAGCCGCCGCCGATGCCGCCGCCCAAAAAGCGGCCGCCGCCCAGGCGCGAGCCGAAAAACAGGCCGCCGAAAAAGCCGCCCAGGAACGCGCCATTCAGGAAGCCAAGGCGGCCGCTGAGCGGGCCAAGATCGCCCAGGGAAATGAAGTCAAGGCCGCCTCCGCGCCGTATCCGGGCAAAGAACTGGGTTTTCCCCCCATTCAAGCGCCGCCCCTGCCTTATTCGGCGGACAAACAGGCGCAGTTGGATGCCCTGCTGGTGAAATACCAGGCCGACCAGATTTCACCCGAGGAATATCACAAACAACGGGCGGCGATTCTAGCGCAGCCGTAATTTTTAGTTTGCATTTTTCCCAGCCCGCCGGCCCGCCGGCGGGTTTTTTTGTGGGAACAGGATAAGTCCGCCCTCATCCCGGCCTTCTCCTCCGCCTTCGCCCGGCTACGGCGCGACAGGCCGGGGAGAAGATTTCCCGTAATATTTTGCGCATTGCGCCCAGGAACCTTTGAGGGCGCGCTTTTGGACGAGGCGACTTGTCGCCTCGTCCAAAAGCGGCGTCTTGCCGCCGCACTCCAAAGGCGGTGGTCATCCGGTGTTTACGGGAGCGTCCCCGCTTGGGATGGGCGGGTGGTGGCAGGGCCAAGGATGGGTGGTTCGAAAGCGCTGTCGCCGCTCGTGCTTTGCCGGCGCACTCCATGGGCGCCAGCACGCTCGCACGCGTCAGGAGGGCGTAATAATATGTCAAAGAGCTGCGGATGGGGCGGGGGTCAGGCACCGCCCGGCCGGCCAACCGGCGGCGGAGCGGTTGGGTGGGGCTCGTCCGGGGTGGATGGCTCCAAACCCGTCCGGGGCATGCAATCATCACCTTGACTGACCTTGACCGGGCTTGACCCGGGTTTCGGGTCTGGGGTCTGGGGTTTGGGGTCTCGGGGGGCGGCCGTGCATCCTGAGGTTGTTGGTGAGGTCGGACAGGTGCATGCTTTTGAACTCGAAGACGTGTCGTCTCGTCCAAAAGCGGCGTCTTGCCGCCGCACTCCAAATGTCCTCGCCTGAAAACCGCCCCCAATTTCGGGAGGCACCGGGGCGGCAGGGGTGGCGTTGTCTGGGCTTGACCTGGGGGCTTCGTCATCGTCCCCTTCGGGGGCCAGGTCGGCCTCGGGATTGTCCTGCTCATCCGTTTCCGACTCATACTCTTCGTCGGTCTCCGGTTCATCGTCCGCGTCGGTTTCCTGGTCGGCTTCGGCATCGTCCTCCGGCTCCAGGCCGAAGATTTCCCGCTTGCGCCGAATGCGCTCCTCGGGCGACACCCAGGTCTGGCACAGCCAGTCGTGGACGGCCGGGGTTTTGGTCCATTGCTCGAAGCGGGCCACCAGCTCGTCCTCGGTTTTCTCCCGGTGTTCCTCCAGCCAGTCCTGTTCGAGCTGCTGCTGAGCAAGGCGGTGGTCGCCCCGGCGCAATTCCGCAATGTCCCGGCACAGGCTGCGCAAGATTTTGAGCTGCTGCTGAAATTCCTCGGTGGGCCGGCCGTCCCAGGCGGCGAGGGCGGAGGCGTAGCGGGCGGCCAGGACGGTGGCCAGGTCATCGCTTAACCCGGCGTTGGTGGCGTCCGCGACGTCGGCGGCATCGGCGGATAATTCCCGGGCGTCGGCGAGCATTTCCTGGCGGGCCTGCCATTCGGCGAAGCCGCCGGTGCGCCAGTCGTGGAGGTTTTGTTTGCTGAGGGGCACGCCGGCGAATTGGCGGGTCAGCACGGCCTGGACCTCCGGCAAGCCGTTCAGCCAGGGTAACAGGGTTTCGCCGGACTCGCCGTCATCAAGCCGTTGGTTGAGTTGATTCCGAATTTCGCGGGGTAACCGCGCGATTTTGCCGTTGCGCATAAATGTTTCAGGGTTTGAGGGGGACGGCCAA
>Ga0302193_10003970_pt1 | contig 11798 bp, 9 predicted proteins | sample II_Bog_E3_3_FD_200228 | JGI IMG/M metagenome (GOLD analysis project Ga0302193, IMG submission 200228) | Peat permafrost microbial communities from Stordalen Mire near Abisko, Sweden - II_Bog_E3_3 | ecosystem: Environmental > Terrestrial > Soil > Wetlands > Peat | place: Sweden: Abisko, Stordalen...
GAAAACCCGAATTAACCAGAAACCGAATCATCGCCGCGTTTGCCGTGGCCGTGGTCGCGGACTTGCTTGAGCTTCCAATCACCGCTGCCGAGGCCACGGTTCTCGGAGCGCCCGCAAGCGAGCTGGGAGCGGGGTTTGTGGATATTATCGTATTTGGAATAATGACCAGGCTGCTGGGATTTCATTGGATATTCCTGCCGACATTCGTCGTCGAAGTGATACCCGGTCTCGACATGCTGCCGACGTGGGTCGGCAGCGTCTGTTTCGTCGTATGGCAGCGGAAGAAGAAAGACGCTCGGCCACCGCTCGACGCCGTCGCGGAGGTTCAGGCCGTTGAAATCGAGAGTACACCGCCCAAGCTGGGGCGGAAATAGAAGGTGACACGAAAAGTAAACCGGCAAATCGGGGACCATAGAGTCACCGTTCCACAGTACGCTCCATCCGTCGTACCGGCTGTGGTGAAGCCGGCGGCTACCTAACGGCAGCCAGATCCTCGAGCTCCCGAACCGCAAGGTCCAGCTCGGAGGCCAGGCGGTTTCGGCTCAGCCTAAGGAACGAGTCGGCAAGGCTCCTGTAGTACCAGAGGGTTCCCTCCCTCCCACCGGTGAACCGTCCCCAAAGCGCCTCGCCGATCTCCCTGTAGTCGGACGTGATAGAGCGGACGTTGTGCAGCTTGTCGGCGGCCGAGACCAGCAGGACCGACGAGGACGCACCCTCAAGATGGGCAATGTAGGCCTCCTTGCGATGGCGCCAAGGCGGCTTGGGCGTCTCGAATGTGTCCGAGCAGCCCGCCACGATCTCTGAAACGGCTGGACCGAACCGGTTGCGTATCTCGTCAAGGATCGGCGCCCCTCCGGCATCCTCCGGAGCATCATGCAGCAGGGCTGCTACCGCCTCGTCCTCGGTGGCCCCGTGGTCGAGAGCGATGGAGGCAACCCCTAGCAGATGCGAGACATAGGGTATATCGGTGCCTTTTCTGACCTGCCCCGCATGGACCGTGACCGCATAGGCGAGGGCAGAGGAAAGTCGTGGGGTCAGTGTTGTCATGGTGCGCCTCCGGGCCTTCAAGGTTGCATTCTAGCGCCATCCTCGGACGTAATCTGTCCTATGCCAGCGAAAAGCGCCCTGCCCTCCTCGCGCCCGCCCCTTGCCCGGATGATGAGGATCCACGAGGAGCTGCAGGATGGCCACCTCACCAACTGCTCCAAGCTGGCGGCGAAGCTCGAGGTCTCAACCAAGACCATCATGAGGGATCTGGCCTTCATGAAGGACCAGCTCGACCTGCCGGTCGAATATGACCCCCAGACGTATTCCTGGCGGTACTCCTACCCCGTCAAGAGCTTCCCCACGGTCCAGGTGAGCGAGGGCGAGCTTCTGGCGCTCCTCGTGGCCCAGAAGGCCCTAGAGCAATACAAGGGAACGCCCTATCACGATCAACTCGCCCATGCATTCGCGAAGCTTTCCGCAGGATTGCATGACCATGTGAGCTTTTCCGCAACCGGCAGCCTGGACAGCGTATCCTTCCACCATCAGGGCCTCAGCAAGGCCGACCTGAAGCTGTTTGGAGGCCTCTCGAGGGCCGTGATGCAGTGTCTGGAGGTGGAGTTCGACTATACAAAACCGGGTGCCGAACCCGAGAGGCGGCGTGTCCAACCCTTCCATTTGGCGAACCGGGCAAACTCCTGGTATCTGGTGGCCTACGATCTGGCCCGAAAGGACCTTCGTAACTTTGCAGTTGTGCGCATGCAGTCGCTGACGGTCACGACAAAGAAGTTCAAGAAGCCGGACGATTTTTCACCTGAGAAGCATTTCTCGAAATCGTTCGGCGCCTACGTGGGCAAAGGCGACTACAAGGTGGTTGTCCGCTTCAAGCCGGACGTAACGGGACTCATCAAGGAAAGACTGTGGCACGAAACCCTTGAGACAAAGGACCTGTCCGACGGAGGCCTCGAGTTTACCCTTAGACTCGACAGCCTCGAGGAGATCGAGCGGTGGATCCTCGGCTGGGGCCCGGCTGCCGAGGTCATTGAACCAGAGGAACTCCGCGCCAGCGTAAAGGTCAACGCCAAGGCTGTGTCCGGCTTGTATAAGCCGTAATCCACAACGGCGCTAGGCGGCAGACCTCAGGTCCGTTCCATGCCCGGGCACGCGGCGCACGGGCTTCCGAATCGGTCCAACGGATCGCGCACCAAGGACCCGGTCCACCAATCCCTGGCATCTTTCGGCGGAAATCCTCCATTCGACGCCTTCGGGGTGGAACCATTCAAAGTCACACGAGATGCGTCCACGGGAGGCCCCGATCCCTACGACGGGATAGCCTTCCATGGCTATCTCGCTGAAAAGCCCAAGGGAGCCCGGCACGAACCCGAGTTCGGATACGGAGACGTGGCAGCGGATCGTCCAGCCCGATGTCTTGGCCAAGGTCTGCACGCGGAGGCTGTAGTCGCGCTGATCAAGGACCAGTTCGTCGTACTCGTCACGGACGCGGAGACCGGTATCGAACAGGGCGGCGCCGAGGGAGCGCACCGGTGAGCGGAGGGGACGGATTGTCTTCAAGGGAGAGGTCTTGTTTTCCATGGTGATTATTGGGAGTCCCGGCGGGATGCCGTTATCCAACGCTTACATCATCGCATGGGGGATAGGACATAGACTGTCCGAGCCAATTCCGGCCTGGATTCTAACGGATTATTCCACCGTTCAGCCCTGGGACCACCCATGTCCCAGGGGGTCCAGTATAATTCACGGCGTGATCAAGCTCATACCTACTCGCCACGCCGTACTGCGGGCCAAGGAGAGGACCGGATGGTGCCGCCATACCCTGGAGCGGATGCTTGAGCGTGTGTATTATTTCGGACTCGGGGCGGAGGTCCGTAGCGGACACCTGAGGGACTACATGGAGAAGGTGAGCTTCAATGAGAAGGCCTCGGTAGTCCGACTTTACGGAGATCACCTGTTTGTCTTTGGCCACGGCTGCCAGTCGGACGAGATGGCGTTAATCACCATTCTTCACCTCCCGGTCGATCTAAGGACACTTGCGCACCGGGCTAGGGCCAAATCACTGGCGCTAGCAGCATAAATATCGGAAACACCCACCCCATGCCCATTTTTCAATCCAAGTCAGGAGCCGCTGCCACTGTTCTCGCCAAAGACGGCGACCGAATTGTCGTCTACTTTTTGACACCTCAGGGCACCAAGCAGCTACGGAGTGCCGGCGTCAGAAGTGGCCAGAAGATCCCTGCCCGGGTCCTTGCCTCCCTCGTGCGCACCGGAAACGCGCACTCGCCCCATTTGGCCGATGCCGCCGGTCAGTCGATATTGGGATTCAAGGAAGAGGAGCCGACCGGCCTTCCTCGGTGCGAAATGACCGGTTCGACGAGCGATGTGCATCTGGTGGTATACGGGGATGGCTCCAGCACCGTTGCCAAGTTGCTAGGCCCGGAACCGCGATTTGTGCTCCAGAAAGTTACCACGCTTAGTGTTCCTATTTCGGCACTAAGTCTGGCGGCCGTGGGCCGGCTCGAAACAGTACAGAAGGTACCGATAGGGACAGTTGCGGCAGCCACCTTGCGGGACTGGTTCCGGCAGGACCTGGAGGCCAGCTGGGAGAAGCTGCAGCGCGAGAACGGGCGCAGGCAGGCAGCGCTTCCGCTGGATTCCAGCGAGGACGAACTACCCCTTGGAGGCGAGAGGGACACATGACGGCTATTGTCGGTGTCCGATTGATCCCCTCGGATACGCGACCCCGGTTGGATGGTTGACCGTTTGTCTCGGCACTCTAGGCTTCCTAGCCAGACGTGAAAAGCGCTTTGCCAGTGGTCTCCGCCTTAGCTCTGTTGTGTTGCGCAGCGCATGCGCAAACAAACGTCTCCGTTGGCGGCCAAAGCGCATTCTTCAATTCGGGTAACGGAGACCTAGACCGGCAGCTCGCCGAAAATTGGACGAACCTGCAATTCCAGATAAGTGCTCAGCGGCTTCGTGACCACCCAGAGGACTCGCCGCAGGCCGTAGCAGCCAGGCTTTCCTCGCACCCCGACGTCGTAGCCAAAGCAGAGAAGCAGTGGGCAGATGACTGGGATCACCAGAATCCTTTCAAAACTTCATTTGAGCGGCCTCCGGCACCGACGGACTACCTGGACAATGCTGTCCGGAAGGTGATTGCACAGGAGCAACCCGAAGGCGATCGGCGCATAAGCGACTTGGAGGCGAGAATCCAGCAGCTGGAGCAGGAGAAGCAGGCTCGCTCGGCACAGCGCGCCCCCGATCCAGTGGCAGTGCAGACGCCCGGGGCAAGCGCTGTACCGCGCAGCGCCTCACCACCTGCTGTGAAGGAACACCCCAAGGGCGTCAGTATTCTAATGCGAACCCTCCCGGATGGGCGCATCATGGTGCTTGCTGGTTCGCAGCTACTGTACTTTCCGAATCAAGCCGCGGCAGATGCTGCGGCACAAAAGATGCAGCTAGCTGCACGAACCGGCCCTGCACAAACGCCTTCAAAGGGCCCAAATTGAGTTTGGACTACTCGATATTGGAGCATGTTGTCCAAAGGACGCATATGCCAACAAACGGGGCAAGCGGGCTGCTGTTGCGGTTCTGACAACCGCTTCTCGTTAGGGTCAGGAGCTAAGATTGGAACGAATTATCCTTACTTGCCCACGTAACCCCAATTTCAGGCCTATCTGACGGACTAATTGAATGCAGGATTTCCGAGGGATGCTGCTTATCGGTGCCGCGGCCGAAAGTGTCCTGAGGGTCGCCTTTAACCCTACTTCCCTATCCGAAGGAGCGACTTGAGATGGGTGCTGAGGAGCACGATCTCGATGACGCTCGCATCGAGATGCAAGGCTGCGGCGAGCGCCCGGCGGTAGACGTCCAGCTGACCCTGGTAGCGCTCGCGAAGCAGTTCCAGCGTATCGATGTGATCCGTCTTGAAATCGATCACCACGGCGCGGGTGATCTGCCCGGCGGTGTCCTTGCGCAGGACCAGCCGGTCCATAATGCCCGTCCACCATTTCTCGCCCTCCATAAATTCGAGGGGCAGCTCGCGGAGGACCTCATCTGTGGGGCTTTGGGAGGTGAAGAGGTCGAGGATCTCCGGCACGGAGAGACACTCCTGGACCACGGCGGTGGCTTCTTTGTCCCCGCTTAGCGCTAGAGACGGACTCCACCAACCCACCTGTTCAAAGACCTCATGCACGGCCGTGCCGAAGATCATGCCGCGATTGGGCACCGAATTTGCGGAGCCAGCGAAGGCGGCATGGCCCTCATCTGAAGGCCGGCTGCGCTTCCGCCGCGGCACGGGCTCCGCGAGGCGGATGGGGGCGGCTGGCCCGCTGGTGGACGGCGGCTTCACCTCGATGTCCTTCAGGAAATCGTGTGCCCCATATTCCCGGACAACCTGACATCCCCCCCAGGCTACGGGTAGGCCCGGTATTGCCGAGTCGTATCCAGCGAGGATCCACCCTCGTAGCGGCGAGTTTGTCCTGGGCTTCTTCTGGCTCAACAAGACGAAGGTCGCTTCCTTTGCTCGAGTGAGCCCCACATAGAGGACGCACATCGACTCGAGGTCCTGGTCGGCCTTCTGGGCGTCCGCGGCTTCGCCGAGTACGGGGGACCAGGACTGCAGCCATTTGGCGGGGTATGCGAGGCAGGCCACGGGAACGCCACGATCGTCACGGCGGACGAGGATCTCTTCCTTACCGCCCACTCCCCCATCGAGGTCGGGAAGGAATACGATGTCGAAATCGAGTCCCTTGGCCTTGTGAATGGTCATCACGTGCACGGTTCCGGGCCCTGCTGCCTCCCGGGCGCTTAACTGGGACAATTCCGCCAGCCAATCAGCCATTGGCATCTCGGCACCGACCTGGAGTGCCCTCTGGCTTACAAAGCTCAGGCAGTAGCGGGCGTACGGATCTTCCTGGCCTGCTGCAAGGGCGCTGCACCATTCGTGGGTCACGACGGCCGCCCCTACCTGGGTGATCCGCTCGCGCCAGTGCTGCCATACGGTTTCGCTCGACGCCCTTACGTTAGAATCCGGCTGCACAGGCGAAGTGAGCACGCTCCAGAGGGGTGTCAGGCTGATATGCCCCGCTGCCTGGGAGTCGCCGGGCATGGCGATCCACTTTAGAGCATCGACCAGGGCAGCAACGACCGGCGACTGGGCCGCCAGAGTTGCATCCCCCTCCATCATGACTTCGGGTACCCCATGGGTACGAAGCCACTGGGCCAGGGCTTGGCCGTTTGCGCCCTTCCGGACAAGGATGGCGCAGGACAAGCCCTTCTTCAGGGGCTGCACCTCATCGAGCACTGTCTTTATTGCCCTTGCCTGCGGGGCCAGTTTGTCCACCGCATCGTCCCCGTCGCCGTAGTCCGTCTCTTCGGCGTCGCCCTGGTCCTCGGGAACCAGGAGCACGGCCGCGTACCCGGGGCTTTTCTTCCGCTTGGATTCTGCGACGTGGGGTTGGAAGCTCCAGCGCTCAAATGCCGGCCCGGCAAGCATGGGATTCTTGTCGGGCGAGCAGATATGATTCACCAGCTCGAGCACTGCCGGCCGGGAACGCCGGGACTCCGCCATGATCTGCTCCTTGAAGGCGCCCGGGTAGTCACGCGACAGCTCGTCGAAGAGGCGCGGCTCCCCGCCGCGCCAGCCGTAGATCGACTGCTTCGGATCCCCGACCACGAATACGGACATGGTTCCGGTCGTGTCCTGGATCACCTCGTCAATCCAGGGTTTCAGGACGTTCCACTGGGAACGGCTTGTGTCCTGGAATTCATCGAGGAGCCAGTGATCATACTTCTGGTACCAGCGGAAGCCCAGCAGACTGAGGCCATCGAACGAGTCGTCCGGGTACCGCTCCGGATCCAGGAGAAGGGGCAGGTCGTCGAATGACAGCCGACCCTCGCCGCGGGCGAGCTCCTCATAAAGCTGCTCGTAGATATGGACGATCTGGTAGATGGCCTCGGTCTTCCCTGAGAGGGCCGCATGTTCGGCGTGGATCCATCCGGCCAGTATGGCTTTTAGCCGTCCTACGAGGAGCGGTGGCAGGGTGCGCGGCTTCTTATACGACTCAAACACCCAGGCTCCATCGGGCTGGTCGGCCCACAGCGCCAGGAGTGTGCCGTCCGCGTCGAGCCAAGTCGGGGGCTTCCCGGCTCCGCCCGGGGTGCGCACCGCAATCCAATCGAGTGCCTTTTGGAGACTGGCGGCGATGCTCTTATGGCCAAAGTCCATGCGCTCGACCTCAGCGGCAAGGGTGGCCGCCTGCTCCTGCCACTTGGCGGAGGTCAAGGTGGGGATCGTCGTGTCCCAGAAGGCCGGACCGCCCCAAGCGTCACGCTCGGGCAGTGCGTGATGCAGGCGGTGGTACGCCTTTACGAATCCGTCGAGTTCCTGCTTCAGGCTACTGGCGGACTTGAGGGTCGCCTTCTTGAGGGTCTGATAGAAGAGCTCGAGGTCCTTCTCGCCGACCGCGTCGAAGACCTTGCCCAGAAGCTGGTCGCGCTGCCGGTCTAAGGCGCTGTCTTTAAGGATCTCGAACCCACCTACTCCGAGCTCAAATGCCAGGGTCTGCACGGAGCGGGCCATGAAGCTGTCGATCGTGCTGAGGGACAGGCGGTCGAACTGGTCGACCATTACGGCCAGGGTGGACTGGAGCACGTCGGCATTGGCCTTTAGCCCGAGGCCGGGCATGAGCCCGGCAATACCTTGCTTGGGGTCTCCCTCAACAAGGAGATCCAAATCCTGCTGAAGGCGCTGGCGGGCGGCCGGATCATCGATCGATTCAGCGAGGCGGCGGAGTATGCGGCGAGTGAACTCCCCGGCCCCCATCCGCGTGAAGGTCATCGCCACGATGCGTTCTGGCCGCGGCTTCTTCGTCATCCGGCTCTGGAGCAGCAGGAGCGCGAGGAAGCGCGCGGCCAGCTGGTAGGTCTTCCCCGTGCCGGCCGAGGCGCGAATGATCGTGTTCTGGATCCGCGTGCTCATGCGCCCCCCTTTCCCTTTCTGGCGCTCGGGCCGGAGAGAAGGGTGACCCATTCCTCGCTCAGTGCCTGGGTCAGCCCGTCGGGCGCAATCGTCTCAAAGAGGTCATATTTGATCTCGGGGGCGGGCGGCCAGAAGACGCCGTCCCGAATGCGCTTGGCCGCCTCCTCTGCCCACTCCAACGCGTTCTCGATCGTCCCAGGACTGGCCAGCTCGGTAAACGAGACAAAGGATGTGTCCCTGATGCTCATGGGAAGGATCGCGTAGCAGCACTCGGGGAGCTGCGTCGTGCCCCACTTCTTCCGGACGGCTTCCGCATAGAGCGGTAGCTGAAGATCCGTCCACCCACAGACCGATTCCCTCCTCCGGCCCTCGGCGGGTACTGTGTAAAGGGGGCCAAGCTTTGGAGGCCGCTTTTCCTCTGCCCATTTGGCCAAGTGCGCGGTGCGGGGTTCGGTACCCTTGTTGCCCGTCTTGTAATCGATCACCCGCATGCGGCCATCATCATGCCTGTCGATCCGGTCGACCTTCATGTGTACGGGCAGGCCGGCCAGTTGTATCACGCCGTTTAGCTCCGTCTCCACTTCCACGATGTGCCAACCCTCCTTGCGTTGTTCGGCCTGCCGATCGGCCAGCGACATCAGCCGCTCCTCGGCAGACATGATCTGAAGCTGCACTTGCGGGGAAATCTGGGGGCCAAACGTGGCCTTCGTCTGGCGTTTCAGGAGATCCCGCCAGCAGGCTTTTAGGTCCTCCGGAGTGGCCAGTTCCCGGGCCTTCTTGTCCTCTCCCCAGGCCCTGAGTACCGAGTGGATAAGTTCGCCGAATCCAGCTGGGCTTAGCTCGCCGTCAAAGGGTTCCTGTTCCTCCCACCGGAGCACTTTGGAGAAATAGAACCGCGTGGGACAGGCGAGGTAGGCCTTGAGCGCGGAAGGGCTGACATGGGCCCAGGCCCGGTTGCCCTTGGTACCGGCGGGTGGCCGTAGCCGCCAACCACCACGCGACCAGGGCGGAGTCGGTTGGGTCGGGACGTCGGGCTCGTCCTTGATGTATTCTCGCACGCGGGGGGCCAGATCCTGCCCATCCGCCTGAAGGAGCACGCGCGACGGGCGGCAGGGCTCGCCCTCGGCGTCCACCTGGGCCGTGAGCACGGTGACGCTGCCGCTGGCCCGGCGGCCCTCGACGAGGGCCGCATAGAGAAAGATCTCCCGGGCCAGGCGCGATCGCCGGTCCTTTAGGCCCAGGTTTTCGCAGACCGCTTCGCTAATCAGCGGGTCGGCCCGGGGGGGCTCCGGCACGCAGCCCTCGTGTAGCCCGGCGAGGATTAGGTGCGGTGCGGGATCATAGGGGAGTTCGAGCCACCCCTGAAGGGGCAGAACCGCCCCGGCGGGGCTCGTCTTGGCGGTCAGGGAGGCCAGGGTGGCTGACAGCCATTGCAGGCGGAGGGACAGATCAAAGCCCTTCTCCTTGAGCGTCGGCCACGCAGCGATTTCTGCTACGCCGCGTCGCGCTACGTCGGACGTGGCTCCCGCTAGCCAGCGCGTGATATCGGCCGATAGGCCCTCGGGCGTCCCTTGCGGGGCGTCGGTAAGCAACTTAAGGACTGCGGCCAGATATAGGCCCGAATGCTGCTCTTCGTTCCACTCGCTCTGGCTGAGGTGCTCGATTGCAACCTTCGAATTCCCCAAGGCATGCTCCGACTCCAGGTCGTCAAGGACCGCGAGGGTCCGCATGCCCGAATGCTTTCCGGCCTGGTCGTTCCAGATGACCGGATGGCGGGCCAGGCGGGCCAGCTTCGAAAATTCGTTCGGCGAGGCGACGGCCTCGGAGAGGGCAGAGAAGAGCTCCGGCCATCCGTCCTTGGCAAGGGAGTCTCCTTCCGGGTCGAAAGCGACCCAGCCTGCCTCACGGAATCGCCTTTGGATTGCAGGCACATAGCTCGGATCGCAGGCGCCGACGGCCATCTCGGTGTTCTTTTTGCCCACGCACAAGCGCACGACCTCATCAGCCATCGCTGTGGAATCTGCGGCCAAGCGGGCGACGCCGGGCTCTGGGGTCTGGAACTTTTCACGGTCAGTCCAGAAATCAGCGATAGGCCGCCCCCACGCGTCGAAAGCGCTCATGAGCGACTCGGGGGCACCAACCAGCACCGTGACGGGGGTGCCGCGGTCAAGGAGCCTCTGCCAGGCATCGATCGCCAGTTGGGTGGGATCGGCCACCCCGGCTATAATGATCTCCTCAACCCCTTGGGGGCAGTGCGGGTTCATGGCGGCCTGCTGCTTTGCCCGGGCCGGATCGGAAAACCCCCATTCATTCCAGACTGCGGCGACCTTCTCCTCAAGTTGCGCCAGCTCAGTCCAGCGTTCCTTGTCCTGCGACAGTTTGGCGGCAACGGTCGTGAAATCGGCGTTGCCGGAGATCAGGGTATCCCTCGCCAGCTCGATCCGACGGATCATGGCCACCCGCCACGCGTCGTTCTTCCCGGACAGTTCGGAGGGAAAGAGATGGGAAACCTGATCGTCGGTAGTGGCCCGAAGCACCTGCAGCCAACCGGCCCATCGGACCCCGTCCGGCATGGCGGTCTCTCCGCGGAAGAAACTACTGGGAGTCGCGCTACGAGGACCGAGGATAGCCCCAGATCCTTCCTGGCTAACATGGTTCACCAGGTATTCCCGCAATCGGCGCCCGGATTCGTTCGTGGGCACCACGACCAGTCTCCGACGGAGCTTGTCCGGCTCGCGCAGCAGCCACTCGGCGAAGAGCCTTGTCCAAGGCTCATTCCATCCGAGAAAGACGAGACGGGGCCCAGCAGGGCCTGTTTGGGGATGAGAGGTAATGTCAGGGGAAGACTATCATCAGGCATAGGACAAATACAGTCCTGGGCAATGGCCAATGGCCCCTACTGCCTTGGGTGCGGGACCAAACTCAGGCTCCCGAAACCCGCCGGCGAACCCGATAGGCCCAAAAAGTGCGCTCGAAATATCCTTACTTGCTCTAAGATCCCCTCTTGCTGGGTGTTAACGCCCAATTACCGGCCCTTTTGCGGGAGGTGGCATGTACTGTCTCGGGGAGAGAAGGTAGTCGTAATAGTAATCGATTGCACGAGCAGCATCGATCGCTTCAGGGTCACTTTTTTCACATGCTTCGTGAAGTCGTTTTACCAGCTCCTCCTTCACCTTTCCGTCATCCCTAAGCCACTTCTTCTTCGCTTTCTCGAGCCCCTCTTTGTCTATGCGATTATTCATGTATAATGATGTAAGTAGCCATTCGAGTTCAGTCCAAATGAAGTTTCCCCCTTGTTCTGGAATTGGCTTCTTCTCCTCTTTCCCCCTCATCTTCTTTGTGTCGGGAGCTCCTGGAAGCTCGATTTGAGGTCCGGGCTGTGTCGGTTTCGCCGGTGCCCGGTCCCCAACCTCTATCGGGTAAATCCGAGTCGTCGCCGTTTTCTCATCATTTGAGGCAGGCCGACCACCGAACTTCCCCCGGCCCCCACGTGGCGTAAATGGCTCAACGAGCATGAGAACATCGACCCGGACAACCGCGGCACACTGTCAGAATGGTTCCGCGAGAATTGGGACGAGGACGATTGCCCAAGCGGGGACCAACTCGACTCCAAGGTCTCCGATCGATTCTGGGATTGGTACATCGAGGGTGAGTTTGCGATTTCTGACTCAACGGAGGCCCGGGCGCTCCACTATCTGTCGGGCCTTAAGCTGGCCAACGGGCCCCTGACGGACGGCAGCGGACAAGACCTGGTAACCGTGCGTTTCTACCATGGCACGATGCCCGGGGCGGACGGGCATTTCGTAAACGTCGAGGG
>Ga0302193_10003972_pt1 | contig 11786 bp, 8 predicted proteins | sample II_Bog_E3_3_FD_200228 | JGI IMG/M metagenome (GOLD analysis project Ga0302193, IMG submission 200228) | Peat permafrost microbial communities from Stordalen Mire near Abisko, Sweden - II_Bog_E3_3 | ecosystem: Environmental > Terrestrial > Soil > Wetlands > Peat | place: Sweden: Abisko, Stordalen...
CCTTGGTCAGGTCGATCTTGGTCAGCGTGTCGTTGTTGTCCAGCACTACGTAAGCGGTCTTGCCATCGGACGAGACCGCAATTCCAGTCGGATAGGAAGTCAACACACCATTTGAGATAACCGAGACTGTCTGGCCGCAGGGGACATTGAAGCTACCCGTGGTCCCACCAGGGCTGTTTGGGAAGCAGTTGACGGTGGTTAGATTGTAGGTGGCATTGACGTCCATGGGAACGCTGACGTGGGCATAGTCTGAGAGCTTGCCCGTGGAATCGACTTTGGCGATGCCTACGAAGCCGCCCTGTTTAAAAGTTCCATAGAAGCTATTGCCGTCCTGACTGAACAACAGATACTTGCCATCTGGCGTGTAGCTGATGCCGGTGTTGCTGCCGTCTGGATCCGTGCCCGAGGCCGGTGTGTAGGTTTGCAGGATGGCCCCGGAATGGGTGTCGAAGATCTCGATGGCTTTACCATTCGAACCCGACGTACCCATGACCAGGACGGCCGCGGTGTGATTGCCAGTGGGGTTCAGCGCGATTGCTTTGGCGCGCACCCGAATACCGAGGCCGACCTGGGTGCCGGTGGGAGCAAGGATTGTGCCGTCGCTCGCGACGAAAGTGCCATTCGTCTGCGGGCCGACTGTGTAGGTTGGGAAGGGCACGGATTGACCCAAGAGCGCCGGGACGCCCAGCCCCATCGCCAGCAGGCAGGCCAGTGGACGCAGCAGGTTGATCCCGGAATGATTTCGAGAAGTCTTATGAAACATGGATCGTTCTCCTCCTTGGTTTTGTTTCGCACGCGACGCGGAATCGGCCGTGGAATTTGAGGTCGCTTCGGGAGACGGAAATTCGTGGACGGAAAACGAGGCGATGGCACGTGAAATCAACCCTTTGCTGCTCCCTTGACCGTGCAGACTCATCGTTCACCTTTGACACGCGCAAGTGATTGATTTGAAGGGAAAAATCTTTCTCAACGTACGCGTGATGCGATCCGTTTCCTGAAGTGATCCAAGCTTGCCCTTCGATTGCAGAACGTGGAGCAGCGGCAGAGCTGCGCCAACGGGCCAAGTCTAGAATCGCGAAAAGGACGCCAGCATTACGCGAAAATTACAGTTTTGTCATCCAATCCGAGTGCTGGCATGCGCTTTGTAATACCAGAACAAGGGCCGGGCTTCGTATCCTTCTGGTGAACCGCAGCCTGGTGAACCGCAGCTTCTTCGGTTCTGGACGATCCGGCCGCTCGATAAACGGCTCTACTCACGAAAATTATTGGCGCCTTAATTCGGATTTAATTGGCCCATAACAATGCGAGATTACAAAAATGTCATTTGCTGTAGTCGCGGTATCCCTCGGACCGTGGGGATGCATGACCGCCTGTAGGAACGATCAAACCTCATACTGATCCAACTTCGTACTTTTTGGTCGTTCAGAAGCTCGCTGAGGGAGAAGTCGAAGAGGATTTTCGTGTTCGGCTGGGAAGCCGGGCCTGTGTTTTCAGCGCTTACAACTTAAATTTGCAGAGGGCGTTCAAATGAGCCTGCCAGACGGCTGCACGACCGGTGGTCGATGAGCCATGGCGCGTGACAGCGCAATATTCGCCGATGAATCCGATTTGTTCGTGGGGGTCAACATGCATTCTGAGTTGAAGGGGAAGCTCCATTTCGCCGGAAATTCTTCCAGGTTTCGAAGCATTCGCGTATTCGTCGAATTCAGCGCAGTCTTCTTTCTGGCTGTTTCGTCCTTCGCGCAGGTGGATCGCAGCGGACTGACCGGCGCGGTGACTGATTCGTCAGGCCGAATGCTGGCGGAGACGCACATTACGGCGGTAGAGAATTCCACCCAACTGCAGCGCGAAACTATCTCGGACTCGACCGGGAGCTACGGTATTCCGGAATTGCCAGTGGGCACTTACGCCGTCACCTTCGCACACCCCGGATTCCGGACCCTGAAGTTCGTCGGCGTGGAGCAGGTGATTGGGCGGACGCAGACTCTCGATGCGATGCTGAAGGTTTCCGGCGGCGAGGAACGCGTGGAGGTTTCGCTCGCCTCGGCGCTGATGGACCGCAATACCAGCGCGGTGACGGGACTGATCGAGAGAACGCAGGCCGACGAACTGCCGCTCAACGGCCGCGACTGGTCGGAGCTGACGGCATACGTCCCCGGCGCCATCGACACCGGGGGCAGCAACCAGCGGTCGGTCCGGTTCGCCGGGCGGGGCCTCGACGACAGCAACTTCACCTACGACGGCGTCGATGCCACCAATATCGTGAATCAGACCCAGCGCGCCTGGGTGCGGCTCGCCATTCCGCTGGACGCAATCCAGGAGTTCCGCGTCGATACGTTGATGTCAACCGCCGAGGAAGGCGGGACCGGCGGTGCTCAATTGGCCGTGACCTCGCCCTCGGGCACCAACCGCTTCCACGGACGCCTATTTGAGTACGTGCGCAATGACTTCTTTGATGCGCCGCTGTCTGAATGGGGCACCCCGGTGGTCTGGACTCCCAGTCTTGCAACTCAGCGGGAAACTCAGCAGCCTCTTCGCCTGAATCAGTTTGGCGGATCGCTGGGCGGACCCATCGTGCGCGACAAGACGTTTTTCTTCCTCGCTGCCGAAGCCTACCGGCAGAACTGGGGCTATCCGGCCAGCGGCGACGTGCCCAGCGCGGCGCTCACGGCAACGGTTCCGAGCAGTTCGCCCGTGTATGCAATTATCCGGGCATTCCCGGGAGCAGGTCCCAGGACAACTGAATTCGCCACCAGCGACCCGAACGCCAACATCGTGATCTGCAACTGCACGCAGGTGGTGAATGAAAGCTCGTTCATGCTGCGGCTCGACCAGCATTTCACCGCAAAGACCACGGGCTTCATGCGCTTCAACTACGACCGGTCGGTGAATACGCAGCCGCTTTCGGCTTCCGCGACGGACTTGCAGCAGAAGACCTCCGCGCCGGTCAACGGCGCACTGGAACTGCTGCACGTCTTCAACCCCCGCCTGGTGAACGAGGCCCATGCAGGCTTCAATCGCTCCACCAACAACCAGTACAACAACAGCGACTCCGGGATCATTTACAAGATTGCGGTTCAGAACGGTATTGGGCCGGGATTTGTGACGGAGAACTACGATTACACCAGCATTTACGTGGGCAACTCGTATTCGGTGAACGACAGCCTGATCTGGACGCATGACCGGCATACCTTCAAAGCCGGAGTGGAGTACCGCCGCATTCAAATGAACCAGGATCACCCGGAAGACGGAACCATTACGTTTTCCTCGGTGGAGAATCTGGCAGCAAACGCGGTGAGAAAGGCGAGCTTGACCGGCGCCTTGCCGGTGAACGAACTGCGCAAGAACGATTACCTGTTCTACGCGCAGGACGAGTACAAGTGGCGGCCGAATGTCACCTTGAACCTGGGCCTGCGCTACACCATCTTCGGTCTCTTCGACGAGAACAACGGGCTGGCCGAGCCTTTTGATTTCTCGACCTGCGGCCCGCAGGGATACTGCCCGGTGGGCTCGAGCTTTGGCCAGCAGAATTACGGCGATGTTGATCCGCGCGTGGGCTTTGCCTGGACGCCCAGAGCAAGCACAAAGACGGTGATACGCGGCGGATTCGGCATTTACCACGAAGACGGACAGTTGGACGATCAGAATCTGCCCGCCGGCAACGAAGTACCTTCCTATTCGGCAAGCAGTTCCAAGTCAACGCTGAACTATTGCCCGCCTGCAACGTGTCCGGTCCAGGCCGACGCGATTCTGACCGCAGCTGGAGCCAACGCATTCAGCGCCGGAACCTACAAGCCGAGTGCCGAACAGCGGAATCGCAAAGACTCGTATGTTGAGCAGTGGAGTTTTGGGGTGCAGCGGGAACTTCCGGCGAACATCGTGGGCACGATCTCTTACCTGGGAAGCCATGGCGTGCATCTTCTGGAGCAGGGAGAGACAAACCTGTTGGCGTATAACGCAGCCACGGGCACGTATGGTCCGGAGACGCAATATCCGGAGTGTGCCTGGAACGCGAGCGCGCCTGCCGGCAGTTGCACGACCGGCTTTCAGTGGCGCGGCTCGGTTGGCATGAGCGTGTACGACGGTCTCTCCGTTTCCATACGGCGTCCGTTCTCGAACGGGCTCCTGGTGGCGGCCAATTATATGTGGTCGCATGAGATCGATAACGGCTCCAACGGCAGCGGAGATGGCGACGAAATTCAGCCGCAGAATCAGGCGTGCCAGACCTGTGACCGCGCCAGCGGCGCCTGGGACGCCCGCCATGTGGTCAATGGCAATGCGGTCTATCAACTTCCCTTTGGCCACGGCAAGCCGCTGCTGAACCAGAGTGGGTTTGCCGACGCCATTGCGGGCGGCTGGCAACTGACCACGTCGGCGCTGGCTCGTACCGGCTTCCCGGTGAATGTGGTAACGAGTCTGAACGGGCCGGACGGCAATCAGGCAGGCACACAGCGTCCTAATTTGGTTCCGGGCGTTTCTCGCACTCCGCCCGGAGGCAAAACGGTTGCGGAGTGGTTCAATCCCGCCGCATTTGAAATCCCCGCCCTCAATTCAGCCGGCAATGCGAGCGTATTCGGCTCCGCGCCGCGCGATCTGCTCAGCGGGCCGGGCACTTGGCAGATCGATATGGGCGCCGGCAAGACGATTCCGTTGCGGGAGCGCGCGAAAATTGAATTCCGTGCCGAGTTCTACAACGTCTTCAATCACCCTCAGTTGGGTCAGCCGGGAGCATCGTGTAGCGGTACCGGATCATCCTCAGGCCCTACACCCTGTGAGTCAGGGGCGGGGTTCGGCCAAGTCACTAATCCGATCAACCTGAATACGAGCATCGTATCGCCCATCACGCCGGTGGGCTCGGGAACGCCCCGCGAGATGCAGTTCGCTCTGCGGCTGGAGTTTTAATGACAACGGCTCCGCGGGCGGACAATGTGGCCGCCTTGCGGACCGATCGAAAACTGAGAATGAGAAAGGGCAGGAATTCGATGTTTCGTTCTGTGCGGGTTTTCCTGGGCATCCTCCTGCTTTCAACGGCGGCGCCCGTGGCGTGGTCGCAGGGAACGCCAGATTTCTCGGGCATGTGGAAGCAGGACAACGATCGCTGCCAGCCGCAGCGCAATGGCGACGTCACGCTGCGGATTGAGCATCGTGACCCGGAACTCTCTGTGGAAACATCGATCTCACGCAATTCTGCGAGCCCCCGGCACGCGGTTCAGAAGTACACAACCGATGGCAAGGTCTCCGTGTCAACCGGGGCCGATGGAGACCAGTTCCACACCTCGGTCGTATGGCAGGATTCCAGCCTCCTCTTCTCGATCGAGGAACATGAAGACGGCCGCATTCTTCTGTCCAAAGAGACATGGTCGGTCATTGAGGATGGTGCAACGCTCGAGAGGATTCGCGAGCGCCTGCATGGCGAACGACAGACTCTTTTCTTTCGCCGCATCCCCATGATCAGTTCCGAAACCAAATCCGGATTGGTAAAGGCGCGTGATAAATGAAGATCCTGATTATCGAAGACGAAGTCAAAACTGCCAGGTTTCTCAAAAGGGGACTCAGCGAGGCCGGCTATGTCATCGACGTGGCCGCCGACGGTCTTGAAGGCCTGTACCTTGCTCAGGAAGTCGATTTCGACCTCGTCATTCTTGACGTGATGCTTCCCGTGCTGGACGGCTGGCAGGTGCTTGCGCGCCTGCGCGAGACAGAACGAAAGGCGCTGGTCCTCATGCTTACGGCGCGCGATGCCGTGCACGAACGCGTGCGCGGTTTCGAGTTGGGAGCCGACGACTACCTGGTGAAACCCTTCGCATTTTCCGAACTCCTGGCCCGGGTGCGCTCGCTGTTGCGCCGCTCCACGCCGCGTCCGCAGCAGACCCTGCGCATGGCCGATCTGGAGATCGATCTGCTGCGCCAACGCGCCACGCGCGACGGTCAGAAGCTCGACCTCACTTCCAAGGAATTCCTGCTGCTCACCCTGCTGGCGCGCCGGGCCGGCGAAGTGCTTTCACGCACGCTCATCGCCGAGTCGGTCTGGGATATGAACTTCGACAGCGATACCAACGTCGTGGATGTGAATGTGCGCAGGTTACGCAGCAAGGTGGACGACCCCTTTCCCGTCAAGCTGATTCACACCGTGCGTGGCGCCGGCTATGTCTTCGAAGCCGGAGCATAACTCGCCGGCCGCGCCACGGCTGCGCAGGACCTTGGCATTCCGGCTGTCGTCGGCCTACTCCCTGGCGGGCCTGCTGCTGGTCATTCTGGCTACGGCCAGCCTCTATATCGTGCTGCGCGCGGAACTGGACCGAAGCACGGAGTTGTTCCTGGCCGACAAGCTGCACGTGCTTGGCTCCATGCTGCGCGAACGCCCGGACGACGAAGATGCGCTGCGCGAAGAGATTGAACTCGAGTCTGCCGCGCGCCGCTACCAGCAGTTCTACATTCGTCTAATCGACCAACATGGCGCGCCCATCATGACCACGCCTGGCATGGCCGAACAGTTGGATCTTGCCGAACTTGCCAGCCGAACCCGCGGCCGCCCCGGGCGTTCGATTGCGATGGCGGGAAGAGTTGGGCAGCCATTCCGGGTCACCAGCGCCACGGTTGCCGTCGGCACACCGCCAACGCACAGCGACACGGTTCAAATCGCCATCGATGTCTCGCAGGAAGAGGAACTGCTGGCGCGCTATCGGCTGTGGTTCTGGGGCATTCTGCTGGCGACATCTGTTCTCTTCCCGCTGGTGGGATACCGCATTGCACGTCACGGCATTCGGCCCGTCGAAGAAATCGCCGCAACCGCACGCAGAATCACGTCAACCAATCTGCGCGAACGCATCGGGTCGGAAGGCTATCCGTCGGAACTCGCTTCGCTGGCCGGGACATTCAATGAAATGCTGGAGCGGCTTGAAGAATCCTTCGAACGCATCTCCAGGTTCACGGCCGATATCGCGCACGATTTGCGCACTCCGGTCAACAATATCCGCGGAGAAGCCGAGGTGGCTCTCGCCCGCGCCCGGACGGTCGACGAGTACCGCGACGTGCTGGAGTCTTCATTGGAAGAAACAGTCCGGCTTTCCGAGTTGATCGGCGATCTCCTGTTTCTGGCCCGCGCGGAGAGCCCCTTGACCGAGTTGCATCGCGAGAACGTGAACATCGCCGGGTTGCTGATCACGGTCCGCGATTACTATGAAGTCTCCGCGACGAACGAAGGAATATCGCTGGTCGTCCACGACGGGGCCGAGCCGCTCAACGCTGCATTGGATCGCTCGCTGATGCTGCGTGCGGTGAGCAACCTGGTCTCGAACGCCATCGCACATACGCCGCCGGGAGGAACCGTGACTCTGGCGGCCACCAGCCAGGACGGTTCCATCTGCATCGAGGTCTCCGACACCGGCGTAGGCATTCCCGCCGAAGCGCTGCCCAGAGTATTCGATCGCTTCTTCCGCGTCGATCCATCGCGCTCCAAGATATCGGGTGGCACAGGGTTGGGCCTGGCGATCGTCGAGAGCATCCTGACGCTTCACGGCGGCAGCGCGGAAATCTCCAGCCAGCTCGGCCGTGGGACCCGCGTTACGCTACGCATGCCAGCTCTCGCAATGCGATGACAATGCTGTTCGCCGTAGGCCGCTAGGGTGTGTGGGTGTGTCTCGTCAGCGCTCTCCGGTAATCCGACAGTCGGGAGTGGAAAATTTTCCAATGTCTCGATTCTTTCGGGGCCATTCCGAGGGAAGAAAGTGGTCTGGATAGAACTCCCGCTTCAAGCGTTGGAAGCAGAATTGACAGCACTGCTTCCGGCATCAGAGACTCTGGCAAGAAGACAAGCGCGAAGAATCGGAAACGCTGGAAGAACGAAATCACCCGCCCCTTTGAGGAAGCCTCCGGCGATCTGAAAGATGTTTCGGAGCGCGAAATACTGGATGAAATCAAGCTCTAGCGAGCGCAGCGAAGGGAAACGCCGGAGATCTCAGTAAGTGCTTTACCCAAAGAATAATCGCTCTAGAGGCGTCGTTGACACATCCGTCCGAGCGATGCAATTCCGGCAACTGCGTGTAAACGTTCCCGCGCACCCTCTTAGACATCTTGGCTCTCTCTGGATCGATCCCGCGCGTTTCTGTCAGTCCGGCAGACTACATAACGATTACGGACATTACCCGAAGCCAACCTTCCGTTAGAAATCTGTCCATCGAACAGCGCATTGGAGATTTGCGGAGATCCAGGATTCATTCTGGCGCAAACGGCGTTTGCGGGGACCGATCCGTTGCGGCCTATCCTCGAAACGTGCATTGGGCGATTGCTCTCAAATGAGTGAATCATCGCGCACGGCGTAGCCGACTTGATTTTCTTCAGGCCAGAAAATATTTCTGAGATCCTTGTCCAATTTGATAGATTGCGTTCGACTATCCAGTAAACGAGGCAGAAAGCCTCAGGGAGGGTGCAATGAAGTATCTCTGCATGATCTTCTACGACGAAAGAAGGCACAATGCTTTATCCGAGTCCGAGCTCCAGGCTTTGACCGACCAGGCTCTGGACTACGACAACGTCATGCGCGAGGGCGGCCACTTTGTCACTTCCGGCGCACTGGAGTTGGTCCAGGCGGCCACCACTCTGCGCATGAGAGACGGAAAGCTGTCCATCACCGACGGTCCCTTTGCCGAGACCAATGAGCAGATCGGCGGATTCATTGTAATCGAAGCGCGCGACCTCAACGAGGCCATCCAGGTGGCATCGCGTGTTCCGCCGGTGCTCCTGGGGGGCGTCGAAGTGCGGCCCATCCGAGAGCTTACTCACAGTGGCCATTCGGGCCCGCAATAGGCGGTACAAACAGCGGCATAGTTCGAAGATAAATACTGTCGCGATGACGCGCGACGTGAGGAGGACTTCATGTGTCCATTTTGCATATTGACCACAGTGGCCATCGTTTCCGGTTCGATTTCTGCGGGCGGACTGGGCGTGTTTCTCATCGGGAAGGCATGGACTCACGGCAACACAATGCAGGCTTCGGCCTGTGCGGAAGCATCGCATCTGTCGACATCCAAGGAATCGTCCACACCCTCGGGGCGTCAATCTCGAGATCCAGCGTGACGCTCGCAGTTCCCAAGAACGCAACCGAATAGCTTACCCCGGCGCGCCTCCAAACGTGATCCAGTCCCATGCACCCGAAAATTCAACCCAAGGAGAATACGCTATGACTACCGCAAACCCCGCCGTCGCCAACGTCGTTTCCCGCGAAGATTGGCTACTCGCCCGCCAGGAACTCCTCGCCCAGGAGAAAGCGCTCACGCGTCAGCGCGACACCGTCAGCGCCGCCCGCCGCGCACTGCCCTGGGTAAAAGTCGAGAAGGAATATGTCTTCGATACTCTCCAGGGAAAGAAGACTCTCGACGATCTTTTCAGCGGTCGCAGCCAACTCATCGTTTACCATTTCATGTGGCGGGGCGATCTCGGCAACGGGTGCGTCGGCTGTTCCTTCCTCGCCGACCACATTGACGGCGCCAATCTGCACCTCGCACATCATGACGTAAGCTTCGTCGCGATCTCTCGCGGGCCGCTAGCCGATCTTGAAAGTTACCGTCAGCGCATGGGATGGCGCTTTTCCTGGGTCTCCTCTCTCGAAAGCGACTTCAACTTCGATTACCACGTCTCCTTCACTCCCGAAGAGCTGGCCGGCGGCGAAGTTTACTATAACTATCGAAAGACGAAGGCCTCAAATGGAGAACTCCCCGGTATCAGCGTCTTCTACCGGTCTTCGGAAGGCGAGATATTCCACACTTACTCGAGCTATGCACGCGGCAACGAAGAAGTTCTGGGTGCGTATATGTACCTGGACCTCACGCCTTTGGGACGCAATGAGAACGGCCCGTATTACACTCTTGGCGACTGGGTCCGGCCTCATGACCAGTACGAAACCGCCGGTTCCGTCGATCCGATGGGCGGCTTCAGCGTCATGCCGAAGACGGAGTGCCTATGCCATGAACCTCGAGCATAACGGCGCGGGCGCACATTCGCGATTCACTCGGCTCTACACTTGAGTTGCAGGATTGGTACCTGACAATGGACCCGAATCCCCCCGAACACGCGCACCACACGCTGGAGGCGATTTATCGCAGCGAGTCGCGTCGCGTTCTCGCCACCTTGATTCGCCTCCTCGGAGATTTCGACATGGCCGAAGAAGCGCTGCACGACGCAATCGTGGCGGCCGTGGAGCAGTGGCCGCGCGACGGTGTCCCCGCTAATCCGCACGCATGGCTGGTGTCGACAGGCAGATTCAAAGCCATCGACCGTATCCGCCGCCGCGCTCGCTTCGATGGCACCCTCGATGACGTCGCGGACCAGTTGCAAATCGAAGCCTTCGATCCGGCGCGCTGGGACGAACGGCATTTCGATGACGACCGGCTTCGCCTCATCTTTACCTGTTGCCATCCGGCGCTGCCCCGCGAAGCGCAGACGGCGCTGACGCTCCGCGAAATCTGCAGCCTCACCACCGAGGAGATCGCGCGGGCCTTTCTCACCAGCGCGCCCACCACCGCCAAGCGCATTGTTCGCGCCAAAGCCAAGATCCGCGATGCGCGCATTCCTTACGAAGTGCCGGCGCGGGTCGACCTGCCCGATCGCCTGGACTCAGTGCTTCAGGTCGTGTACGTCATCTTCACTGAAGGGTATTCCGCCTCGTCCGGCCAGTCCCTTACGCGCGCCGATCTCTCGCAGGAAGCCATCCGCCTGGGACGATTGCTGGCCGGTCTGCTCCCCGAGCCGGAAGTCTTCGGTCTGCTCGCGTTGATGCTTCTGCAGGAGTCGCGCAGTGCCGCTCGTGTCTCTGCGGAGGGTGATCTAATCCTTCTTGAGCAACAGAACCGCTTGCTGTGGGACCGCAACTTGATCGACGAAGGCAAAGCACTGGTCGAGCGAGCCCTGGCCTCGCGCCGTTTCGGCCCCTATACGTTGCAGGCTGCCATCGCCGCCCTTCATGCTGAAGCGCAAACAGCCGAGTCTACGGACTGGTCGCAGATTGTCGGTCTCTACGACGTCCTGCTGCATGCAATCCCGTCGCCCGTGATCGAACTCAATCGCGCAGTCGCCGTTGCCATGCGCGACCACCCGGCCGCGGGGCTCGCACTGGTCGACGCGATCCTGGAGCGAGGCGATCTGCGGGACTACTACCTGGCTCACGCCACGCGGGCCGATTTGTGCCGGCGGCTTGGACAAACCGAGGAAGCCTTGAAGTCGTACCAGCAGGCGCGGAGCTTCGCGCACCAGCAGCCGGTGCTGCGCTTCCTGGAGCGGCGGTTGCGCGAAATGCAGAATGGAAAATGAACTCGTCTGACCGCGGCGATCTCATCAGTCGTCCAATCGCCGTGGCAAACAGCATGATACAGAACGCCAATCAGGTCTATCGCACCCAGCGGCGTTTCACGGGAGTAATCCTGCGAAAGGCGCATTCCGCGAAGTCTCCGTGTACACACCAGCCTGACTTTGGTACAGCACCGCAAGACCCCAGAAGCCGAAGGGCGGTATGCGGGGTCCGCTTGAGTTCGCTTTTGTTGACCAAATCGCCGCTAAGATGGATAGATCCTCGGACTCGCTATTTTTGCCGGCCGCGGGGCCGGGTGGTAGGGTGCTTGGGCGTTGAGCGCGAACCTGCGATGAGGATGCCGACGAGGCGGCGGGCGCTAGCCTGAATAATGCACGAAGCAGTATGGAGCGAAAGCCTGATGTGCTAAAAACATGTTGACTAGACAGTGTTTACGGCACAAAAGGACTTTCGCTTGACTGATTTTACCCCGGCACAGTGTGTG
>Ga0302193_10003974_pt1 | contig 11785 bp, 9 predicted proteins | sample II_Bog_E3_3_FD_200228 | JGI IMG/M metagenome (GOLD analysis project Ga0302193, IMG submission 200228) | Peat permafrost microbial communities from Stordalen Mire near Abisko, Sweden - II_Bog_E3_3 | ecosystem: Environmental > Terrestrial > Soil > Wetlands > Peat | place: Sweden: Abisko, Stordalen...
CAAAATTGCACAAAAGATGATCTTCTCGATTGACAGGGACGAAGGCGACTTTAATAATATGATCACATTTATCGAGGGCCATTCGTCAGCCAGGCCGGCGGAGCTCTCCTTAACCCTGGGAAACATATTGGTTTACCTACACACCAAGGCAGGAATTCGAAATTAGGCGCAAAGTTCTTGATCACAAATTGCGCCAGATTGGATTTCAGCCGAAGCGGTTTTGCAGATAACCAACCGAAACGAGTGAAAGGGTGTGGCACATGACCAAGAGTTATTTCCGCCCGGTGATCTTCGCTTTTGCCTTGTCGGCTTTTGCCGGCTTTGGCGTGCAGGCTGAAGAAGCCAAGCTGAACATCTATAACTGGAACGACTATATCGCTCCTGACACCGTTCCCGACTTCGAGAAGCTGACCGGGATCAAGGTCACCTACGATCTCTACGACGCCAATGAAACCTTGGAGGCCAAGCTCTCCGCCGGTGGTTCGGGCTATGACGTAGTGGTCCCCACTTTGGTGCCCTTCGGCGCTCGTCAGATCAAGGCCGGCTTTTATCAGACCCTGGACAAAAGCAAGCTGCCCAACTTCAGTCACCTGGACCCCAGCCTGCTCAAACGCATGGATAGCTACGACCAGGGCAACCAGTACCTGATCCCCTATCTGACCGGCGTGGTGGGCATCGCCTACAACATCGACAAGATCAAGCAGATCATGCCCGACGCTCCCGTCGACAGCCTGCGCATGATCTTCGACCCCGAGATCGTCTCGAAGTTCAAGGACTGCGGCATCTCGATGATCGATTCGCCGACCGAAGTCTTCCCGCCGGCTCTGAAATATGCCGGGATCGACGTCAACAGCCAGGCCATTCCCGACCTGCAGAAGGCCGCCGACGTCCATTTCAAGATCCGCCCCTATATCCGCCGCTATGACAGCTCGGAATATATCAACGCCTTGGCCAACGGCGACATCTGTCTGGCTTGGGGCTACAGCTCGGACGTCCAGATCGCCAAGCATCGCGCCATGGAAGCCGGCAAGGGCGTTCATATCGCCTTCACCATCCCCAAGGAAGGCGCCCAGCGCTATATCGACACGATGGCCATCCCCAAGGATGCCCCCCATCCCGAGAGCGCTCTTAAGTTCCTGAACTACATCATGGATCCCAAGGTGATCGCCAAGACCAGCGACAAGATCTATGTGCAGAGCGGCAATTCGGATGCCCGTCAATACGTAGCACCCGACATCGCCAACGACCCGACCATCTTCCCGCCGGCCTCGGTCGAAGAGACGATCTACTCGATCATTCCCTCCGCCCCCGACGTCGACCGCGCCCGCACCCGCTTTTGGACGCGTGTGAAGACCGGTCACTAAGACCCTAAACGCCACGCCAGGGAGGGAGCGCCTCGGTGCGCCCTCCCCAGGCGGAAGGCCCATAACCGATAAAAGACAACAACAGGGAGTTTGCCAATATCATGCTGATGGCCAGCACCGACCGCTTCCAGCCTTGGACCGATCAATCGGCCGAGCCTCAGCTGCGCATCGAGAACGTCGTCAAGACCTTTGATGACTTCACCGCCGTCGATGACGTCAGCTTGAACATCTACCGTGGGGAGTTCTTTTCGCTACTGGGCGGTTCGGGATGTGGCAAGACCACCCTGCTGCGCATGATGGCAGGGTTCCTGACCCCCGACGCCGGCCGGATCTTCATCGGCGACCAGGACCTGGTGGGCCTGGCCCCCTATGAGCGTCCCGTCAATATGATGTTCCAGTCCTATGCCTTGTTCCCGCATATGAGCGTGGAAAAGAACATTGCCTTCGGCCTGCAGCGCGACGGCGTGGTCAAGGACGAAATCATCGACCGCGTCGCCAAGGTGTTGGATCTGGTCCAGCTGAGCCAATTCGCCGCCCGCAAGCCCCAGCAACTGTCCGGCGGCCAGCGTCAGCGCGTGGCCCTGGCCCGGTCCCTGGTCAAGCGCCCGAAGATCCTTCTGCTGGACGAGCCGCTGTCGGCCCTGGACAAGAAGCTGCGCGAAGCCACCCAGTACGAGCTGGTCAATATCCAGCAGCAGGTGGGCATCACCTTCATCATGGTCACCCATGACCAGGAAGAAGCCATGACCATGTCGTCGCGCATCGCCGTAATGGACAAGGGCAAGCTGGTGCAGCTGGGTACGCCTTCGGAAATCTACGAATATCCCATGAACAAGTTCGTCGCCGGCTTCATCGGCTCGGTCAACATGTTCGAGGGTCCGCTGGTGGACAACCAGGCCGACCATTCCACCATCGAAAGCCATGACTTCGGCGGCCAGCTGCTGATCGGCCGTGGTGTCGGCTATGGCCTGGGCCATCCCACCAGCGTCGCCATCCGCCCGGAAAAAATCCGCCTTGCCAAGCGCGAGCAGCCCATGGATCTGCCCAATAAGACCACCGGGCATCTGAAGGACATGGCCTATCTGGGCAACAGCCTGGTCTACCACGTGGTGCTGGAAAGCGGCAAAGTGCTGAAGATTACCGCTCCCAATCTGGGCTCCCACCCCGAGAACGAATTCTTCCGCGACGAGCCGGTGCAGATCGGCTGGAACGCCAGCGCTTGCGTGGTGGTGGAGCCATGAAAGCAGCCACCCAACTTCTCTGTCGTCTCTTGCCGCGGCAAAGCCGCGGCTGGGTGATCGCCGGTCCCTATCTGTGGTTCCTGGTGTTCTTCCTGGTCCCCTTCGTGGTGGTCCTGAAGATCAGCCTGTCCACCGCCGAAGTGGCCATTCCTCCCTATGCGCCTTTGTTCACCTTTGGTGACGAGGGCACCCTCAATCTGGCCATGCATTTTGGGAATTTCGCTTATATCTTCAGCGATCCCCAGTACATCCTGGCCTACTTAAGCTCGCTGCATTACGCCGCCGGCACCGCCATCATCACCCTGATGATCGGCTATCCCGTGGCCTACGCCATCGCCACCAGCAAGCCCAACGTCCGCCCCATGCTGCTGATGTTGGTGATCATGCCCTTCTGGACCAGCTTCCTGATCCGCGTCTATGCCTGGATCGGCATCCTGAAGCAGAACGGCCTGATCAATAACTTCCTGATGAGCATTGGCGTCATCCACGAGCCGCTGAATATCCTGAACAATCAGTTCTCGATCTATGTCGGCATGGTTTACGCCTATCTGCCCTTCATGATCCTGCCGCTCTATTCCAACCTGGAAAAGATGGATCACTCACTTCTGGAGGCCGCCAGCGACCTGGGCGCCAAGCCGTTCCGGGCCTTCCTGTCCATCACCCTGCCCCTGTCGCTTCCGGGCATCGTCGCCGGCTCGTTGCTGGTGTTCATCCCGGCGGTGGGCGAATACATCATCCCGACCCTTCTGGGCGGCGCCGATACCCTGACCATCGGTACGGTGCTGTGGAACGAATTCTTCGGCAACCGCGACTGGCCCGTGGCCTCGACCGTGGCTGTGGCGTTGATCGTTCTGTTGGTTGGACCTCTGATGCTGCTGCAGCATTATCAGGCCAAAGAAGGGGAAAAGGCATGATCGGTAAGGCTCTGCGAGGGCGCGGTTTCCTGCGCTTCATGATGGTCCTGGCGATGGTGTTTCTCTACGCCCCGATCATCTCCATCATTGTTTATTCGTTCAACGAATCCCAGCTGGTCACCGTCTGGTCGCGTTTCTCGACCAAATGGTACGGCGCGCTGATCCAGGATGAGCAAATCCTGCGGGCCGCCAAGATTTCGCTGGAAGTGGCCATCATGAGCGCCACCGGCGCCTTGATGGTCGGTACTCTGACTGGTTACATCCTGACCCGCTTCACCCGCTTCAAGGGCCGCACCATGTTCTCGGGCATGGTCATGGCGCCGCTGGTGATGCCGGAAATCATCATGGGTATCTCTATGCTGCTGCTGTTCGTCGGCATGGAGCAGCTGTTCGGCTGGCCCCACCGCGACGTCCAGACCATCGTCATCGCCCATATCACCTTCTCGACCGCCTTCGTATCCGTGGTGGTGCAGAGCCGGCTGCAGGGCATCGACGTCTCGGTCGAAGAAGCCGCCATGGATTTGGGCGCCCGCCCAGTGACCGTATTCTTCCTGATCACCCTGCCGCTGATGATACCAGCCCTGGTATCGGGTTGGCTGCTGGCCTTCTCGCTCAGCCTGGACGATCTGGTGATCACCGCCTTCGTCTCGGGCCCCGGCTCGACGACCCTGCCGATGGTGATTTTCTCGAAGGTGCGCTTAGGGCTAAACCCCGAGATCAACGCCCTGGCGACCGTGGTCATCCTGTTTATTGGCCTTGTGTCGGGTATCGGAGCCTTCAAGGGAGCCTTCAAGTCCCTTGGTTCCAAAGATGCGGTAGCGGACGACAACGCAGTCCCCGTGCCCGTTACGAATTGATGTTAATTACGGCAAAAGTCACCTTGAGCCCCAATTTTGAGCAAGGAGATCGAGATGAGCGCATCCCCCATGAACAGACGTAAGGCCGGTTCGGTCGTCAGTCTGCTTGCCCTGACCGTCGCCATGGCCTCCCTGAATGGGGGAGCCGCCTTGGCCGACATGCCTTTGTTCACCTATGGTGATCTGGGCGGCGCCTTTGCCCTGGGAACAGGCTTTGGCACCTTCTATGCCCCCCAGGCCAACTGGGGCACCGGCACTGTCAAGAGCAGTCCGCCCAACCAGCGTCTGGCCACCAGCCCGGCCTGGGCCGAAGGCTTCTTGAAGCCCGAGCTGAAGCTGACCTATCACAACAGTGATATCGGCGGCACCCTCTTCGGCGACGTCAGCGCCGTGGCCGCCGGCACCGCCGGCAAGGGCGACGCCAATTACCTGTCCACCACCTATGGCACCCCCGCCCGCGTCGATCTGGAAGAATCCTATGTTGGCTATTCCACCGACATGCCGTTCGGCAATCCGGGCGACACCGCCATCCTGACCCTGGGCCGTCAGGCCTTCACCATCGGCGACAGCTATCTGATCGGATCGGGTACCGCCAATGTGGGTCAACGCGCCAACTACTGGCTGGCTCCCCGCACCGCCTTTAACGGCTTCGGCACTCTGAAGCTGAACGCCGAGCCGGTGCGCGCTGACGTCTTCTTGCTGCAAAACACCACCGACCAGCGCATCACCCGCCAGACGGATCAGCCGAAGACCACCTTTGCCGGCATCAATACCGAATATTTCATCACCGCCGGCGTCGCCGGTGCCGATGGCGCCACCAACTATGCCGATCGCCAGTTCTATGTGGGCGGCACCTATATCAACATCATCGACGCCGACTCCGAGGGTGGCAACGCCAATGGCGCCTTCAGCAACAGCTACATCGGCAAATATAACGGCTCGCTGAACAGCTTCGCAGATCGCAAGGGCATGAACGTCTATGACCTGCATATGGGCGGCAATCCCATCAGCGGCCCGCCGATCGTTGCCGACGCCTCGCTTTATGGCGAGTTCGTACGCGAACTGAACGACGAGTCAGCCCGCAAGGTCAATGCGACGTCCTATTACATCGAGCCGGGCTATACCCTGTCCTCGGTCTACGGCAAGCCGCACTTCGCCTATCGCTACGCTCACTTCTCGGGTGACAAGGCCTCGGAAACAGACGCCAACAGCACCAAGCATGGCTATGACACCCTGTTCTACGCTGCCGGTCCCCGCGACTTCGGCACTTGGTACATGGGCGAAATTACCGGCCAGTACATGCTGTTCAACACCAACGAGGACGTTCACATGCTGAGCACCTCGATGCAGGCGACGGCCCAGATCAAGCTAATGGCGAACTACTACCGCATCATGCTGGATCAGTCGGAAGCCACCCTGCACGTCAAGAACCGTCACTTCGATGACGAGTTGGATCTGATCGGCGAATATGCCTATAGCACCGCCACCAACTTCGCCCTGGTGGGCGCGGTTGCCAAGTCGGCGGATGCGGCCAAGATCATGTCCCAAAACTTGGGCACCTCGCCTAGCAACTACACCTATCAGCTGGAAGGCTATGTCACGATCAACTTCTGATCGGACTATCCCCCAAGGCAAAGGCCCCGGAGCAGAGATGCTCCGGGGCCTTTATTTTGCGGCGCCAGCGGCAAGGCTGGGAACTTAACCAAGCATCTTATCAGAAGGGGAGCAGCTCTCCGCAGAGCGTTACGAGGAGATAACCTCTTCGCCGATCATCACCACCCGATCCTTGCCGGACTGCTTGGCGGTATACATGCGATGATCGGCAATCTCGACCAGCACGGTCCAGTCGGTGCATTTGTCGGCCAGACGCTCGGAGACGCCGATACTGGCGGTCTGAGGCGCGCCATCGGGGCGCAGCCCTAAGCCGGATTCCCGCAGACGCAGCACGGCGTTGGCAGCACCTTGGGCGTCGGTATTGGGCATGACCACCAGGAATTCCTCGCCACCCCAGCGCACCAGGATGTCGGCCCGGCGCAGCACGCGGCGCAAGGAAGCACCGACCTGACGCAGGGTATTGTCGCCTTCTTCGTGGCCGAAGCGGTCGTTGATGGACTTGAAGTTGTCCAGATCGATAAAACAGAGCGCGAAGGGCAGCTCGTTGCGGGCGGCGATGTTGAACTGCAGGTCCAGCAATTCCTCGCCCACCCGGCGGGTAAAGGCCTTGGTCAGGCCGTCATGGGATGCCTGACTGACCAGCTGCATCATAAAATGCAATTGGCTCATGCCGGCCAAAGTGGCCACCACCGCCAGCAGGGTCAGCAGCCACAAGGCTCCCAGATGAGAGGCGAAGGTCAGCACCTGATAGCCCAAGAAGGCGACGATCAGATTGGCCACCAAAAGCGGCACCGACAGCAAAACACCTTCGACCGCGGTGATGGGAAAGACCGACAGCCCCGCCACCATGACGAAGGGCAGGAAGGCATAGCCGGCGGCGATCACCTGCTGGGGCTGGGTCTCGATATCGAAGCCGGCCAGGATCGGCTGACTGACCAGGAAGAATACCGTGGGGATGGCCAAAAGGCACCCCAGCGCCCGATGGGCGGCATTAATGTCCTCGGCATTGCGGAACGACAGGGCCACGCCGCCAAAGGCCAAGGTGGCGGCAGCGCGCAGCATGCCGAAATAGATCCCCAGCGGGCTGGAGAAGATCAACAGATCAACAGGAATCCAGATGGGCGTCAGCACGGCGAAGACGCCGGCCACCATGCGCACGCGGGAAATGATCAGGAGGGAGCGCCGGCGCTGCACCAGGGGCGACTGGTGTCCGGGAAAAAGCATGTCCTGAAACTGGGAAAGGATGAGTTCCCCGAAGATCCGTTTCAGCCCCCGTTCGATGGACGCCAAAAACCGCGATCCTATTTCCTGCCCGCTCACGCACAACCCCCTTTTGCGCCGTCACATTACAACCCATGGGTAAGCATGGGGGGACGACTTGGATAATGGGATGACGGTAAATGCCCTCCCGCCATGACGCAAGGGAAAGGTGGGCACAGCCTGAAATATCTCTAATTTTGTTTATTTCCTTTCCGCTTTTTTCAACCTGACCACATGGACAGCTGCAAGGCACTTGTCTTCCATCCCCGCCTTCGTGCATCGTGATCCACAACGCCCCGGTGCAACGGGTGGACGACGTCCAAACAGCTAGGCCCAATTCAAGAATGACTCAGCCGGCCCCTTCAGCCCCCCCCTCTTCGTCTCATGGCAAGGCCGCCGCCCTGCAAGACCAGCGGGACCGCTTCGTGTCTTTCGCCTTCGCAGGCTCTGATCTTCTGCTGGAAGTGGGACAGGACGGCATTGTGACCTATGCCGCCGGCATGACCGAGCTGCTGCTGGGCCGCACCAACAAGGACCTGACCGGGGCAATGCTGCCGTCCCTGGTCCGCCCCGCCGACCGCTATACCTTGAGCGAGGCCTTACGCCGCATTGAAAAGGGTGGCCGCTTCGACAGCCTGAAGATCACTCTGGCCCCGCCCGCCGACGGCCAGCTGGGCCATGACATGGTCATGTCGGGCCTTTGCACCCACCCGGAACGAGGCAGCCTGCATCTGGTCTTTCGCAAGATGAATGGTGCGACCCTGGCCGCCACCGCCAACAGCCCCCAGCCAGGCCAGCGCATCGATACCGCCGATTTCGTCACCATGGTCCAAGAGCGCCTGAATCGCGGCGATTCCGCCGCCGACGACTATGCCCTGACCCTGGTGGATGTGCCCAAGGCCGACGGCATGACCGCCGAGGAGGCCACCGATTTCTTCGCCACGGTCGAGGGCTATCTGCGGGCCGTCTCGGTGGGCGGCACCTCGGTCGGTCGCCTGCGCGAAGATAAGTTCGGCGTTTTGAGCGAGCATGCCCTGGACGGCCAGGAAACCAAGCGCCGCATCACCACCATCGCCCAGGAAATCGATCCCGACGGCCTGCCGCCGGAAATCCATACGGCCTGCGTCGGCATGAAGGATGACGGCCTGTCGGCCACGGATTTGACCAAGGCGCTAGTCTATACCATCAATAAATTCGTCGCCGAAGGTGGAGAAAAAGTCTCCATCACCACCCTGGCCGAGGGCTATCGCGCCGCCCTGGACGACACCTTAAGCCGCGTTTCTCACTTTCGTAGCGTCATCAACAGCGACAAGCTAGTCTTCGTCTATCAGCCCATCGTCGGCATCGAAGACTGGTCGATCCATCATTACGAGGCTTTGGCCCGGGTGCGCCAGGGCGACCAGATCTTCCTGCCCTCCTCCTTCGTCACCTTCGCCGAGGATGTGGGGGTGGTGAACGAGCTGGATATGATCGTCTGCCGCCGCGCCATCGAGACCCTGAAGTCCGACACCATGATGCCACCGGGGGCCAAGATGGCCATCAATCTGTCGGGCCGATCCATGGGCAACTCGGCCTTCATCCAAAAGCTGATGGAGCTTTTGGCGGCAAACCGCGAGCTGATGCCCCGCCTGCTGATCGAAATCACCGAATCCGCCGAGATGCATAATCTAGACGAAGCCAATTGGATCGTTCAGCGTATGCGCGCCATGGGCTGCAAGCTCTGTCTGGACGATTTCGGCGCCGGAGCGGCCTCCTTCCCCTATCTTCGGGCGCTGGAGGTAGATTTCGTCAAGATCGACGGCAGCTACATCATGGATGCCTTCGACACCCATTACGGCCTGCCGTTCCTGCGAGCCATGTCGCATCTTTGCCGTGAGCTGAAGATCGCCACCATCGGCGAAATGGTCGAAGACGCCAAGACCCTGAAGCTGCTGCGTCAGGTCGGCATCGGCTATGCCCAGGGTTTCTATTTCGCCCGCCCCGGCGAGGATATGTCGAAATTCGCCCTGCCGCCCAAACCCATTCGCAAGAAGGCCAGCGCGTAAAATCCCCTCCGTCACCTCAGGCTGAGGCGATTTTTCCTCTTATTTCCCCATGATGGTCATCACCCGGATCATTGCCGGGCCGATGATCACCATAAACAGCACCGGCAGGAAGAACAGGATCATCGGCACGGTTAGCTTGGCCGGCAGGGCTGCCGCCTTTTTCTCCGCCGCCGACATGCGGGCTTCGCGGTTTTCGTGAGACAGCACCCGCAAGGCCACCGAAACCGGCGTGCCATAACGTTCCGACTGCACCAGCGCCGTACAAAGCGATTTGATGGAGGACAGGCCGGTGCGATCGGTCAGATTCTCATAGGCCTGACGGCGATCGCTTAAGAAAGCCAGCTCGGCCCCGGTCAGAGCTATTTCCTCGGCCAGGATCGGGGCGGACGCCGCCATTTCCTCCACCACCTTCTGGAAAGCGCCTTCGATGGAAAGGCCGGCCTCGACGCAAATGACCATCAGGTCCAAAGCGTCGGGAAAGGCGCGGGACAAGGCGAACTGGCGTTTCTGGATGGTGTTTTTCAGCATCACGCCGGGCAGGCCGGCACCGACAATGGCTCCGACGAAGGCCGCCAGGAAACGCTGCTGCCAGGGCCAGGCGGCGAAATAGGGATTAGCCGAAAAATACAGCAGGGTCAGGCCCAGCAAAACCAGCGGCAAAGCCACCCGTGCGAAGACGAAGGCCACCACCGCCGAAGGACGCCGCCAGCCGGCCTGGGCCAGCTTGGCCCGCAACTCTTTGTTCTCCAGCAGGTTCTGCAGGCGCAGGCGGTCCAGCACCGACTTCATCAAGCCGATATGCCGCTGCAGCTGGAAGCGCGAACCCTTGGCCTGCAAGACTTCCTTTTGCCGGGCCGACAGCTCGCGGCGGCGCTCGGCCACCATCTTCAGCCGCTCGTTCAACTGATCACGGCTCAAGAGCTGCAAACCCACCGCCAGTACCGAGACAAAGGCGCAAAGGCCGGACAGCAGAACGATCAGAGTGGTGGAGTCTGGAAGGGTCATAGCTCGAAATTGATCATCTGGCGCATCACCAGGATGCCGGTGCCCATCACGCACACGCCCGCGAAAAGGATCATATGGCCTGTCCCGGTGGTAAACAGGATGCCGATATACTGCGGGGCCACCAGCCCCAGGATGCTGCCCACGGCGATGGGAAGTGAGCCGATGATCCCCGCCGAGGCCTTGGCCTCGCTGGACATGGCCTGGATCTTGTCGCGCATGCGCTTGCGCCCCCGCAACACCTCGGACAGCTTGGCCAGGGTCTCGGCCAGATTGCCGCCGGTGGTCTGCTGGATGGATAGCACGATGGCGAAAAAGCGCAGCTCCGCCGTCGGCACCCGCTCGGCGGCGCGGGCCATCACCTCGTCGGTGGTCAGGCCCAGCTTTTGGCCCTCGACGATCAAGCGGAATTCGCTGCCCACCGGCTCGGGAGCCTCGCGGGCGATCATGTGGAAACATTCCCCCACCGGCAGGCCGGAGCGAATGCCCCGCACGATCACATCGATGGAATCGGCAAAATGGCCGGTGAAGGCCTTCAGGCGGCGCTTGATGACGAATTTCAGCCACAGACGCGGCAGCCCCAGCCCGCCGGTAACACCAAAGGCCAGCAGCCCCACCAGGGGCATCTGCAAGGCCACCGCCAGCAAGCTGCAGGCCGCCGCCGAAATCAGGCTGCCGACCACGAAGCCCTTCATGCTGATATTCATGCCGGTCTGAGCCAATTCGGCCCTGAGCTGCCAGCCGCGCTTGCGGGCGCGGGAGTTCTCCAGGTCCTTCAGTTTGCCCTGCAGGATCTTGCGCTTCGTATTGCCGCCATTCCCCTTGCCCTTAGCACCCGAGGCTGGCCCGGCCAGCATCTGGACACGGCGGATCAGCTTGGCGCGGGGGCTGAAACTTAAGGAATAGATGCCCCAGGTGACCCCGCCCAGCAGCGCCATCAGCAGCAGCATCAGGAAGAAGACCAGGATCGGCATTACGCTTCCTCCAGAGCCTCGGCCAATTCGCGCTCCAGCCCGAAATAGCGGGCGCGGTCCCAGAATTTGGGACGCAGGCCGGTGGACTTATGTTGGCCGATTATACGCCCCTGGGAATCCTCGCCAGTGATCTCGAACACATAGAGGTCTTGTAATGTCACCACGTCGCCCTCGGTGCCGATCACTTCGGTGATATGGGTGATCTTGCGCGAGCCGTCGCGCAGGCGGGCGGCCTGAACGATCACCTGCACCGCCCCGGCGATCTGCTCGCGCACCGCCCGACTGGGCAGGCTATAGCCGCCCATGGCGATCATATTCTCGATACGGCTCAGGCATTCGCGGGGATTATTGGCGTGGATGGTGCCCATGGAGCCGTCGTGGCCGGTGTTCATGGCTTGCAGCAGATCAAAGGCTTCCGGCCCGCGCACCTCGCCGACGATGATCCGTTCGGGACGCATGCGCAGGCAGTTCTTCACCAGATCGCGCATGGTCACGGCTCCGGCTCCCTCCAGGT
>Ga0302193_10003976_pt1 | contig 11782 bp, 11 predicted proteins | sample II_Bog_E3_3_FD_200228 | JGI IMG/M metagenome (GOLD analysis project Ga0302193, IMG submission 200228) | Peat permafrost microbial communities from Stordalen Mire near Abisko, Sweden - II_Bog_E3_3 | ecosystem: Environmental > Terrestrial > Soil > Wetlands > Peat | place: Sweden: Abisko...
GGCAGGCCTGGAGGCCTGCCGCGCTTCGTACAAGCCAGCACAAAGCCATCCCACTCTGATGGCCTTGCCTATAATAATTTTTGTCGGCTGTATGGAGTGATGCTTTTTGAACGCAACGCACTACGCGGGCCTGAGCGACACAGGCAAGGTCCGTGAGCACAATGAAGATGCCTTTGCCTTCATTCCCGAACTGGGCCTTGCTGTCGTCGCCGACGGCATGGGCGCCCATGCGGCCGGGGAAATCGCCAGCCAGATCGCTGTCAGCACTGTTCTCTCCATGATGCACCTGACCGCCGGCGCCAGCCCGCGTGACCGCCTCGACACTGCGGTGACCGCCGCTCATGCCGCCATTCGCGACAAGGCCCAAACCTCGCTGCGCTTCGACGGCATGGGCACTACCATCGTGCTCACCCTCGTCCATGGCCGCCAGCTTTACCACGCCCACGTAGGCGACTCCCGCCTCTATCGCTTGCGCGCTGGTCGGCTGGAGCAGATCACGCGGGACCACTCGCTCTTGCAGGAGTCCATCGACCAGGGTCTCTACTCCCCCGCCGAGGCGCGCGCGCGGGTGGCGCGCAATATCCTCACCCGCGCTTTGGGGCTGGATGGCGCGCTGAAGGTGGATATCGGGCAGACCGATGCCCGCGCTGGCGACCGCTACCTGCTCTGCTCAGACGGACTCTATGAAATGCTGAGCGACCCGGAAATCTCCGCCCTGCTGCAGCGCATACCTGACCCGCAAAAACAGGTGCGGGCGCTGGTGGATATGGCAAATGATCGCGGCGGCAGGGATAATATCAGCGTGATCGTGATTGATATTGGCGGCTGAGCGTTGGCATAGTACAGCATGGCCGCCACGAGCCCGTTCCCCCATCTCCCGGAGTATCTGGATGCTATCTCAACAGCGCCTGGCGCTGGCCATCGGCATGGTACTTTGCCTGGCTGTCAGCAGCCCGGCCAGTGCCGACCCCATCGTTATTGAAGACCATCCCCTGAGCACGGCCGACGCCCCGCCTCCTCCCCCACCCGTGCCAGTTGATAACACGCCGCCCCCGGCAGCCGCCGTAGCGCCCGCCACCCCGGCCAGCAATGCCACTTGGCAGCTGTACCAGCAGGTACAGCAGTTGCAGGATCAGGTACAGCAGTTGCAAGGCACGGTGGAGGAGCAGAACCACACCATCGAGAAGCTGCGCAGCGACGACAAAAGCCGCTACAGTGATCTTGACCAGCGCTTGAATACACTCAGCGACAAGCTCAGCCAGCAGCAGGCAGCGCCAGCGGCCATGGCCACCAGCACCGCGCCCGCGGCGGCATCCGCCCCGTCGCCTTCCGGCAATATCGACGAGGAAAAGAAAGCCTACCTCGGCGCCTATGACGTGTTCCGCACCCAGGGCCCCGATCAGGCTATTCCCCCCATGCTGGCCTTCGTGGGGCGCTACCCCAACAGCATCTTCACGCCCAATGCCTATTACTGGCTGGGTGAGTTCTACCTGGCCGCCAGCCCGGCCAATCTGGCCGAAGCAAAACGTCAGTTTGAAGCGGTGCTGAGCAAATACCCGGACAGCCCCAAGGCTCCTGCCGCCCTCTACAAGCTCGGCACCATTGCCGACATGCAGAACCACACGGCTGACGCCAGAAAACTGATGCAGCAGGTGCTCACACAGTTCCCCAGCAGCCACGAAGCCGTCCTCGCCCAGACCTACCTGAACCCGCCGGCCGACCCGCCCAAGCCGGCCAGGAAGAAAAAAGCCACGAACTCATAACCGTCGGTTACGGGCGTGGTGCTAAAATACCCGCCCTTTTGCTGGCCTGAGACTGTCGTGCCCGAGCTGCGCATCACCGAAATCTTCTACTCCCTGCAAGGCGAAGCCCGCACCGTGGGTATTCCCACAGTGTTCGTGCGCCTGACCGGCTGCCCGCTGCGCTGTGTCTGGTGCGACACCGAATATGCCTTTTCCGGCGGGGTGCGCAAGGAGCTGCAGAGCATTCTCGACGAGGTTGCCAGCCATGGCGCCCACTACGTCACCGTGACCGGCGGCGAGCCCCTGGCCCAGCCCGAGTGCCTGGAGTTGCTGCGCCTGCTCTGCGATGCCGGCTACGAAGTATCGCTGGAAACCAGTGGCGCCCTGCCGGTGGCCGACGTGGACCCGCGCGTGGTGGTGGTGATGGACCTCAAGGCCCCCGGCTCCGGCGAATCGGGCCGCAATCTGTATGAGAACCTTGAGCACGTCGGCAAGAACGACCAGATCAAGTTCGTGATTGCCTCGCGCCAGGACTATGACTGGGCGCGCTTCAAATGCGACGAATACGGGCTCTACAAAAAGGTCGGTGACGTGCTGTTTTCACCCAGCCACCAGCAACTGCAGCCGCGCGAGCTGGCGGAATGGATACTGGCCGACCGCCTGCACGTGCGCATGCAGGTGCAGTTGCACAAATACCTCTGGAACAACGAGCCGGGGCACTGAGATGAGTAAAAAAGCCATTGTGCTACTTTCTGGCGGACTCGACTCCGCCACCTGTCTGGCCATGGCTCGGGCCGAGGGCTACGAGTGCGTGGCGCTCAGCTTTGACTATGGCCAGCGCCACAATGCCGAGCTGGCCGCCGCCCAGCGCGTGGTGGCTGCCCAGGGCGTGCGCGATCACCGCGTCATGCACCTGGACATGGGCGTCATTGGTGGCTCTGCACTGACCGACATCAGCATTGCCGTGCCGGAAACCGAGACCACGGGCATCCCCGTGACCTATGTGCCAGCGCGCAATACCGTGTTCCTGTCCTTTGCGCTGGGACTTGCGGAAGTGACCGGGGCCGAAGACATCTTCATTGGCGTCAATGCGGTGGACTACTCCGGCTACCCGGACTGCCGCCCTGAATTCATCCAGGCCTTCGAGACCCTGGCCAATCTCGCCACCAAGGTCGGCGTGGAAGGCGGCGGGCTGCATGTGCGCACTCCGCTGATCAGCCTGAGCAAGGCCGACATCATCAAGGCCGGCGTTGCGCTGGGCGTGGACTACGGCCTGACTGTGTCCTGCTACCAGGCCGATCTTGAGGGCCGGGCCTGCGGCAAGTGCGACTCCTGCCGCCTGCGCCGCAAGGGCTTTGACGATGCCGGTCTGGCTGATCCCACCCGCTATTTCGAGCCGGTTTAGCCACCGGGGACGCTAGTGAGTGCCATGGGCCGGTGATACACTCGGCCTGTTTTCCGGCCCTGTTCAGGATAGTATATGGACCATTTTCTCGTTCTCTCCGCCCTCGGTGCCGACCGCACCGGCATCGTCGATGAGCTGGCCCGCACCGCCTCGGAAGCCCGCTGCAATATTGCCGACTCGCGCATGATTGTGATGGGTCAGGAATTCGCCATCATCATGATGGTGTCCGGCAGCTGGGACGCCATCGCCAAGCTGGAAGTGCAGCTGCCCAACCTGGGCAAGCGCCTTGGCCTCGTCATTACCTCCAAGCGCACCGAACAGAAGACTGCCCAGCGCGAGGCCATGCCCTATAACGTGCACGTGATTGCGCTGGACAACCCCGGCATCGTGCATGAAATCGCCAATTTCTTTGCCAGCCAGGGCATCAATATCGAAGCCATGGAAACCAGCACCTACGCTGCTCCCCATACCGGCTCGCAGATGTTTGCCCTGAGCATGACGGTGAATATTCCCGCGCGCGTGCACATCGCCACCCTGCGTGAAAATTTCATGTTGTTTTGCGATGACCGCAACCTCGACGCCATCGTCGAACCCTACAAAAGTTGAACGGCCGATACATGCCGTCTACTTGACGGCAGCGCCGTTTTCCCTTGCCTTCAAAAGGATATGATCATGACCGTCAAGATTGGTGACGCTGTACCTGAATTTCGCGTGCCGGCCACGAGCAACAAGGATGTCGTACTGTCTGCCCTGCGTGGCTGGCATATCGTGCTGTATTTCTACCCCAAGGACGACACACCCGGCTGCACGCTGGAAGGCCGCGAGTTCAGCGAGACCCTGCCCGAATTCAAGAAAGAAAAAGCCATCGTGCTCGGGGTCTCGCGCGACAACTTGAAGTCGCACGAGAAATTCAAGGAAAAGCTCTGCTTTCCCTTCGAGCTGATCAGTGATGAAAACGAAGAGCTGTGCAAGCTTTTCGACGTGATCAAGCTGAAGAATATGTACGGCAAGGAAGTGCTGGGCGTGGAGCGCAGCACCTTCCTGATCGACAAGGACGGCGTGCTGCGTCAGGAATGGCGCAAGGTCAAGCCCGAGGGCCATGCCGAGGCGGTGCTCTTTGCTGTCAAACAGCTGAATAAATAGGCAGATGCTGGGTGCTGGAAGCGCCACGGGCTTAAATCTGGAAGGCGCACACTCTGGCTCCAGAATAAAACCCAGCAAAAAGGCACTGCCCCCCCCCCCCGCGAACGCGGGACATGTGCTTGCACTGAACGCCGGAACGGCGGAACGGCGGCCCGAAGGGCGAGCGCAGCCAGTCGCCCGGCGCCTTTGCACGAGGCCGCCAAACCCATAGCCACGACTTTTACTCCTGGCTTTTCTTGCGAATCAGGAACAGAAAGCCATCCTCCTGCTCTTGCTGTTCCAGCAGGAGATGCCCCGCCTGCCGCAAAAAAGCCTGAAAATCGCGTACCGAACCAGGATCGGTGGTTTCCACCCGGATCTCCTCCCCCGCGGCCATGCCGTTCAGGCGCTGCTTGAGCTTCAGCAAGGGCAGCGGGCAGCGCAGGCCACGGGCGTCCAGGTAGTTCGGCACATCATTCTCCGTCAATCGGTCGTTGCAAAAAGCCCACAGGAGGCCGGGTGCGCCCGTAGCGGGTTTCCGCCACAATAGCGCCAAAGCGGGCTGGTGCAAGCCCCTCATTATATGCCGGGCCTACCCCTGTCGATGCAAATCCTGCCACGCAAAATCCCGTTCCGCCCTACCCTGTTGCGCTCCCTGGTGCTGGCTACCGGGCTCCTGCTGCTCGGCCATGGCATGCCGGTAGCGGCTGACGAAAGCCCGCTGCCAGAGTTGGGCGACAGCGTGTCGGCGGCGGTGACGCCGGAGCAGGAATTCAAGCTGGGGCGCAACTGGCTACGACAACTGCGGGGTGCCACGCCTCTCGTGGCAGACCCTCTGGTGCAGGACTATGTGGAGCACCTGATCTATCGCCTGGCCTTCCACAGCCCCCTGACCAACCCCGACTTTGCCGTGATTGTCATCGATGACACCGACATCAATGCTTTTGCCGCACCCGGCGGCATTGTCGGCGTCAATGTCGGCCTGATCATCTATGCTGACAGCGAGGCGGAAATGTCGGCGGTGCTGGCGCACGAACTCGGCCACCTTAGTCAGCGCCACTTTGCCCGCTCGATGGCCTCGGACAAGAACAGCCAGTGGCTCTACCTGGGTGCCCTGCTGGCCAGCATCGTCGTCGCCACCAAGGGTAATAGCGATGCCGGCATCGCCATGGCCGCCTCCACTCAGGCCGCGATGGCGCAAAAAGAACTCAGCTTCAGCCGCGCCGACGAGCAGGAAGCCGACCGCGTGGGCATGCAGACGCTGGTGGATTCCGGTATTGACCCCCATGCCATGCCGGAGTTTTTCGAGCGCCTGCAAAAGCAGGCCGGCGAGTCCCTGAGCATGCCGGAATTCCTGCAGGATCACCCGGTAACCGAGTCGCGCATTGCCGATACGCTCAACCGCGCCAATAAATACCCACAAAAACTGGCGCTGGATTCCTTTGATTACCAGGCCATGCGCCAGCGCATACTCACCACGTATTACGAGCAGTCCGGCAATGGCGTGCTGCACTACCAGCAGGCGCTCAAGGAGCTTAACCCCGGCTCGCCGCAATACAACATTGCCGAGCTGGGCCTGGGGCTGGCGGAGTATCAGGTCCACCACTATGCAGAAGCACGCAAGGCCATCGAGCCTCTGTTGGCCGCCGACCCTGCGCGCGTGGATTACCTGGCCGCCCTCTCGGATATCGATCTGGCCGAGCACAAATACGCCAGTGTGCTGGCCCGCCTGGAAAAGCCGCTGACGCTGAACCCGGATAATTATCCGCTGATCATGTATTACGCGCAGGCCAGCATAGGCAACGGCCAGCCCAAGGCAGCCATCGACCTGCTCGAAGCCGAAGCCCGCGAGCGGCCCGATGATCCGCAGATATGGCAGCTGCTGGTCGACGCCTATACCGGCTCAAAAAATACCCTCGGCATTTATCGCAGCCGTGCTGAGCTTTATTATCTCTATGGCAATGAAGACAAGGCGCTGGAGCAGTTGCGTATGGCCGCGCAACAAACGCGTGAAGACTATCCACTGAATGCGAAAATTCAAAGACGTATGCGGGAGATTCAGCAGGCCAAGGCGGACGCGAAGTTTTAGCAGGGATTGGGTTTTCGGTTTATCCGTAGGGCGGGCCATGCCCGCGCACAACAGACCCTCCCCATAACTCAAAGAGTGAATATATCCGGGGCCGGTCGTGCGCGGGCATGGTCCCCCCTGCAAAAGCGATTATTGCCGCGCCACGGATTCAAATTCCCGACCGCTCAAGCATTCCCCACCGTTCTCAACTTCAATTCCTTCGCAAAATCCAGCATGCGTTGCAAAGGCACCAGAGCCTGCTTGCCCAGCGCTGCGTCGACAAAAATTTCCTGATCGCCCTGCTCCAGCACCTGGGCCAGATTGTCCAACGCGTTCATCTCCATCCACGGGCAATGCGCGCAGGAGCGGCAGGTGGCACCGTTGCCGGCCGTGGGCGCCTCAAAGAATTCCTTTTCCGGAGCGGCCTGCTGCATCTTGTAAAAAATGCCGCGATCAGTGGCGACAATGAAGCGCGGGTTTGGCAGGTCTTTCGCTGCCTTGATCAGCTGCGAGGTGGAGCCGACGGCATCGGCGATATCCACTACCGATTCGGGGGATTCCGGGTGCACGAGGATGGCGGCGTCGGGATAGACTTTTTTCAGGTCGAGTATGCCGCGTGCCTTGAATTCTTCGTGCACGATGCAGGCGCCATCCCAGAGCAGCATGTCGGCACCCGTGACTTTCTGCACGTAGCGGCCAAGATGCTGGTCGGGCGCCCAGATGATTTTTTTGCCCTGCTCATGCAGGTGTTCGCAGACATCCACGGCGATGCTGGAAGTCACTACCCAGTCGGCCCGCGCCTTGACGGCGGCCGAAGTATTGGCATAGACCACCACGGTGTAGTCCGGGTGGGCATCGCAAAACGCGGTGAATTCATCAGCCGGGCAGCCCAGATCCAGTGAGCAGGTGGCCTCCAGGGTCGGCATCAGCACGCGCTTTTCGGGGTTGAGTATCTTGGCGGTTTCACCCATGAACTTGACGCCGGCCACGATCAGCGTTTTGGCCGGGTGGGCATTGCCGAAGCGCGCCATTTCCAGCGAATCTGACACGCAACCGCCAGTTTCCTCGGCCAGGGCCTGGATGTCGGCATCGGTGTAGTAGTGCGCCACCAGCACCGCGTCTTTCTCCTGCAGCAGGGTCTTGATGCGCTCCCTGAGCTCGGCCTTGCGCGCCGGGCTGAGGCCGTCGTGATGCTCGTGCAGATGATCGAGGTGCTCCTGCACCAGGGCCTTGGCAGCGTTGTCGATAAGATTGTTCATGGCGTTCCGCGTGATAACCGTTGCCGCCATTCTACCCCATAGGGCGCAGACTGGCATTCAAGCTGCAAGGATGTGCAGCGGGGTGTTTGAAAGCAAGCATGGTGGATGGGGTGGGATTGCCTCCAGTGCCTGCAAAAGAGCAGTCCCCTCTCCCTCCGGGAGAGGGGCAGGGGTGAGGGGCCGAGGTACATTTGAAAACTGGCCGTAGCGAGGGCCGCTCCCGCCTCAGCCTGCTACGCTAAATGGAAATGGAGGTCGCCCGTCATGAGCCTGCAAGCGCTTCAGGATTTACCCGAATTTCCCTTCGATTTCAGTGCCATGCGCGCGCACTACCTCGCGGACGAAGCCACCCTGGTCGAAGCCCTGCTGCCCACGGTGCAACTGGACGCCGAGACCCGCCAGCGCGTGCAGGAACTGGCCTGTAGCCTGGTAACCCACGCCCGCGCTACGCCACACGCGCTGTTTGCCGATTTCCTGCAAACCTTCCGCCTCAGCACGCAGGAAGGCCGCATTCTGCTGACCCTGGCCGAGGCCCTGCTGCGTATTCCAGACAGCAACTCGGCCGACAAGCTCATCAACGACCTGCTGGCCGAGGGCGACTGGAGCAGCCGGGCGCAGGAGGGCACCACGCTGGTGCAATGGGCCAGCCGTGGCCTTGCCCTGGGCCGGCGGGTGGTGAGCGACAATAGCGATGCCTGGCATCGCCTGTTGCTACGCCTGGGCGACGCCGTGTTCCGGCGGGCGCTCACCGTGGGTGTGCAGCTGATGGCCGGCCAGTTCGTGCAGGGCGAAACCATGCTGGCGGCACTGGCAGGGCGCGAGGCCGGCCTGCGCTACTCCTTTGACCGGCTGGGTGAGGCGGCGCAAACGGCTGACGATGCCGACGACTACTTCAAGGCCTACCTGGAGGCCATACACGCCCTCTCCGGCCAGGACGCCGCCCTGCCCCTGCTGGCCCGCGACGGCATCTCCGTCAAGCTCTCGGCCCTGCACCCGCGCTACGAGCTGGCGCACTGGGGCGAATTGCAGCGCAGCCTGTTGCCGCGCCTGCTGGAACTGGGCGAGGCGGCGGCGCGGGCGGGCATACCGCTGACGCTGGACGCCGAAGAGTCGGAGCGGCTGGAGTTGGGCCTGAGCATCTGGGCCCTGACCGCCAGCCACCCCGTGCTGCGCAACTGGGACGGGCTGGGCATTGTCATTCAGGCCTACCAGAAGCGGGCGCCCGCCGCCATCGACTGGCTGGCCGATCAGGCCCGGCGCCTCGGCCTGCGCCTGCCGGTACGGCTGGTCAAGGGGGCCTACTGGGACAGCGAGATCAAGCGCGCCCAGCAGCTGGGGCTGGCCGACTACCCGGTGTACACCAAAAAACTGCACACCGACGCCGCCTACCTCGCCTGCGCCCGGCGCCTGTTGGCCAGCCCCGACGCTTTTTACCCGCAGTTTGCCACCCACAACGCTCATACCCTGGCCTGGCTGCACGAGGCCGGCAACCGGCTGGGGAATATGGATTTCGAAGTGCAGCGTCTGGCCGGCATGGGCGAGGCCGTGCACGACAGCTACCGTTGGCAAACTGGCCACCCCCTGCGCGTGTATGCGCCCATCGGCAACTTCCGCACCCTGCTGCCCTACCTCGTGCGGCGGCTGCTGGAAAACGGCAGTTCGCAGTCCTTCGTCAACCAGCTGGCCGACCCCGGCGTGGGGCTGGACGAGCTGACGCGTGACCCCCTCGCCCGCCTCGCCGCCCAGCCCATTAGCGCCCACACGCAGATAGCACGCCCGCGCGCCCTGTTTCTGCCCCGGCCCAACAGCCCCGGCTTCAATCCATCCGATCTCGTCGAACTGGCCGCCCTGCGGCAAAAACTGCTGCGCTTTGACGACACGCGCTGGCAGGCAGGCCCGCTGCTGGCCACACCGCCACGCAGCGAGCGCAGAAATACAGGCGGCGCAGAGCCCCGCCATAGCCCCGCCGACCGTGAACGGGTGTTGGGTGAGGCCGAACACACCACCCCGAGCGACGTGGGCCCGGCGTTTGCCGCCGCCAATACTGCTGTCACCGCCTGGAGCGAGCGCCCGGTGGCCGAGCGCGCCGCTTGCCTGCGCCGGCTCGCCAGCCTGCTCGAAGCCCATCAGGCGGAGTTGCTGCACCTGCTCATGTTTGAAGGCGGCAAAACCCTGACCGATGCCCTGAGCGAATGGCGCGAAACCTGGGACTTTTGCCAGTACTACGCGCAGGAGGCCGAGCGCCTGCAAGGCCAGCCGCAGACCCTGCCCGCCGTCAGTGGGGAGACCAACCAGCTCAGCCTGCACGGGCGCGGCGTATTCCTGTGCATCAGCCCCTGGAACTTCCCTCTGGCCATCTTCGCCGGCCAGTTGTTGGCCGCGCTCGCCTGCGGCAACACCGTGATCGCCAAGCCCGCCAGCCAGACCCCGCTGATCGCCTGGCGACTGGTGCGGCTGGCGCACGAGGCTGGCATACCCAAGGATGTGCTGCAACTGCTGCCCGGCCCCAGCCGCGACCTTGCCGGCTGCCTGTTTGCGCAAGCCGGGCTGGCCGGCGTGGTGTTTACGGGCTCCACCGCCGTCGCCCGCGACATCGCCCTGCGTCTGGCGAAACGCGACGGCCCGCTGGTGCCCCTGATCGCGGAAACCGGCGGCCTCAACGCCATGATCGCCGACTCCTCCGCCCTGCCCGAGCAACTGGTCAACGACATCATCAGCTCCGCCTTCAACAGCGCCGGCCAGCGCTGCTCCGCCCTGCGCATACTCTGGCTGCAGGAAGACATCCGCGATGTGGTCCTGAAACGGCTGCGCGGCGCGCTGGATGCCTGGCGGGTGGAGCACCCGGCCCGCCTCATCAGCGACATGGGCCCCGTGATCGACGCTGCCAGCCATAAACAGCTGGAAAGCTACTGCGAAACCCTGGCCGAAAAGGCCAGCTGGCAGGCCGACGCTCCCCTGCCCGTGCGCGCTAGCGGCGGCCATTACCTCAGCCCCCGTGCCTTCCTGCTGCCGCGCGAATTATTGCCCACAGAGGAAGTCTTCGGCCCGGTGCTGCATATCTGCACCTGGAGCAGCAGCGAGTTGCCGGAGGTGGTCAAGCACATCAACACCAGCGGCTACGGCCTGACCCTGGGCGTACACAGCCGCATCGACAGCACCCTGCGCTACGTGCGCGAACATGCGCATGTCGGCAATATTTACTGCAACCGCAACCAGATTGGCGCGGTAGTCGGGTGTCAGCCGTTTGGGGGCGAGGGCTTGTCGGGGACCGGCTTCAAGGCAGGCGGGCCGCACTATCTGCTGCGGTTTTGCACGGAGCGGGTGGTGAGCAATAATCTGGCGGCGCTGGGGGTTAATACGAGTTTGCTGGGGCTGGAGGATGGGGAGTGAGAATGTCGTGTAATGCCGGGATTCTGGCGTCTGGCGCAATGCCGTTTCGTTATTGCGCCCCTGGGCTGGGGTCGTTAACTTGGATTTCGTGTCGGCTTCAAACCCTCCATGCGGCGGATGCCCTGCGGAAGTCCACGCTACACTGAATCCGCCTTACACGCGTTGAAAATGAAGAGGCTACGATTACAGAGGCAATAAGTCAGGACAAGATGGGGTTGGTGGAGCGCTTACGAAAGATTGGCGCGCCGGAGACGGGCGAACACAGCGTTGAGCGTCATGATGGTCGTGGTCGTCATGGCTATCACCGGGTCGCAAACAGGCGGGCGTGAGCGAGGCTCTGGTCGATTTTATGGTGCAGGACGGCGATGCTGGCGCTGCCGGTCAGGGTTTTGATCAGGTGGCTGCTCTCACCGTTAACGAAGCTAACCACCGTTGCCATGCGGCGGAAACCCTGCGGGGTTCCGCCCTACGACGAATCCGCCTTACGCGCGTTGACCCCAGCCTGTGTTATGCGGTGTGGTCATGGCGACCACGGCTGCCGGGCGGCGCAATGACCACAACATTGTGGTTACAATTTTTTTCCCAGTTTTCGCATCAGAAAAATTAGTGCAACGTTTACGGCAGCCACCGATAAAAATACCCTTATTAGCCTCGTAAAGAAATTTCTCGTCATAGCTATTAACCCGGCAATTGAGATTATCTGATATACTGCGCGCATGGAAGAAAAAATTGACGCACGCAAACTATCAGCTGAGGTTCTTGAGGAGAAGCGCCGGCAGGCGCACCTGCTACGAAA